>Ga0302347_1000594_pt1 | contig 54483 bp, 52 predicted proteins | sample PhyWR1_FD_202178 | JGI IMG/M metagenome (GOLD analysis project Ga0302347, IMG submission 202178) | Leaf surface microbial communities from wheat plants in UC Gill Tract Community Farm, Albany, California, United States - DLSL W.R1 (v2)... | ecosystem: Host-associated > Plants > Phyllosphere >... | reverse complement strand
CAAGGCCCAGGAAATGCGCTACGGCGAGAACCCGCACCAGAGCGCGGCGTTCTACGTGGAAGCCAAGCCTGCCGAAGTGGGCATCGCCACCGCGACCCAGTTGCAAGGCAAAGAGCTGTCCTACAACAACGTGGCCGACACCGACGCTGCGCTGGAATGCGTCAAGAGCTTCGTCAAGCCGGCCTGCGTGATCGTCAAGCACGCCAACCCGTGCGGCGTGGCCGTCAGCCCGGATGCCGAAGGCGGCATTCGCCAGGCCTACGAACTGGCCTACGCCACCGACACCGAGTCGGCGTTCGGCGGCATCATCGCCTTCAACCGCGAACTGGACGCCGAGACCGCCAAGGCCATCGTCGATCGTCAATTCGTTGAAGTGATCATCGCCCCATCCGTGAGCGAAGAAGCCCGCGCCATCGTCGCAGCCAAGGCCAATGTGCGCCTGCTGGCCTGCGGCGAGTGGTCGGCCGACCGCGCCGCGGCATGGGACTACAAGCGCGTCAACGGCGGCCTGCTGGTGCAGAGCCGCGATATCGGCATGATCAGCGCCGACGACCTGAAAGTGGTGACCCAGCGGGCGCCGACCGAGCAGGAAATCCACGACCTGATCTTCGCCTGGAAAGTGGCCAAGTACGTTAAATCCAACGCCATCGTCTACGCCAAGAACCGCCAGACCATCGGGGTCGGCGCCGGCCAGATGAGCCGCGTGAACTCGGCGCGTATCGCCGCGATCAAGGCCGAGCACGCCGGGTTGCAGGTGGCCGGTTCGGTGATGGCGTCCGACGCGTTCTTCCCGTTCCGTGACGGCCTGGACAACGCCGCCAAGGCCGGTGTGACTGCCGTGATCCAGCCAGGCGGCTCGATGCGCGACGCCGAAGTGATTGCCGCGGCCGACGAAGCTGGCATTGCCATGGTCTTCACTGGCATGCGCCACTTCCGCCACTGATCCACTGCGTGAAGTAGCGAGCTTATAGCTGCAAGCGGCAAGTAAGAGTAGACCGGGATCGCTTTTACTTTCGCTTGCAGCCTTATTCATTAGAGGCTGCGCAACGTAGGGAGAGGCAATGCAGATTGCTTTTAACTTGCCGCTTGCAGCTTTTAACTTCCCTCGAAGGAGTCTGACTTGAATGTTTTGATCATCGGCAGCGGCGGCCGTGAACACGCCTTGGCCTGGAAAGTTGCCCAGGACCCTCGCGTCCAGACAGTTTTCGTAGCCCCCGGCAATGCCGGCACCGCCATTGAAGCCAAGTGCCAGAACGTTGCCATCGACGTGCTGGCCCTTGAGCAACTGGCCGATTTCGCCGAGAAAAACGTTTCCCTGACCATCGTCGGCCCGGAAGTACCGCTGGTGGCCGGTGTGGTGGACCTGTTCCGCAGCCGTGGCCTGGATTGCTTCGGCCCCACCGCCGGTGCTGCGCAATTGGAAGGCTCGAAAGCCTTTACCAAGGATTTCCTCGCCCGCCACAAGATCCCGACCGCCGATTACCAGAACTTCACCGAGATCGAGCCGGCCCTGGCTTACCTGCGTGAAAAAGGCGCGCCAATCGTGATCAAGGCCGACGGCCTGGCCGCCGGTAAAGGCGTGATCGTAGCGATGACCCTGCAGGAAGCCGAAGACGCCGTACGCGACATGCTCGCCGGTAACGCCTTCGGTGATGCGGGCTCGCGTGTTGTCATCGAAGAATTCCTCGACGGTGAAGAAGCCAGCTTCATCGTGATGGTCGACGGCAAGAACGTGCTGCCAATGGCCACCAGCCAGGACCACAAGCGCGTCGGCGACGGCGACACTGGCCCGAACACCGGTGGCATGGGCGCCTACTCCCCGGCGCCTGTGGTGACCAGCGACGTGCACCAGCGTGTGATGGATCAGGTGATCTGGCCGACCGTGCGCGGCATGGCCGACGAAGGCAACGTGTACACCGGGTTCCTCTACGCCGGTCTGATGATCGACAAGGCCGGCAATCCGAAAGTCATCGAGTTCAACTGCCGTTTCGGCGATCCGGAAACCCAACCGGTGATGCTGCGCCTGCAATCGAGCCTGGTGCTGCTGGTGGAAGCCGCCCTGGCCCAGGCCTTGGACAAGGTTGAAGCACAGTGGGACCCACGTCCGAGCGTCGGCATTGTGCTGGCAGCCGGCGGCTACCCTGCCGACTACGCCAAGGGCGACGTGATTGAGGGCCTGGAAGCGGCGGCTAAGCTGGAAGGCAAGGTGTTCCATGCGGGCACTGCGCTCAAGGACGGCCAGGTCGTCACCGCCGGCGGCCGCGTGCTGTGCGCCACCGCCATGGGCGCCAGTGTCGACGCCGCGCAGCAGCAAGCGTACAAACTGGCCGCGGCAATCGACTGGAAGGGCTGCTTCTACCGCAAGGACATCGGCTATCGCGCCATTGCCCGCGAGCGTGGTGAGAGCCAGTAAATCTCGAACATCGCTAGCATTGTCAGTAGCTATCCGTTCGGTTAGGCAAGGGCTCAAGGCCCTTGCCGTATACCCGCCACCCCGCGCATAGTTAACCCGTGCATCAACCTACGAAGGGATTTCGCCGTGCGCTGGCTCAGGATCGCCATAGGTTTCACTGTCAGTCTGCTGACGCTGCTCTGTTTGCTCCCGGCCCAGGCCGCCGCGCAAGGCAGTGGCTGGGCAGTATTGCTTGATGAACAGGCTGACCTGCAACTGAGCGACATCCGCTCCTCGCGTTACACCAATCAATTCAGCCCCATCGAACTGGACCGTATTACCGCCGCGGAGCCGGACGGTGCGTTGTGGGTACGTTTCAAGTTACAACCCGGCAAGCACGAGCAAGTGCTGCGCATCTTCGCCCCGGACCTGTCCCACCTGAACCTGTACGTGCTCGATGGTGACACCCTGGTAGAGCAACAAAGCACCGGCACCCGCCAGGCCCAGACGGAACGCCCGCTGCCCAGCAGCGACTTCATGCTACCGCTGCCGCAAAGTCAGAACGTCCTTGAGGTCTACGTGCGGCTGGTCTCGGAACACGAGTTGCGCCCCTATATCACTCTGGAACCGGCCGTACTTGCCGCCGCCAACCAGACGCAGACGCTGATCTACGGCCTGCTGTTCGGCTGCCTGCTGATGCTGATCCTGCATAACCTCACACGGTTCGCCTACCACCGCTCGCGCAGCAGCCTATGGCTGGCCGCCTGCGAGGCCCTGCTAATGCTAAGCCTGGCGCTGCTGCTTAACCTGGTCGGCCCGTGGCTGCCCAACTGGCACGCAGTGCAAACCCCCGGCGCATACCTGGCCCTGCTGCTGACCGCACCGTGCGGGCTGATGTTTGCCTATCGCTTCTTTATGCCGCTCGGCCCCCATGTACTGAACAAGCTGCTGATGGCCGACATCCTGCTCATCGTGCTGTGCGGTCTGCTGCTGTTGTTCGTCAATACCCTGCCCCTGAATATCATCACCTACGCGCTGGTGGCGTTGGCGGGGCTGAGCATGTTGTTCGTTTCAGCGTATCACTGGCAGAAAGGCTACCGTCCAGCGCGACTGTTCGTGGCGGGGATGGTGGTCTTCAATATCGGCACTCTGATTATCCTGCCGGCGCTGCTGGGCCTGACGATGGTCTCGCCACAGGGCCTGATCGTGACGCTGCTGGCATTCATTTGCCTGAGTGGCCTGTTGATGAGCCTGGCTCTGGGCGAGCGCCAGCGCGCGATTGTCGAGGCACGCTTCAGCCTCAGCCGCGACCTGGCCGCCAGCAATGCCGAGATCGCCGCCAAGGCCGAGTTCCTGGCAAAAATCAGTCACGAAATCCGCACCCCCATGAACGGCGTGCTGGGCATGACCGAACTGCTGCTGGGCACTCCGCTGTCGGTGAAGCAACGGGACTATGTGCAGACCATCCACAGCGCCGGTAACGAACTGCTCACGCTGATCAACGAGATTCTCGACATCTCCAAACTCGAATCCGGGCAGATCGAATTGGACGATGTGCAGTTCGACCTCAATGCGCTGATCGAGGACTGCCTGAGTATCTTCCGCGCCAAGGCCGAGCAGCAGAATGTCGAACTGATCAGCTTTATCCAGCCCCAGGTGCCGCGCGTTATCAGCGGCGACCCGACACGCCTGCGCCAGGCGCTGCTGAGCCTGTTGGAAAACGCCCTGCAGAAAACCGACGAAGGCGAAGTGCTGATCGTGGTGGCCTTGGACGATCGCAGCACCAAACCGCGCCTGCGCATCGCCGTGCAAGACAGCGGCATTCCAATGGAAGCCGCCGAGCGCGATGCCCTGCTGCATAGCGAACTGCACAGTAAGAATTTCCTGTCGGCCACCCGTTTGAGCGGCCACCTGGGGTTGGTGATCGCGCGCCAGCTGATCCTGTTGATGAACGGCGAATTCGGCATCAAGAGCGGCAGCCATCAGGGCAGCACCCTATGGCTAACCCTGCCGCTGGACCCGGAGCGCCTGGAACACCCGACGTCCGACCTCGACGGCCCGCTCAAAGGCGCCCGCGTGCTGGTGGTGGACGACAACGACACCTGCCGCAAAGTGCTGGTGCAGCAATGCTCGGCCTGGGGCCTGAACGTCAGTGCCGCGCCCTCGGGCAAAGAAGCCCTGGCCCTGCTGCGCACCAAAGCGCACCTGCGCGACTACTTCGACGTGGTGCTGCTGGACCAGAACATGCCAGGCATGACCGGCATGCAACTGGCGGCGAAGATCAAGGAAGACCCTAGCCTGAACCACGACATTCTGTTGATCATGCTCACCGGCATCAGCAACGCGCCGAGCAAGATCATCGCGCGTAACTGCGGGATCAAGCGCATCCTGGCCAAGCCGGTGGCCGGCTATACCCTCAAGACCACCCTGGCCGACGAACTGACCCAACGCAGCAAAGGCAGCGCCACGCCGCGCCCGGTCCCCACTACGCCGGAAGCGGTCACCGTGCCTAGCGATTTCCGCATCCTGGTGGCCGAAGACAACAGCATTTCCACCAAGGTTATCCGCGGCATGCTCGGCAAGCTCAACCTCAACCCGGACACCGCCAGCAACGGCGAAGAAGCGCTGGAGGCCATGAAAGCCCAGCGTTATGACCTGGTGTTGATGGACTGCGAGATGCCGATCCTCGACGGTTTTTCGGCCACCCAACAACTGCGCGCCTGGGAAGTCAGCCACCAACGCATCCGCACGCCGGTGGTCGCGCTCACCGCGCACATCCTCTCGGAACATAAAGAGCGCGCACGCCAAGCCGGTATGGACGGGCATATGGCCAAGCCAGTGGAATTGTCGCAACTGCGTGAACTGGTGGAGTTCTGGGTGGCACAGCGTCAACAGCGCCCCGAACACGCCCCCTCGTGACCTGAAATCCCATGTGGGATAGGGCTTGCCCTCCCACATTTGCCCCCTGGCGCCTGTTAGACTCTCCCCACTTCTCCTGCCGCGAGCCTCCTCCATGCTCCACGTGTTATTCAGCGTTTACCTGAAGATGCTGGTGCTCTACAGCCCGTTCTTCGTGCTGTCCTGCTTTATCAGCCTGACTCGCGGCTATTCCAGCAAAGAACGACGCCGCCTGGCCTGGAAAGTGGCCTTGGCAACACTGGTGTCCAGTGTGTTGCTCTACCTGTTCGGCCGGTTGATTTTCAGTGTGTTCGGCATCACCGTGGACGCATTCCGCATCGGCGCCGGCAGTGTGCTGTTCATTTCTGCCCTGGGCATGGCTCAGGGTAAGTCGGCCGTGCAGACCGATAACGTGCAGCAGGACGTAACCATCGTGCCGCTGACCATCCCCCTCACCGTCGGCCCCGGCACCATCGGTGCGTTGCTGGTAATGGGGGTCAGCCAGCCGCACTGGGATGACAAAATCATGGCCATCCTCAGCATCGCCCTGGCCAGCTTCACGGTGGGTGTGGTGCTGTACTTGTCCAACCGCATCGAACGCATTTTGGGTGACCAGGGCTTGCAGATTGTCAGTCGGTTGATGGGCTTGTTTGTTTGCGCCCTTGCCGCGCAGATTATTTTTACGGGCGTGCGCGGCTATCTGGTGCCCTAAATCCGGTATTTCGCGATTGCCAGCTGTACTTTGTCTCCCGCGCTCTCGCGCATCAGCTGGATGGTTTTTTCGTTGACCACCGAGGTATTGAGCACCAGGCAGGTTTGCCCGCTGAAGGCCTCGAACGAGGAGCTATCCCATTCCAGGAATGGCAACCCCACCTGTTTACTCACGCCCTGGGTGCTGTAGGTCACCAGCACCATCGTCAACTCACCGTCGGATTCGGCGCAGGACGCCAGGCCGAAATCACCGCCCTGGTGCACGGCGCTGTTGCGTTTGAACAGTTCGAAAGACGTCGGCTGCTGCTTCAGCGCCTCCAGCGCATCCGCCGCGAGCTTGGGCAGCGTAGCCAGCAACGGCCCGCTCAATGACGTCGAGGCCAGCAACGTCGCAATCATATTCAACGCCGCCAGTTGCACCGTCAGGCCCTTGCCGACGCTGGAGACGCGCTCGAACCGACTGCGCACCGGTAGCCAGCCCAGACTGATCATCACCTTGATAAATTCGTCGTACCACGCCTCGCTGCCGCGTTGGACTTTCAACACATCGCTCACGTAACTGCTGGCCAGCAGATAGCTTTTACGGATGTATTCGCGGTTCAGCCCGGACAGGCCCTCGGCAAACGACATGACACTGTTGTTGACCACCGCGGCGTTGCTGTCTTCATCGGTGTCCAGCGGTAACGTGGCGTGCGCCCCGGGCGCCCCCGGCAATTTGTAGGCGGCGATCAATTTGCGCCGTTTTACGTTGTTGATCCGTTTGTGATGTCGCTCCATTTTCCAGTTCTCCACAAGCACCCCAACATGGGGCTGCCTTCACCCTAGTCCAGCGCCCGGCGGGGTTTCCACACGACAAACAACGCTCGCCGCCACGCCGCGCGAAACGCTGCCCAGCAATTGCGGGGCACATCGCCGGACCTTCCGGTTTTCCTTGTGCAAAAAAGAAAAAAGCTCCGAAAACACCCGGTGATCGCCCAGGGGTTATCGGAGCTTTCGTGCAGCCTCAGGCGCCGGGTTTTTCGCCGTACCAACGCGGTGTATAGACCCATGTACCGCCATCGGCCCGCGGGAATGTGCAGGTGGTAGACGAGCCGATCAGCACCATGGTGCGCATGTCCACCTGGTCCGGGGTGAGTTGACCCAGGGTGGTTACGCGCAGCGTCTGGCCGGGGCGGCCAATGTCGCGGCCCAGCACCACCGGCGTTTGCGGCGTGCGATGCAGCGCGACGATTTCCAGGGCGCGGCCCAGTTGCCACGGGCGCGAACGCGAAATCGGGTTGTAGAACGCCAGGGCCAGGTCGGCCTGGGACGCGAGGTCCAGGCGTTTTTCGATGATCGACCAGGGCTTGAGGTTGTCCGACAGCGACATCACGCAGAAGTCATGCCCCAACGGCGCGCCGGCCTGAGCGGCGGTGGCCAGGGACGCCGAGACACCTGGCAGGATTTCCAGGTCGACCTGATGCCAGGCCGGGTCGTCGGACTCGTGCAACGCCTCGATTACCGCCGCAGCCATGGCGAACACACCCGGGTCGCCGGACGACACCACCACCACCGAACGGCCCTGGGCGGCCAGTTCGAAAGCATGGCGCGCACGCTGCATTTCTTCGCGGTTGTCGGTGCAATGCTGTACCTGATCGTCACGGAATGGGCCGGCCATGCGCACATAGGTTTCATAACCCAGTACATCGGTGCAGCGCGCCAGTTCGGCTTTCACCGCCGGCACCATCAACTCGGCGGCGCCGGGGCCCAGGCCAATCACAGCGAGGCGACCACGGGCGCGGCCCAGCTTGGACACATCCAATGGTTGCTCGGCAACATCGATCAGCAACTGCGCGCCGGGCTGCACATCGGCAAACCGCAGCGGCACGCCCAGCGCCAGCGCGGCTTCGTGCAGCGTCGAGTCGGCCATCTGCGTGTGGCTGGCCAGAAGGCAGGCCAGGGATTGCACGGCAATACCGGCTTCTCCCAAAGCGCTGCGCACGCGTTCGGCCAAGTACGGGCCCGGAGCACAGGTCACACACACGGTTTTCGGATAGATCAGCAATTCATTGGCCGCAGGTTTGCGCTCGGCACTGCCCACATGAATCGCCAGGCGCGCCTGTTGATCCTGGGGCAGATTGGCCTGTTCCAGCCACGGCGCCGCGCCTTCGATGCGCACGCTTTCACCGGCCAGCAGGTCGGAGACGAAACGCTTGCCCAACTCCAGATCGGCCAACTCATAACCACTCGGAGGGTTGAGCAGGCAAGTGCCGAAACGCAGTTCACCACTGGTGGTGATTGCCGCCGCCACGTTCAACGCAGCCGCGATCTCGCGGGCCATGACGTTGACCCCACCCAGCCCACCCAGCAACGGCACCACAGCGCTGCCGTCTTCGGCCACCGCGAGGACCGCAGGCTCTTCGCCTTTTTCCAGCAGCAACGGCGCCAGGGTGCGAATCACGATGCCGGCCGCGCACAACGCAATCAACGGCGTGCCCTGTTGATAGAGCTGGCGCAGGGTGGTGCCGAACTCGTTGTAGAGGGTGTCCGCACCCTCAATACGCCCCGCCAGGCCGTGGATCAGCGCGCCAGGGTAAACCTGCTGGATCTTGCGCGCCGTGGCCAAGCTGCCTTGGCCCAGGATGACAATCGCCGGGCGCATCATCCTTGCCACCGTTCACCGGGCACGATGATCAGCGAAAAATATGGCGACGACATCGGTTCCACTTGATCCAGCGGCACGATCTTCTGGTTGGCCATGGTCGCGCGTTCCACATACAGCGCGCGTTCGGCCAGGCCGAGTTCTTCGAGCACCTGGCGCACCTTGGGAAAATTGCGCCCCAGCTTCATGATCACCGCCGCGTCAGCGTCCGCCAGGCGGCGCTTGAGGTCGTCATGGGGCAACACGCCCGAAAGCACCGACAAGCTCTGGTTGCGATACACCAGTGGCGCGCCGAGCACCGAGGCGCCGCCAAGCATCGAGCACACGCCGGGGATGACGTGCGCTTCGTAGCGCTCGGCCAGACGGTCGTGAAGGTACATGTAGGAGCCGTAGAAGAACGGGTCGCCTTCGCAGATCACCGCCACGTCGCGGCCGGCATCCAGGTGCGCGGCCACATCGACGCTGGCGGTGTCGTAGAAATCGCTGATCACCTGCTCGTAGGACAGCGGTGCCGGCAGCGCTTCGGTGGTCACCGGGTACACCAGCGGCATCAGGGTCTGCTGTGGCACCAGGTGTTCTTCGATGATGCCGAAGGCGTTACCCTTCTTGCCCTTGGCCACGAAATACGCCACCACCGGCGACTCACGCAGCAGGCGCAGCGCCTTGACGGTGATCAGTTCAGGATCACCGGGGCCCACGCCCAGGCCGATCAAGCGTCCGCGCGCCGACATTATTCAACCTCCGTAGCGAGCGCATTCACCGCCGCGGCGGCCATGGCGCTGCCGCCCAGGCGACCTTGCATGATCACGAACGGCACGCCACGGCTGTCGGCGGCCAGCATCGCCTTGGATTCGGCGGCACCGACAAAACCCACCGGAAAGCCCAGGATCAACGCCGGTTTCGGTGCGCCGGCATCGAGCATCTCCAGCAGATAGAACAGCGCCGTCGGCGCGTTGCCGATCACCACCACGCTGCCCTCCAAGTGTGGGCGCCACAGTTCCAGGGCGGCGGCGGAACGGGTGTTGCCCAACTCCCGCGCCAGTTCCGGCACGCTGTCGTCGCGCAGGGTGCAGATCACGGGGTTGTTGGCCGGCAGGCGCGCACGGGTCACGCCCTCGGAGACCATGCGCGCGTCACACAGGATCGGCGCGCCGGCGGCCAGTGCATCGCGCCCGGCCTTGCCTGCGCCGTCGGAAAACTGCAAGCCGTCGATGGCCTCGACCATGCCGCAGGCATGAATCACGCGCACCGCGAGTTTTTCCAAATCAGCCGGGATACGGGCCAAGTTGGCTTCCGCGCGAATAATGGCGAAGGAGTTGCGATAGATCTCCTGACCGTCGCGGATGTAATCAATCATCGGTGTTGCTCCGTGGGCGGGCACGCAGCAAGGTGCCCGTCGCTTCAATAGAAAGGGTGCGCGCCTGCAGCCGGCCAAAACCGGGCTGGGCTGCATCGCGAAAATAGACGTCGTAGTGACCGGGGCTCACCGCCAGCAAGGTAACCGGCGCGGTGTGCGCCGCAGCGCAGGAGCGCGGGCAGCCGGACAGGTGCACCTCCATGCCGGGTTGCAGCGCGGCCAGTTGCACAGCGTCAGCTTTGGTATCGGCCAGGGCTTTGCCGCAGCCGCTGGAACCGGTGCAGGCGATCAGGCGCGCGAGGGGATCGTCGATTGCACACAGGAAGCCCAACTGCGCCAAGCGCTGGGTCACCGCGACCGGACGCTCGATATTGGGCAGCAACACGCCCTGCCAAGGGGTCAGGCGCAACGTCCCATCGCCGTACTCGCAGGCCAGTTGCGCGGCGCCCTTGAGCATCATCGAGTCCAGGCGGCCCAGCGGCGCACCTGCCGTGACATAGAACTGATTCTTTTGCTCTTGTGGATAACTTCCGATGTGCAGCAACGCGCCAGTGGCCGGGCGTTTAAAGCCCTCCACCGACAGCAGCGGCAGACGCAGGCGGCGCATGAGGTTATCCACATCCAGATGGCGCATGCGGGTTTGCTCGGGGGTCGCCAGGTCGAGAAAAGCTTCCAGCACTGCCACCACCAGCGTATGGCCCTGCTCCAACGGCACCGCCGCCACGGGGGCATCCTGGCCTGGGCAGCCGGCCAGGCCGAACGCCAGCAATGTCTTGCCATCGCGCACAAACGCCGATAGCCACAGGTCATGGTGATGGTCGAGCATCGCCAGGGCCTCGCCGCCATCCAACTGGATCGCGAACTTGGCCGACAGTTGGTGAAACCGCGAATGGTTTTGCAAGGTGGCGAGGATCTGCTCGGCCAGCGGGCGGGTATCGAACAGCATCTGTGGGTCAATGCCGGCGCTGGGGCTGAGCATCAGGTTGCGCACGTCATCGCCGGCGGGGTTATTCGGCCCAAGATCGGCGGCGAGCAGCATGGCAATCAACGCGTCCTGCTCGGCGCCGATGCCGCGAATCTGCAGATTGGCGCGATTGGTCGCCTCGATCACCCCACCGGCATAGGCTTGGGCGGCGTCCGCCACCGCGTGGGCCTGGGCGGCGGTGATGGAACCGCCGGCCAATTTGATCCGGCAGATGCCGCCATCCAGCGCCTGGACAATACGCAGCAACCCCGGACAAGCCGAGGGGCGCAAGGTATTCACAGCGGGCGTTGGCTTCACGGGGCTACCGGTTCATAGGCAAAGGCGCGGTATTATGCCTGCTTTGTCCGGCGGCATGAAAAGCCTGCCCGTCGGATGTCGTTCAAGGAATCCCTATGTCGCCCTGGCTGACGGTAGTAGGCATCGGTGAAGACGGCTTCAAGGGGCTGGGCAGGAACGCCCGGCACGCCCTGTTGCGCGCCTCACGGATAATCGGCGGGCAACGCCAGTTGGATCTGTTGCCGATGTGTATTCGAGGCGAGCGGCAATTATGGCCGAGCCCGTTTTCCCTGGAGCCGGTGTTGGCGCGGCGCGGTGAGCCTGTGTGCGTGCTGGCCAGCGGCGACCCGATGTTCTACGGCGTAGGGGCCAGCCTGGCGCGGCAAGTGGCCGCACAGGAGTTGCTGATCTTGCCGGCGCCGTCGTCGGTGTCGTTGGCGGCGGCGCGGTTGAGCTGGCCGTTGCAGGACGTAGTGACGCTCTCCGTGGTGGCGCGCCCGTTGGCGGCGCTTAACGCGCATATGGCCAGCGGCGTGCGGTTGTTGGTGTTGAGCAATGACGGTCGCAGCCCTGCCTTGATCGCCTCGCTATTGGCTGAGTCAGGCTTTGGACCTAGCCGGTTGAGCGTGTTCGAACACCTGGGCGGGGCGCAGGAACAGCGCATCGATGGGTTGGCGCAGGCGTGGCAACACACATGCGTGGCCGATTTGAACCTGGTTGCCATCGACTGTGTGGCGGATGCCACGGCGCCGCGCCTGTCGCGCCTGGCGGGGTTGCCCGATTCGGCATTCCAGCACGACGGCCAACTGACCAAGCGCGACGTGCGCGCGATGACCCTCGCCCGCCTCGCCCCCATGCCCGGCGAACTGCTGTGGGATGTGGGCGCGGGCAGCGGCTCCATCGGCATCGAATGGATGCGCGCCCACCCCAGCTGCCGCGCGCTGGCGATCGAGGCCGATGAAGGCCGCCAAACCCTGATCGAACATAACCGCGACGCCCTTGGTGTACCCGGCCTGCAACTGATACGCGGCAAAGCGCCGGATGCGTTGCGAGGCCTTGAAGCCCCGGACGCGATCTTCATCGGCGGCGGCGTCACCCGCGACGGCGTACTCGATACCTGCTGGCAACACCTACGCCCCGGCGGCCGACTGGTCGCCAACGCCGTCACCCTGCAAAGCGAAATGACCCTGATGAACTGGCGCGCCCGGCACGGCGGCGAACTGACGCGCATCCATGTGGCCCAGGCCCAGCCGTTGGGCGACTTCGATACCTGGCGCCAGGCGCTGCCGATCACTTTGCTCGAAGTGATCAAGCCACTATGAACAGGATTCTGCTGCTGGGGGGTGTGACCGAGGCCCTCGCCATTGCCCGCACATTGGGCCCGCAGCACATCTACAGTTTGGCGGGAGTGGGGCGTGTGCCGACCGATCTCAGTTGCCAAGTGCGTGTCGGAGGTTATGGCGGCGCTGAGGGCCTGGCGCAGTTTGTCCGGGATGAAGGGATCAGCCTGATCCTCGACGCGACCCATCCCTATGCGGCGCAGATAAGCCGTAACGCCGCCGAGGCTGCGCGGTTGAGTGGCATCCCTTGCTGGGCCCTGCGCCGTCCGGCGTGGCAGCCGCAGGCCGATGATGACTGGCGCGAAGTGAGTGACTGGGCCGAGCTGATCGAAGCCCTGAAACCCTTCAAGCGCCCGCTCTTCACCTTGGGCCGCGAACCGTTGCAGCACCTCGACGAAATCCCCGCCGAGCAATTCTGGACACTGCGCGCATTGGATGTGTACCCCGGCAATGATCGCTGTGAAGTGATTGGCGCACGCGGGCCGTTTCTGCTCGAAGACGAACGCGCGCTGTTTGAACGGCGTTGGATCGATGTACTGATCAGCAAGAACAGCGGCAGTGCCGCCACCGAGCCGAAGCTGGAAGTGGCGCGGGAACGCGGGGTGCCAGTGCTGGTGTTGAAGCGGCCAGTGTTGGCGGCGGTGGACCGAGAATTCACAGCCGTGTCAGCGCTGCTACAGGCAATACACACTCGTGGAGCACCACAAACCTAATGTGGGAGGGGGCTTGCCCCCGATGGCGATAGTTCAGCCAGCAAATCAGCGACTGACACAACGCTATCGGGGGCAAGCCCCCTCCCACCTTGTTTGTTGTGGCGTTAGCGGCTTGTGGCTATCGCCTGTCCGACACCACTGTGCACACGATCCGCCAGTCACTGCGCCAGTTTGATCAACTGCGCAACGCCGAGCAATCGCTACTCAGCGCATTGGCCGAGGCGAGTGCTTCGCTGAGGTTGACCAACAGGTCTCCGGTGCTGATGCCAGCGGCTACGGTGAACAGACGCCGATACCACCCGAGCGGTCGCCGATTTTTACCCCGCCTTAAACGCAGAATCCACCTACAGACACTTCCGAGCCAGCTGGCTGGCTCAGCCAAAAGCCCCCGCCCTAACCTCCCGTTTCGCGGTTTTGCGTCAGCGCCCGCGAAGGGGGCACGCCGTTTCGACAACGTGTCACAGCTTGCCAACTTGTATCCTGAGGAATACGATCCATGACAATCGAGTTCAATGAAACCATTGAGTTTGCCAACTGGCTGGAAGCTGTTCGGGACCCGTTCGTAAAAGTTCGTGTGGTCAAGAGAGTGCGAATGGCTGAAGCCGGAAATTTTGGCGACTGCGAATCAGTGGGGGATGGAGTGTTTGAAATGCGGATCCATTACGGCCCTGGGTATCGCGTTTACTTCACCCGCCGAGACGAAGTGGTTTATCTATTACTAATCGGCGGTGATAAATCAACACAGAGCAGAGACATCAAACGTGCAAAGCAAATTGCGATAAATTTTGGTAGTGAGGAATAAATTATGAGCGAGTCCTTTTCCCGCTTCGATGCGGCAAAATATCTGAAAACCCCTCTGGAAATGGCTGCATATTTAGAGACCTGCTTTGAGGATGATGCTGGCGATGGTCTATTGATTCGCACCGCTCTCAACGACATCGCCCGCGCCCAAGGCATGACCCAAGTAGCCCGCGACGCCGGCCTCGGCAGAGAAAGTCTGTACAAAGCCCTCTCCAGCAGTGGCAATCCCGAGTTCGCGACTATCATGAAAGTCATGAAAGCGTTGGGCCTCAAGCTGCACGCCACGGTGATCTGATAGCACTGCGACACCAAACCACACCGCCGCTTTTTACTTATCCCCGCCGATCAGGCTAAATACCGGCCTGATCGTTTAACCCTACGGATTGTCCGCCATGGCCCGTCAACGCTTTGCAATCGTCTGGATCGCCTGCTTTGCAGTGCTGTTCAACGCGTTTGCCATGCCGCTGGCCGGGGCGATGCAGCAATCCAAGGACCCTGTGCAGCAACTGCTGTGGGGTAGTTTCTGTTCATCCAATGGCGCCAGCCTCAAGACTATCGAACTGGGCAAACTGGAGATTCCGGCACCGCAGCCGGACGATCATTCCACCATGCAGCATTGCTGGTGTTGCTCGGGCTCACCGTCGTTGGTGGCATTGCCGGGGCATGTGCCGCAGTTGTATGTGACGCGCTTCGAGCCGCTACAAAGCCTGTCGCCGCCGTTATTGCAGACCCCCACCCCGCGCCAGCAATGGCCGAGCCTCAACCCCCGCGCCTCTCCACCGGTCTAGTCTTTTTCGCAAGTGAACTGCGTTTAGAACCGTTCTGGAGAACTGCCATGCTCAAATCTTCCCTGCTTCTGGCCGCGTTGCTGCTGCCGGTGTTCAGTGCTGCCAATGCTCAAGACTACAAGGCCGGCGACCTGCTGGTCAGCGATCCCTGGTCCCAGGAGTTGCCACCCAATGCGCCCACCGTCGCGGCGTATTTCGTGGTGCATAACACCGCAGAAACACCGGACCGCCTGCTCAGCGCCGAGACGCCAGTGGCAGAAAAGGCGCAGTTGCACGAGCACGTCATGCAAGGCGCCCTGATGAAAATGCAAGAGGTGCCCAACGTGGCCGTGCCGGCCAAAGGCGATCTGACGTTCGCGCCCATGGCCTACCATGTGATGTTGCTGGGCCTCAAAGACCGCAGCCTGCTGGCCGATGGCAAACAGTTCCCGCTGACCCTGACCTTCGAAAAGGCCGGCAAGGTCGAGGTGCAAGTGTCAGTGCAGAAAATGCCGCCCATGGCCGGTCACGAGCACCAGCACCAGCACCAGCACCAGCACCCGCAATAGGCTGAAGCTCGATGGGCGCCCCTCGCGCCAGGTTGTCTCCCCGCCGCCGTGTAACGCGCGGCAGTTGGATCAGCCTGTTCGCCATGCTGATGATCTTTATCGGTCCGCTGATTTCCCAAGCGATGCCGATGGATCATCACGCCGGTATGTCCATGGCAATGCCCATGGAGATGCCCGCTGACCACGGCGACTCCCATCATCCCAAGGCCCCTAGCGAGCACCACGCGCTGTGGGCCAAGTGCGGCTACTGCGAGCTGCTGTTCAGTTGCCCGGCCCTGCCCGGCAACGCATCCTTCGTGGCCGTCGGCGCCCCACCGCCGGCCAACGCCCTCACCCCCGCCACGCGCCTGGGCCATGCCCGGCAGAGCATCTTCCCCGGCGCCCGCAGCCGTGCGCCGCCCATCGCAACGTAAACACTCAACCCCGTTACTTCACCCCGGCCGACTTTAGACAGACAGCCGCAGGCTGCTGGCCGTGTTGTTTACGATTGATTGATGGAATTTGTCATGTCTAGGTTTTCTGCTGACTCCCGTTTGGGAAGCACCCCCGTGTTCGCCGTTCTGTGCGGCGCACTGCTGGTTCCGATGGCCCACGCCGACGAACATGAATTGAGCCCCACGGTGATCACCGCAATCGCCCCCAGCTCGCCGCTGACCGTGGTCACCAACCCCAAGGATCCCCGTCAACCGGTGCCCGCCAGCGATGGCGGCGACTACCTCAAGACCATCCCCGGCTTCGCCCTGGTGCGTAACGGCGGCACCAATGGCGACCCGGTGCTGCGCGGCATGTTCGGTTCGCGCCTGAATATTCTTACCAACGGCAGCATGATGCTCGGTGCCTGTCCCGGTCGTATGGATGCGCCCACCTCCTACATCTCACCGGAAACCTACGACACCCTCACCGTGATCAAAGGCCCGCAAACCGTACTCTGGGGCCCGGGCGCCTCGGCCGGCACGATCCTGTTCGACCGTGAGCCTGAGCATTTCGGCGAACTCGGCACGCGGCTCAACGCCAGTGTGCTGGCCGGCTCCAACGGACGCTTCGACAAGGTCATCGATGCCGCCGCCGGCGGGCCGTTGGGCTACGTGCGAGTGATCGGCAACCAGGCCCACGCCGATGACTACAAGGACGGCAATAACGACACAGTCGCCTCGCGCTATGACAAGTGGAACGGTGACGTTGCGGTGGGTTTCACCCCCGACGCCGACACCTTGCTGGAACTTACCGCTGGCCGTGGCGACGGCGAAGCGCGCTACGCCGGGCGCGGCATGGACGGCTCGCAGTTCCTGCGCGAGAGCCTGGGGCTGCGCTTCGAAAAGTCGAATATCGGCGAGGTGCTGGATAAGGTCGAAGCCCAGGTTTACTACAACTACGCCGACCATGTGATGGACAACTACAGCCTGCGCACGCCGTCGGGCACCGGGATGATGGCCGGCCCCATGGCCTCCAACGTCGACCGACGCACCCTCGGCGCCCGCATCAAGGCCACTTGGCGCTGGGCCGACGTGCAGTTGATCGGCGGCCTGGACGCCCAGACCAACGAACACCGCCAACGCAGCAGTATGGGCATCGACACTTACAAAAACCTGCCGCGCGACAAGGACGCCGACTTCCACAACTACGGCGTGTTTGGCGAACTCACCTGGTATGCCGCCGACCGTGATCGCCTGGTCAGCGGCGCGCGCCTGGACCGCGCCTCGGCCAAGGACTTTCGCCAGACCACCGGCTCGGGCATGAGCAAACGCGCCAACCCCACCGCCGATGAGACCCGCGCCGACACTTTGCCGTCGGGCTTTATGCGCTATGAACACGACCTGGCGGACAGCCCCACGACTGTCTACGCCGGGCTCGGCCATTCGCAGCGTTTCCCGGACTACTGGGAGCTGTTTTCGCCCAACACCGGCGCGGTCGGTTCGGTGAATGCATTCGAGGGTGTGAAGCCGGAAAAAACCACCCAGCTCGACGTCGGCGCGCAGTACAAAACCGACACGCTGGAAGCCTGGGCATCGGGCTACGTCGGCCAGGTGCGTGACTTTATCCTGTTCGATTACAAGCCCGGCATGATGGGCACCACCTCCCAGGCACGCAATGTGGACGCACGCATCATGGGCGGCGAACTGGGCGCGGCTTACAAATTGACCCAGCACTGGAAAGCCGATGCGACCCTGGCCTACGCCTGGGGCAAGAACAGCAGCGACGGCAAGGCCCTGCCGCAAATGCCGCCGCTGGATACCCGCCTGGGCCTGACGTACAGCGAGGACAACTGGAGCGCCGGAGCCCTGTGGCGGGTAGTCGCGGCGCAAAACCGCATCGACCAGAACAAAGGCAATGTGGTCGGCAAGGACTATGACAAGAGCGGCGGGTTTGGCGTGTTCTCGCTGAACGGGGCTTATCGCATCAATAAAAACTTCAAAGTCAGCACCGGCGTCGACAACCTGTTCGGCAAGGCCTACGCCGAGCATCTGAACCTGGCCGGCAACGCCGGGTTCGGCTACCCGGCGAGCGATCCGCAAGCCATCAAGGAGCCGGGGCGCACGCTCTGGACCAAGGTGGACATGAGCTTCTAAAAGCATCGAGGGCAAGCCCCCTCCCACATTTTGAAATGCGCACCCAATGTGGGAGAGGGCTTGCCCCCGATGGCGGTACATCTGAAACAAAAAAACCAAAGCCTTGCGGAGCCCCTGATGAGCACTCAAAAAGTTTCCTTCTACAACCTGGCCTGGCGCTGGCATTTTTACGCCGGCCTGTTTGTCGCCCCCTTTATGGTGCTGCTGGCCCTGACCGGCATCATCTACCTGTTCAAACCCCAGCTCGATCCGCTGATGTACGGCGACCTGCTCACGGTGCAAAGCGCCGAACACGCGCTGAGCGCCGACGAGCAACTGCAACGGGCCCAGGCGGCCTTTCCCCAGGGCAAGATCAGCAAATACCTACCGCCGGCCACCGCCACCAGCAGCGCACAGTTTGTGATGCACAACGATGGCCGCGAAGTGACGGTGTTTGTCGACCCCTATCGCGGCACCGTGCTCGGCGAGCAGGACGCCCAATACAATCTGCAAGCCATCGCCCGTGCATTGCACGGTGAATTGATGATCGGCACCACCGGCGATCGCTTGGTAGAACTCGCCGCCGGTTGGGGCGTGATGCTGGTGGTGTCCGGCCTGTACCTGTGGTGGCCGCGCGGCAAGTCTTCAGCCGGCGTGCTGTGGCCACGTCTCGGCAGTCGCGGGCGGCTGTTCTGGCGCGATCTGCACGCGGTGGTGGGCTTCTGGGGCGCGGCGTTTCTGCTGGTGATGCTGCTCAGCGGCATGACCTGGACCGGCTTCTGGGGCAAGCAATACGCCGAGCTCTGGAACCGCTTCCCCGCAGCGATGTGGAACGACGTGCCGCAGTCCGATCAGCAAGCGCGGGCACTCAACACCGCGACGCAACAGACCGTGCCCTGGGCCATGGAAAACACGCCGATGCCGATGTCCGGCGACCATGCTGAACACATGAATCACGGCGCCATGCATTCGGGCCCGGCCGCGCCGACCGTGCGCCTGCAACAGGTGGTCGACCTGGCCACCGCGCGCCAGGTCGAGCCCGGCTACAGCATCACCTTCCCCACCACCGTCGACGGCGTTTTCACCATCGCCGTGTTCGCCGACGACCCGCGCAACGACGCGACCCTGCATGTGGATCAATACACCGGCAAGGTCCTGGCCGACGTGCGCTGGGCGCACTACAACCTGGTCGCGCGGGCCACCGAGACCGGCGTGATGCTGCACGAAGGTAAGATGTTCGGCTGGGTCAACCAACTGCTCGTGTTGCTGATCTGCCTGATGATCCTGCTCAGCGCGGTCAGCGGCGTGGTGATCTGGTGGAAGCGCCGGCCCCAGGGCGGGCTCGGGGTGCCGCCATTGCGCCATGACCTGCCGAAGTGGAAAACCGCGATGGCCATCATGCTGGCGCTGGCGATCATCTTCCCCTTGGTGGGCGCCTCGTTGATTGCGGTGTGGGTGCTGGATCGCCTGGTGCTGTCGCGGTGGTTCGGGCAAGGCCAATCGGCGCGCCCATGACACAAGCCGGGGCCAACGCACCAGTGCAGTGCCGGCCCCGCACCACGGCCAGGTTCAGGCGCCGATTCGGTGCAGAGCCTGGCCGCCAGCGCGGTGTGAGCGCCGTATTCACTCGTTAGGGCAAGCAGGCACAGCCCTTGCAATCACCGGAGTATCTGTCCAACAACAACACTTGGGTACTCGGAGATCGCACCATGAAGCGTCGCAGCTTGATCAAGGCTTTCACTCTTTCGGCATCCATTGCCGCCATGGGCATGACTTGGACCGTCCAGGCCGCCGAGACCATCAAGGTCGGCATCCTGCACTCGCTGTCCGGGACCATGGCTATCTCCGAAACGTCGCTTAAGGACATGGCGTTGATGACCATCGACGAGATCAACGCCAAGGGTGGTGTGAACGGAAAAATGTTGGAGCCTGTGGTGGTTGACCCGGCGTCGAACTGGCCGCTGTTCGCTGAAAAAGGTCGGCAGTTGCTGACCCAGGACAAAGTCGCCGTGGTGTTCGGCTGCTGGACCTCGGTGTCGCGCAAATCCGTATTGCCGGTGTTCGAAGAACTCAACGGCCTGCTGTTCTACCCGGTGCAGTACGAAGGCGAAGAGATGTCGCCGAACGTGTTCTACACCGGCGCGGCGCCGAACCAGCAGGCGATCCCGGCCGTTGAATACCTGATGAGCGAGGAAGGCGGCGGCGCCAAGCGTTTCTTCCTGCTCGGCACCGACTACGTGTACCCGCGCACCACCAACAAAATCCTGCGCTCGTTCCTGCATTCCAAAGGCGTAGCGGATAAAGACATCGAAGAGGTCTACACCCCGTTCGGCCATGCCGATTACCAGACCATTGTCGCCAACATCAAGAAGTTCTCGGCCGGCGGCAAGACTGCCGTGATCTCCACCGTCAACGGCGACTCCAACGTGCCGTTCTACAAAGAGCTGGCCAACCAGGGCCTCAAAGCGACCGAAGTGCCGGTAGTAGCGTTCTCTGTGGGCGAAGAGGAACTGCGCGGCATCGACACCAAGCCGCTGGTGGGCAACCTCGCCGCCTGGAACTACTTCCAGTCGGTGGAGAACCCGGTGAACCAGAAATTCGTCGCCGACTGGAAAGCCTATGCGAAGAAACACAACCTGCCGGGCGCCGACAAAGCCGTGACCAACGACCCGATGGAAGCCACCTACGTGGGTATCCATATGTGGGCGCAGGCGGCGGAGAAAGCCAAGTCCACCGACGTCGACAAAGTGCGTGAAGCGCTGGGCGGCCAGACCTTCGCCGCGCCGTCGGGCTTTACCCTGACCATGGACAAGACCAACCACCACCTGCACAAGCCGGTGATGATCGGCGAGATCCAGGCCGACGGGCAGTTCTCGGTGGTGTGGCAGACCCAGGAGCCGATTCGAGCACAGCCGTGGAGCCCATACATCCCAGGCAATGACAAAAAGCCGGACTATGCGGTGAAGAGCAACTAAGCCCCACCACAGGCCAACTGTGGGAGGGGGGCCCCGATAGCTGAGTGTCAGGCACTGCATGTGCTGACTGATACGCCGCCATCGGGGCAAGCCCCCTCCCACACGATCAGGACATTTTGTATGCCCACTGCCCTGCACCGTTTCATCGTCACAGCCTTGCTGTTGCTGCCGTTGGTGGTACACGCCGGCGATGCCGAAGACTTCCTGGCCGCCAACCCGACGCAACAGGCCAAGCTGTTGCAGGACTGGGCCGCCAACCCCGACCCTGCGCGCATCGAGCTGGTGGACGCCCTGCAACAGGGCCAACTCACCGTCAATGGCGAAACCAAGACCGTGCGTTTGAACAATCGTCTACGCGGCTTGATCGATAACGTACAGGCCAGCCAACAACTGCTGGCCGCCGACCCCAAAGTGCGTCTAGCGGCTGCGCAAACCCTGCAAAAAAGCGCCCAACCGGCGCAATTGAAATTCCTCGACCAGCAGGTCGCCGCCGAGACCAATGAGGACGTACACACCGCCCTCAGCCTGGCCCTGGCCAACCTGCAACTGGTCGACGCCGACCCGGCGATACGCCTGGCCGCCGTGCGCCTGCTCGGCAGCACCGGCGACCCGCTGGCGCGCACGCGCCTGGAAGCGCTGCTGGCGCCGGGCGTGGAAACCGACGCCGCCGTGCATACCGCCGCCGAAACCAGCTTGGCCCAAGTCAAACGCAAACTGATGCTGGGTGAAATCCTCGGCCAGGCGTTCAGCGGTATGTCCCTGGGCTCGATCCTGCTGCTGGCCGCCCTCGGCCTGGCGATCACCTTTGGCCTGCTCGGCGTGATCAATATGGCCCACGGCGAGATGCTGATGCTCGGCGCCTATTCCACCTATGTGGTGCAGTTGCTGATGCAGCGCTACGTGCCCGCGGCAATCGAGTTCTACCCCTTGATCGCGTTGCCGGTGGCCTTCTTTGTCACAGCCGCCATCGGCATGGCCCTGGAACGCACGGTGATTCGTCACCTGTACGGTAGACCGCTGGAAACCCTGCTGGCCACCTGGGGCATCAGCCTGATGCTGATCCAACTGGTGCGCCTGGTGTTCGGTGCGCAGAACGTCGAAGTGTCCAACCCGGCATGGCTGTCCGGCGGTATTCAAGTACTGCCCAACCTGGTGTTGCCGTACAACCGCATCGTGATCATCGCCTTTGCGCTGTGCGTGGTGGTGCTGACCTGGCTGCTGTTGAACAAGACGCGCCTGGGGCTCAACGTGCGTGCCGTGACCCAGAACCGCAACATGGCCGCTTGCTGCGGCGTACCCACCGGGCGTGTGGATATGCTCGCGTTCGGCCTGGGTTCCGGCATCGCCGGCCTGGGCGGTGTCGCACTCAGCCAGATCGGCAACGTCGGCCCGGACCTGGGCCAGAGCTACATCATCGACTCGTTCCTGGTGGTTGTACTCGGCGGCGTCGGCCAACTGGCCGGTAGCGTCATGGCCGCCTTCGGCCTGGGCATCGCCAACAAGATTCTGGAGCCGCAGATCGGCGCGGTGCTGGGCAAGATCCTGATCCTCGCGCTGATCATTCTGTTTATCCAGAAACGCCCGCAAGGACTCTTCGCACTGAAAGGACGGGTGATCGACTGATGAACCAGCCATTGATGCTCACGGCCACGCAAAAGGCCGGCCCCAAGGTGACCATCGCCGTGGGCGCGGTGATCCTGGCGCTGCTGCTGGCGTTGCCATTACTGTCGCTGTTGCCGGTGGATAACGCCTTGCACGTATCGGCCTACACCCTGACCCTGGTGGGCAAAATCCTGTGCTATGCCATCGTCGCCCTGGCCTTGGACTTGGTGTGGGGTTACGCCGGGATGCTGTCCCTCGGCCACGGTTTGTTCTTTGCCCTGGGCGGTTACGCGATGGGCATGTACCTGATGCGCCAGGCCGCCGGTAGTGAGCTGCCGGCATTTATGACCTTTTTATCGTGGACCGAATTGCCCTGGTATTGGGCCGGCACCGATCACTTCCTCTGGGCCTTGTGCCTGGTAGTGCTGGCGCCGGGGTTGCTGGCCCTGGTGTTCGGGTTCTTCGCCTTTCGCTCGCGAATCAAGGGCGTGTATTTCTCGATCATGACCCAGGCCCTGACCTTTGCCGGCATGCTGCTGTTCTTTCGCAACGAGACCGGCTTTGGCGGCAACAACGGCTTCACCAACTTTCGCAGCATCCTCGGCTTCGGCATCACCGAGCCGGGCACGCGGGCGGTGTTGTTCCTGGCCACGGTGCTGTTGCTGGTGGCGAGTCTGTTCATCGGCTGGCGCCTGGCGCGCAGCAAGTTCGGCCGGGTGCTGACCGCCCTGCGCGACGCCGAGAACCGCCTGATGTTCTGCGGCTACGACCCACGCGGCTTCAAGCTGTTCGTGTGGGTGTTGAGCGCGGTGCTGTGCGGCCTGGCCGGGGCGCTGTATGTGCCGCAGGTGGGCATCATCAACCCCAGCGAAATGTCGCCGACCAACTCTATCGAAGCCGCCGTGTGGGTGGCCCTGGGCGGGCGCGGCACGCTGATCGGTCCGCTGCTGGGTGCCGGGGTGGTCAACGGCATGAAGAGCTGGTTCACCGTGGCCTTCCCGGAATACTGGCTGTTCTTCCTCGGGGCGCTGTTCATCATCGTCACCCTGTACCTGCCCAAGGGCGTGATCGGGCTGCTGAAGAAATGAGGAATGTGATGCTTGAACCTATTCTCGATGCGGGCAGCGGCCGCGACGCCATCGGCTTGGGCCAGGTGGCCGGCAAGGGCCTGAACACCCGCCATGGCACCATCCTGACCCTGGAAGATATCAGCGTGAGCTTCGATGGTTTCAAGGCGCTCAACGACTTGAACCTGTACATCGGCGTCGGCGAACTGCGCTGCATCATCGGCCCCAACGGCGCGGGCAAAACCACGCTGATGGACGTGATTACCGGCAAGACCCGCCCCAGCCACGGCAATGCCTGGTTCGGCGAAACCCTGGACCTGACCAGCCTGAGCGAAGTGCAGATCGCCCAGGCCGGCATCGGTCGCAAGTTCCAGAAACCCACGGTGTTCGAAGCTCTCAGCGTGTTCGAAAACCTGGAGCTGGCGCAAAAGACCGACAAGTCGGTATGGGCCAGCCTGCGTGCGCGCCTGAGCGGCGAACAAAAGGATCGTATCGATGAAGTGCTCGACACCATCCGCCTCAGCGCTTCGGTGCATCGCCCGGCCGGGCTGCTGTCCCACGGCCAAAAGCAATTCCTGGAAATCGGCATGCTGTTGATGCAAGACCCGCAGTTGCTGTTGCTGGACGAACCGGTGGCCGGCATGACCGACGCCGAAACCGAATTCACCGCCGAACTGTTCAAGGGCCTGGCGGGCAAGCATTCGCTGATGGTGGTGGAACACGACATGGGCTTTGTCGGCGCGATTGCCGACCACGTGACGGTGTTGCACCAGGGCAGCGTGCTGGCCGAAGGATCGCTGGAGCAGGTGCAGGCCGATGAGCGGGTGATTGAGGTGTATTTGGGACGGTGATACATCGGCCAGCTTCGAGCCTAAAGCTTCAAGCGGCAAGTTAAAGCAAAGCAGGCATCCGTCCGCTCTAACTTGCAGCTTGAAGCTTGCCGCTTAACGCCAACTAACGGAGTTCGTTGATCATTCCCACGCGGAGCATGGGAACGATCATTGGGGAGAATTGAACATGCTGCAAGTCGACAAGCTGCATCAGTACTACGGCGGTAGCCACATCCTGCGCGGGCTCTCATTCGACGTAAAAATCGGCGAAGTGACCTGCCTGCTCGGCCGTAACGGCGTGGGCAAGACCACCCTGCTCAAATGCCTGATGGGTTTGCTGCCGGCCAAAGAAGGCGCAGTGAATTGGGAGGGCAAGCCGATCACCGGGTTCAAGCCCCATCAGCGCGTACACGCCGGGATCGCCTACGTGCCTCAGGGCCGGGAGATTTTCGGGCGGCTGACGGTGGAGGAAAACCTGCTGATGGGCCTGTCGCGATTCCCCGGCGCCGAAGCCAAGGAAGTGCCGGCGTTTATCTACGAACTGTTCCCGGTGTTGCTGCAAATGAAGCATCGTCGTGGCGGTGACTTGTCCGGCGGTCAGCAGCAGCAATTGGCAATCGGCCGCGCCCTGGCCAGTCGCCCGCGCCTGTTGATCCTCGACGAACCCACCGAGGGCATCCAGCCGTCGGTGATCAAAGAGATTGGCGCGGTGATCAAAAAACTCGCGGCCCGGGGCGATATGGCGATCCTGCTGGTGGAGCAGTTCTACGACTTTGCCGCCGAACTGGCCGACCAGTACCTGGTGATGTCACGTGGGGAAATCGTCCAGCAAGGCCGTGGCGAAAATATGGAAAGCGAAGGTGTGCGCGGCCTGGTAACCATCTAATCTGTTGCGACCTCATGATAAGCACGCCGTTATGAACCTGCCCGTTTCCCCTGCCCTGTTCACCCCCAGCTGGCACGCCGCGCTGGAGCTCGGCTATGCACGCTTCGGCGACACCACGCGCCCGGTGATGCGCCGCCACGTCGGCCCGCTGCGCGTGCAAAAGCATCTGTATGCCGAAGGCCCCGAGGTGTGCCAGCACATCATAGTGCACCCACCGGGCGGCATTGCCGGCGGCGACCGCCTGGACATCAGCGCCCACGTCGCCGAGGGCGCCTGGGCACAACTGACCAGCCCCGGCGCGGCCAAGTGGTACCGCGCCAGCGGCCCGGCGTTTCAGCACCTGGAGCTGACGGTGGAGGCCGGTGCCACGCTGGAGTGGCTGCCCCAGGAAACCATCGTGTTCAGTGCGGCCCAAGCCGAACTCACCACGCGCATCGACCTGCACGGCGATGCCCGGCTGTTCTATTGGGACGTGGTTGCGCTGGGCCGACCGGCCAGTGACGAACGCTTCGACCTGGGGCACTTTCAATCGCACCTGGATATCCGCCGCGACGGGCAGTCGCTCTGGCATGAACGCCAACGTATCGTCGGCGGCGACGGGCTGCTGGATTCGCCCATCGGCCTGGACGGGCAACCGGTGTTCGCCACGTTGCTGGTGACGGGCGATATCGACCCTGAGTTATTGGAACGTTGCCGCGCGCTGCCCCACACCGTGCGCGGCGACCTGACCCAATTGCCCGGCTTGCTGGTGGCCCGCTGCCTGGCCAGCGAGGCGTTGCTGGCGCGGGGATGGTTGATTGAGGTGTGGCGGCTGTTGCGCCCGGCCATATTGGGCCGAGAAGCGGTATCACCGAGAATCTGGAGCACATGAAGATCAAAAATGTGGGAGGGGGCTTGCTCCCGATAGTGGCGTGTCAAGCAGAGCATTTTTCACTGACCCACTGCTATCGGGGGCAAGCCCCCTCCCACACTTAATCTTCACTGTATTTACGAATGTATTTCACGACGGACTGAACCATGGACCTGACCCCACGGGAAAAAGACAAACTGCTGATCTTCACCGCCGGCTTAGTTGCCGAGCGCCGCCTGGCGCGTGGGGTGAAGCTCAATTACCCGGAAACCATCGCCTACATCTCCGCCGCCTTGATGGAAGGCGCTCGCGATGGCCGCACGGTGGCCGACCTGATGCACTACGGCACCACCCTGCTGAGCCGTGAACAAGTGATGGAAGGCATCCCGGAGATGATCCCGGATATCCAGGTGGAAGCCACTTTTCCGGACGGCACCAAGCTGGTCACCGTTCATCAACCGATTGCCTGAGGCACGCTCATGATTCGTGATGCAACTGAAAAGGACCTTCCCGCCATTCGCGATATCTACAACGACGCGGTGCGCAACACTACGGCGATCTGGAACGAACAACCGGTGGACCTGGCCAACCGCCTGGCGTGGTTCAACGCGCGCCAGGCCCAGGGTTACCCGATCCTAGTAGCGGTGGAAAACGACGAGGTGACGGGCTATTCCTCGTTCGGCGACTGGCGGCCATTCGAAGGTTTTCGCTACAGCGTCGAGCACTCGGTGTACGTGCGCAACGACCAACGCGGCAAAGGCCTTGGCCCACGCTTGATGGAAGTGCTGATCGAACGAGCGCGCAGCGCCGGCAAGTACGTGATGGTCGCCGCCATCGAAAGTGGCAATCAGGCCTCGATCCGCCTGCACGAGCGCCTGGGCTTCGTCACCACCGGGCAAATGCCGCAAGTGGGCATCAAGTTCGGCCGCTGGCTGGACCTGACCTTTATGCAACTGGCCCTGAACCCCGGCGCCGAACCGCCCAAGGAGTGAGATCGATGAGTGCTGCGCAAATCCGTCGCGTCAATGCGGAAAGTTTCGCCCATTACCGCCAGGGGTTGAGTGAACTGCTGTTGGACGCGGTCAGTCACGGCGCGTCGGTGGGTTTCATGGCCGACTTCGATGACGCCCAGGCGCGCAGTTACCTCAACGGCATGCAGGCGAGCCTGCAAGACGCCAGCCTGTTGCTGTGGGTGGTGGTGCGCGACGAGCAAGTGATCGCCAGCGTGCAGTTGGCGTTGTGCCAGAAAGCCAACGGCCGCAATCGCGCCGAAGTCCAGAAGCTACTGGTGCACAGCAGCGCCCGCCGCCACGGCCTCGGCCAGCAATTGATGAACGCCCTGGAACTCGCCGCCCGCCAGCACCGGCGTGGCCTGCTGTACCTGGACACCGAAGCCGGCTCGCCGGCCGAAGCCTTCTACCAGTCGCTGCGCTACACCAAGATCGGTGAACTGCCCGACTACTGCCAAAGCCCGGACGGGCGATACAGCCCGACCGCCATCTACTACAAGACCCTGGGGCAACCTGCATGATTCCTGGTGAATTTCAGATCCAGCCCGGCGAGATCGAACTCAACGTCGGCCGCCGTACCGTCACCCTGAGCGTGGCCAACAGCGGCGACCGGCCGATCCAGGTGGGTTCGCATTACCACTTTTTCGAAACCAACGACGCGCTGACCTTTGACCGCGCCGCCAGCCGTGGCATGCGTTTGAATATTCCGGCGGGTACAGCGGTGCGGTTCGAGCCGGGGCAGAGCCGTGAGGTCGAGCTGGTGGATTTGAGCGGCGGTCGGCGGGTGTTCGGGTTTGCCGGGCGGATCATGGGCGACCTTTAGGGCCTCATCGGGGGCAAGCCCCCTCCCACAGGGGAACGCATTCCAAAGGTGGGAGGGGGCTTGCCCCCGATAGCGATTTCACATTCAACACAAATATTTCAGGGCACACACATGAAAATCAGCCGCCAAGCCTACGCCGATATGTACGGCCCCACCGTCGGCGACAAGGTCCGCCTGGCCGACACCGAGCTGTTCGTCGAAGTGGAACAGGACTTCACCGTGTACGGCGAAGAGGTCAAATTCGGTGGCGGCAAGGTGATCCGCGATGGCCAGGGCCAGAGCCAGTTGCTCGCCGCCGAGGTGGTCGACACCTTGATCACCAATGCGTTGATCATCGACCACTGGGGCATCGTCAAGGCCGATGTGGGCCTCAAGAACGGGCGCATCCACGCCATCGGCAAAGCCGGTAACCCGGATATCCAGCCCGGCGTGACCATGGCCATCGGCGCCAGCACTGAAGTGATCGCCGGCGAAGGCATGATCCTCACCGCCGGCGGCATCGACTCCCATGTGCATTTCATTTGTCCGCAGCAGATCGAAGAAGCGCTGACCAGCGGCGTCACCACCATGATCGGCGGCGGTACCGGCCCGGCCACCGGCACCAACGCCACCACCTGCACCTCGGGGCCGTGGCACCTGGCGCGCATGCTGCAGGCCAGCGATTCGTTCCCGATGAACATCGGTTTTACCGGCAAGGGCAACGCCAGCCTGCCGGGCCCATTGATCGAACAGGTCAAGGCTGGCGCCATCGGTTTGAAGCTGCATGAAGACTGGGGCACCACCCCGGCGAGCATCGACAACTGCCTAACGGTGGCGGACGACTACGACGTGCAAGTGGCGATCCACAGCGACACCCTGAACGAGTCCGGTTTTGTCGAAACCACCCTCGCCGCGCTCAAGGGTCGCACCATCCATACCTACCACACCGAGGGCGCCGGCGGCGGCCATGCGCCGGACATCATCAAGGCGTGCGGCTTCCCCAATGTACTGCCCAGCTCCACCAACCCGACGCGGCCGTTCACCCGCAACACCATCGACGAGCACCTGGACATGTTGATGGTCTGCCATCACCTGGACCCCAGCATTGCCGAAGACGTGGCCTTCGCCGAAAGCCGCATCCGCCGCGAAACCATCGCCGCCGAAGACATCCTGCACGACCTCGGCGCGTTCTCGATGATCAGCTCCGACAGCCAGGCTATGGGCCGCGTCGGCGAAGTGATCACGCGCACCTGGCAAACCGCCGACAAAATGAAAAAGCAACGCGGCGCCCTGCCCGGCGACGGCCCGGGCAACGACAATTTCCGCGCCAAACGCTACATCGCCAAGTACACCATCAACCCGGCGATCACCCATGGCATCAGCCATGAGGTGGGCTCCATCGAAGTGGGCAAATGGGCAGACCTGGTGCTGTGGCGTCCAGCGTTCTTCGGGATCAAGCCAACGCTGATCCTCAAGGGCGGCGCGATTGCCTCCAGCCTGATGGGCGATGCCAACGCTTCGATCCCGACCCCGCAACCGGTGCACTACCGCCCGATGTTCGCCAGCTTTGGCAGCTCATTGCACGCCACCAGCCTGACGTTTATCAGCCAGGCGGCGCTGGACGAGGGTCTGCCCGAAGCGCTGGGTTTGAAGAAACGCATCGGCGTGGTCAAGGGCTGCCGTGATGTGCAGAAAACCGACCTGATCCACAACGATTACCTGCCGGAGATCGACGTGGACCCGCAGACCTATCAGGTCAAGGCAGACGGGCAATTGCTCTGGTGCGAACCGGCGGATGTGCTGCCGATGGCGCAGCGTTATTTCCTGTTCTGACCGTTCATCGGCACAGGCCTGCGGGGCCAGTGAATGAAGCACGCGTATGGCGCTACGATGCGCCACGCGCTTTCATCGTTCTGGAAACCTGGCCATGCGTTTATCCGAATTCATCGTGTTACACGCCGAGCAGATCGTTGATGAATGGGAGCTGTTCGCCCAGACCCTGACACCCGCCGCCGACACCCTCAACCGCACACAATTGCGCGACCACGCCCATTCGATCCTGCTGGCCGCCGCCCGTGACATGAACACCCGCCAAAGCGCCAGCGAACAAGCCGCCAAGGCCAAGGGCGAAGGCCCGGAGAAAACCCCCAGCCTGGATCAAGCCGCAGCCAGCCATGGCGAGCTGCGCCATACCGTGGGCTTTGACCTGGTGCAGATGACCTCCGAGTTCCGCCATTTGCGCGCCTGCGTGATCCGGCTGTGGGTCGACAGCGTGCAAACCCCGCAACGGGCAGACCTGCAAGACCTGATCCGCTTCAATGAAGCCATCGACGAAGCCCTGGCCGAGTCCACCGCAGCCTACGCCGAACAAGTGGCGCGCTCGCGGGACATCTTCCTGGCGATCCTCGGCCACGACCTGCGCGCGCCGTTGCAGGCAGTGAACATGTCGAGCGAGATGCTGTTGCGCAAGGCGCAGTTGGATAACCAGGGGTTGAGCTTGCTGGGCAATATCCGCAACGGCGCGCGCCACATGGGGGCGATGGTCAGCGACCTGCTGGAGTTCGTACGCAGCCGTTTGGGCAGCAGCCTGCCCATCGACCCCAAACCCATGAGCCTGGCGGACGCCGCGCGCGAGGCCATCGACGAGGCGTGCGCAGGTCGCCCGGAATGCAACCCGGCGCTGATCATCCACGGCGACACCCACGGTCAGTGGGACCGTGGCCGCGTCGACCAACTGCTGCAGAATCTGATCGGCAACGCCTTGCAGCACGGCACCCACAGCCAGGCGGTGACCCTGACGCTCAAAGGCACGGCGGACAGCGTGGAATTGCGCATGCACAACTACGGCCCGCCGATCCCCGAAGCCGCCCTGGGTACGGTGTTCGACCCACTGGTGCGCAGCGCCAATGAGGAACCGGGCAGCACGTCGACCAGCCTGGGGTTGGGTTTGTTTATCGTCAAGGAAGTGGTGCTGGCCCATCGGGGCAGCATTGAAGTGACGTCCAGCGAGGCGGACGGCACCACCTTTACCGTGGTGCTGCCGCGCTCGCTGTGACGGTCCCGCGCCGGGGCGGGTTTAGACGTTTTCGCGCGGGTTGAAGTTGGCCTTCTTGGCCAGCGCCTGCCACAGCGCGATGGTTTCGTCGTCGGCCTGCTTAGGCATCACCGCTTTGAGCTGCACGTAGAGGAACCCGCGCTGCCCAGCCTTGTTCATCAAGCCGTGCCCCTTGACGCGCATGCGCTGGCCGTTCTGGCTGCCGGCCGGCACCTTGAGGTTGATCCTGCCGGTCAAGGTCGGCACCGCGACTTCCGCGCCCAACGCCAATTCCCACGGTGCCAGCGGCAACTGGGTGATCAGGTTTTCGCCGTCCACTTCGAACTTGGGGTGCGGCGCGAACTTGATGATCAGGTACAGATCGCCATTGGGCCCTCCGGCCACGCCGGGCGCACCCTGCCCCTTGAGGCGGATACGCTCGCCGTCGGTGACGCCGGCGGGGATCTTCACGTTCAGGCTCTTGGTGGTGTTGCTGACATGCCGGCCCGAGGCGTCGTATTGCGGCACCTGGAAGCTGATCTGCTTGGACTCGGTGGACAGCGTCTCCTCAAGGAATACCGAGAGTTGCATCTCCACGTCCTGGCCCTTGCGCGCTGCGGAGCGGCGCTGGCCGCCGCCAAAGGCGTCGCCACGGGAGCCGAAGATCGAACTGAAGAAGTCCGAAAAATCGCCCGCGTCCTGGCCGCCACCAAAGCCGCCACGGCTCTGCCAGCCCGGTGGCCCCTGGAACGGCTGACCATGCTGACCATACTTGCGCAGCTCGTCGTATTCGGCGCGCTTATCCGCGCTTTTGAGCGCTTCATAGGCTTCGGACGCGTCCTTGAACTTGGCTTCGGCGTCTTTTTCCTTGCTCACATCGGGGTGATATTTGCGAGCCAGCTTGCGATAGGCGGTCTTGATTTCCTTGTCATCGGCCGTCGGCTCGACACCCAGAATCTTGTAGTAGTCTTTGAAATCCATCGGCGGTTCACCATCCTCTCATCGGGATCGCACAGCCCAGGGCACAAGGTGCGATGCTTTGCACTTGTTGAGTCTTATGGCCTGGGGGTGCGTCAAAGTGTTATCGGCGCTAGCCGTATGCAACAGATGTGGGGGCAAATCGGCGACTTTCAAGCGTGATTTAACAGATAGTCGGCCTACGCATCGGCTCTGGACTGGCATACACTGCGCGGCCGTTTTTCGACCGGAACCCGATAGACATGAAAAACCCATCCCCAGCCCGTGCCTGCGGCATCGACTTCGGCACGTCCAACTCCACCGTCGGCTGGATCCGCCCCGGCGAGGAGACGCTTATTGCGCTGGAGGACGACAAAATCACCCTGCCGTCGGTGGTGTTCTTCAACTTCGAGGAGCGTCGCCCGGTCTACGGTCGCCTGGCCCTGCACGAATACCTGGAAAACTACGAAGGCCGGCTGATGCGCTCGCTCAAGAGCCTGCTGGGTTCCAAGCTGATCAAGCACGACACCAGCGTATTGGGCACGGCGATGCCGTTCACCGACCTGCTAGCGCTGTTTATCGGCCAGCTCAAAAGCCGCGCCGAAGCCAACGCCGGCCGCGAGTTCGAAGAAGTGGTGCTGGGGCGCCCGGTGTTCTTTGTCGATGACGACCCGCTGGCCGACCAGGAAGCGGAAAACACACTGGTAGATGTGGCCCGCAAGATCGGTTTCAAGGACATCTCGTTCCAGTACGAACCGATTGCCGCAGCGTTCGACTACGAATCCACCATCGAAAAGGAGGAGCTGGTGCTGATCGTCGACATCGGCGGCGGTACGTCCGACTTCTCGCTGGTGCGCCTGTCACCGGAGCGTCGCCACAACGACAACCGCCACGATGACATCCTCGCCACCGGCGGCGTGCACATCGGCGGTACCGACTTCGACAAGCAACTGTCGCTGGCCGGCATGATGCCGCTGTTCGGCTACGGCAGCCGCATGAAAAGCGGCGCCTACATGCCCACCAGCCACCACATGAACCTGGCGACCTGGCACACCATCAACTCGGTGTACTCGCAAAAATCCCAGTTGGCCCTGGGCAGCATGCGCTACGACATCGAAGACACCGGCGGCATCGACCGCCTGTTCAAGCTGATCGAACAGCGCGCCGGGCACTGGCTGGCGATGGAAGTGGAAGAAACCAAGATCCAGCTGACCCACGACGACAATCGCCATGTGCCGCTCGACCGCATCGAGCGCGGCTTGAGCGTGGACCTGAGCCGCAGCTTGTTCGAGTCAGCCATCGACGGGCTGCTCGAACGTGTACGTGGCAGCGTGACTCAACTGCTCAACGATGCCTCGGTCAGCGTGGCGCAGGTAGACACCGTGTTCTTCACCGGCGGCTCCAGCGGCATCCCGGCACTGCGCCACAGCATCGCGGCGATGTTGCCGAATGCGCGGCATGTGGAAGGGAATATTTTCGGCAGTATCGGCAGCGGGCTGGCGATTGAGGCGAGTAAGCGCTACGGCTGCTGAATTTCACCTGGGATACCGAGGTGGGTTTATCGGGGGCAAGCCCCCTCCCACATTTTGATTTGTGAACGCATTCAAAGATGGGAGGGGGCTTGCCCCCGATGGCGTCAGCCCAGGCACCACAAATCCTAAACCATCCCCCCCAGCTTCAACTCACTCTTGAGGTACGCATAGTAAATCGGCCCCGCCACCACCCCCGGCAAACCGAATGCCGCTTCGAACACCAGCATCGCCAACAACAATTCCCACGACTTGGCACTGATCTGCCCGCCCACGATGCGGGCGTTGAGGAAGTACTCGACCTTGTGGATCACGATCAGATAGCCCAACGCAGCCACGGCGACCCAGATCGACAACGACAGCGCGACGATGGTGATCAGGGTGTTGGACATCAGGTTGCCAATCACCGGCAACAGGCCGAGCAGGAAGGTCAGCACGATCAGGGTCTTGGTCAGCGGCAGGTGGATGCCGCATAGCGGCAGCACCACGGCCAGGAACACGGCGGTGAAGGCGGTGTTGAGGGCGGCGATTTTGATTTGCGCGAAGACGATATTGCGAAACGCCTGGACCAGCAGGTGCAGGCGGTCGAACAACGCCGCGGCCAGGGGCTTGCGCTTGGTCAGGTCAGGGATGCGCTGCAGGGCGATGATCGCGCCGAGCACCATGCCGATCAGCAGCGTCACGAACATGTGCGCCGCGTCTTTGCCCACCAGTTGCAGTTCGCTCAGGTGCTTGCTCAGCCAGTCGCCGATGGCCACGCGGAACTCGGCGGCGCTGGCAGGCAGGTAGGCGTCGAGGAACGGCGGCAGTTGGCCGCGCGCACGATCGACCACGCCCATGAACTTGTCGAGGGAAGCGCCAGGGTTTTCCGCTTCGTGGAGCAGGAAGCTGATAGCGCCGGCAAAGATCAGCGTCAGCACGCTGACGATCACGGTGCCCAGCAAGGCCACCGCCAGCCAGCGCGCGCGCCGGCCTTCGATCAGCCGTTGCAGTTGAGGGGTGAGCATGTTGACCAATTCGTAGACCAACAGACCGGCCAGCAGGCTGGGTAGCAACTTGAGCGGCAATACCAGCAGCAATCCGCCAAAAATAATGATGTAGCTGGCCAGCAACAACATATGACGCTGAGAAAACGTTGGCATACAGCCTCAAAACGAACGGCGTTAAAGGATGGGCAGTCTGCCAGCCTTGAGGGAATCAAGCGAGTGCGATCAAGCGTGGGAAGGGGCTTGCCGCCGATTGCGGTGCATCAGTGGACGCAAGAGCTGACTGATACACCGTTATCGGGGGCAAGTCGATAAGTCGCCCTCCCCCAAGAGGAGTCGCCTACTCAACTGCCCTTGAGGCAGCTACTCATAAAGGTCTTGCGCGCATCACCGGTCAGCGCCTTGGTTTTCGCCGACGCGTTGCAATCCTTCATTTTCTGCTGCTGCGGCGTCAGCGTCTTGGCATCGTTGGCGGCCGGGGCCGACAGGCAGGTTTTCATAAACGCCTTGCGCTCATCGCCCTTGAGCGTCTTGGTGGTGGCTTCGGCGTTGCAGGTGGTCATCTTGGTCTGCTGGGCGGTGGCGGCAAAGCCCTGGGCACACAGCAGCAGGCCCATCATCAACAACGGAATACGCAGCATCTTCATGGAGTTTTCTCCCGGTTACCATGCGGAGGGCACGGCCTGTGGAGAGTGTAGTCAAACCTTGTTACACCTTCCGGCGCTGAGAGAGGATAATCCCCGCTCATTCATCCATGCGGCGCTGTCATGCAATACGCTTATCCCTTGCTGGCCATCTTTATCTGGGCCGGCAACACCGTGGTCAACAAATTGGCCGTGGGTTCGATCTTCCCTGCCGAAATCGGTTTCTACCGCTGGCTGCTGGCGGCCCTGCTGTTTACCCCGTTCATGCTCAAACCGGTGATCGCTCATTGGCCGACCATCCGCCCCAACCTGGGCAAGGTCTGCATCCTCGGCGTACTAGGCATGGCGGTCTACCAGAGCCTGGCGTATTACGCCGCGTCGCTGACCAGCGCCACCAATATGGGCATCATTCTGTCGCTGATGCCGTTGATGGCGTTGACCGCCGCCATTATCAGCCTCGGCCAGCGCCTGACCTTCGGCGCGCTCACGGGTGCGGTGCTGTCGTTTGCCGGGGTGGCAGTGGTGGTGTCGGCCGGCAGCCTCGGCGCCCTGCTGCAACAGGGGGTCAACCTGGGCGACGCGATGATGCTGGTGGCTACCCTGGCCTACGCGGTCTACAGCACGCTGCTGAAAAAATGGCAGCTGCGCCTGCCGCCGTTGGTGTTGTTGTATTTGCAGATACTGGTGGCGGTGGTGGTGCTGTTGCCGCTGTACCTGTTCTCCGCAAAGGCCGGCCTGGGCTGGGCGAATATTCCGTTGGTGCTGTACGCCTGCGTGCTGGCGTCGATGCTCGCACCGCTGGCGTGGATGCATTCGGTCAAAACCCTCGGGCCGAGCCGCACCACGCTGTTTTTCAACCTGCTGCCGTTGATCACCGCACTCATTGCGGCGGCGGTGCTCAAGGAAGAACTGGCGTTGTATCACTTGGTGGGTGGGTTGCTGACCCTGGGCGGCGTGGTTCTGTCGGAACGCTGGACCACACCGGTGCGTCGATCCGCTTAAACCCCCGCCGCCTTCAAGCGTCGTGCGTGCTCGACAAACAGGCGGATCGGCTCGGCGCCCTTGCCCACCAGGCCCAGGGACTGATTGACGATGTCGAAGTGGTCCAGCGCATAGTCGTCGCCAATCACCACGCCCAGGTGCGAACTGTATCGCCCAACCATGCCATCGCACTGGCCTTTCTCCCGTACGAAACTGCGGGCGAACAGGCGGCAACTGCGGTGGGTGCCATCGAACAGGTTGCGCCCGCGGTCGGTCTTGCCTGGCTGCAAGGTGCCGGACCATGAGTAATAACGCACGCCGTTGACCTGCGCCGCGCCCTGACCGCCCCAGCTGTCGGGCAGCCCCTGGGGGTATTGGCGATTGAACAGCGCCACGCCGGCACTGGTCAGGGACTGGTGCGACGCCTGCAAGTCCGCCTTGAAGCGCGGGCCCCGATAGCCGGTTTCCAGCAGGCCCATTAGCCAGGCCACCAAGTGCAACAACGCGCTCACCAGCCGCCCCTTGACGCTGTCGATGGGGTAATGGGTGTGGAAGTAGTCGGCCAGTTCCGAGCCGTGATTGGGCCCAGCCACCGACGTCACCGACGCCACCCACTTTGGCCGTTTGGCCGCCGCATAGCGTGCGGTGAGCGAGCCCTGGCTATGGCCGATCAGGTTGACCTTCTCTGCGCCGGTCTCGCGGCGGATGCGCTCGATCTGCACCAGCAATTGCTCGCCGCGCACATCGTTGGAATCCAACGGCGCCACCTGCACCGCGAAGACTTGCGCCCCACCCGCGCGCAGGGCCGGGACGATGCCGTACCAATAGGGGAACAGCCCAATACGCACGAACCCCAGCATGCCGGGCACCAGTACCAACGGATAACGTGTGGCTAACGACTGCGGCATGAAGCGAACGTCCTCGAAAATACTTGGATGCCGTGCAGCCTAGCCCAACTGCAAGTCCGGCTGATGACGCCGGCGGCAAATCCGATAAAACTTTTTGCCTCGCCCGGCACTCACAACTTGGAGCGATCACGCCGACAGAGCGTGGCGTAACCCGGATTAGCCCCAGGAGATTGAGATGACTGAAGCAAACTTGACCGACGTTGCCACCCTGCGCAGCCGCGCCCGCCAGAACGTCGAAAACGGTGCCGTGACCGAGGGCTATGACGCTGACCGCGAAGAAATCATTCGCCTGCTCAACGCCTCCCTCGCCACTGAACTGGTGTGCGTGTTGCGTTACAAGCGCCACTACTTCATGGCCAGCGGCATCAAAGCCGCCGTCGCCGCGCAGGAATTCCTCGAACACGCCACCCAGGAAGCCGAACACGCCGACAAACTCGCCGAGCGCATTGTGCAATTGGGCGGTGAACCTGAGTTCAACCCCGACCTGCTGTCGAAGAACTCCCACGCGCAATACGTGGCGGGCAACACCCTGAAAGAAATGGTCTACGAAGACCTGGTCGCCGAGCGCATCGCCGTAGACAGCTACCGCGAGATCATCCAATACATCGGCGACAAAGACCCGACCACCCGCCGCATCTTCGAAGACATCCTGGCCCAGGAAGAAGAGCACGCGGACGATATGGCGGATATTCTCGAAAGTCTGTAAACCGCATCGTGAAACGAGGGGTGGGACGGTTAACCGGCCCGCCCCCTTTTTTGTACTGAGCGCTATTGAGCCAAAAGCCACGACAAGGCCATTCCAGCGAAGGAAGAAACTATCAGCAGGAAAGGTATGACTATCCATAGTTTGAGCCTCCCCGGCATGCACTTTACATCCTCAGCAAGCACTAAACGGCGCCATTGAAAAACGTGCGGCATGAGGATAACGATCGCGATAACGAAGAGACGTTTCAGCTTCCCTCCAAACAGTCCGAATTTAAATCTGTATTTGACCGTTACTATAAACGTGCTGAATTTCAAATACTCTTCGGCTTCTTCAAGTTTTGCATAGATGGCATAGATACATATGGGGTAACACAGCATCATCATAATGGCCGACATCATCCCGATGAACTCAAGCGTCATTCGCTACCCCCTGAAAACCTCTGCGCCGAACGCGGCCCCGCCAACCCCGAACGCCAGTTTTCCACCTTCGTTAACCGACCCGCCTCTCTTTTTTGTTATGACCGCTATTCAGTCAAAAACCACGACAAGCCCATTCCGACGAAAGAAGACATAGTGAGCAAGTAGGGAACAACTATCCAAAGTTTTAGAGGCATTGGAATACGTTTCACATCTTCAACGATTACAAGACACCGCCATTGAAAAAGACGCGGCATAAGGAGGACAAGGGCAATCGCGAAGAAACGTTTCAACTTTCCACCCGAAGGATCGGTGCCGAATCTGTGTTTGAATACCACGATGAATGAGCTGAATTTCAGATAGTCTTCGGCCTCTTCAAGCTTTGTACAAATGACATACAGATTTAATGGAAAACTCAGCAGCATTAACACACCCGACCATACGCCGATAGGTTCCGACATCATTTTCCGCCCCCTGAGGCTTCATAAAGGCGGGTTCCTATTAGCTCACCCGCGTGACTTCCCAAAGCCCCCACAGTGATCCCCCCAACGGCCCCTCCGACAACTGCGCAGCCCAGCGCACTGGCTCCAGCGGTAGGTATGGCGAAGATAGCTGCACACACGGCAACACCAATGCCCATTCCCGCGGATCCCCCGTAAGTGGCGGCGCCACCTCCTAATACCAGCTTCCCTCCCTCCACAAACTTCGCCCGCTTACATTCCTGTTCCCGCCCGGTGGAACATGCCTCCGTTATTTCCAACGCGGTCACTCCGACATCCAGCGCGATACCGATATAGGTCCCCTTCTTCAGCATCTGCGAAGATTTGGCGATGCGCTTGACCGTCTCTTCGTACTGGCGAATTTCACCGTGATGCCAGTAGCTTTTAGTAGAAATACCCAACATCTTTTTGATCGAACCCTCACTTTTCAAACCCGTGCCAAAACGGGCCATACCCAAGAGCTGCCCCTCCAGCTTCGCAAACAACACTCTGCGTTTAGCCAGAAACTCATCCCTCGCGGCTGTCGTGCCCTTGCTCAAGTACTGCTTATGCAAGACGTCGATTTCGTGAAGTGTCCTCTCAATCGCCGCAAGATGCTTACGCCATGCGCTGCTGGCGCTCCCAATGCCGATCGAAGCGTTGGTCATGATGAGTTGTAACAGATCATAGTTTTTGATCAAAAACTGATCACTCGCAGAATGCGCCAACAACGCCTGTTTTATGTTCTGCGCAGAGCGCATCAGCTGCGCTTCTTCAACGGTACACGATGCCGTCCGCCCGTCAGGGATGATCACCAGTTGCCCCGGTAATACCACAACATTGCGGATATGCTGGTTGACGGTATCGAACTTTGTTTGCGTGTAAGGATTAAGAGAAAGACTGAGCTTGAGCAGTGAATAAGGCTGTGGTCGCTCATTGATATATGCATAGGCTCCCTGCACGGATTTCACCTCCAAGTGACTGTGGCGGCTGACTATAGGAGGGCGACCCAGGAGGCGTAAGGGGAAATCGGGGGAGGTTTTAGCGTTTCAGAAATGAGCTACACATGACCAGGACCAGACTTACGGCATCGTTATAAAAAGGGCGACCTTAGGGTCGCCCTTTCTGACAATTTCGACGATCAACCCTTCACCGTCTTCGGCGCCTTGCCTTCCTTCATCTGCTGCAACAACGGCGCACACTGGTTCGGCGCGTCACCGCTCGGGGCCACTAGGGCGAGCAGACCGGCGGCCGGGCCGGCGATCACACCGAGTGCCACCATGCCTGCACCGCGCAGGGCCAGGGGAATGGCTTTGACGCCCGCGTTGGGCTTGATAAATGGGCCGTTGACGTACAGCGGCGAGCGCAGGGAGAACAGGCGAAAGCCTTTGGACTCAGGGGTGATGGTCAGGTCCAACTGCTCCGTGGCCATGTTGGCCGTGCCGTCGACATAGATGATCGCGTTCTCGGTGTCGAACACGAACAGCCGCGTGGTGGCCAAGCCGCTCTTGACGCCGAAGTCCGCCGCCGCGCAGTTGATCTTCACTTCCTTGTCGCCGAACAGGCGCCCCACTACGTAATTGCCCACGTTGAGGCCGGCGATTTCCATCAGGCCACGGCTGATGGCGCCGTCGTTGATCAGCATCTTCAGATCACCGTTGGAGGTGCCCAGCAGCGCCGCGACGGAGTTGCCGCGCCCGGAAATATCCGCATCGCCGTTGAGTTCGCCGAAACTGGTTTTCATCGGTTCGAAGCTGGGGAACAGTTGCTTGAGCTTGAAGTTGCGCGCGGTGAGCCGGGCGCGACCTTCCATGGGCGTGGTGCGGCCATTCAGGCGAATCTGCGCATCGAGCTTGCCGCCGGCCACGCCGAAACGCAGGGGTTCCAGGCTCAGTTCGCCATCGTTGAGCACCAGGTGCGTGTAGAGGTCGGTGAAAGGCAAGTCGGCGCTGTGTACGATGCGCTTACCGGTGAACTCCACATCGGCGTCCATGTCGCGCCAGCGCTCGGTGCGGAACTCTTCCACCGGCAGCACCTTAGTCGCCGGCTGCTTGCTGTCGCCGCCACGGGCCTTTTGCTTGGCATTGGAATCGGCGCCGATCAGGGGCGCGAGGTCGGTCATCAGCAACTGGTTGGACACCAGCGTACCGCTGAGTTTGGGCCTTGGCTGGCTGGCGACATAGGCCAGGTCGCCGTGGATATCACTGTTGCCGATCTTGCCGTTGAAGTTCTCGTAGCGAAACGACGCACCACTGGCGTCGTGCAGCTTGGCGATCAGGTGACCGTCGGTGGCGTACGCCGGTGAATCGGGCAAGGTCACGCCGGTCAGCGGGTACAGGTTGCTCAAGCTTGTGCCGGCGAGCTTGAGGCGCAGGTCGAGGGCGCCAAGGTTAAGAGGGTCGGTCAGCGTGCCGGCCAGAGCGATGCTGGTGTCGGCGATCTTGACCTGAGCTTGCAGCGGAAACGGTTTGTTTGCGTCCTGCAGAGCCAAGAGCCCGCCGATTTTGCCGGCACCGTCGAGCTTCTGGCCGTGGTACTGGCCTTTGACCTTGAGGGCGAACACGTAGTCCTGAGGGGCCGAGCCTTTTTCCAAGGCTTTTTTGGCATCGGCATCGCCGACGATTTCGCCGAAGGGAATGGGTTTGCCCAACAGGTCGATGATCACGTCGAGCTGGGTTTTGAGGGTTTGATCGTCGAGGGTCACATGGCCTTTGTCGAACCCGATGGCACCAATGTCCACCACCCAATTGGAGGGCTCGGCGTCGGGGTCTTTAGGGTCGAACGTGAAGGTCCAGTTGGCGCGGCCATCGGCCAGGCGCTGCAACTCGGCACTCGGCTCAGTGAGGTCGATACGTGGGATAACCACCCGTTGCGCCAACAATGCCAGGGGCGAAATGCGCAGCTCCACTTTTTTGAGGGTGACCATCTGCGGCTTTTTCGACCAGTCGGGGTTGCCCAGGGTCAGGTCTTCGGCAATCACATGGGGCCACGGCACCCAGGCGCGCCAGCCGCCTTCGTCGGGCTCGCGCTGCCACTTCACGGCGAGGTTGCCATTGATGGCAAACGGGCGATGCAGCTCTTCGGACACTTTGGCATTGAGGGGCGGTTTGATGCGGTTCCAATCAAAAAACACTAGAAACAGCACTACCGCTGCGATTAACACGACGAAGCTGGCGCAGCTCCAAACCACGACTTTACGAGTGCGCGTCATTGCACAGAACTCCTGAATACGACCGGCTGGGTGACAGCCTTTAGAACAGCTTACAAGACTACGACTTGCAAACCGCCCACGGGTTTAACCCGATCGCGTTTTAAGGGCGAGAAGTCGCGCAAAAAACTGGTTTTCCTGACCGGACCGACAGTTTCTACCATCGATGGCGCACCAATGTTACCCGCCAACGTGTCGAAAATACCCACCACGGTGCAAAACCGCGTGCTTGAGAGGCGCGATCTAGAGCCTTCGGCGGGAACAATCAATTCTGTTGATTATTACCATTGTGTTTATGAACTTTTATATCGACTTATCGAGAGTAGCATTAGCCACGTACCCACTTTATCGCCCTCCCAAGGAGCAACTGATCATGAAACGCCAAATACTCGCTACCGCCCTGTTATCTGTCCTGGCTTCGAGCGCTTTCGCCTTGCCAGCTGCCGAACAAGCGATCCCACAAAATAAAGCCCAAGCCGTGCAGACCAGCCAAACCCTGGCACGCAGCGGTTCGCAAGAAGAAGAGAACCGCGACTACGCCAAAGGCGCTGTTGCTGAAAACGGCTTTAATCGCCTGCAAGAAAAAGGTTTGGTCGAAGGCGGCGCGGATCGTTTGATGGAGCGCAACGCAGTGGCCGAAGGTGGTTCCGACCGTGCCAACAAACGCACCTACACTGACGGTGTTGCCGAAGGTGGTGCTGATCGTCTGCTGGAACGCAATGCCGTTGCCGAAGGTGGTGCCGACCGCCTGGAAGAAATGCATCAAGCACAGAGCTGAGCCTGTGGTGGCCCAGAAAAAAGCCCGATCCGCCGATCGGGCTTTTGACTTTCTGCAGAACCTGTCTCGCCACTGACCCCGCCAAGTTCGACGCCGATCAAGCGGTTTTGCTAGAGTGCGTCGCTGTACTTGTCCACAAAGCCCGCCCGCCCATGCTGCCCCGTGCCGAACAAAAGCAACAGACCCGCCTTGCCCTGATGGACGCTGCTCGTCATCTGATGGAGTGCGGCCGTGGGTTTGGCAGCTTGAGCCTGCGCGAAGTGGCCAAGACGGCCGGCATTGTCCCCACCGGTTTCTATCGACACTTTGCCGATATGGATCAACTGGGCCTGGTGCTGGTCAGCGAAGTCGGCCAGACCTTCCGCGCCACCATTCGCCTGGTGCGCCATAACGAATTCGTCATGGGCGGCATCATTGATGCCTCCGTACGCATCTTTCTCGATGTGGTGTCGGCCAATCGCTCGCAATTCCTGTTTCTGGCCCGCGAGCAATATGGCGGCTGCCTCGCCGTGCGTCAGGCCATCGCCGCACTGCGCGAAGACATTACCCGCGACCTGGCGGCCGACCTGACGCTGATGCCAAAGCTGCAACACCTGAATGCCGAAGGCTTGCATGTGATGGCCGACCTGATCGTCAAGAGCGTGTTCGCCACCCTGCCCGATATCATCGACCCTCCGGCCCAGGCTCTGCCGGCCCACCTCACGCCCCAGGCGAAGATCACTCAACAGCTGCGCTTTATCTTTATCGGCCTCAAGCACTGGCAAGGGCTGGGCAGCACCGAGTAGACCAATCAACCCGCCGCGTGGAAACGCTTGGCGGTGGTGTAGTGCTTGTTCCAATAACTGTTGCTCAACGAGTCGATGCGTACGTTCTTGCCGGTACGGGGCGAGTGAATGAATTTGCCCTCGCCAATGTAAAGCCCTACGTGACTGACTTGCCCGCGACCATTGCCCTTGAAAAACACCGCATCGCCGGGTTTGAGGGCGTTGCGCTGGATAGTGGCGGCCGTTGAACGGTGCATCGCCGCCGTGGTGCGTGGGATCTGGATATTGGCTTGGGTCTTGAACAGGTAGACCAGCAAGCTGCTGCAATCGAAGCCTTGCTCCACCGACATGCCGCCCCACTTATAAGGTGTGCCCAACAATTCATGGGCCCGGTCGATCACATTGGTAATCGAGGCAGACGGCAGGCTTTGCAGTGACGCGCCGAGGGTCGAACGCGGTTGATAGTTGGCTGAAGCCGACGACACAATAAACGACAAGCCGATAACAACCGAACATAAAAATGACTTAAACATGATGAACATCGCAGCGGATTAAACACGGCGCAAAGCCTAATCACCGGCCGTGTAGCGCGCTGAGCGCCGAATCCCGAGATGTCGTAGGAAAAATCCCAAAGCGCCCATGTCCGGGGCAAGCCACCGGCAGACGCACCATATTGAGGCGCTCACTACGCACAGCACTGCCCCATTCGGTGGCAGCCGCCTCCCCACCTACAGGTAATTCCTACGCTTTTGCGGGGTTGGCAAGGCCCTTGCTCTAGCTGGTTCATTGCCCCTAGCTGGAAGCTTTCTGATGCTGGTGATCCATCGCCGAATTGCCCCCCAAGCCCTCTGGGCCGCTGAGTTGCAGCTGAATTTCGAAGCGCGCAGCAAAAGCCGCCTGCGCTGTTTCAGTGCCGATGGTGAAGACGTCGGCCTGTTTCTGGAGCGCGGCCAGCCGCCGCTGCACGATGGCGAATGCCTACAGGCGGAAGACGGACGTGTCGTACGCGTCACTGCACGCCCTGAACAGCTGCTGCACGTCACCTGCAGCAGCGCTTATGAGCTGACCCGCGCCGCCTATCACCTGGGCAACCGCCATGTGGCGCTGCAGGTCGGGGATGGTTGGTTGCGCCTGCTCGATGACTACGTGCTCAAGGCCATGCTCGAACAACTGGGCGCCCACACCGAAACCATCGAGGCGCCCTTTCAACCGGAGCACGGTGCCTACGGCGGCGGCCATCACCACTCGCGCCATGGCGATGAAGACTTCAACTACCCGCCCAAGCTGCATCAGTTCGGCGTGCGTCTATGAACCCAGCTTGGGCGTTGCTGCGTCTGGCCAGTCCGCAATTGCCGATTGGCGGCTACAGCTATTCCCAGGGCCTGGAGATGGCCGTGGAGAACGGCCGCGTCTGCGATGCGGCCAGCGCCAGGCGTTGGATCGGCGACCAGTTGCTGCTCAACCTGGCGCGCTTCGAAGCGCCTTTGCTGCTCGCCCACTGCCGGGCGGCCGCCGCTCAGGATTGGACGCGGCTGACGCAATTGTGCGAAGAACACCGCGCCAGCCGTGAGACTCGCGAGCTGTATCAAGAAAGTCGGCAGATGGGCTATTCCCTGCAACAACTGCTCAACGGATTGCCCGAACTGGACGCCGCCGCACGTCACTTTCTCGACCACCTCAGCGAACCACACCTGGCCCTTGGCTGGGCGTTGGCCGCGCGCGCCTGGAGCATCAGCGCCGAAGACGCCCTCGCCGCGTGGCTGTGGAGCTGGCTGGAAAACCAATTGGCCGTGCTGATGAAAACCCTGCCCCTGGGCCAGCAAGCTGCCCAGCGCCTGACCAGCGAACTGCTGCCGCTGTTGCAACAAGCCCAGCAGGACGCCAGTCGCATCGACCCCGACCACTGCGGCAGCGCCGCGTTTGGCCTGTCCCTGGCGTGCATGGCCCACGAGCGCCAGTACAGCCGCCTGTTTCGTTCATAGGTTCTTTTAATTTTGGCGCCCTTTACTTCGGAGAAGCACATGCACACACAACCCTTGCGCGTCGGCATTGGCGGCCCGGTAGGCTCCGGCAAGACCGCTCTGACCCTGGCCCTGTGCCTCGCCCTGCGCGATCGCTACAACCTGGCGGTGGTCACCAACGACATCTACACCCGCGAAGACGCCGATTTTCTGGTGCGCAACCAGGCTTTGGCGCCCGAGCGCATCATCGGCGTGGAAACCGGCGGCTGCCCGCACACGGCGATTCGTGAAGACGCCTCCATCAACCTCGAAGCGGTGGATCAACTCAACCGCCGCTTCCCCGGCTTGGACCTGATCCTGGTGGAATCCGGTGGGGATAACTTGTCGGCGACCTTCAGCCCGGAACTGTCGGACCTGACCATCTACGTGATCGATGTGTCCGCCGGCGACAAGCTGCCGCGCAAAGGCGGCCCGGGCATCTGCAAATCCGACCTGCTGGTGATCAACAAGATCGACCTCGCCCCCTTGGTCGGCGCCTCGCTGGAACTGATGAACAGCGACACCCAGCGCATGCGCAACGGTAAACCCTTTGTGTTCAGCAACCAAAAAACTGGGGTCGGCCTGGACGATATCGTGGCCTTTATCGAACGCCAGGGTCTGCTGACCGCCGCCTGATCTCTCTTCAAGGAAGCTAGTTATGAGCCTCAACAAACTCTTTGCCACCGCTGCCCTGCTTCTCGCTCCGGCGCTGGCCTTCGCCCATCCCGGCCACGGCGATAACGGCCTGGTAGCCGGTATCAGCCACCCCTTGGGCGGCCTCGATCATTTGCTGGCCATGCTGGCGGTGGGCTTGTGGGCCGCCCAGCAAAAAGGCGCCGCGCGCTGGGCGCTGCCGTGCACGTTTGTGGGCACGATGCTGATCGGCGGCTTGCTGGGTTTCGAAGGCCTGGCGCTGCCGGCGCTGGAAAACGGGATTGCCGCCTCGGTGCTGGCCCTGGGCCTGGCCGTGGCGCTGGCGGTGCGGCCGCCGCTGTTGATGGCGATGGCAGCCACGGCGTTGTTTGCGCTGTTTCACGGTGTGGCCCATGGCCTGGAACTGCCGGAGATGTCCAGCCCTTGGGCATACGCCGCCGGTTTTGTCGGCGCGACGGCAGCACTGCACGCAGCCGGTTATGCACTGGTGCGCTTCCTGCCGGCGGCAGCGGCGCCATTGGTGCGAGTGGCCGGGGCGGCTTCGGCGGCGACTGGGGTCTGGTTGCTGGCGGGCTGATTTACAGCGCGGCTGCTGAAGGCCTCATCGGGGGCAAGCCCCCTCCCACATTTGGCTGCATTGCTATCAAAAGGTATGAGAGGCCTGGTTGCTGGCGGGCTGATTGGCAGTGCGGCTAAAGGCCTCATCGGGGGCAAGGCTCCTCCAACATTTGGCTGCATTGCTATCAAAAGGTATGAGAGGCCTGGTTGCTGGCGGGCTGATTGGCAGTGCGGCTGAAGGCCTCATCGGGGGCAAGCCCCCTCCCACATTTGGCTGCAGCGCTATCAAACGGTGGGGGGGGTCTGGTGGCTGGCGGGCTGATTGGCAGTGCGGCTAAAGGCCTCATCGGGGGCAAGCCCCTTCCCACATTTGGCTGCATTGCTATCAAAAGGTGGGAGGGGGCTTGCCCCCGATAGCTGTGCCACAGACACCACAGAACCCAAGCCTGCTACCATGCGCGCCTACACCTCTGCCGTGACGACGCCAGCCAATGCCCAGCGCTTCCCAACCCTCTTTGAACACCGTGCTCACCCACTTCCATGACCTGATCGTGCCGCTGTGGCAGGGCCCAGGCTGGAATGCCGAGCTGGCGTTGCCTTACGAGGCGCTGGACGCCGATCACCATCCTTTGCCGCCGCAACGCTACCGCGCCATGGCCTGCGCCCGGCAGTTGTATCTGTTCGCCAGCCTGATCGGCCAACCCGATGCCGAGTTTGCCCAAGGGCGGGCAGCCGCATTGTTTCGCTCCTTGCAGCGACATTTCCACGACGCCGAACACGGCGGCTGGTTTTACAGCATCGACCCCGCCGGCCAGCCGCTGGACATGCGCAAAGACCTCTACACCCACGCGTTCATCATCTTCGCCTGTGCCCATTACTGGGCCAAGGTGCGCGAACCGTTGGTGGAATCGGTACTCAACGCGGCCCTGGAAGTCGTCGCGCAACGCTTCGCCACAGATGCCGGCCTGTACGAAGCCGTATTGGAGCGCAACTGGTCGTCGCTCGATTCCGGCCCGCTGCAGAACCCGTTGATGCATCTGGCCGAAGGCTTTCTGGCCACCCTCGCTGTGCGTGAGGACGCCGCCGTGCAAGCCGCTCTGCTCAGCCTGGCAACCGCTATGCAACAGCACTTCATCGACCGCCAGCACGGCGTGATGATGGAGAAACCGCTGGGTGCTGTGGATAACTGGTTTGAGCCGGGGCACCAGTTCGAATGGTTCTTTTTGCTGGAATCGTCGGATGTGCTGCGCGGTACGCCGTTGCACGCCTCACTGACGCGGGCGTTTGCCTATGCCGAACTCAAGGGTGTGGATAACGTGACCGGCGCGGTCAGCGGCATGCTTGCCCTCGATGGCAGCGTGCGCGACGGCACCCAACGCATTTGGGCCCAGGCCGAATACCTGCGCGCGCTGACCCTGCGCCCCAACAGCCTAGCGGTGTTGCAACGCCAATTGCTGGCGCTGCAGCAGCATTTCCTGCACGACAAAGGCTGGCACGAATGCCTGGATGCCAACGGCGCCGTGAGCCGACGGGACATGCCGTCGACCACGCCATATCACTTGGCGACCTGCTACCAGGGCCTTACGCAATCCACTTACGATCTGCGGTAAAGCTGATCGTCAACCAGCGCGCCGCATCCGGCGTGCCCAGCCCTGTGGATATCTCCTCACGCAATGCATCGAGAGTCGCAACGTTATCCACCGGGTAATCCGCTGGCAACACCACATGGATTTCGATAAACCGAGCGCGTCCATGCTTCTGCACGTACGACACGTACTCTTCGAAACCATGTCTCGCCGTCGCGGCGTCCATGACCTCGCGGACCTTGTCGTCCAGATGATCCGGGGCAATCCCCAGCACGTCGCGCAACGCCGGGCGCAGGATCTTGAACGCCGGCGCCAGCATGCTCAGGGCCAGCAGGATCAGGATCATGGGGTCGACATACACCGCCCATTCGCCATAGCCATGGGACTTGAGCAACAGCGCGGCCAGAAAGCTGATCAGCAGCCCCACCGACAGCATCGCGTCCACCAGCCAACTGATGTTGTCGAACTGGATCAGCGATGATTTGAGCTTGCGATTGCGGTAGCGCACATAGAAGAAGTAAGCGAATTCGACGACGGTAAACACCGCCGCATAGATGATCACCAGCCCCAACTCGATCTCACGCCCGCCATTGATAATGCCGAACACACCGTTGAGAAACGCATAGATAGCGATCAGCAGCAGGAAACTGCCTTCGATCAACAGCACCATGGGTTCCAGGTGCCAGTAGCCAAATTGGAAACGCTCGTTGCTTTTCTTGGCGATCAGCTTGGCCGTGATCAGCATCAGCACCTTGATGGCGGTGGCGATCAGCGAGAAAAAGCCGTCGAACAGAATGGATTGGGCGCCGGATATCACGCCCGTGACAATCCCGGCGATCGCGACTGCGAACATCAGAATCGTCGATTGTTTGAGCAGTGCCTGCTCACCTCGGTTACTCACATTGCCTCCCGTCAAAACCCTGAATCCGCACGATGCGGAGGGGCTTTCAGACAGGGAGTGTACCTTATGTCGTGTTTTGGCCGATTTGACACCATCGGGGGCAAGCCCCCTCCCACAGTTGACCAGTGCACATCTTAGGTTTGTGAACACGGTCGAGTGTGGGAGGGGGCTTGCCCCCGATAGCAGCGACTCGGTCTAACGCTTTACTTGGCCCCCCGCTCAATCGCAAACCCCGCCCAGCTCTGGCTCACCGGCATCAACTCCAGGCGGTTGATATTGACGTGGGCCGGGGTATTGAGCACCCAGAAAATAGTGTCGGCGATATCCTGCGGCTGAATCGGCTCGGCGCCGGCGTAGGTGGCGTCGTATCGCGCCTGGTCACCGCCGAAACGTACCAGGGAGAACTCGCTTTCGCACAGGCCCGGCTCGATGTTAGTCACGCGCACGCCAGTGCCTTGCAGGTCGCAGCGCAGGTTCAGGGAGAACTGTTTGACGAACGCCTTGGAGCCGCCGTACACATGGCTGCCGGGGTACGGGTAGCTGCCGGCGATGGAGCCCAGGTTGATGATGCCCGCGCCACGACCATGGGCGATCAAACGTGGCAGCAGCAGATGGGTGGTGGTCAGCAGGCCTTTGATATTGGTGTCGACCATGGTTTCCCAGTCGTCCAGGTTGCACTTGGGCGCCGGGTCGGTGCCCACCGCCAGGCCGGCGTTGTTGATCAAGCCGCGCAGGGTGGCGAACGACGGTGGCAGGTTAGCGATCGCGTCTTCCATGCCCTTGCGATCACGTACGTCCACCACCAGGCCATGCACTTCGGTCTGCTTGGAAAGTTCTTCCACCAGCGCATTCAAACGCTCGGCACGCCGGCCAGTGAGCACCAGTTTCCAGCCAGCCTGGGCGAAGCGACGAGCACAGGCTTCGCCGAAACCTGAAGTGGCGCCAGTAATAAACAGCGTGTCGGACATGGTGTTCTCCTTGCGAGCGACGGGAAAAAATCAGCCAGCAGAATGCCCGTCCACCGCCGTTGCGGCAACCGCTACGCACACGCACTGCGGCATGACTGGTTATTTTATGATCACTTGGCGCAAACCCTTGTACTGCGCAGCCTGTAGCCATATGCACGCAGGTTATCCACAGCTGGGCCCACAGTCTTTGGGGGCAAGTGCAAACCGACCAAACCCGCTGTATACAAGGGCTGCGGGCTGTTTCGGAAAGTATTTTGCTTGACCTTCAGCGAGGCCTATGTAGGCCCGACACACGCTGAAAAATCCGCGCGATGGCTCCAGGCCAGTTATTTCGGCCTCTGCGGAGGTCTTTCCAGAGTTTAATCACAGACTTATCCACAGGCTTAACGGACATAATTCGGTCATATACCTGTGTCTTTAAACAGGTTGACAAACCCCTCGAACGCTCCCGAAAAAACCACTGCTCAAAAAACAACCGCAAGGCTACAAGCCGCGAAAACAGAGGCTTTCAGCCAGCTACTCCCACGTTACCCACAGCCGGTTCCACAGTGGATGGGGACAAGTCAAAACTGTGACAAAACAGCGATTTGCGGCGGCTATATGTCGCGCTTTGGAGGGAGGCTGGATTTGTTTTCCACAATTTGGATCAGCCTTGTGGATCACTCAAAAGAAATGCGGGGAGGGGCTTGCCCCCTCCCCCACGTACTCAGTGCCCGCCGAGATAGGCGTTGCGCACTTCCTCGTTCACTAACAGCTCCTTGCCGGTGCCGGTCAGGCGAATCTCACCGTTGACCATCACATAGGCGCGGTCCGACAGACGCAACGCGTGGTTGGCGTTCTGTTCCACCAGGAAGATCGTCATCCCGGTAGCCGCCAATTCGCGCAGGGTGGAAAAGATCTGCTTCACCACAATCGGCGCCAGCCCCAGGCTCGGCTCATCCAGCAGCAACAACTTGGGCCGGCTCATCAACGCACGGGCAATGGCGAGCATTTGCTGCTCGCCGCCGGACATGGTCATGGCGCGCTGGTTACGCCGCTCCTTGAGGCGCGGGAACAGCTCGAACATGCGCTGCATGTCTTCGCTGGCGAACTTGTCGCCGATCGGGATGGTGCCCATCAGCAGGTTTTCCTCGACGGTCATGTCGGGGAACACCCGCCGCCCTTCCGGCGACTGCGCGATGCCGTTGGAGGCGATGTAGTGGGACGACTTGTGGGTAATGTCGACGCCGTTGTAGAGGATCTGCCCGGACTCGGCCCGAGGCTGGCCGAAGATCGACATCAACAGTGTGGACTTACCCGCACCGTTGGAGCCGATCAGGCTGACGGTTTCGCCTTCATTGATGTGCAGCGAGACTTTTTTCAGGGCCTGGATCGGGCCGTAGAACACGTCCAGCTCCTTCATTTCGAGGATAGGTGCACTCATACCAGCTCCTCTTCGTCAGCGCCCAGGTAAGCAGCGATCACTTTCGGGTCGTTGCGGATCGCATCCGGCCCGCCTTCGGCGATCACGTTGCCGTGGTCCAGCACCACGATGTGGTCGGAAATATTCATCACCATGCCCATGTCGTGTTCGATCAGCACCACCGTCAGGTCGTGTTCGTCGCGCAACAGGCGAATCATTGCGCTGAGGGCTTCGGTTTCCTGGGGGTTGAGGCCTGCCGCCGGCTCGTCCAGGCAGATGATCTGCGGCCGGGTGCACATGGCCCGGGCGATTTCCAGGCGCCGCTGCTGGCCGTAGGAAAGCTCGCCAGCCAGACGGTTGGCGCAGTCCACCAGGTCCACCACTTCCAACCAGTAGAACGCATGGTCGAGGGCATCGCTCTCGGCCTTACGGTAGCCCTTGGTGTTGAGGATGCCCGCCAACATATTGCGGTTGACCCACATGTGCTGGGCCACCAGCAGGTTTTCCACCACGGACATTTCTTTGAACAGGCGAATGTTCTGGAACGTACGCGCCAGCCCCGCCCGGTTCACCAGGTGGGTGCCGCCGAACATCTTGTAGTAGACGCGGCTGAGGAAGCTTTTCGGCGATACAAAATCGGTAGCCTGGAAGCGCTCGCCCAGCAGTTGGATCACATTGGTCTGCTTGCCCCGCACGTTGAGCTCGATCTTGCCGCCACTGGCTTTGTAGAAACCGGTGAGGCAGTTGAACACCGTGGTCTTGCCGGCGCCGTTGGGGCCGATCAGGGCGAAGATCGAGTTGCGTTCGACCTTGAGGCTCACATCGCTCAAGGCCTTGATGCCACCGAAGTGCATCATCAGGTGTTCCACGCAAAGCACAACTTCCTTGCTCATGGCGCCACTCCTTTACGTGGTGTCACGCCGGTACGGCTGATGCGAATCAAACCGCGCGGTCGCCAGATCATCATCACCACCATCAACACCCCGAACAGCAATACACGGTACTCGGAGAAACTGCGCAGCAGTTCCGGCGCCACGGTCAACACGAACGCCGCGATCACTACGCCCACCGTCGAGCCCATACCGCCCAACACCACAATGGCCAGGATCAGCGCCGACTCGAAGAAGGTGAACGACGACGGGTTGACGAACCCCTGATAACTGGCAAAGAACACCCCGGCCAAACCGGCCGTCGAGGCGCCTATGGTGAACGCCGAGAGCTTGACCAGCACGTGGTTCAGGCCCATGGAGCGGCAAGCAATCTCATCTTCGCGCAGGGCTTCCCAGGCGCGGCCCACCGGCATGCGCGTGAGGCGGTGCTTGATGTACAGCACAGCCAGCACCACCAAAAACAGCACGATGTAGATGAACATGAACTTGATATTGGGGTTGTAATCGATGCCAAAGAACTCGTGGAACGGTACCCCGCCCTCCTTCGCTCTGCGCCCGAACTCCAGACCCAGAAAGGTCGGCGAAGGCACGGGCATGCCGTTCGGGCCGCCGGTGAACGACAGCCAGTTATTGAGCACCAGCCGGATGATTTCACCGAAGCCCAGGGTCACGATGGCCAGGTAGTCGCCGTGCATGCGCAACACCGGGAAGCCGAGGATACACCCCGCCAACGCCGCCGCGACGGCCGCCAATGGCAGCACCGACCAGAACCCCAGGCCCAGGTATTGGTAACCCAGCGCCAGACCGTAGGCCCCGATGGCGTAGAACGCCACATAACCCAGATCGAGCAGCCCGGCCAGGCCAACCACGATGTTCAGGCCCAAGCCCAGTAACACGTAGATCAGCCCGAGGATCACCACGGTCAGCAGGTACTTGTTGGCAAAGATCGGGAACACGATGGCGATCACGATCAATGCTGGAATGATCCAGCGCAGCCGCGATTTGTAGTCCGGTGCCAGCACATGCACGCCGGAGCCACTGCTTTCGAAGCCCTGCAGGATCTTCACGCCCTTGGGGGTTTGCAGGAACAGGCTCATGGCAAAGCGGCCGACCATCACAATGGCGACCAGCAAGCCCACACGGGCCGGTTCCAGGTTGAAGCTGTAGCCGTCGAGGACCACGCCGACGATCGGACCGAACACGATCAGCGAAATCAGCCCGGCAAGGACCGTATCGACGACACTTTTCTTGATATCGATGGGTTTGGCAGCAGACATGTTTTACACCTTAGCCACGAGCGGACGACCCAGCAGGCCCTGAGGACGGAAAATCAGAATCACCACCAGCAGGGAGAAACTGAACACGTCTTTGTAGTCAGAGTTGATCAACCCCGAGAACAGCGATTCGGAGATCCCGAGGATGATCCCGCCGAGCATCGCCCCAGGTAGGGAGCCGATGCCGCCGAGTACCGCTGCGGTAAACGCCTTGATGCCGATGATGAAGCCGGCATAGAAGTCGAACGTGCCGTAGTTGAGGGTGATCAATACGCCGGCCAGGGCCGCCATGGCGGCACCGATCACAAACACGTAGGAGATCACGCGGTCGGTGTTGATCCCCAGGATCGAGGCCATCTTGCGGTCTTGCTGAGTGGCGCGGCACATGCGGCCGAGTTTGGTGTACTTGATGACGTAGGTGAGCAATGCCATGCCGGCGAAGGCCGCCAGCAGGATAAACACCTTGGTGTAGGTGAGCTGCACGAAGCCGGTGCCGATATCGACACGCCATGCGCCAGCCAGCAGCGTCGGCACGCCTTGCTGCTTGGCGCCCTGGGCGATCTGTGCGTAGTTCTGCAGGATCAATGAGATGCCGATGGCACTGATCAGCGGCGCCAGTCGGGTGGAGTTGCGCAGCGGTTTATAGGCGACACGTTCGATGACCCACCCGTAAACGCCAGTGACGACCACGGTAAAGATCAAGGTGCCGAGAATGAGCAGCGGGAAGGATTCGATGCCGAAGTAAGCCAGCAGTGCCAGACTGATCGCCGCGAGGTAAGCGGAAATCATATAAACCTCGCCGTGGGCGAAGTTGATCATGCCGATGATGCCATAGACCATTG
>Ga0302347_1000593_pt1 | contig 54501 bp, 36 predicted proteins | sample PhyWR1_FD_202178 | JGI IMG/M metagenome (GOLD analysis project Ga0302347, IMG submission 202178) | Leaf surface microbial communities from wheat plants in UC Gill Tract Community Farm, Albany, California, United States - DLSL W.R1 (v2)... | ecosystem: Host-associated > Plants > Phyllosphere >... | reverse complement strand
GCAAACGCCGTCGGCCTGGCCATTGCTGAACGCACGCTGGCCGCGCAGTTTAACCAGCCGGACCACGAGATTGTCGATCACCACACCTATGTTTTCATGGGCGACGGGTGTTTGATGGAAGGCATTTCGCATGAGGTCTGCTCTCTGGCAGGGACCCTCGGACTCGGTAAGCTGATTGGCTTCTACGATCATAACGGCATCTCCATTGATGGTGAAACTGAAGGCTGGTTTACCGATGACACCGCAAAACGCTTCGAGGCCTATCACTGGCACGTGGTGCATGAGATTGACGGCCACGATCCTGAAGCCATTAAGAAAGCGATTCAGGAAGCGCAGAGCGTTACCGACAAGCCCTCTCTGATTATCTGCCGCACGATTATTGGTTTTGGCTCGCCGAACAAAGCCGGTAAAGAAGAGTCCCACGGCTCGGCGCTGGGCGAAGAAGAAGTCGCGCTGGCACGTAAGCAGCTTGGCTGGAATCATCCGCCATTTGAGATCCCTAAAGAGATTTACCGGGCATGGGATGCCCGCGAGCGCGGCGAGAAAGGCCAGCAATCATGGAAAGAAAAAATGGCGGCTTACCAGAAGGCGCATCCGGAACTGGCAGCCGAATTTACGCGTCGTATGAGCGGCGGAATGCCGGAAGACTGGCAGCAAACCGTTGAGAATTACATTAACAAATTACAGGCAGAGCCTGCGAAGATTGCCAGTCGTAAAGCGTCACAAAATACGCTTAACGTCTACGGTCCGGACCTGCCAGAACTGCTGGGCGGTTCGGCAGATCTGGCACCGAGCAACCTGACTATCTGGAAAGACTCCGTATCCATTAAAGAAGATGTGGCCGGAAACTACATTCACTATGGCGTGCGCGAATTCGGTATGACGGCAATTGCCAACGGTATCGCGCACCACGGTGGCTTTATTCCGTATACCGCCACCTTCCTGATGTTCGTTGAATATGCGCGTAATGCGGCACGTATGGCGGCGCTGATGAAGGCGCGACAGATTATGGTGTATACCCATGACTCCATTGGCCTGGGTGAAGATGGCCCGACCCACCAGGCGGTAGAGCAACTTGCCAGTCTGCGTTTGACGCCAAATTTCAGCACCTGGCGTCCGTGCGATCAGGTGGAAACTGCCGTAGCGTGGAAAGCCGCTATCGAACGCCATCACGGGCCGACGGCGCTGATCCTCTCGCGACAGAATCTGGCGCAAATGGAGCGGACACCTGAGCAGGTGGCCAATATTGCACGCGGCGGTTACGTGCTGAAAGATGCCGGCGGCAAGCCAGATATTATCCTGATCGCCACCGGTTCAGAACTGGAGATCACGGTACTGGCCGCAGAAAAACTGCGTGCTGAAGGCATTGCTGTTCGCGTTGTTTCTCTGCCGTCAACCGATACCTTTGACAGTCAGGATGATGAATATCGTGAATCGGTATTACCGTCGGATGTCGCCAGACGTGTAGCGGTGGAAGCCGGGATTGCCGACTATTGGTATAAATATGTGGGTCTGAAAGGCGCGATCGTCGGGATGACGGGCTATGGTGAATCTGCGCCAGCAGAAAAACTGTTCCCGTACTTCGGGTTTACCGTGGAAAACATCGTCGAAAAAGCGAAGAAAGTGCTTAACGGGTGATCCATAACGTGGGCCAGGCATCTGGCCCCTGCCAGTTATCGCAGTTTGGCTCCTCTGCATACCGCACCAGACTAAAGCGCTGGCCATCAAAACGCCAGCGCGTCTGAATACCGCAATCCGCCATCCCCCGCCCCTTCGCCAGAGTCGTCAATTCACGCGTCTTTTCATCAAATCCGGCGTTCATCAGTTCCATGTCCATTTCGCCGCTTCCCGGCGTAAACGGTAATCGTAAGTGTATCTGAGATGAGGTAAAGGGCTTGCGTCGTGAGACCAGCCACGCCAGATCAACTGTATTGTAAGCCCCGGCTTCGCAGCTTATTGCCAGTAGCGCCTTATTATCAGTGAGTGCCCAGATGCGCACTTCGCGACGGCCGGGATCCAGCGAGCACTGAATATTACTCATCTTCCAGTTACCGTAATCCATCAGCGCCGTGCGCTCTTCATGACTCAGTGGCGTGGGCGTTGGATTCACGGCAACCACTTTTTTCAGCGCCGGAGCCGGAGGAACACGCAGCGGAGGATTATTGCCTTTGCCAATCCACGCAGTCTGGCTGCCGACCCGCTTTTGCCGATCGTCAATAAAGAGCAGCGCTGCTTTTAGTCCCTTCAGAGAGATGACCTGCTGTCCGCCGCTTAAGGTTATTTCCTGCCCGTCCTGAATCTGCGCCAGAAAAGCGCTGACGGCGGCGCCGTCGGTGGTCATAACGCGTAACGGATCGCTGCGCCAGCGCGGCGAGGTGAATTTCAGGGGTTGCCCTTCAAAAATCAGACGTGGGGAAATGGCAGGAGATTTAGGCAATGGCGCGTTGAGGCCGCCAAGCTCAATGCGCAGGCTGGCATCGGTGTGCGCACCGGCGCTGCGGCTTAACGTCATTACCAGACCGTAATGCTGACCGATATTCCGCGCCACGCAAAAATTTTGGTTATTGCAGGTGACCTGCCAGTCGCTAAACGCCTGTTGCGCGGGTGCAGCCCATGCAGCGGTGGCTGAAAGAGTGCCGATCAGCCCAATTAGCAAAACGCGAAAATAGATCAACAGTACAGCCCCGGCAGAATAGAGTCATTTTACACAGGGCGTACTCTACTGGCTAAACCGGGTCACTCAATCAGAATTATCGGATTACTCCGATGAAATTGCCCGGCCGTTAATCAGGCCATAAGGCCGGATGAGTGCAAGTACTGCAACAGGATCACCGTCTTACCGTCGCGGATTTCGCCGCTGGCAACCATTTCCAGCGCACAGCTAAACGGAATTTCCAGAACCTCAATATCCTCATCTTCTACACCGCCGCCAGCCGTTGCGCGCAGCGAATCGTCGTATTCAGCGATAAAAAAGTGAACAATTTCGGTTACGCCGCCGGGCGACATATACAGTTCGAACACTTTACGCACCTCGCCCACCCGATAGCCCGTCTCTTCAATGGCTTCTTTACGGATGCAGGCTTCCGGCTCGTCGTCATCCAGCAGGCCGGCGCAGGCTTCAATTAATCGCCCGTCTTCATTACCATTAACCCACGTCGCCACGCGGAACTGGCGGATCACCACAACCGTGTTTTTATCACGGTTATAAAGCAGGATAGTTGCGCCATTTCCCCGATCGTAAACTTCACGTTTATGCCGAATGACTTCACCATTTTTACGGGTTAAATCATAGGTAATATTGCGCAGAACGAAGTAGTTTTCTGAGAGGATTTTATCTTTTATCAGGTCAATCTTGAACAACATACAGGCTCCGCGATGTCAGAAGGAACGGCCATCTTACGCCGCAGAGCCTGTTCTGTCCTCAATGTAGTAGGCTAACGGTACTGATTTTTAGCCAGTTGAGAATACCCTGTGCGGCATGACGCCCTTCCGCCATGGCGGTAACCACCAGATCGGCTCCCCTTACCGCATCACCACCGGCGAAGATTTTCGGGTTGGTGGTCTGATAGCGATAGTGACTGTCGACGCTGGCGACAATCCGTCCACAGGTATCCATCTCAACACCCACTGCTTCCAGCCACGGCATCCGGTGCGGATGGAAACCAAATGCCATAATCACGGCATCAGCCGGCATACTAAATTCGCTGCCCGGCACCGGTTCTGGACGACGACGCCCCTGCTCATCAGGTTCACCTGGCTGCGTGCGTAAAAAGCGAATAGCGCTGACATGCCCGTGCTCATTGACTTCGATGGCGACGGGCTGGACGTTAAATTCAAACTCAGCCCCCTCTTCCCGTGCGTTTTTAACCTCTTTCTTTGAGCCGGGCATATTAGCTTCATCACGGCGATAAGCACAGGTCACCTTGCCTGCACCATGCCGCAGCGCGGTACGCACGCAGTCCATCGCGGTATCTCCGCCGCCCAGCACCACGACATTTTGTCCGGCGGTATTGATCCACGGAGCCTGCGGCGTCATTTCCAGACCCATCACGTTTTTGGTATTGGCAATTAAAAACGGCAGCGCGTCATAAACCCCCGGCGCATTTTCATTCGCCAGGTTGGCCTTCATGGCGCGGTAGGTTCCGACACCGACAAAAACGGCATCATACTCATTCAGCAGCGTGGCCAGCGAAATATCGTTACCGATTTCACAATTAAGCTCGAAGCGCACGCCCATGGCGGTAAATATTTCCCGGCGGCGGGCAAGAAGTGATTTATCCAGTTTGAATGCCGGAATGCCAAACGTCAGCAGGCCGCCAATTTCTGGATGCAGATCGAAAACGACGGGCTGTACCCCCTGGCGAACCAGCACGTCGGCACAGGCCAGCCCGGCAGGGCCAGCGCCGATAATCGCCACACGCTTGTTGGTGGTAATAACATGACTTAAATCCGGCCGCCAGCCTCCGTCCAGCGCCCGATCGGAAATATAGCGCTCAATGTTACCAATAGTGACTGCACCATACGGATCGCGCACAGTACAGGCCCCCTCGCACAGCCGGTCCTGGGGACAGACCCGGCCAGTGATCTCTGGCAGACAGTTTGTCTGATGCGAGAGTTCAACTGCCGCCGCGATATCGCCCTGTTTTACGCGATCGATCCACTGCGGAATAGCGTTATGCAGCGGGCAGGTCCACTCACAGACGCTGTGCTCGCCGCAGGTCAGACAGCGTGCCGCTTCATCCTGCGCCTGGTCAGGCGTGAACGGCAGGTAAATCTCGGCGAAGCCGGTTTTGCGCGCGTTGATGTCCAGCTTGTCCGGCTCACCGCGCGGCGGCGTGGCAGCCATTTGCGCGCGCTTACTGCGCCGGGCCACATCGTGCGACTCGCCACCGGTATAGCCGTTTTGTGCCTCGCGACGGGCCGCATCCAGCCGCCGCGCTTTCGCCAGACCAGAGAGGCGCTCCGGCGTCATTAGCTGTAGTGCATCTGCCGGACAGTTCTGTACGCAGGCCGGCCCCGCGTCACGCGAGGTACACAAATCACATTTTTGGGCGGTCGCGCGGACATGTCCTCCTGCGGCGGGCGTCATCACCATTTGCAGGGTGCCAAACGGACAGGCGACAACGCAGGATTTGCATCCAATACATTTTTGTTCATTGATCTGCACGGCGCTATCCGCTATCTGGATCGCGCCATTCGGACAGCTGCGGGCGCAGGGCGCATCTTCACAATGGTGACAGGTCACGGCGCTACGCTGTTGACCCTGCTGTATAACGGTAATGCGCGGCCTGAACCAGGCTTTCTCAACGACGTGCTGCTCATCATTATGTGCCATCACGCAGGCCACTTCACAGGCATGGCAGGCAATACATTTTTGACTATCAGCCATAATAAAACGATTCATGGCGGGTTTCTCTTATTGCGGAATAAAGCTTAATTTCTATATGGGTATTTTCTTAACCGATGTCAGCAGACCGGGCAATGGACATTTTCCCTAAAAATTACACTACCTTACGTGAACCTGTAGTAGATCAACTTATTCAGCGTCATTTGAATTTACGTTTCAGTCGCCGCGTGTAATGGAGAGTAAAATTCACGGTAAATGACTGTATAAGCAGGCGCAAAAGCGGCATGATAATTTACATTATCTCCTTAATTTCTCCACGATTATGCCCGGCCTTGCCGCTACAGTGATACACGCAATGTCATAACAAAAAATGAGCAAAATGAGGTCTTAATTCAATGGCGAATTTCTTTATCGATCGCCCCATTTTTGCCTGGGTGCTGGCTATTATGCTGTGCCTGATGGGGACCCTGGCAATTTTTTCACTACCTGTTGAGCAATACCCCGATCTCGCACCGCCCAACGTGCGTATTGCAGCGAATTATCCTGGTGCATCTGCACAAACTCTTGAGAATACGGTGACCCAGGTTATCGAGCAAAATATGACAGGCCTCGATAATTTAATGTACATGTCGTCGCAAAGCAGTGCGACGGGTCAGGCAACCGTAAGCTTTATTGCCGGAACCAATCCTGATGAAGCCGTGCAGCAGGTGCAAAATCAGCTCCAGTCGGCGATGCGAAAACTGCCGCAGGCGGTACAAAATCAGGGTGTTACCGTGCGTAAAACCGGCGACACCAATATTCTGACCATCGCGTTTGTCTCAACCGACGGCAGTATGGATAAGCAGGATATCGCCGATTATGTGGCGAGTAATATTCAGGAGCCGCTGAGCCGTATTAATGGCGTTGGCGATATCGACGCGTATGGCTCTCAGTACTCAATGCGGATCTGGCTCGATCCGGCCAAACTTAACAGTTTTCAACTGACAGCAAAGGATGTCACGGACGCTATTGAATCACAGAATGCGCAAATCGCTGTAGGGCAACTGGGTGGTACGCCGTCGGTCGATAAACAGGCGCTGAACGCGACCATTAATTCCCAGTCGCTGCTGCAAACACCGCAGCAGTTTCGCGATATTACGCTGCGGGTGAATCAGGATGGTTCAGATGTGACGCTGGGAGATGTGGCGAGCATAGAGCTGGGCGCTGAGAAATATGATTATCTCAGCCGCTACAATCGCCAGCAGGCTTCTGGCCTCGGGGTTAAGCTCGCTTCCGGGGCAAATGAGATGGCAACCGCCAATCTGGTGCTCAAGCGGCTGGACGAGCTGTCAGCTTACTTTCCCCACGGTCTCGAATATAAAGTTGCCTACGAAACGACCTCTTTCGTAAAAGCCTCTATTACCGATGTGGTAAAAACGCTGCTGGAAGCCATTTTGCTGGTCTTCCTGGTGATGTACCTCTTTTTACAGAATTTCCGCGCCACCTTAATTCCGACGATTGCAGTTCCAGTCGTGTTGATGGGAACATTCGCCGTGCTGTACGCCTTTGGCTACAGTATCAACACATTGACCATGTTTGCGATGGTACTGGCTATCGGCCTGCTGGTGGATGATGCCATCGTGGTGGTCGAAAACGTTGAACGCATCATGAGTGAAGAAGGGCTTTCTCCTCGTCAGGCCACGCGTAAATCGATGGGACAAATTCAGAGCGCGCTGGTCGGGATTACCATGGTGCTCTCCGCCGTATTTGTGCCGATGGCATTCTTTGGTGGTACGACGGGCGCAATTTATCGTCAGTTTTCCATTACGATTGTCTCTGCCATGGTGCTCTCGGTGCTGGTGGCGATGATCCTGACGCCGGCGCTGTGCTGTACGTTGCTCAAGCCGCTGCATAAAGGCGAGCAGCACGGGCAGCGCGGCTTTTTTGGCTGGTTTAACCGTACATTCAACCGCAGCGCGCAGCGCTATGAAAACGGTGTGGCAAAAATTCTCCATCGCAGCCTGAGGTGGATCTTACTGTACGTGCTTTTGCTCGGCGGCGTGGTGTTCTTATTTCTGCGCCTGCCCTCCTCATTTTTGCCGCAGGAAGATCGCGGGATGTTTACCACATCGATACAGCTTCCCAGCGGCTCAACTCAGCAGCAGACGCTGAAAGTCGTGCAAAAAGTGGAGGACTATTTCTTTAGTCAGGAGAAAGATAACGTCACCTCTATTTTTGCCACCATCGGTTCCGGCCCCGGCGGAAACGGTCAGAACGTGGCGCGTATGTTCGTGCGCCTGAAGGACTGGGATGACCGCGATATGCGCACCGGCTCGGCGTCCGCCATTATTGAACGTGCTACGCAGGACTTCCGCCACATCAATGAAGCCCGGGTGTTTGCGACCAGTCCGCCGTCAATTAGCGGCCTTGGCAGCTCTGCCGGGTTTGATATGGAGTTACAGGATCATGCCGGCGGAGGACACGACGCCTTGATGGCCGCGCGCGACCGATTACTGGAAATGGCAGGCAAAGAGACGTCACTGACCCGCGTACGTCACAACGGTCTCGACGACAGTCCGCAGTTGCAGATTGATATTGACCAGCGCAAAGCCCAGGCACTGGGTGTCGATATTGACGATATTAATGACACGCTGCAAACTGCCTGGGGCTCCAGCTATGTGAACGATTTTATGGATCGCGGACGCGTAAAAAAGGTCTACGTTCAGGCCGCGGCGAAATATCGTATGCTGCCGGATGATATTAACCTGTGGTACGTCCGTAACAAAGACGGCAATATGGTGCCGTTTTCAGCTTTTGCCACCTCACGCTGGGAAACCGGCTCGCCGCGTCTTGAACGCTATAACGGCTATTCAGCTCTGGAGATTGTCGGTGAAGCGGCTCCGGGGATCAGTACCGGCAGCGCAATGGATACAATGGAAAAACTGGTTCGTCAGTTACCGGGCGGTTTTGGGCTGGAGTGGACCGCAATGTCGTATCAGGAAAGGCTTTCTGGCGCGCAGGCCCCGGCCCTGTATGCCCTCACCGTGCTGGTGATCTTCTTATGCCTCGCGGCGCTGTATGAGAGCTGGTCGGTACCCTTCTCGGTTATTCTGGTGGTGCCACTCGGCATTCTGGGTGCCCTGCTCGCCACCTGGATGCGCGGACTGGAAAACGATGTTTACTTCCAGGTTGGGCTGCTCACCGTTATCGGACTCTCCGCCAAGAACGCCATCCTGATCGTTGAGTTCGCCAATGAGATGAACCAGAAGGGCGAGGATTTAGTTAAAGCAACGCTGAATGCCTGCCGTCAGCGCCTGCGTCCAATCCTGATGACCTCTCTGGCCTTCATTTTTGGCGTGTTGCCGATGGCGACCAGCACCGGTGCAGGCTCGGGCAGCCAGCACGCGGTCGGCACAGGGGTGATCGGCGGAATGATCTCAGCGACAATACTGGCTATTTTCTTTGTGCCGCTGTTTTTTGTTCTCGTCCGCCGTCGCTTTCCGCTGAAAGCTCGCCCGGAGTAAGATATTCAACAGAAATGAATGAAAAAAGCGACCTTATCGGTCGCTTTTTACTGCATGGTGCTGAGTAAGGTCGTTATGCTGGCGACTACTTGCGCAACATGCCTTCAATGAAATCTTTCCAGTTCCCCAGTTCATGTTCAATCATATATACCTCTCTTTATTATTATCGCTATATTACAAAATTCTTTTTTATCCGTGAAGAAATTTATGCCGCTGCCCTGATTCAACCAGCCTGGAGAATGTCTGACGGGTTAGCCATAATATGGGCGTAATTCAGGAGTTTTTATGTGACCTATGGCAATATTTAGCAACATTTATACAAAGAAATGAAATTTATGTCTTTGTTTTTCGTCAGTCAGTTACAAAGCCAGATGCCGCGCCATTGCTGCATCTGCCAGATAATACAGGGCGTTAACCTGTTAATTATTTACATGGTTATTGTTAGCATGATTACGGTATGTGATCACAAAGAAAATTATGTATGACAATAATATGATACCTCATCTGAAAAGCGTATGTGGAATAAAAAACATGACAGTGACCAGGGTTATTTATTCTTAAATGCTATGGCCCAACTTTATTTCTGGGGTAACCAGCGTTTATCCTGAGGGAAGATGAATTAAAGTATCTGATATACCATTTATATAGACTTAAATAATAGCTGCTTATTTATGCTATAATACTGAATAAATAGATTAACTTCAAAATAGTTGAATAAGAAGTGCATTTTAATACAAAAGGATTAAATATGACGGTCATATACGGTATTAAAAATTGCGACACCATTAAAAAAGCCTGCCGCTGGCTGGATGCGCATGGTCAATCGTATCGATTTCATGATTACCGCGTCGACGGTCTGGATAAGCGTTTATTGCTGTCGTTTATCAGTGAGCTTGGCTGGGAAGCGCTGCTGAATACCCGCGGGACCACATGGCGAAAACTGGATGACGCCCAAAAATCGGCAGTAAAAGATGCCGATTCAGCTGCCGCCCTGATGCTGGAAATGCCTGCAATTATCAAACGCCCATTGCTCTGGGCGCCGGGTAAGCCTATGCTGCTTGGTTTTAACGATTCAGGTTACCAGACCTATTTTGACGAGGTGTAGTGTATGTCTTGCCCGGTCATTGAGCTGGCACAGCAGCTTATCCGCCGCCCTTCCCTGAGTCCCGACGATGCGGGATGCCAGGCGCTAATGATTGAACGCCTGCGTGCGATTGGTTTTACCATTGAGCATATGGATGTGGGCGATACCCGGAATTTCTGGGCCTGGCGTGGACAGGGCGAAACGCTGGCGTTTGCCGGCCATACCGACGTCGTTCCGCCAGGCGATGCCGATCGCTGGATCAACCCACCATTTGAACCGACCATTCGTGATGGCATGTTGTTCGGACGAGGCGCAGCCGATATGAAAGGCTCGCTGGCGGCGATGGTTGTTGCCGCCGAACGCTTTGTCGCCCAGTACCCGCGTCATCGGGGTCGGCTGGCATTTCTCATCACCTCTGATGAAGAAGCCAGCGCCAAAAATGGCACGGTTAAAGTGGTCGAGACGCTAATGGCCCGCCATGAACGGCTGGATTATTGCCTGGTCGGCGAACCGTCCAGTACCGAAGTTGTGGGTGACGTGGTGAAAAATGGTCGTCGCGGTTCCTTAACCTGCAACCTGACTATCCACGGCGTTCAGGGGCACGTCGCCTATCCGCACCTGGCAGATAATCCGGTTCACCGGGCTGCGCCAATGCTGAATGAACTGGTGGCCATCGAATGGGATCGGGGTAATGACTACTTCCCGCCAACCAGTATGCAAATTGCCAATATTCAGGCGGGAACCGGCAGTAATAATGTGATCCCGGGCGATCTGTTCGTTCAGTTTAATTTCCGTTTCAGCACTGAGCTAACAGATGAGCAAATCAAAGCCCATGTCATCGCTCTGCTGGAGAAACACCAGCTGCGTTACACCCTGGACTGGTGGCTTTCCGGCCAGCCGTTCCTCACCGGACGCGGGAAACTGATCCAGGCGGTGGTTAATGCAATTGAGCACTATAATGAAATTAAACCGCAATTGCTGACGACAGGCGGCACATCCGACGGGCGCTTTATTGCGCGTATGGGTGCGCAGGTAGTTGAGCTGGGACCGGTAAATGCGACCATTCATAAAATAAATGAATGCGTCAACGCCGCCGATTTACAACTGCTTGCCCGCATGTATCAGCGTATTATGGAACAACTCGTCGCCTGACGCGTCGTACAACTAAGAGGATTCGCACATGGAATGGCTAACAAAATACTGGTGGATTCTGGTACTGGTTTTTCTGGTAGGCGTACTGCTGAACGTGATTAAAGATCTGAAGCGCGTCGATCATAAAAAATTTCTTGCCAACAAGCCGGAACTGCCCCCGCATCGTGATTTCAACGATAAGTGGGACGATGATGACGACTGGCCGAAAAAACAGTAAAACAACGGCGGAGAAGAAAGCGCTTTTCCGCCGTTTTTTGTTTTCACAATAGTTCTACAATACCGTCGTCGTTTGGCTTACCGCCGCTCAACGCTTCATCAAAATAGCGCTTCGGCACGGTATAACGCAGATGATCAAGGGCAAATTGCATACTGCGATCGTCAATGGCATGTCCCAGACCGTCAACAATATCTAACGTCACATCGCCCCCGGCCTGAATAAGCGCCTCCTGCCCGGCAACCGCCCAGGCCAGATCGATAACCGGATCGTCACCGCCGTGAATTAAATGCACAGACGTGGCGGTAGTTGCCTTTTCCGGCAGCGTTGCATACCGTCCATTAAAAGCTATCACGCGTGAGGCGAGCTCCGGCTCCACTTTAAGCGCCTCCAGCGACATAATCGCGCCCTGTGAAAATCCAATCAGCGCTGTCGCCAGCGGACTAACCGCACTCTGTTTTTGCCAGTAGCGTACCGTTTCAATAAAGGTCGGCATGATGGCATCGACGCGCGCCTGACGGTTCGCCTCCGTTATGCCCTCGACGGAGAACCACTGACGTCCTGGCGCCGGGCCGCAGGGCTCCGCCCCGCCAATGCTGACAATCAACGCGCCGGGAAACAGCGGCGCAAACCAGCTGCCAGGTTGTCCCATTGAAACCGGATTATCTCCGACACCATGAAACAACAGCAGTAATTGTTGCGCCGGTTGGGTGGGGCTTTGGACAATAAAATGATCGTGTTTCATGGCTGTCTCCTGTGTTCTGATCAACAGTTTACGCCGCCGGAGGGTAATGACCATGCCATTTAGCTGAATGAGTCGGTTAAAAAAATTGCAGTTGCTCCACATGCTGGCGCACTATTTCGCTTCGTCCGGCGTCGAGAAAATCCAGCGCGCAGGCAGCCTCCTGACGCATCCGGTTAAGCAGCGCTTTACGCCCGTTCAGACCCAGCTCGCGACAAAGAATAGCCTCGTTGCACCGGCTGACTCCGCCACGTAATGCGGGTAGCGAGAGGGTAATGTTCAACAGCAGGCGATTCAGGCTGCCAACCGAGGCCAGCAGAGGCCGATGGGCAAATGCAAATCCTGCCAGCGACCACCAGTCATCATCATTAAGCATAGCGTCATCAACAGGCATCAGCGGAAAGGTTTCATCCAGCCACGGAGCCAGCCAGTGCAGATCGCGGCGTAAACGCTGATGTTCTTCTGCCGCCAGGGTTTCTCCACGTTCGCTAAAAGGCCGGATAGCCATGGCGGTATAGCAGCCGCTGCTGGCTTCACGCTGTGTGCCGATGCGCACAAGGATAAACCCACAACGCTGCCAGAAACGCCACAGTTCCGGGGTATAGCCAAAGCTTACCGACAGATAGTCGCAGTCCTGCGCAGCGTGACAGGCGTGTTCAACCAGCCTGTGCCCGATACCCTCGTGCTGGCGCAGGGGATGTACGGCGATACGGGTAATACGCATTGCGCTGAGGGTGGCGGCAAAACGACTGCCGCCGTGTGCCGCCAGCGATTGCGCCACCAGATTACCGCGCGGACGACGAAAACCGGCCCATACCGCCTGGCTTAAACCGGCGCTTAACCTCCCCTCCTCAACCAGCCATAAGGCGGCGGCGGGCGACGTATCGCTTTGTGCCGCGATAAAATGCTGGCCTGGCGCATCCATCATCCGTCGCAGATCCAGCGGTGAGGTCCTGTAGTGCGCGCCAGAGAGCAGCTGATACAGCGCAGCAGGTAGCGAGGGCTTGTCATGCCACGCCTGCTGCTCTACGGCCGTTATGTGCAATGCTCCCTGAGGGCGACGGGAAAAGGTATCATCATTAAACAGCAGCGCCGCGCTAATGGCGGCTTCCAGCGGGCAATCGCGCGCCCAGCGCAGCGGCTGCTCAAGGGTAAAAGTGTGAAGCCGGGCAAAACGGGCGCAAAATTTGAGTAAAAAACCGCGTCCGGTACCTTCGTATCCCTGTACGGTAGTGGTCAGCAGCACACAGGGAAAACGGGCGCTAAGCTGCTGTAGCAGCGGCCCCGGGATCGCTGCTGCCTCATCGACAACCAGCCAGTCAGCGGTTTTGTCTGATGCCAGGAGCGCATCCGGGGCCATAAACTGAAACTTATCGCCGGCAAACGCAGCCAGCACATCCGTTGCTGATTTTGCCGGTGCGGTGACGATTGCCGTACCGCTAATCTTGCTAATCAGCATCCCGGCCAGCGCCGATTTTCCGCGTCCGCGCTCTGCGGTCAGCACGGCAACGCCATTCTGTAAATTAACCAGCCGGGTCAGCACCCTGGCCTGTTCCGCTTCGGGAGCGCCGCAGGCAGGATGCCAGGCTGGTTTTGCCGGATAAGCGGGAATAGTAAGCGGTTGTCCCTGCTGCCAGACAAGCGCACCTAAAGGATGCTGGATCACCTCGCAGAAATGCTCAACAAAATGCGGGGTGGGAATGGGGTCAGGCCTGTCGCTCCAGCGTACTGAATCATCATCAGGCCGGTCAGGCCAGTCTGCCAACGGCGGGACGAGTAGCAGTAGCCAGCTGCCGGCGCGTAATGTTCCGCCGAGCGCGGCAAAGGCCGCGACGTCAAAGCCATAGCGCGCATCGAAAATAGCATGATGGAACTCGCGGCCCAGCAGGGTTACCAGCGCGTCGGGCCGACAATGCGGAGCGGGTGAATCCTGTGTACTGACGGTCAGCCAGTCGCCAGGCAGCGTCGCGCGCAGCGTGGTGGCCTGCATCAGGCTCCACGTTGGCTCGCCGCTTATCACCAGCAAACGGCGAATGCCTTCCCGCTCCATTGTCGCCGTTAGCGCGCCTATTTCGTCCATGACTGCCCTTAGGTCATCCGGTTAGAGTGATTTACCGAACGTATTACACTGCGCCGGATCGCCGCTGTCAAAGCCGCGTTTAAACCAGCTGTAACGCTGCTCGGACGTGCCGTGGGTAAAGCTGTCCGGGACTACTCGCCCCTGACTCTGCTGCTGAAGCCGGTCATCACCGATCGCTTCAGCGGCATTAAGCGCCTCCTGGACGTCACCGGTCTCCAGCACGCCCTGCTTCTGCATATCATTGCCCCAGACGCCGGCAAAACAGTCGGCCTGAAGCTCCATGCGCACGGAGAGCTGGTTAACCTCTTTTTCCGACGCGTTTTGCTGCTGCTGACGAACTTTACCTTCAATGCCTAACAGTTTTTGTACATGGTGACCCACTTCATGGGCAATTACGTAGCCCTGAGCGAAATCACCACCAGCGCCGAGCTTATTTTTCATATCATCATAGAAAGAGAGATCGACGTACACCGTGGTGTCTGCCGGGCAGTAAAACGGCCCCATAACCGACTGTCCGGTTCCACATCCGGTGCCGGTATAGCCCCGGTACATCACCAGCCGCGGCGGCTGGTACTGGCGGCCCATATCTTTAAACAGTTTGGCCCAGGTATCTTCAGTCGTCGCCAGGATCACTTTGGTAAATTTCGCCGACTCCTCATCCTGGGGGCTGACAGAACGCTGCGTAGTTTGCTGGGTCGCAGGCTGCCCGGTCAACAGACCGGTAAGATCGACGCCATAATACCCTGCCACCACGACCACCAGCAGGATCACGATCCCGCCTTTTCCCGCAGGAAGACGAAATCCCCGACCGCCACCGCCCATTGGCGATCTCGCGTCGTTTCGTCTGTCCTCTACGTTGTCACTTTCCCGACGCCCTTGCCAGCGCATAACGACCTCTATTATTTAATTATTGATGTTAATTATGATCGTAGGCGGTATAACGCAGGATTACCACTGAAAGCAGAGGCAAAAAACCAGAGGACCGGACCGTCCTCTGGCGAAACGGCATAATACAGATTAATCCAGCTTCACACCGAGGCGATGAGCAACGGCTTCATAGGCCTCAACAACTCCACCGAGACTCTGGCGGAAACGGTCTTTATCCATTTTATCCAGCGTTTCTTTGTCCCACAGACGGCTGCCGTCCGGTGAGAACTCATCGCCCAGCACGACTTCGCCTTTGTACAGCCCAAACTCCAGTTTGAAGTCGACAAGGATCAATCCGGCATCATCAAACAGTTTTTTCAGCACGTCATTGGCTTTGTAAGTGAGCTCTTTCATCCGCGCCAGATTCTCTTTGTTAACCCAGCCAAAGGTTTCGCAATAAGAGTCATTGATCATCGGGTCGTGCATGGCATCGTTTTTCAAAAACAGATCGAATAACGGCGGCGTTAACTCAATACCTTCTTCAATACCCAGGCGTTTAACCAGCGATCCGGCCGCGCGGTTACGTACTACGCATTCTACCGGCACCATATCGAGTTTTTTTACCAGACATTCGGTATCCGAAAGCAGGGCTTCCATTTGAGTAGGGATACCCGCGTCCTGCAGTTTGCTCATAATGAAATGATTAAATTTATTATTCACCATGCCTTTACGATCGAACTGTTCAATCTTCGCGCCGTCCCCTGCTGACGTATCATTGCGGAATTCGAGCACCAACAGATCCGGGTTTTCCGTACTGTAGACGGTTTTCGCTTTACCACGATACAACTCAGCTTGCTTTTGCATCTTTATTACTCCAGCTATGATTTAACGTTTAAAATTGTACTTTTCCGGCTACGCACACGTTTGCGTAGCGAGCAGAAAAAAGGGCCGGATTGCTCCAGCCCTCGATATTACTTACTGAATGCTGCCTGGAATACGGCGACCAGCGCATCATTTTGCGACTGGGTTAACGTATGTCCTTTTGGATCGATGAACTGCAGGCTGCTGCGGTTATCCAGATCCCCGACCTGCAGTTTGTAGTCACCGGAGACCAGACCCGGATCGCGGGCGCCCAGCGCCTGCCACTCGCTGTCAGACAGCGGCTTGTAGGTCACCGCGAGGCTACCTTCAGAACGGGTGCTGTCGGTCACTTTCATGCCGGCTTTTTCCAGTGCCGCGGGCAGATGCTGCCAGACGGTATTAAACGGACCACGCACGACCAGCATCGGTAAGCCGGTATCATCCGCCGCGCTCTGGACGTCAAGCGTTGCGCTGGTGCGACTTTGCGCTGCATTTTGCGCATCGGTGGCGTTCTTATCAAGGCCTGCAGAAATAACGTTTAGCATCTGCGCACTGTAGCGCTGTAATGACGAAACATCAGCAACCGGTTTACCCGCCTGCTCAAGGTTAACCAGCTTGACGGCAACCGCCTGCTGATACCCCTGTGTCTTCACGCTGATTTGATAACGGCCACGATACTGTTCGTCTTCATCCAGACGGTTCCAGTTTACCCAGTCTGTGGTCAGAGTCTGGCTGGCGTCGTCACGTTTATCAATCGTGTAGTTCTGCGCCTGAATCACGCTCACCACCTGCGGCCACAGCGAACTGTTTCGGCCATTTTCGATTAACAGCGTTGAGGTATCGCCGTTAAACTGGGTACGCGCACCGGAAACCAGCGCCAGCGGCTGAGCCGGTGGACGAATATCCAGCGCTTTGCCTACATTGCCGCTGCCGTTGGTAACAGGAACGTTATAGTCGCCGTTTTGAATAGGCAAAATTAAGCCCGCTGGCGCATGCAATTCGGCAAGAGGTGTTGCATCAAGGTAAGACTCATCGCCGCTGACCTGACGCTTATAGCGTGAGTCAGAATTACAGGCGGCGAGAAGCATCACAAGCGAAACACCCGCTACCTTCGCCAGGCGCGACTTCTGTACTGAGTAAGCCATCAAATCTCCCTAAACTTCACAGCAATCCGGCATGCTTCAGCGCTGCTCTGACAACGTCACGACCGTGGTCGGTAATCGGCGTCATCGGCAGGCGCATCGTATCGGTCGCTACAAGTCCCAATTCCTTACAGGCCCATTTCACCGGGACAGGATTGGGTTCGACAAATAATTTAGTGTGTAACGACATCAGGCGCTGGTTAATTACCCGAGCTTGTGCAAACTGCCCTTGTGCCGCCAGTTTGCACATTTCAGCCATGTCACGGGCTGCAACGTTCGTCGTTACTGAAATCACGCCGTGACCGCCGAGCTGGATAAAATCCAGCCCCGTCGCGTCATCGCCGCTTAACAGAACAAAGTCATCTGAAACCAGCTCTTTGATCTGATGAACCCGACTTAAGTTCCCCGTTGCTTCCTTAATACCGACAATATTTTTTACTTTTGACAGTCGGCCTACGGTTTCAGGGAGCATATCGCATCCGGTACGAGAAGGTACATTATACAGGATTTGCGGCAGGTCAGTATGCTCAGCAATCGCTTTGAAGTGCTGAAACAGTCCTTCCTGAGTAGGACGATTGTAATATGGCGTGACGGTTAAGCAACCGGCGACGCCGCTATCGTTAAATCGCTGGGTCAGGCTAATCGCCTCTGCGGTTGCATTAGCACCCGTTCCGGCAATCACAGGGATGCGTCCGTCGGCAAGCTCCAGCGTCATCATTACGACATCGCCATGTTCATCATGGCTTAGCGTAGCAGACTCGCCGGTGGTGCCGACCGAAACGATGGCTGACGTTCCGTTATCCACGTGATAATCAACCAGTTTTTTCAGGTCAGACCGACAGACCTTACCTTTTTCATCCATCGGTGTGACAAGCGCTACAATACTTCCCGTGAACATGGGTCATCCTCTGTGCTGACAAGAACCTTAATGGTACGTTTGGTACTGCAATAAAAGCAAGAGACTCAGACCGTTGAGCCTGTTGTATGACGGTTTTTTTTGTGCTTTCCTAAGGATTATCCTCCCTCTGACAGGAAGAACAGGTTTGACAGCCTCATCACAACACTATCTGGTTATCACTGCGCTGGGGGCTGACCGCCCAGGAATCGTCAATACCATCACGCGTCACGTCAGTAGCTGCGGTTGCAATATTGAAGACAGCCGTCTGGCAATGCTTGGCGATGAATTTACGTTCATTATGCTGCTTGCCGGAAGCTGGAACGCCATTACGCTTATAGAATCCACCCTGCCGCTGAAAGGTGCCGAGCTGGATTTATTGATTGTTATGAAGCGGACCACGGCCCATCTGCGTCCACCGATGCCGTCAATGGTCTGGGTTCAGGTAGAAGTTGCGGATTCTCCCCATCTTATTGAGCGCTTTACGACCCTGTTTTATACTCATGAAATGAATATCGCTGAGCTGGTCTCGCGCACGCAGCCTGGCAGCGAAGATGTCGTCCCGCAGTTATTTATCCAGATAACCGCGCACAGTCCAGCCTCACAGGATGCCTCAATTTTTGAGCAGGCGTTTAGAGCGCTATGTACAGAATTGAATGCACAAGGCAGTATTAACATCGTCAATTATTCACAGCAAGATGAACAGAATGGAGTACAGGAATGAATCCACTGAAGGCCGGTGATATTGCACCGAAATTTAGCTTGCCCGATCAAGACGGTGAACAAGTAAATTTGGCCGACTTCCAGGGGCAGCGAGTGCTGGTTTACTTTTATCCAAAAGCGATGACGCCAGGCTGCACCGTACAGGCATGTGGTTTACGTGACAACATGGATGATTTGAAAAAAGCGGGCGTCGACGTACTGGGTATCAGCACCGATAAACCTGAAAAGCTGTCGCGTTTTGCCGAAAAAGAGGTGCTGAACTTTACGCTACTGTCAGATGAAGACCATCAGGTATGCGAACAGTTTGGCGTCTGGGGCGAGAAAACCTTTATGGGGAAAACCTATGACGGCATTCATCGCATTAGCTTCCTGATCGGCGCTGACGGTAAAATTGAGCACGTTTTTGACGATTTCAAAACCAGTAATCACCACGATATTGTCCTGGGCTGGGTGAAAGCCAACGCCTGACAGCGCCTGGCACGGCCTCGCTTGCGCGCAGGCCGTATTACCTATTCCTCAAGCGTCAGACCATCCGGCCATGCATGGACTACGGCCTTAATTAACGTCGCCAGCGGAATGGCAAAGAAAACGCCCCAGAATCCCCACAGCCCGCCAAAGATCACCACTGACAAAATAATGACCAGGGGATGCAGATTGACTGCCTCTGAGAACAGTACCGGCACCAGCAGGTTACCGTCCAGACCCTGAATGATCAGATAAACGGCGAAGCAGCTCCAGAACTCAGTACCCAGCCCAAACTGAAACAGTGCCACACAGATGACCGGGATAGTGACAACGAATGCGCCGATATAGGGGATGAGGACCGAGAATCCAACCAGCACCGCCAGCAGCAGCGAATAGTTGAGACCAAAGAGAATAAAGCCTATCCAGGTGGCGATGCCGACCACAATCATTTCCAGCACTTTGCCGCGGATATAATTGGTGATCTGCTGGTTCATCTCCTGCCACACCTGCCCTGCCAGTCCGCGATTACGCGGCAATATGCGCCGTACGGCATTTAGCATCTGCTCCTTATCCTTGACCAGGAAAAAGACCATTAGCGGGACCAGCACCAGATAAACGGCAAGGGTAAGCAGCCCCACCAGCGAGGCGAGAGAGTATTTCACCACCGAATCGCCCAGCGTCAACATGCGGGTACGCATATTTTCTGCCATCGCATCAATAATGCCTGCATCCATCAATGCCGGATAACGCCGTGGCAAATTGGCGGCATATTCAGAAAGTTTATTCAGCATTCCAGGCATATCGCGGATCAGATAAATGCCCTGCTGCCAGGCGACCGGAAAAACGACCAGCGCCATCAGTAAAAGAATGCCGACAAACAGCACCAGCACAATAGACGCCGCCCAGCGACGTGAGCAGCCGATGCGCTGCAGTCTGGCAGTGGGCCACTCCAGCAGAAAAGCCAGCACGATAGCGACCAGTAAAGGAGCCAGCAGGCCACTAAAGAAAAACAGGATGCAAAAACCTGCGACCAGGATGACCAGCAGCGCAATCGCCTCAGGATCGCTAAAGCGACGACGATACCACTGCATTAACATTTCAAGCATAAAACCTTCTCTGCGGACAGGACGAGCGCAATAACTGCGAATTGTATCTAACTGTCACAAAAAAGCTTTCGCTTTTTAAACACTCTCGGGAAAACAGGCTCCCTTCTGGAATGATCATTTTATTTATGACCGCAGGCGGCTACACTCGCAACTTATCAGGCAGTGGAACATTACACGACATTGCCGGTCAAACTGGCACACTCAGATAACAGGATCGAGGCTATGTTCAGGCAGTTGAAAAAAACGCTGTTGGCAACCCTTATCGCCACGCTGACGCTGGGACAGACGCTCCCGGCCTTTGCAGATCCCGCCGATACGTTACCGGATATGGGCACCTCGGCAGGCAGTACGCTCTCTATTGCTCAGGAGCTGCAAATGGGGGATTACTATGTCCGCCAGCTGCGCGGTAGCGCGCCGTTAATTAACGATCCGCTGCTGGTCCAGTATATTAATTCGCTGGGAATGCGGCTGGTCGCACACGCGAATTCTGTGCGTACCCCGTTCCACTTTTATCTGATTAACAATGACGAGATTAACGCCTTCGCTTTTTTTGGCGGCAATGTCGTGCTGCATTCGGCGTTATTTCGCTATGCCGATAACGAAAGTCAGCTGGCCTCGGTCATGGCGCATGAAATTTCACACGTTACTCAGCGCCATCTGGCGCGCGCGATGGAAGATCAAAAGAATAATGCTCCGCTGACCTGGGCAGGAACATTGGGCTCTATCCTGCTGGCGATGGCCAGTCCGCAGGCGGGTATGGCGGCGCTAACCGGAACGCTGGCAGGCTCGCGTCAGGGCATCATCACCTTTACCCAGCAAAACGAACAAGAAGCAGATCGCATCGGTATTCAGGTACTACAACGCTCAGGATTTGACCCGCAGGCGATGCCGGGTTTCCTTGAGAAATTGCTGGATCAGGCTCGTTACTCTTCGCGTCCGCCGGAAATTTTACTCACCCACCCCCTGCCGGAAAGCCGTCTGTCAGACGCGCGTAACCGCGCCAACCAGATGCCGGTCGTCGTCGTTCAGTCATCCGCAGACTTTTATATGGCGAAAGTGCGTACTCTGGGCATGTACAACTCCGGGCGCAACCAGCTCACCAGCGATATGCTGGACAGCTGGACGAAAGGTAATATTCGTGAGCAGCATGCCGCACAATATGGCCGGGCGCTACAGGCGATGGGAGCTGGCCGCTTTGCGGAGGCCAGCCAGACGCTCCAGCCCCTGCTAAAAGCGGAACCGAATAATGCCTGGTACCTGGATCTGGCAACCGACATTGATTTAGGTCAGCATAAAAACGCCGACGCCATTGCTCGCCTGAAAAATGCCCGTGAGATCCGCACCAATCCGGTACTTCAGCTCAACCTGGCGAACGCCTATGCTCAGTCCGGTCAGAACGGCGAGGCGGTGACGATCCTGAATCGCTATACCTTTACCTATAAAGACGATCCTAACGGCTGGGATTTACTGGCACAGGCAGAAGCGGCAAACGGTCACCGGGATCGCGAGCTGGCTGCGCGGGCCGAAGGTCAGGCGCTGCTGGGCCGTCTCGATCAGGCCATTACGCTTTTGAGCAGTGCCAGCACGCAGGTTAAACTCGGCAGTCAGGAGCAGTCACGTTACGATGCGCGTATCGATCAGCTACGAACACTCCAGCAGCGCTTCCGTCCGTATGAAAAAATGTGAGGAACAGTCATGTCCGACCCGGTAACGATTTATCATAATCCCCGCTGCTCTAAAAGCCGCGATACCCTCAGCCTTTTGCAATCGAACGGTATCGAGCCGCAGGTCGTGCTTTATCTGGATACGCCGCCCGATGCGGCAACTCTTAACGCCCTGCTAAAGATGCTGGGCATGACCGATGCGCGCCAGCTTATGCGTCACAAAGACGATCTGTATCGTTCGCTTAGTCTGAACGATATGCATCTTAGCCAGCAGGCGCTTATTCAGGCCATGGTGGATAATCCTGCGCTTATTGAACGCCCTGTCGTGGTTAAAAACGGCCAGGCTCGTATTGGCAGGCCACCGGAACAGGTCCTGGAAATCGTAAGCTGATATTTTCTCCGGGGCGTCTCGCAAAACATTTCCCCTGACGCTGCGGACCGTTTTTTTCGTGGTAGAGTCGCCCCTGAAATCATTCAGGGGTATGGATACCATGAACAAACGAACCACATCTTCACCGCATGACGCGGTCTTCAAAACCTTTTTGACACATCCACAAACGGCTCGCGATTTTCTCGATATTCACCTGCCACCCGCTTTACGCACTATTTGCGATCTCAGTACGCTACAGCTGGAATCAGGCAGCTTTATTGAAGAAAATCTTCGGGCCTACTTTTCTGATGTGCTGTACTCACTGAAAATTGAAGGCGGTGACAGCTATATTTACACGCTTATCGAGCATCAAAGTTCGCCGGATCGCCATATGACGTTTCGCCTGATGCGCTATGCTATTGCAGCGATGCAACGTCACCTTGATGCCGGGCATGATGCTTTGCCGCTGGTGATCCCGGTGCTGTTTTATCACGGTAAAGACAGTCCTTACCCCTATTCCATGCGCTGGCACGACGAGTTTAGTCGCCCGGATCTGGCGCAGGAACTTTACTCGAGTGCATTTCCACTTGCTGATATCACCGTTATTCCCGATGATAAAATCATGCAGCACCGGCGAATTGCGATCCTTGAACTGTTGCAAAAGCATATCCGTCTGCGCGATCTGGCGGAACTGATGGAGCAACTGGTCACGCTTTTACCCATGGGATACACTACCCACGATCAGTTGAAAACGCTGCTAAATTATATGATGCAGGCCGGAAACACCTGCGATCCAGAAGCGTTTATTCGCCAGCTGGCTCACCGTTCGGCAAAACATAAGGAGACGCTAATGACGATTGCAGAATACCTTGAACAAAAAGGACGCGAGCGCGGACGTTACGAAGGGCATCAGGAAGGCAAGATGCAGGGCATTAAAGAAGGAAAGCAGGAAGGAAAGCAGGAAGGAAAGCAGGAAGAAGCCCTGCGGATCGCCCAGGCGATGCTGCAAAAAGGACTTAACCGTGCCCTGGTCATGGATATGACGGGCCTGACAGAATCCCAGCTGCCACATTAGTTCACAGGGCCTGATTACAGGCCCAGAATATCTTTTACAAAAGGGATCGTGAGCTTGCGCTGGGCGGTGATTGAAGCGCGATCGAGCTGATCGAGGGTCATAAACAGCGTGCGCATTTCGCGATCCAGCCGTTTTAACAGGAAACGACATACGTCTTCCGGCATTTCGAATCCGCGCTGACGCGCGCGCAGTTGCAGAGCCTGAAGTTTATCCTCATCTGACAACGGCTGCAGTTTGTAGATCTGCCCCCAGTCAAGACGCGAGGCCAGATCGGCAAGACCAAGTTTAAGCTGACGCGGGGGGCGATCGCCGGTAATGAGCAGACGCGTTTTACCAGACTCCAGAATGCGGTTATACAGGTTAAAAATCGCCATCTCCCACTGCTCATCTCCGGCAATACATTCGATATTATCAATACAGACCAGCGAGAGTTGCTCCATCCCTTCCAGCACCTCGGGCACAAACCAGGTACGTTTATCCAGCGGTACATAGCCTACTGCATCGCCACGCTGCGAGAGTTCAGCGCAGGCTGCATGCAATAAATGGCTGCGCCCCGCGCCTTCGCGTGACCAAAAATAGATATAGCCGCTGTGATCCTGGCGCAGCACATTTTGCAATGCGGCCAGCAAGGAGGGATTATCGCCCGGCCAGAAACTGGCAAAGGTTTCGTCGTCAGGAAGATAGAGTGGCAGTGAAAGCTGCGACGGTGTGTTCAGGTGGACCTCTGTCTGGGCTTGCAAAAATCGCCATGAGTTTATCACAAAACCTGAGGCTGAGAACCGGGTGGATCGTCACCCGGTAATATGATTATCTGAATTATGCGTCTTTATCCGCTGCATCCAGCACAATTTCTTCCGGACGCAGTATGCTGATAAGCTTAAAGATTAAGCTCAGGAACACCCCTACAATGGTCGCCAGCGCCATGCCTTTTAATTCGGCAGCGCCAATATGCACCTTCGCGCCGCTGACACCGATGATCAGAATAACCGAGGTCAGGATCAGATTTTGTGCTTTGCTGTAGTCCACTTTTGACTCGATCAGGACGCGAATACCGGATGCACCGATGACGCCGTACAGCAGTAAGGAGACACCACCCATCACCGGCAGCGGGATTATCTGGATTGCGGCAGCCAGTTTGCCCACGCAGGAAAGTAAAATAGCAATGATTGCCGCGCCGCCAATAACCCAGGTGCTGTAAACACGGGTTATCGCCATCACGCCAATGTTCTCACCGTAGGTGGTATTTGGCGTGGAGCCAAAGAAGCCAGAAATAATCGTCGACAAACCATTAGCGAACATTGAACGATGCAGTCCCGGATCGCGGATCAGATCTTTTTTGATAATATTCGCGGTCACCACCAGGTGGCCAACATGTTCGGCAATGACCACCAGCGCCGCAGGCAGGATGGTGAAGATAGCAAACCATTCAAAACGCGGAGTATAGAATGTGGGCAGGGCGAACCAGTGCGCCTGAGCGATTGCCGTGGTATCAACAATACCCATCACAAAGGAGAGTGCGTAACCCACCAGCACGCCAATCAGGATCGGAATAATCGCCATAAATCCACGAAATAACACCGAACCAAACACGGTTACGCCGAGAGTGACCAGCGAGATAATAACGGTTTTAGTATCTGCAGATTGCCCATCTGCCGGTAATAGCCCGGCCATATTGGCTGCCACACCGGCCAGTTCAAGACCGATAACGGCAACAATCGCGCCCATAGCCGCTGGCGGGAACATCACGTCCAGCCAGCCGGAACCGGCTTTTTTAACAATAAAAGAGACGAGGCAAAACAGCACGCCGCACATGATGAAACCCCCGAGTGCGACTTCGTATCCCAGCGGTAACAGCAGAAGTACCGGAGAGATAAAGGCGAAACTTGATCCAAGATAAGCAGGGATTTTACCTTTACAAATAAAGAGGTACAGCAGAGTACCGACGCCATTAAACAGCAGCACGGTGGCCGGGTTAATGTGAAACAGAACAGGCACCAGCACGGTTGCACCAAACATGGCAAACAGGTGCTGTAAACTAAGCGGGATTGTCTGTAAAAGCGGCGGTCTTTCACTCACCCCGATAGCACGGCGCGTCATAGTCTTACCTCTAATTGTTGTGTGTGGGTTGTTATACTCAAAAAAAAGCCGACTCTCAAAGTCGGCTTTTTTTATTTATTCATTTACTTGGTACCAAAGAGCTTGTCACCGGCATCGCCGAGGCCCGGAATAATGTACCCGTGCTCATTAAGCCCCTGGTCAATGGAGGCCGTATACAACTCAACGTCCGGATGCGCCTTTTCAAGCGCCGCAATGCCTTCCGGTGCGGCAACCAGTACCAGTACCTTGATGCTGCTGCAGCCCGCATTTTTTAGCAGGTCGATGGTTGCAATCACTGAACCACCGGTTGCCAGCATCGGGTCAACGATCAGCGCCATGCGCTCATCAATATTGGAGACCAGCTTCTGAAAATAAGGCACCGGTTCAAACGTTTCTTCGTTGCGATACATCCCCACGACGCTGATACGTGCGCTGGGTACGTTTTCCAGCACGCCGTCCATCATGCCTAAACCAGCACGCAGGATCGGAACTACGGTGATTTTTTTGCCTTTGATCTGGTCGATTTCAACCGGGCCATTCCAGCCTTCAATGGTCACTTTTTCCGTTTCCAGATCGGCGGTCGCTTCATAGGTCAACAGGCTACCGACTTCGGAGGCAAGTTCGCGAAAACGTTTAGTGCTGATATCCTGCTCACGCATCAGACCAAGCTTGTGTTTGACAAGAGGGTGCTTCACTTCAACGATTTTCATCTTCTTTCTCCTTTGGGGGGTAACCACAAAAAAAATCGACGGATTATACCGCCTTTCTTTTCGTCGACAATATTTTTTTGTTTGATATTGATCAAGCGGGGATGAGATATGAAATTCATCTGTTTGCAGGGCGGCAATGAGAATGCGGCCAGTTCAGGCTGGCCGCGAGCAATCCTGTTTTAGAGGTTTTCACCGTTTGAAGCAATCACCTGCTTATACCAGTCGAACGACTTTTTGCGGCTGCGCGCCAGCGTGCCCTTACCGTCGTTATCTTTATCAACGTAGATAAAGCCGTAGCGTTTTTTCATCTCACCGGTACCGGCAGAGACTAAATCGATACAGCCCCACGGCGTATAGCCCATTAAATCAACGCCATCTTCCACCACTGCTTTTTTCATTTCGGCGATATGCGCTGAGAGATAGTCAATGCGATATTGATCGTCGACGGAACCGTCGTTCTCCAGCACATCAATCGCGCCAAAGCCATTTTCAACAATGAACAGCGGCAGCTGATAGTGATCCCAGAACCAGTTCAGGGAATAACGCAGACCCACCGGGTCAATCTGCCAGCCCCAGTCAGATTTCTGTACGTGCGGGTTAGAGACCAGACTTTTACTTTCATCATAATCCAGCTGCGGATTATCGGCGGTGGCTTTGGTGGCAAAGGACATATAGTAACTAAAGCCGATATAATCAACGCAGCCCTGTTCGAGCGCAGCGCGATCTTCATCGGTAATATCCAGCGTAAAACCCCGGCGCGTGAAGTAGTTCAGCAGATGCTGCGGATAACTGCCGCGGACGTGAACGTCGGTGAACCAGTAACGACGATGCATTGCATTCATCGCCATCATCATATCGTTGGGCGCACAGCTCAGCGGATAAATCGGACACATGGCAATCATGCAACCGATCCGCAGCGAGGGATTAATTTCTCTTGCGGCTTTTACGGCCAGCGCACTGGCAACCAGCTCATAGTGTGCTGCCTGATACATTACCGGCTCGCGATCTTCATCCGGGGCATATTTCAGACCCGAGTTGGTAAACGGCGCGAAATCTTCGTGATAGTTGGCCTGGTTATTGATCTCGTTAAAGGTCATCCAGTACTTCACTTTGTGCTGATAACGGGTAAAAACCACTTTCGCGAAACGCACAAAAAAGTCGATAAGCTTACGGTTGCGCCAGCCGCCGTATTCGGTAACGAGGTGATACGGCATTTCAAAGTGAGAAAGCGTAATCACCGGCTCGATACCGTATTTCAGGCATTCGTCGAACAGATCGTCATAAAATTTGAGGCCGGCCTCATTTGGCTCTGACTCATCGCCCAGCGGGAAAATGCGCGTCCAGGCAATTGATGTGCGAAAGCATTTGTAGCCCATCTCAGCAAACAACTTAATGTCGTCTTTATAGCGATGGTAAAAATCAATCGCATCATGATTGGGGTAGTTTTTACCCGGCAGTACGCCGTCCGTAATTTCACGCGCCACGCCGTGTGCACCAGCGGTCATCACGTCGGCAACGCTTATTCCCTTGCCGCCTTCCTGCCAGCCACCTTCCAGTTGATGCGCTGCAACCGCGCCGCCCCACAGAAAACCTTCTTTAAGTCCGGACATGTTCTCTCCCTCATGAACGATCGCCGTCTGACGACCGATGTTACTGATTGAAATAGTAAACCGCCCCGTAAGCTCTCTCTTTTCAACGCTTTCCTGTAATACAGAAACCGGTTTCATTGGCATGATGGCCGCTCATATACGCCGAGGCAAGTATAAGAATGTACCCGGTTTCATTTTCGTGAACAGTATCAAGTTTGTCAGTTATGCCATTGTTTACCCTCGCGCATAAAGCAGGCTCGCAAACGTTTGCTTTCCCTGTTAGAATTGCGCCGATTTTATTTCTATCGCAAACGCGTGGGGACTCAGCAGTGACCGATAAAACCTCTCTCAGCTACAAAGATGCCGGTGTTGATATTGATGCAGGTAACGCTCTGGTCGACCGTATTAAAGGCGTGGTGAAAAAAACCCGCCGTCCGGAAGTTATGGGCGGTCTGGGCGGCTTTGGTGCGCTGTGTGCCCTGCCTCAGAAATACCGCGAGCCGATTCTGGTTTCCGGCACCGACGGCGTAGGTACGAAGCTGCGGCTGGCGATGGATCTTAAGCGCCATGACACCATTGGTATTGATCTGGTGGCGATGTGCGTAAATGACCTGGTGGTACAGGGCGCTGAGCCGCTGTTCTTCCTTGACTATTATGCTACCGGTAAGCTGGATGTCGATACCGCGGCCAGCGTCATTAACGGTATCGCGGAAGGCTGCCTGCAGTCAGGCTGCGCGCTGGTTGGCGGCGAAACCGCAGAAATGCCGGGCATGTATCACGGTGAAGATTATGACGTTGCCGGGTTCTGCGTAGGGGTTGTTGAAAAATCAGAAATTATTGATGGTTCGAAAGTTGCCGATGGCGATGTTCTGATTGCTCTCGCCTCCAGCGGCCCGCACTCCAACGGCTACTCGCTGGTGCGTAAGATTGTAGAGGTCAGCGGCTGCGATCCGCTAACCACCGATCTGGAAGGCAAAACGTTAGCCGATCATTTACTGGCTCCTACCCGCATCTACGTTAAATCTATTCTTTCACTGATTGAAAACGTTGATGTTCATGCTATTGCCCACCTGACCGGCGGCGGCTTCTGGGAAAATATTCCGCGCGTGCTGCCGGAAAATACCCAGGCTGTCATCGATGAATCCTCCTGGCAGTGGCCGACCATTTTTGACTGGATGCAGCGTGAAGGTAACGTCAGCCGCCATGAAATGTACCGCACGTTTAACTGCGGTGTGGGTATGCTGGTGGCGCTACCGGCGGCGAACGCTGATAAAGCCCTGGCATTGCTCAATGAGATGGGTGAAAAGGCGTGGAAAATCGGTATTATCAAATCTTCCGATTCCGACGAACGCGTGGTTATTGAATAATGAAAAACATCGTGGTGCTGATCTCCGGCAACGGCAGTAATCTACAGGCGATTATTGATGCCTGTAAGCAGAAAAAGATCGGCGGCACGTTGCGTGCAGTATTCAGCAACAAGGCCGACGCGTTCGGCCTTGAACGTGCACGCCAGGCAGGTATTCCGGCACATGCGTTAACCGCCAGCCAGTTTGCCAGTCGGGAAGCTTTCGATCGTGAACTGATGCTGGAAATTGACGCTTATGCCCCTGACGTTGTTGTGCTGGCGGGCTATATGCGAATTTTAAGTCCGGAATTTGTCGCGCATTATGCAGGACGGCTGTTAAATATCCACCCTTCCCTGCTGCCGAAATATCCGGGCCTGAACACGCATAAGCAGGTGCTGGAAAACGGCGATGAGGTGCACGGCACTTCGGTGCATTTCGTCACTGACGAGCTGGACGGCGGACCGGTCATCTTACAGGCCAATGTGCCCGTGTTTAGCGATGACGACGAGGCGGATATCACTGCACGCGTGCAGGCTCAGGAGCATGATATCTATCCGCTGGTGATAAGCTGGTTTATTGACGGTCGGCTTGAAATGCGCGATTGCGCCGCCTGGCTTGATAACCGTAAGCTGCCCGCAGAGGGTTATGCGGCAGAAGAGTAATGATAGTCTGGCAGGCCAGCCCTGCCAGACCATCGCATTGTATCAGCATGATCTGCTGAACAAATCCCCCTCGCTCCGCCAGTGGCATCGCCATTTTTGTTGATTTTGTATCGTCTTCTCTTCCCGTCGTTCAGTTTACTGTCATACTTTTCTGGCACAGTTGGACATTACATGGCAAAGCTCGCCATAATAACATCGAGATGGATTTGGCACGTCCAGTGAAAGAACCGGAGTGTGAGTGGTAATGGGTCAGGAAAAGTTATACATCGAAAAAGAGTTAAGCTGGTTAACCTTCAACGAGCGCGTACTTCAGGAAGCGGCCGATAAAAGCAATCCGCTTATTGAACGAATGCGGTTTTTAGGGATCTACTCAAACAACCTTGATGAGTTTTACAAGGTTCGCTTTGCCGAGTTGAAACGGCGTATCATCATCAGCGAAGAACAAGGTATACAGACCAGTTCGCGGCACCTGCTGGGAAAAATCCAGTCGCGGGTGCTGAAAGCGGATCAGGAGTTTGACAGTCTGTATAACGAACTGCTGCTGGAGATGGCGCGTAACCAAATCTTCCTCATTAACGAGCGTCAGCTTTCCGTTAATCAACAAAACTGGCTGCGTCTTTATTTCAAACAGCACTTGCGCCAGCACATTATTCCCACGCTCATCAACCGCGAAACAAATCTGGTCAACTTCCTGAAGGATGACTACACCTATCTGGCGGTCGAGATCATACGCGGCGATGATACGCGCTATGCGCTGCTGGAAATTCCGTCGGACAAAGTGCCGCGCTTTGTTAATCTGCCGCCAGAAGCGCCGCGTCGCCGTAAGCCGATGATCCTGCTGGATAACATTTTACGTTACTGCCTGGATGATATTTTCCGCGGTTTCTTCGACTACGACACGCTCAATACCTATTCCATGAAGATGACCCGTGATGCCGAGTACGATCTGGTACACGAAATGGAATCCAGCCTGATGGAGCTAATGTCTTCCAGCCTGAAACAGCGTCTGACCGCCGAGCCGGTACGTTTTGTTTATCAGCGCGACATGCCCGCCGCGCTGGTTGAAGTCCTGCGTGAAAAGCTGAGCATTTCCCGCTACGACTCCATCGTCCCCGGTGGCCGCTATCATAACTTTAAAGATTTCATTGGCTTCCCTAATGTCGGAAAAGCAAACCTGGTAAACAAGCCGCTGCCGCGTCTGCGTCACATCTGGTTCGACAACGAGAAGTTTCGCAACGGCTTCGACGCTATTCGCGAACGAGATGTTCTGCTTTATTATCCTTACCATACGTTTGAGCACGTACTGGAATTGCTGCGGCAGGCGTCTTTTGACCCGAGCGTGCTGGCGATAAAAATCAATATCTATCGCGTGGCAAAAGATTCCCGCATTATTGATGCCATGATCCACGCCGCGCATAACGGCAAAAAAGTCACCGTGGTCGTTGAGCTTCAGGCGCGTTTTGATGAAGAAGCCAATATACACTGGGCTAAACGTCTGACCGAAGCCGGGGCGCACGTTATCTTTTCCGCGCCCGGTCTTAAAATTCATGCCAAGCTGTTCCTTATCTCGCGTAAAGAAGGTGAGGACGTGGTGCGCTACGCGCATATCGGTACCGGTAACTTCAACGAAAAAACGGCCCGTTTGTACACCGACTATTCGCTGTTAACTGCCGATGCGCGAATTACTAACGAAGTGCGCCGCGTATTCAACTTTATTGAAAATCCGTATCGTCCTGTGACCTTCGATTATCTGCTGGTTTCACCGCAAAACTCGCGGCGTCTGCTGTATGAGATGATCGATCGGGAAATCGCCAACGCCCAGCAGGGACGGCCGTCGGGCATCACGTTGAAGCTGAATAATCTGGTCGATAAAGCACTGGTAGACAGGCTGTATGCGGCCTCCGGCTCCGGCGTCCCGGTCAACTTATTAATTCGCGGTATGTGCTCCCTGATCCCAAATCTGGAAGGGATTAGCGACAATATTCGGGTGATCAGCATCGTTGACCGTTATCTGGAACATGACCGGATCTATATTTTTGAGAATGGCGGCGATAAGCAAGTTTATCTTTCCTCTGCGGACTGGATGACGCGTAATATCGACTATCGAATTGAAGTGGCGACACCGCTGCTTGACCCGCGACTTAAGCAGCGGGTGCTGGATATTATTGACATCCTGTTCAGCGATACGGTAAAAGCCCGGTACGTTGATAAAGAACTGAGCAATCGCTACGTGCCGCGCGGTAATCGCCGCAAGGTTCAGGCACAGTTAGCGATTTATGACTACATCAAATCACTCGAGCAACCTGACTAACGCTATGCCAATACATGACATGTCACCACGACCGCAGGAGTTTGCGGCGGTCGATCTTGGTTCAAACAGTTTTCATATGGTCATTGCCCGCGTGGTAGATGGCGCGATGCAAATCATTGGTCGCCTTAAGCAGCGCGTGCATCTGGCGGACGGTCTTGGCGACGACAATATGCTGAGTGAAGAGGCAATGCAGCGTGGTCTGAGCTGCCTTTCCCTGTTCGCGGAACGGCTGCAGGGGTTTTCCTCGTCGAGCGTGTGCATTGTAGGGACGCATTCTTTGCGTCAGGCGCTAAACGCAAACGAGTTTCTCAGGCGTGCTGAAGAGGTTATTCCCTACCCGATTGAAATCATTTCAGGCAATGAAGAAGCCCGACTGATTTTTATGGGCGTGGAACATACGCAGCCAGAAAAAGGACGCAAGCTGGTGATCGACATCGGTGGCGGCTCCACGGAGCTGGTCATTGGTGAAGACTTCGAGCCTAAACTGGTCGAAAGTCGTCGTATGGGCTGCGTCAGTTTCGCACAGCTCTATTTTTCCGGCGGGGTTATCAGTAAAGAAAACTTCCAGCGCGCCCGCATGGCGGCGGCGCAGAAGCTGGAAACGCTGAGCTGGCAGTTTCGTATTCAGGGCTGGAATGTTGCTCTGGGAGCTTCAGGCACGATCAAAGCAGCCCACGAAGCGTTATTGGCAATGGGTGAAAAAGATGGATTCATTACGCCGGAACGCCTTGATAAGCTGGTTGCGGAACTGCTTAAACATCATAGCTTCGACGCACTAAGCCTTCCGGGCCTCTCGGAAGAGCGTAAAGCTGTTTTTGTCCCGGGCCTGGCCATCCTGTGCGGCGTTTTTGACGCGCTGGCGATCCGTGAGCTACGGCTTTCCGACGGGGCGCTCCGTGAAGGCGTTTTGTATGAAATGGAAGGTCGCTTTCGCCATCATGACGTCCGTAGTCGTACGGCTAAAAGCCTTGCTAATCAATATAATATTGACAGCGATCAGGCAAGACGCGTACTTGATACCACAATGCAAATGTATGAACAGTGGCAATCACAGCAGCCAAAATTGATGCATCCGCAGCTGGAAGCGCTGCTGAAATGGGCGGCAATGCTGCATGAGGTTGGGCTGAACATCAATCATAGCGGGCTACATCGTCACTCAGCCTACATTCTGCAACATAGCGATTTGCCCGGGTTCAATCAGGAGCAGCAAATCATGATGGCGACCCTGGTTCGCTATCATCGTAAAGCTATTAAGCTTGACGATCTGCCCCGTTTTACCCTGTTTAAGAAAAAACAGTTCTTACCGCTAATCCAGCTTTTACGTCTTGGCGTGCTGCTAAATAACCAGCGTCAAGCGACAACTACCCCGCCTTCCCTGACGCTGTCTACAGATGACAATCACTGGACCTTACGTTTCCCGCACGGCTGGTTTAGCCAGAACGCACTGGTGTTTCTCGACCTTGAAAAAGAGCAGCAGTACTGGGAAGCAGTTACCGGCTGGCATCTTCAGATTGAAGAAGACACCTCAGCCGACATTGCGCCCTGATTTATCCTGACGGCATCCTCTGGGTGCCTTTCAGTGATGAGCGACTCCAGCGGCTGAGGCTCACCAATTAAATAACCCTGTATATAATCAATCCCTAACGAAATGACGGCGGTGCGTATCTCTTCGTTTTCAACATATTCGGCAACAACCTGCATCTTTTTCATTCGGGCCAGATGGCAAATCGAGGCGACGATCTGATAATCAAAGCTATTAGTAACAATAGTACGGATAAAACTGCCGTCGATTTTAAGAATATCCGCATTCACGCTTTTCAGGCGCGCATAGCTCGCATAACCAGTACCGAAATCATCAATAGCAATTGAGCAGCCCATTTTTTGCAGTTTTTCCAGGGTATGCCTGGCTTGTTCAACATTTGCCAGACTATCGCTTTCCGTGACTTCAAAAATTAGCTGCCATGCTTGTACCTGATAGTTGCTCAACAGGTTTTTCACATCCTGATGAAACTGAGCGCGGCATACGGAAGCTGGCGTAAGGTTGATTGAAAAGCGGCAGGCGGGCATGTTCTCCCGCTGTCTGGCCATAAAACGCAGCGTGTTTTCAAGTACCCACAAATCAATACGTGATGACAGGCCAAACTCCTGGGCAACAGGCAAAAAGTCATCAGGGCTCATTAACTCGCCGTTCGGTCCCTTTAATCTGATTAAAATTTCGTGATAATCATCGCCGCGAACGCCCTGAATGGGCTGCGCCATCAAACAAAAATCATCTCTTTCCAGCGCCTGCTGCAACCGATTCATCAATAAGACCTTATCTTTAAGATTCTGTTGAAGATTGGTGGCAATACGCCTTTGTAAATTTTCAGGATGGTTGGTTGCCAGAGAAAGATCGGCAATCGTACTTAGCTCCCCAAGCAGCAGGTAAATATGCGTCACCGGTGAGCGGACGTAACAATAGCTCAGTCCTATCGGCGGCTGTAGGGGCATACGATCCCAGATAAATCGAAATTTCTTAATGTGACGATCAATTTCGCCAATGCGTTCCTGGTACGCTCCTGTATTCAGACGAAATATCAGCTCGTACCCAGATAGCTGATAAACCCCTTCGTCAGGTTGCAGTTGCAGGTTAATCCAGTTGGCCAGCTGCTGTTTATACTGAATACGCAGCATCACACCATAATTCCGACCTAACATTTCCAGCTCCGGAATGCGCAGGAAGCACAGTACAGACCACGGAAAACGGTGTAATGAGCGATTTAGCGCGCGTAAATTTGGCAAGTGAACAACGGGGTCGAGGAAGGCCAGCGCACGTGCCCGTCGGTTGATCAATCGCTGCTGCATGGTGAGTACAGAGATAAAAATAATAATAAATGAATAGACCAGGTAGCTGGAAGATGTGATGGCTAGCTGGGTGTCATAGCCGATAAACAGCGGAATATAGCCATTAAAATAATGAATCGAGATAACGAGTACCGGCGCCCATATCAGCGACATAAAGCGATAGCCGTAACGGACTGCGCCCCACAACATAACGGGTAAAATCAAGGATAACGTATAGTTAGTGCTAAAGATCGAACTATTATGGTGCAGAGGCATACAGAGCATCACCATCAATCCGCTAAACAACACGACCCACACGCCTACCTCTTTTTTGGTCACTTTAGGATCGAACTGCAGACGCATTTGCGAAAGATAAGCACGAATGTAGGGTGGATGGCGAAGAATACGAATCAGATAGTAGCAAAATGGTACTCCCACCAGGTTTCCTACCAGTAGTGCCTGATAGTTGATTACCACATTAATAATAAACAGCGTTGCACCATTGAGATTCTGGCGAAGGTTGTAGATATCGAAAAAGCCCACCAGTTGATAAAGCACCAGAAACAGCGTCGCAGGACAAAACACCTGCCAGAAAATTCTCTGACACATCAATTTGACATTACCATGAGAAATATTTCGCCGTTTTGGTGTGAAGGCACGATAGCCCGCCCAGCTTAATATCACAGGAATAATAAAGTGGATTACAATAAGGATATTCCTGACGACCTCCCCGCACTCATATTTATATAAAAATAGCGAAATAATCATGCCGGGTATAGCGGCCCAGCCGAAAAATAGCATCAGGCTTATCATTAATGCCATGGGCAGAAAAAAAAGAACAACGGTCCCTGTACTAATATGGGCAAACGTATTGGCATTGCTTAACAACGGGAGTAATAATGAAGGCAAAAAAAGCGGTAGCCCCCACCATTTATCTCTGTATTTTACGTAGGCTTTACTTAGTTTCATAAATGCTCAGCAGAAAACCCTGCATCCTGCGGGGTATGATCAAACAGGTATCCCACCCGGCAGCAAAGCTGCAAAAAATCATTTCGCATAGTGCAACTTCTTTGATTTTAGTTATTAACGGAAAGTTATTTTTGATATAAATCAAATACGGCTTATCCATTAACTAATTATTACCATTCATCGGTATTAGTCGCACTTATTAATTTATAATAAAAATATATTAACTATAACCAATAACAATTAATGATGGATTAGCTAACAGAAATTTACATTACATTCAATTGACCCATCCGTCACACTGTGTCTTAATGTACTTATCGCCCCGTTTGTGGGTATATCTTAAAGGACCTTTTGTGAGTCAGGTTACCAGTATGCGAAACCGACATCGATTTAACAGTCGTATGACCCGTATCGTATTGCTTATCAGTTTCTTCTTCCTTTTCGGACGCTTAGTCTACTCCTCCATTGGTGCATGGCATCATCACCAGGACAAAAAGCAAACTCAGCAGTCCAGCCTGATCGCAGAAACGTCCAACCCACGCTAGCTTTTTCAGACCCAAATGCTAGAAAGACGGCCAGGGGCCGTCTTTCCAGACTACGGGTAAAGGTTATTCCCACTCAATAGTGGCTGGCGGTTTACCGCTGATGTCATAAACTACCCGGGAAATGCCGTTGACTTCATTGATAATGCGGTTAGAAACGCGGCCAAGGAAATCGTATGGCAGATGCGCCCAGTGTGCAGTCATAAAGTCGATGGTTTCAACCGCACGCAGGGACACCACCCAGTCATATTTACGTCCATCACCCATGACGCCAACTGAACGAACCGGCAGGAATACGGTGAATGCCTGGCTAACCTTGTTGTACAGATCGGCTTTGTGCAACTCCTCAATAAAGATTGCATCCGCACGCCGCAGCAGGTCACAGTACTCTTTCTTCACTTCACCCAGTACGCGCACGCCAAGTCCCGGTCCCGGGAACGGGTGACGGTAAAGCATGTCGTACGGCAGGCCAAGTTCCAGACCGATTTTGCGCACTTCATCTTTAAACAACTCACGCAGCGGTTCGACCAGCCCCATTTTCATCTCTTTTGGCAGGCCGCCCACATTGTGGTGAGATTTGATAACGTGCGCTTTACCGGTGGCAGAAGCAGCTGATTCAATCACGTCAGGATAGATAGTCCCTTGCGCCAGCCACTTGACGTCCTCCAGCTTTAACGCTTCTTCATCGAACACTTCAACAAACACGCGACCAATGATTTTACGTTTTGCTTCCGGATCGTTTTCACCCGCCAGTGCGTTCAGAAAACGCGCCTCGCCTTCAACGTGAACGATGTTCAGACCGAAATGGTCGCCGAACATATCCATCACCTGCTCTGCTTCATTTAAACGAAGCAGACCGTTATCAACGAAAACGCAGGTCAGGTTTTTACCGATGGCGCGATGCAGCAGCATGGCGGTAACAGAGGAGTCAACGCCGCCAGAGAGACCGAGAATGACCTTATCATTACCTACCTGCTGGCGAATTCGTTCAATCGCATCATCAATAATTTTGGCCGGAGTCCACAAAGCCTCACACTGGCAGATATCGCGAACAAAACGTTCCAGCATCCGCAGCCCCTGACGCGTATGGGTCACTTCCGGATGGAATTGCACGCCGTAAAAACGTTTTTCTTCATTCGCCATAATGGCAAATGGGCACGTTTCGGTGCTGGCTACCGTCACAAAATCAGCCGGGATAGCAGTGACTTTATCGCCGTGACTCATCCAGACGTCCAGCAGCGGTTTGCCATCGGCGGTAAGGGAGTCTTCGATACCGCGGATCAGCGCGCTATCGGTTTTAATCTCAACCTGCGCATAGCCAAATTCGCGCTGGTTAGAGCCTTCAACATGCCCGCCCAGCTGCATTGCCATGGTCTGCATACCATAACAAACGCCAAATACCGGAACGCCCGCTTCAAAAACGTACTGCGGCGCACGCGGGCTGTTCTCTTCCGTCGTACTTTCCGGGCCGCCGGAAAGGATTATGCCACTCGGATTAAAATCGCGAATTTGCGCTTCTGTGACATCCCACGCCCACAGCTCACAATAAACGCCAAGTTCACGTACGCGACGCGCGACCAATTGAGTGTACTGAGAACCGAAATCAAGAATAAGGATACGATGTTTATGAATATTTTCCGTCATTGACGCTAATTCCAGGGCAAATGAAACAAAAACAAAACGCCCGGTAGAACCGGGCGCGGAAAGAATCAGGACCCCATACGATAGTTCGGGGATTCCTTGGTAATGGTCACATCGTGAACGTGACTTTCCTGGATACCTGCGCCGCTGATACGCACAAATTCTGCTTTAGTACGTAGTGCATCGATGGTACCACAGCCGGTGAGGCCCATACATGAACGCAGTCCACCCATCTGCTGATGGATAATCTCTTTCAGGTAGCCTTTATAGGCCACCCGACCTTCAATACCTTCCGGTACCAGTTTGTCGGCCGCGTTATCAGTCTGGAAGTAACGATCGGAAGACCCTTTGGACATCGCGCCTAAAGACCCCATTCCGCGGTAGGATTTATAAGAACGGCCCTGATACAGTTCGATTTCACCCGGGGACTCTTCAGTCCCGGCCAGCATTGAACCGACCATAACCGCGCTTGCACCTGCGGCAATAGCTTTAGCAATGTCGCCGGAAAAGCGGATCCCGCCGTCTGCAATAACCGGAATACCGGTGCCTTCCAGCGCTTCGACGGCATCAGAAACGGCGGTGATCTGCGGAACGCCCACGCCGGTGACGATACGTGTGGTACAGATAGAGCCAGGGCCAATACCGACTTTAACCGCGCTCACGCCTGCATCAGCCAGCGCACGAGCGCCTGCACCAGTGGCTACGTTACCGCCAATAATTTGCAACTCCGGGTATTTTTCACGGGTTTCACGAATACGCTGTAGAACGCCTTCAGAGTGACCATGTGAGGAGTCGATCAGCAGCACATCAACCCCTGCGGCGACCAGCGCATCTACACGTTCTTCATTGCCTGCGCCAGCCCCTACCGCTGCGCCAACGCGTAAACGCCCCTGTTCATCCTTACAGGCGTTCGGCTTACGTTCTGCTTTCTGGAAATCTTTTACGGTGATCATACCGATAAGGTGGAAGCTATCGTCAACAACCAGCGCTTTTTCAACACGTTTTTCGTGCATCTTAGCCAGCACAACGTCGCCCGCTTCACCTTCGCGTACAGTGACCAGTCGCTCTTTTGGCGTCATGTAGACACTGACCGGCTGGCTCAAATCGGTAACAAAACGGACATCACGACCGGTAATGATCCCCACCAGTTCGTTATCATGCGTCACTACCGGATACCCGGCGAAACCGTTAAGTTCAGTCAGCTCTTTAACTTCACGTAATGTTGTGGTTGGCAGAACCGTCTGCGGATCGGTAACGACCCCGGACTCATGCTTCTTCACACGACGGACTTCTTCAGCCTGGCGTTCGATAGACATGTTTTTATGGATAAAACCGATACCACCTTCTTGCGCCAGGGCAATGGCAAGACGCGCTTCTGTCACCGTATCCATGGCTGCGGAGAGCATAGGAATATTCAGGCGAATGGTTTTGGTCAACTGCGTGCTGAGGTCAGCGGTATTCGGCAGAACGGTGGAATGTGCAGGAACAAGGAGGACGTCGTCAAACGTCAGGGCTTCTTTGGCAATACGTAGCATGGGCAATATCTCTAACCAGGATGATTTTAATATTGCCGTGGCATTATACAGAGCGTAACCGATTGCTTCTACATTTTTTTGCGAAAAAAACTTGCGCTCATCACCATGCAGGTTACTATCGATTGAATAACCTGCTGATTTAAAATTTGATCCCGCTCACATGTCGCTATCTCAATCGCCCGCCATTTATACCGTTAGCCGCCTTAATCAGACCGCGCGTTTGCTGCTTGAGCGCGAAATGGGACAGGTGTGGATCAGCGGTGAAATCTCCAACTTTACCCAGCCTGCATCCGGGCACTGGTACTTTACGCTTAAGGATGACACCGCTCAGGTGCGTTGTGCTATGTTCCGCAACAGTAATCGTCGGGTGACATTTCGTCCGCAGCACGGTCAGCAGGTCCTGGTGCGCGCAACGATCACGCTTTATGAACCTCGCGGTGATTACCAGATTATTGTTGAGAGTATGCAGCCCGCAGGTGAAGGTCTGCTCCAGCAGAAGTATGAGCAATTGAAAATCAAATTGCAGGCTGAAGGATTATTTGACCCACAGTTTAAACAGCCTCTTCCCGCTGCGGCACAATGTATTGGTATTGTCACCTCGAAAACCGGCGCGGCACTGCACGATATTCTGCACGTGTTAAAACGTCGCGATCCTTCGCTGCCGGTCATTATTTATCCGACGACAGTACAAGGTGATGATGCGCCCGCGCAAATCGTGCGCGCTATTGCATTAGCAAACCTGCGTCATGAATGTGACGTATTGATCGTCGGGCGCGGCGGCGGCTCTCTGGAAGATTTATGGAGCTTTAATGACGAACGCGTGGCGCGGGCTATTTTCGCCAGTGCGATTCCGGTGGTTAGCGCCGTGGGTCATGAAACCGATGTGACGATTGCCGATTTTGTTGCCGACCAACGAGCGCCCACGCCGTCTGCCGCCGCTGAGATCGTGAGCCGTAACCAGCAGGAGTTGTTACGGCAAATGCAGGCCGCGCAGCAGCGGCTGGAAATGGCCATGGATTACTATCTGGCAAGTGGTCAGCGTCGCTTTACCCAGATCTTCCATCGTTTACAGCAGCAGCATCCCCAGTTACGGCTGGCCCGTCAGCAGACGGCGCTTGAGCGGTTACATCAGCGGCTTAATCTGGCTATTGATAATCAGATTAAGCGAACAACACAGCAGCAGCTACGGCTTGAGCAGCGTCTTTATCAATACAATCCTCAGTCGCGCATACATCGGGCGCAATCACGGATCCAGCATCTGGAGTACCAGTTGACCGCAAACATCCGCGCGCATCTGAGTGCGGCGCGGGAGCGGTTTGGTACGAGTGCTGCTCATCTGGAGGCCGTCAGCCCGCTGTCGACACTGGCACGCGGTTACAGCGTGGCCACTATCGACGAGGGTAAAGTGTTGAAGAAAGTGAAGCAGGTCCATATGGGCGATGTCATTAAGACCCGCCTCGAGGACGGCTGGATCGAAAGCGAGGTCACCACGGTGACCCCGCAAAAAAATACGCGCTCGCGTAAAGCGCGTTAGTCTTCGTTACCTACTGTACGCAAGCCGCAAGGCCATTGGTTTTGGCCGGATCAATATAGCAGTTAACATCACCATTTGACTGATTGACCCCACAATAATACCGGCTGCCTCTCGTCTTAGTCAGGTAGGTGTAGCTCGCCGTTGTCGGCCATCCCGTGGTATTAATCACCTGGTACAGCGCAAGCAAATCTTCTGACGACGGCGCGTGCTGCAGACTACCGCACTGCGACGCCAGATCCCAGGTTCCAGGATCGTTTACGCGCGCCATAGTCCAGTCTTCCTTGTTTATTATGACGTGCTGCGGTGGCGATACTCCGGCAGGAAGTTCAGCCAGTAACAGCGGACGATGCAGCGTTACTCCGTTGGTGCTGACCAAATCCGTCATATTGCCCCAGTATTTCGCTTTGTTCGTATCCGGGCTGGTCGGCACCATAAAAATGTTATCCAATGATGCGCTGATCTGCGTGTCGCTGGTCAGCGTTGCGGTTAACGTTGTTTTCAAACCGAGACTCTTGTTTTGTGCCAGCGTAAAGGTTGCCGTGCCATCCGCACCGGTTTTTCCGGTAAATAGGCTGGCAGTGGTTGTCATATTACTGGTTGAACTTGCTGGCTTAAGCGCGTGAAGCGTTAAATCGTCAGCGCCCATGTCTGCCTCGACGTCACCGTCCGTTATCACAACCCCAGCCCGGTTCGTGGAATCGCTACGAGAGAGGGTGAAACTCGCGTCAGCAACGGGACTACCACTGGTATCTTTTACGGTGACCGTTAACGGGATAGTGCTACCTTTTGCGGCGACTGCTGCGCCTTTGGCGTTATCCATCGCCGTCGAGGTCAACGTAATAGAGCCGGCGGACTTGTGTGGTTCGACCAGGCATAACAGCCCGTAGCTGCTACTGTCTGTACCGGCCATTACGCTCCCTTTGCTGAGATTGACGATGCTATAAGACGATCCTGTTATGCTGGAACTCCACCACCATATTGCTGTAGAGGCCGTTACTGGCCAGCCGTAAATCGTCTGAAGCTGATCATTCGGATAGGTTTTGTACAGCGTGTTGAGTTCATCAACAGTGGGCTGCCAGGCAACCTCGCAGCCAGATTTGCTCGCTAATCCAGCACCATTACGGTTAAATGCCGCCCATGATTCACTTCCACTTGACGCAGAAAACAGTTTATCTTCGCCAGCCGTTTCTGTTGACATCAGAGGGCGGCGGAATGTGGTTCCATCACTGCTGGTCACAGTTTCCGGCATATGCCCCCAGTAAAGGGCTTTGTCGGTATCGGGGCTGGTCACGACAGTAAAAATAACATCCATCGTGCTGCTGGCATTTGGATATGACGTCATTTTTGCCGTCAATGTCGTTTTAAGCCCCAGCGCCTGATCCTGACGCAGGTTGAATGTCGCCGTACCGTCCTCCCCCGTCGTGCCACTGAAAACACTGGACGCGCTGTCCAGGGTCATCGTCTTCGCGACTGGCGTTAACGCTTTCAGCGTAAAGTCGTCGTTGTTACCTTTATTATCCGTTGTCACTACCTGACCACTACGGTTCGTGCCATTACCGCGCATAATGGTAAAGGCAATCTCAGGCACCGGTCTGCCGCTGTCGTCCTTGATGGTGACGGTCAGCGGTATCATGTCGCCTTTTTTGACTTTCGCAACCTGCGCCGATGCATCGTAATCGCCGGAAGTTAGCTCAATGGTCGCGGGTAACGGCGCATGAGGCTCTTTCAGGCAAACTTGTGCATTTGATGCTCCTGACGAGGCTGTAGAACTGCTGCCACCCGTTCTCAGATCAATGAACTGATAGTTGCCACTGCTGGCCGTCCTGTCTACTGCCCACCAGCCTTTATCCGAACCGACCGGCCAGCCATAGTTGGTCTCCAGACCACCAGGCGTACCGAAGTTATCAACGTATAATGTCTGTAGGTCTTTCAACAGCGGCTGATAAGCCGGATCGCAGCCGGTCATGCCTGCTTTTTGCGTATTCAACGCGGTCACCAGCGGCCAGTATTCACTATTATAAATAAAGCTGGAAACCGATACCGGCATTTCTGCTGTGAGCAGCGGGCGGCGGAAGGTGATGCCCGCACTGTTGATTGCCGTTTCCGGCATGTGCCCCCACATTCTGGCTTTGTCGCTATCAGGACTGGTTATCACCGTGAAGATCATGTCTTTACTGTCAGTGAGCCTGGTATTATCCACCACTGTCGCGGTTATTGTGGTTTTCAGACCTGCACTCTGATCTTGTTTAATCGCAAACGATACCTGCCCCTGAGCATCCGTATGTAAATACACATACTTCACCGAAGTATCCATTGAGAATGTGGTGAGCGCATCTGAAGAATGTATGTCATTAAGCGTAATATCGTCGGTTACATCGGAAACCGAGGTCGCATAGATATCACCCGCACGCGTTGTTGAAGAACTGCGCGTAATCTTTAACAGTGCGTTACTGACCGGCTGACCAGCAGCATCCTTCAGCGTCACGATCGCGGCTATCTGCTCACCCTTTTTCGCCTTTGCAATACCGTTGGTATCTTCTGGCCCGGTGAGCGTCATCGTCACACTTGTTGGCGTTCTCCTCGGCGTAGCCAGGCACGTCTGCATATTCACCGCATAGGAATTATTAGTCGCTATAATGTTTCCCCCGCTGAGCAGATTCACCATCGCATACAGCGTTGATTTACCATCGTCCGAAAGAATGTAATCACCAGCCCACCATTTCTGACTGCTGCTCGCGCTGCTGCTCACCGGCCATCCATTAGTGCTGCGCATCATGCCGTCAGGGTATGTCTGGTATAATGTTTGTAGATTTGCCGCCGTCGGCAGATTGGCCTGGCCGCATCCCTCGCTGGTTCCAGCCCAGGCCGAATTTAATGTTATCAATCCCCATGTTTCTCCGATGTCATAACTGCCGTTGGGAATTTTTACCACATTGCTGGGCATGACCTTAAACTCGCTTGACAGCATGGGACGCCTGTAGACCGTACCCTCGCTGTCTTTGACCGTTTCAGGCATATGTCCCCAGTAGTTGGCTTTTTCAGTATCCGGGCTGGTTAAAACGGTAAAAATGGCCGGCAGGGTCTGGGTAGTATTGCCAACGTTTTCAATTGAGGCTTGTAACGGCGTTTTAAAACCCGCCCCTCCATCCTGATTGATATCCAGCTTCAGCGTGCCATCCTCGCCGGTTGCCGCGTAATAGCTTACGCCGCTGCTTAAGCTCTGCCTGTGATTGAGCAAAATATCTGCAGCCGGCGTTTTGTTAGCATCGCTATAAGCTCGCCCTACGCTGTCGCCGCGTAAAAAAATCACCGGCACGTTGCCGACAGGTTTCCCCTGCGCATCCAGCGTCGTGATGACAACAGGAAGGGTCTCTCCTGTTTTGGTTTTTGCAGCGCCGCTCGCGTTATCGTATGCAGATGAGGTCAATGTCAGCCGTGTGGCCACGGGTTGAGCATCGCGCAGACAGGCGAAATAAAGCTTTTCACTCCATAACTGCGACGTAATAGCGTTATTATTCAAATCCAGCGACTTCACGTAGCGCGTTTCTGCTGAACGACTAAGATCCGCCGTGCTGTTCTGGTAGTTTTTACCCTCAACGGCCCACCCTTGCCGGGTATTTATTTCGCCCTGCGGCCATGCTGCATACAGTGCCTGCAAATTCGCAAGAGAAGGGACTTTATCCCTGCCGCATATGCCAGAAATTCCGTGAAAATCGGCGGTGCTCCAGGTTTCATTATCTTCAGTATTGCTTCCGGCGAGAGCATCGTTGGGCAGTTCGGCTGACAGCAGCGGACGCCTGAATACGATGCCATCCCTGGCGGTCACCGTTTCCGGCATGTGCCCCCACATCATGGCTTTATCGCTGTCAGGACTTGTTACCACTGTAAAGATGGTTTCAATGCTGGCGCTAACGCTATCGTTACCGTACAGCGCTGCGGTAATGGCTACTTTCGTGCCATGCGTATTCGGACGAGTAATGCTGATAATTTTGCTGCCGTCCGGGCCTGTCAGACCACCCATTTTGGTTATGGTGTCATTAAGTGACTCACCGTCGATTATCACAGGCGACACAATACTGTCGCCGCTACCAGCAATGTGTTTTACCCCCTGGCGCGTATAGCCATCACCACGACTAAGCGTGAACGCAGCATCCGGTACCGGATTACCCTGCGTGTTAGTCACGGTAACTTTCAGGCGTAACGTCTCACCTTTTTTTAACTTCGCCGCGTTCAGGCTTTCATTCCATTGACCGCTATCAACAGGCACAATAGTAATCTTCGATGCAATCGGGTTATCGCTGGTAAGACAGCTGGTATACAGGATGCCGTCCCCTTTTACGCCCGTCGTTCCGTTATCCAGCGCCATATTTTTCCAGGTCGTGCTACTGGCTGCGGTGGCTGACCAGTAAGATTCAGCGACAGGCCATCCCAGAATGCTATGCATTTTTCCTGCGCTATTGGTAGCGTAGAGTTGTTCCAGCTGGTCGATACGGGGCAAACGGTTTACGGTACATCCCCCTGACTGCGGATCATCTTTTGCACTCGCGTGTGTCACCAGTGCCCATATCTCATTGTCTTCAAGTCTTGTGTTGGCTGAGCTAACTTCTCCAGCCAGTTTTGGCCGTTCAAATGTCAGATCACCGACAATAATATTGTCAGCCATGTGACCCCACATGTTCGCCTTTGGCGTATCCGGGCTGCCGGGTACCGTAAACTTTACGCTGCGTGAAATGGGAGTGGTGATCAGTGAATTGACCGGAATGATAGTTAACGTTGTCAGTAATCCCACTCCCTGTGGCTGAGAAATAACCAATGACGCATTACCCTGTTCATCGGTCATTCCCTCATAGGTCATTGATGCCTGTGAAGGGCCAAAAGCGACTCCGTCTATCAACAATGCCCCGTCTGTGGGGTCGGTAAATCCCGTGACCAGACCTTTACGATTTTTACCGTGTGTCATTGTTACCGTAAAGGCGGCATTGGGGACAACTAAACCATTCAGCGCATTAACAGAATGCACCGTCATGATAATGTCCTCCCCCACTTTTGCCGACGCCTGATGCGAGCTGTCATCATTGTTGAATTTCACGTCAAACTGAGTGGACAGTTCATTTCCTGAGCAGGTAAGATAATTGGCCTGGCTGCCGGTAAATTTTTCATCGGCACCGTTTGCCAGGTTAACCGCAATCGTCTGTGAACCGTCGGTATCAGCAGAAATGTAGCTATGTCCGGCTGTTGGCCAGCCAAAACGGGTGAACATCGCGTTTGCGGAATGCGCGTTATATAGCGCATCCAGAGTAGCTTGCCCCGGCACTTGTCCCTTGCCGCACTGGCTGGTCGCTGCCGTCACCGAATTGAACGTGGCCCATTCTTCATGGTTCTCTACTGTGACGCCGGTACTGGATTTTGCTTCGCCGGCAAGCAGAGGACGCTTATAAATATTGCCCGCCTCTGCTACGCCCTGCATGTGACCCCACATGCGGGCCTGCGCAACATTGGGGCTGGTTAGTACGGTAAAAATAACATTGGCAGTCGCTTCTGTACCGTCAGCTAATACCACACGCAGTGGAGTTAATACTCCTGCACCACGATCCTGGGTTAAATTGATGGATAAATTACCATTCGCATCGGTTATGCCATGATAGCGATTCGGCGTTCCGGCACTTTCAAGCCCAACTGATACTGGATGCTCTTCCCATCCGAAAGCAACGCCTTCAGCACGGGCTTGCGTATTAGTTTGTCCTTTACGGTTTTGCTCATCGCCGACGTACAGATCGAAATAACGATAGGGTAATCCTTTTCCGGTGGCTTTATCGGTGATTGATATCTTCATACTAATGGATTGCCCTACCTGCACTTTCGCCGCATTTGAGCCGCTGTCCATGTTATCCAGTGACAGGGTCAGAACCGGTGTTAACGCTGGTGATGCTTTATCAACGCAGCTGACCTCAGAGAATATGTCATCCGGTTCCTGATTGACGCTGTTGTAATTGAGCATGTTTACGGCGAGATGATGAGACGCCAGCGAACCCGGTGAAGATGACCAATATTGATTGTTACCTGCTACTGGCCATCCAATAGTGGTCATCAGATCGCCACGCGCCAGTTTCAGTCCTGCAAGCTGCCGCGCGTCAGGCAGCACATCACAATATTCATCAGCGTCATGCCAGTTAAACAGCGCCCAGGTTTCATTATTCGCACTGACATTCTGGGTTGCGGCTTTGCTTTCCGCTGCCAGCGCAGGACGGGTAAACGTATACGATTCCCCGTCAATTTTTATGGTGCTGTTATCGGGCATATGCCCCCACATATTTGCAGCCGCGTTATCCGGGCTGGTCATCGTGGTGAATATCACTGCGATAGTTGCGCTTAAGGTATCGTTGCCCGATGTTTTGGCTGACGATCACGGTTGCATTACCGTTAATATCCGTAACGCCGTGGTATTCGGTTGATGTGGTGGTAAGGACAGTATTACCAACGTATACCGGCGCGGTATTATTCACACTTCCCTGCCGGTTTAACGCATTGCCTCGCATAATCGTAAAGGCGGTATTGCCTACCGCTTCGCCCTGGCAATCACGAGTGGTGATGGTGAGTGTAATGTTTTCACCGGCTTTCACTTTCGCAGCATTGAGTGTGGTATCGAAATGGTCGGCCGAGACGGCGATCGGTTCGGAAACCGCTGCGGTAATATCAATTGCGATCTTCTGGTTTAATAGCGGGATGGCAGTGCTGTAAGGCGTCCCGGTTAAGGTTTGAAGATACAGCGTCGGCTGGACGTCAGAGGGCCTGTCTACCTGCGGCCAGATAATGAGATGGCGACCCGCCATATTCTGGGCGCAAAAACTTTTATTCGCCTCAGGCTGAGGGTTAAGCGGCGTGTCGGGCGTGGCTGCATCAGCCCATACTAAGTGAACAGGAGGAGCCTGGTTCTCCCAACGCAGGGGAGCAACGGCAAAGAGATCGCCCTCCGTATCAGCTGGATTAATGACCTGCAATGCGCTGGATTTATCGTCAACGCTAAAGTCATGCGGCATGGCAGTGAAAGCAACGTCATGCGCCTGCGCAGGGTTCAGTACAATACTCCCCTGATAAACCGGAATAGCTGCGCCATCTGCCTGTGGAACAGTTCCATTGATAGCCTCTGTTGACGTATTTAGCTCCTGCCATGTACCGTCATTAAGTGCAGCCCATACGGGCGAAAAATAGGCTCCCCCGATAAGCAGTATCGCGACTAAAAATCGGCGTACCCTTTTGAATTGCAGACTGCCACGCATTAACCCTACCACCTGTTTTTACCGTTAACTCAACACGCTTTGTTTAACCCTTAGCTGAACAAAACGCGCGGAAACTACCATTCCCTTGCGGGAATGGTAGTGCTGCACATTATTTGCGCTGGTAATCGATAGACAGTCCGTACCCCTGAACGCCATCGTTGCCAAGAGTAACGCCGCCGGACTCAGTATTGTCGAACGCGGTTTTTGCTTCGGCATTGGTAACCGGAATAACCAGATCGCCATCATTGCGCGCGGCATTAACGATGCCTCCGGCCGCACCCAGTTGCAGGCTGGTACCGGTGAATTTCCAACGGTAGTGGTAATCGCCAGTGACTTCTTCGCCGGTCTGGTATTTGTTGTCGCCGTTTTTATCTTTCCACAGCAGAACTTTATAGGTGGTATTAGTTTTAAGTTTAGTATCGCTACCCAGCAGATTAGTAGTGGTGCCGGATTCGTAAATCACGACTTTAACGTTGTCGTCAACAACCGGACCTTCCGGAATATCGTCGTCATCTGAACCGCCGCCGGCATTCGTAGACAAGTCGGAGAGTTGCAGGAGAGGTGCTATATTCGGATCGCCGGTGGTGGTGGTCGGGATGATTTTGATCCCAATATAGTAGTCAGCATCCTCGTCCTTAATAGTGTAACTGTCCTGACCGGTTGTGCCGCTGATTTCGACTGCATCAGAACCATCCTGCTGCTTAGACCGCATCCACACAACCGTGGCTTTAGTTGCCACATTGCCCACATCCAGATCGCCTTCGGTATCGCCAATAGCCCAGTTAACGGAAACTTTATCACCGACATGGAACTGCTTATCACCCTCAGTGCCGTTCAATACGCGAGTACCGCGATCGATAGTCACCGTCACATGGTTTTTATCCCCCTCAGCAACGTTATCTGCCGAGCGGGTGATCCAGGGTACAGTACCCTGGATTGCACCAGTGCTTTCACTGACAATATGCCACTGGCCGCCCTTCAGATTGCCGTTGGCCGCCATGGCGGGGAATGAGCAATACCCGGCCACTGCCAGCGCTATAGCAACTTTCGTTAGCTGCCGTTTTAGATTTACCTGCATTAAGATTCTCCATTTCCTTATATTCGGCAACTGCCTTGCCGACACTATTTATGGGTATAAACCACACGTATGCCATATCCCTGCACACCATCAGCTGAGTCAGCGCCAAACTTCCGCGCCGCTTCTTTATTCGTTACAGGAAGAACTAAATCCTCGTTAGCGGTATTCGCCTGTGCACCGGTGTGTCCACGAACGCTGGTACCGGTAAATTCCCACTGGTAGTCGAACTGTTTCATTTCCTCAGCCGTGAGCTGTTCCGACATCTGAAAAACACCATCATTGTTGCGATCGCGCCACAGCATGAACCGATAGATATTATTAACGCCGGGATGCCGGGTCTCGTTTGCAATCAGATTGACGGGGTTCGAATTATTTAATTGATAAATGACAGGGTGGACGTCTGCCGCCCCGTTTCCGGTAAAAGTGATATCAACAAAATTACTGTCACCATAGGGTTCGGCCCTGGCTTTCCAGCGCCATGTGCCGGGTAACGTACTGGCCAGGGTGATCGTGCCCGCAGCCTTATCGCGGCTGGCAATAAAAAGACACGGCACTTCAGAGGTGCAAGGTTTTGCAGCCAGGGTAACTTTTTGATCGTTGCTGTCGTACAGCTCAGGAAGCATTTCATCATCGGTTAGCGGTTTACCATTACGATCGGTCGACTCTCCATAAGAATCTGTTAACAGTAGATCCATAACCACGCCATCAATGCCGTCGGCTCTGGCGCTGGCATCATGACTATGCTCAGTGCTTTTGACAGCGCTAACGTTATTCACCACCAGTTCAATTTTCCGGTTCTGCTGCACGGTGATTTCCACAACCCCGGAGTTACGGGTATTGCCTTTTTCATCTTCGAGTGTAATACGCATTTTCCAGGTATTAAGTGCAGCTCGCTCCTCATCCGTACTGGCATTTACCCACGCCGGAAGGATCAGATCCCAGCGATTGTTGTTACCTTCGCTTAGGGTATTGGCTTTTACCACGGGCATGACCAGAGTGCGGTTGGCGTTATTTTTAGCCTGCCAGGATGCAGCTACAATTTTGTAGTGATGATTGATGAGGGCATTGATCGTCCATTTACATTTTTCCAGACCTGTCCCGGCTTCCGGGTTGTCCTGGATAATACACTCCGGGTGCACATTCGTTTCGTCAGCTTTAAGCCAAAGCGTAACGTCCAGCGGATCTTTTTCCCGGTATTCCAGCACAATGAAATTATTGCGGTCGACAAAATCGGTACGGCTACCGATCAGTGAATGCTGAGTTTTAACATTATCAGGATCCAGCTGGCTTGCTATCGATGAGCCAAACTGATACGTCATAGTGGCATTGATGCTTAAGTCGGTATTGTCTCCGGTCCCTGCTTTATAGTCCGTACTCACGGTGACCAGCGGGACCGGCGTGTAATTCAGACCAACTGTTACCGCATGAGGGTTTCTTTGTAAGTTATCCGTACCAAATAGCGCCACTTGATCGCCATAGTACTGTTCATAGACGAGTTTAGCGCCAAGCTGCGGGTAAAATGGCAGCCATGCTTCAGAACGCACGTCCCATCCGCGTGCCGGGCGTTCTTCGTAAAATTCGAAATCTCTGGAGTCTTTCCAGTCAGAAAGGGGATGGTAATAGTTAGCGGAAAAACGCAGGAAATCAGTCCATGCTTCTGTACCAAGACCGAGGCGACGATGCCCGCGAGTAACATCATAGTCATAGAAAACGTTACTACCCAGCAGCCAGTTATCGATATTGCGACGTACGCCAATACCGACGTTGCCAATGGTACGATCTTCTTTACGCTGGGCTGAAAACTGACTGAAAACGAGGGTGGTTTGATTGTCATACCACGGCACAAAATAATCCAGAGAGCTTCCTTCCAGATTACCGGTTTCATCAATGGACAGATTGGTTCGCACTTTACCGTAAGGAGACATCAGCCCCTCAACCCACGACTGAGCAGATGACGTTATCTGTCCCTGAAGATAACTACGGGCCTGAGACTGAAGTGCTGCTGGTGTAAGGTTTTCGAAACCCTGCATCGCTGAATTGGTAATGTAGTCAGCACTTTTCTGCGTATATGATTTGCCACTATCATCCCGTTCTGGTGTATCGCTGCCAAGCTCGGGTAATGAAGACTCTGTTAAATCTACAATGCCCGGCGTATCGGCGGCAGACACGGAGAATGCGACAGCCGGTATTAACAGTAAAATAATAACGCGCATCCATTGCGCCATACGACAACCATCCCTAAGTTAATCGTAATTAATGCATACTGTGTATAACGCTTTAATACGCAGTATACTTATCAGAAAATATAGACATATTTACAGTCATTATAACTTGAGGTAAATGTGCCTGTATTTATTACAGGTCTAATTAACTATTTTTATTTACAGCGTATGCGCATTCGGAAAACTAAAACCTGGTATAACTAAATGGCTGCAATTAGATTAGAAAAATTAATAATACACTCTGCCATTATTAATCGTTTATATTAGTAAAACTACTATAAGGCACTAACAAATAGAGACTATCTATCCATAGATAATATCTCATCCTAGCAAGCGAAAATAAGACGTTCAATTTAGAAAAATTTAATTTCTGGTTTAGGTATTTTTAAGAGAAAATAAAACGCGTTTTTTAGAAATAAGTCCGTGTTCGTACTTGCAAAAATAATCTACCGAACCACATGCTTTTAATACTTGTAACGGCTGCTGGCAGTCAGGGCAGCGGGCATCCAGCAGGTAGTCCATATTGCAGGCCGTACAGTGCGCGGTATCACCCTCGCGGACGAGGAGGCTTCGACAGACCGGGCAAATCAGTTCCATACCATCACCTCAATGTTATATTGATCCCCCTTCTTTGGCGTAAAGAAGGGGGAAAAGCAAATTATTTACTTTTCTTAATGTGACTGATCAGACGCTTACGTTTACGTAACTGATTAGGTGTTAAGGTATTACGCTTATTCGCAAACGGGTTTTCACCCTCTTTAAACTGAATACGAATAGGCGTTCCCATAACATCCAGCGACTTACGGAAGTAGTTCATCAGATAACGTTTGTAAGAATCAGGCAGGTCTTTCACCTGGTTACCATGAATGACCACAATTGGTGGATTGTAGCCACCGGCATGAGCATATTTCAGCTTAACGCGACGTCCACGTACCAGCGGCGGCTGATGGTCTTCCGAGGCCATGGTCATGATCCGCGTTAGCATTGCGGTGCTGACACGGCGCGTCGAGCTATCGTAGGCCTCACGGATGGATTCAAACAGGTTACCTACACCGCTACCGTGCAGTGCCGAAATAAAGTGCACGCGGGCAAAATCGATAAAGCCCAGGCGATAGTCCAGAGTTTCTTTTACCTGCTCTCTGATTTCCTGGCTCAGGCCATCCCACTTATTGACCACGATCACCAGTGAACGACCGCTGTTGAGGATAAAGCCCAGCAGTGAAAGATCCTGATCGGAAATGCCTTCGCGAGCATCAATTACCAGCAAACAGACGTTAGCATCTTCAATTGCCTGTAGCGTCTTGATAACAGAGAATTTTTCGACAGTTTCAGTGATTTTCCCACGCTTACGTACTCCGGCAGTATCGATAAGCACATATTCACGCTCATCGCGCTCCATAGGAATATAGATACTGTCACGGGTGGTCCCCGGCATGTCGAAAACCACAACACGATCTTCACCCAGAATACGGTTAGTCAGCGTTGATTTACCGACGTTGGGACGACCCACAATAGCAATTTTGATCGGCAGATCCTGCGGATTAAAATCATCCTCTTCTTCTTCGACTTCAGTACCATTCTGCTCAGCTTCAAACTGCTTCCAGTACTCAGCATCTTCGTCGACCTCTTCAGGTGGGTTCACCTCGTCAACAAACGGCAGCAGTACATGTTCAAGCAAACTGACTACGCCACGTCCGTGCGACGCAGCGATGGCATGAATATCGCCCAGGCCCAGCGACCAGAAGTCGGCAACAGCCTGATCCGGATCGATGCCATCGGTTTTATTCGCCACGAGAAAAGTAGGTTTTTGACGCGAGCGTAAATGTTTAGCGATGCCTTCATCCGCAGGCATCAGGCCAGCACGGGCATCAACCATAAACAGAACGACATCAGCTTCTTCAATGGCCAGCAGAGATTGCTCTGCCATACGGGTTTCGACACCCTCTTCCGTGCCATCAATACCGCCGGTATCAATACAAATAAACTCACGCCCTTCAACTTCGGCCCGACCGTACTTACGGTCACGCGTCAGCCCGGGGAAATCCGCCACCAGCGCATCGCGGGTGCGTGTAAGACGGTTAAATAGCGTGGATTTTCCGACGTTAGGGCGTCCGACAAGCGCGACCACAGGTATCATGTTTAAAGCCTCTTTTACTCAAATTCATTCAAAAATAGCCGTTAATATCGCTATTTCTATAAACAGCAAACGGCCCCTGTAACTACAGGAGCCGTCGATAACATTAATTACGCGAGGTATTAACGCGTAATCGCGTACAGCGTACCGTCTTTTGCCTGGATAAGCAGTTTACCCTCCGCGACAACCGGATTGGTCAGGAAGCCGGAGCTATCCAGTTTTTGCTGTGCGACAAAATGGCCATCATCAGGGTTAACCCAATGTACATAACCTTCGCTGTCACCCACGACAAGAGAACCATTATACAGCGCTGGCGCAGTCAGATTACGATGCAGCAAATCGCTTTGCGTCCACTGCGTCACGCCACCGTCAGTGGTCAGCGCAAGCAGGCGGTCATTTTGATCGACGATATAAATATGACCGTTATCTACGATAAAATCATTGACGGAACCCAGCTCACGTTTCCACATGATCTGGCCGCTGCGCAGATCCAGCGCCGTCAGATTACCGTTATACGCCAGCGCGTAAATAACACCATCCACCACGACCGGCGTAGTATCGACATCGCTAAGACGATCGATTTCCGTCGGGCCAGTAGCCTGAGAAATACGCTGCTGCCAAATCATCTGGCCCTGCTCCATCAGCACAGCGCTGACCCGGCCGTTGTCGCCGCCAACAATGGCTGCGCCAAATGCGGTAACCGGTGCAGACTCGCCACGCAATGAGAGCGCCGGCATATCC
>Ga0302347_1000588_pt1 | contig 54998 bp, 40 predicted proteins | sample PhyWR1_FD_202178 | JGI IMG/M metagenome (GOLD analysis project Ga0302347, IMG submission 202178) | Leaf surface microbial communities from wheat plants in UC Gill Tract Community Farm, Albany, California, United States - DLSL W.R1 (v2)... | ecosystem: Host-associated > Plants > Phyllosphere >... | reverse complement strand
GGCATGTCGCCGATTTCGTCGAGAAACAGCGTGCCGCCCTGGGCGATCTGGAACTTGCCGGGGCGGCCCTTGCGGTCGGCGCCGGTAAACGCGCCGGGCGCGGTGCCGAAGAACTCGGCTTCGAGCAAATCGTGGGGGATCGCCGCGCTGTTGATGCTCACAAATGCCTTGTGTGCCCGTGACGACGCGCCATGAATGGCCTGGGCCAGCAACTCCTTGCCGGTGCCGGTTTCCCCCAGCAGCAACACCGGCGACTCGGTCTTGGCGCTGCGCCGCGCTCGGCGTTTGACTTCCAGGCTCGCGGCGCTGGTACCGATAAAGTGCGCGAAGGTGTACTTGCTCTGGCGTGAGCGCAGCAACGAGCGGGTGGAGGCCAGTTCCTGCTGCATGCTCATGTAGCGCTCGATCAATGGCGACAGGTTGCGCAGCTCATCGAACAGCGCGAAGCCGATGGCACCGATCACCGCCCCGGCATCGTTGTGAATCGGCAGGCGCATCACCACCAGCGGGCCTTTGGGAGTGTCCTGGATATCCAGCAGGATCGGCCGGTCGGTGCGCACCACCTGGCGCAGCAGGCTGTTGGAAATCACCCGCTCGCAGGGTTGGCCGATGGCCTCATCCGCGCTGTTCAGGCCGAAGCGCTTGGCGTAGCGCTCGTTCATCCACACGATATTGGCGTCGCGGTCGACGATCACCGTGCCTTCGCTGGACTGCTCGATGATTTCGAACAGCGACTGGATGGCCAGGCCGCGTACCTGTTGGTAATCGGTGAGGTTATCGGTGAGGTTCATGCCCATGCCGCCAGCAAAAGGGTGAGTGAAGTTCCATAACGTCCTACAGCGGAATATGCGCCGCTGCCATCAGTTCCTTGGTGTAGGGGTGTTGCGGCGACTCGAATACATCGTGGCTGGCGCCGCGCTCCACCACTTTGCCCTCCTTGATCACGATCATGTCATGGGCCATGGCCCGCACCACGGCCAGGTCATGGCTGATAAAGAGGTACGTCAGACCGTATTTTTCCTGCAGTTCACGCAGCAGCGCCACCACTTGTTTCTGCACGGTGCGGTCCAGAGCGGAGGTGGGTTCGTCCAGCAACATCAGCGCCGGCTTGAGTACCAGCGCGCGGGCAATGGCGATGCGTTGGCGCTGGCCGCCGGAAAACTCGTGGGGGTAGCGATGCCGGCTGGCGGGGTCCAGGCCCACGTCCTTGAGCACCTGGATCACCTGCGCTTCGCGCTCGGCCAGGCTGCACGGGGCGTGCACTTCCAGGCCCTCGCTGATGATCTGCTGCACCGACATGCGCGGGCTGAGGCTGCCATAAGGATCCTGGAACACCACCTGCATCTGCTTGCGCCATGGGCGCATCTGGTGATGGTTGAGGGTGTCGAGGACCTGGCCCTGGAAACGGATGCTGCCGTGGGAGTCCAGCAGGCGCAGGATCGCCTGGCCGAGGGTGGACTTGCCGGAGCCGGATTCACCGACGATGCCCAGGGTCTTGCCACGTTGCACGCTGAGGCTGATACCGTCCACCGCGCGCAGGTAGGTTTTGCGCCGAAACAGCCCACCACCGAGGCGGAACTGCACGCTCAGGTCCTCAACTTGCAACACCGTCTCGCGTTCCTCGCTGCACAGGGCGTCGCCCGCCGGTTCGGCATCCAGCAGCAGGCGGCTGTAAGGGTGCTGCGGCGCGTTGAACAGCGCCTGGCATTCGGCCTGCTCGACGATCTCGCCGGCGTGCATCACGCACACCCGCTGGGCGATGCTGCGCACCAGGTTGAGGTCATGGCTGATCAGCAGCAGCGACATGCCCAAGCGTTGTTGCAAGGATTTGAGCAGCAGCAGGATCTTGCGCTGCACGGTCACATCCAGCGCGGTGGTCGGCTCATCGGCGATCAGCAGTTCCGGCTCGCACGCCAAGGCCATGGCGATCATCACCCGTTGGCGTTGGCCGCCGGACAATTGGTGGGGATAGGCCTTGAGGCGTTCCCTCGGCTTCTGGATGCCGACCATGTCAAGCAGTTCCAGAATGCGCGCCTGCGCCGCTTTGCCGCCCAGGCCTTTGTGCAGCAACAGGGTTTCACCGATCTGCTTTTCGATGCTGTGCAGCGGGTTGAGGGAGGTCATCGGCTCCTGGAAGATCATGGCGATACGGTTGCCGCGCAGTTTCTGCAAGGTCGCCGCCGGAGCGCCCACCAGCTCTTTGCCGCGATACTTCACCGAGCCGGTGGTGGCAGTGCCGGCTTCGGGCAACAGTTGCAGGATCGAATGGGCGGTCACCGATTTACCCGAGCCCGACTCACCCACCAGTGCCAGGCATTCGCCGGGGCGCACATCCAGGCTCAAGTTGTGTACCACGGTCTGGCCGTTGAAGGCGACGCACAGGTCGCGGATCTCGATCAGGTTCATTTGCAATCACTCATGAGCGTGGGTCGAAGGCGTCACGCAACGCCTCGCCGATAAAGACCAGCAGCGACAGGATCAGCGCCAAGGTGAAAAACGCGGTCAGGCCCAGCCACGGCGCCTGCAGGTTCTGTTTGCCCTGGGCGATCAATTCACCGAGGGACGCACTGCCCGCCGGCATGCCGAAACCGAGGAAGTCTAGGGCGCTCAAGGTGGAAATTGCCCCGGTCAAAATGAACGGCAGGTAGCTCAAGGTCGCAGTCATGGCGTTGGGCAGGATGTGCCGGCCAATGATCTTGCCGTCCCCCAGGCCCAAGGCCCTTGCGGCCTTGACGTATTCCAGGTTGCGCCCGCGCAGGAACTCGGCGCGCACCACGTCCACCAGCGCCAGCCAGGAAAACAGCGCCATGATCCCCAGCAGCCACCAGAAATTCGGCTCCACGAACCCCGACAGAATGATCAGCAGGTACAACACCGGCAAACCGGACCACACTTCAAGCACGCGCTGTCCGATCAAGTCCACCCAGCCGCCGTAGTAACCCTGCAACGCGCCAGCCGCGATGCCGATGGCCGCGCTGATCGCGGTGAGCGCCAGGGCAAACAGAATCGACACCCGCGCGCCGAAGATCACCCGTGCCAGCACATCCCGCGACTGATCGTCGGTGCCCAGCCAGTTCACCGCCGAGGGCGGGCTGGGGGCAGGGCGGGTCAGTTCGTAGTTGGGGGTATCGTCGCTGAACGGGATCGGCGGGAACAACATCCAACCGCCGTCCTGCTGGATCAGCTTTTGTACGTAATCGCTGCGGTAGTCGGCCTGGAACGGCAACTGCCCGCCGAACTGTTGCTCGGTGTAGCGCTTGAACACCGGGAAATACAGCTCGTTCTTGTAGCTCAGCACCCAGGGTTTGTCGTTGGCGATCAACTCGCCGCCCAGGGTCAGGGTAAACAGGCCGATAAACAGCCACAGCGACCACCAGCCGCGACGGTTTCTCTTGAACCGCTCGAAACGTCGGCGGGCCACCGGAGACAGATTAAGCATCAGGCGTTCCTCGCGGCGAAGTCGATACGCGGGTCCACCAGGGTGTAGCAGAGGTCGCCGATCAGTTTTATCAGCAGCCCGAACAAGGTGAAGATAAACAGCGAGCCGAACACCACCGGGTAGTCCCGAGAGACGGCGGCTTCGTAGCTCATGCGCCCCAGGCCGTCGAGGGAGAAGATCACTTCGATCAGCAGCGAACCGGCAAAGAACACACTGATGAACGCCTGGGGAATCCCCGAGATCACCAGCAACATGGCGTTGCGAAATACATGACCGTACAGCACGCGGCGCTCGCTCAAACCCTTGGCGCGCGCGGTGACCACGTACTGACGCGTGATTTCATTCAGGAATGAGTTTTTGGTCAGGATGGTCAAGGTGGCGAACCCGCCGATCACCAGGGAGGTCACCGGCAGCACCAGGTGCCAGAAATAATCGGCCACCTTGCCCACGGTGCTCAACTCTTCGAAATTCTCCGACACCAGGCCGCGCACCGGAAACCAGTTCAGGGAAGTGCCGCCGGCGAACACCACGATCAGGAACATCGCGAACAGGAACGCCGGCATGGCATAGCCGATCACAATGGCGGTGCTGCTCCAGACATCAAAGCTGCTGCCATGGCGCACGGCCTTGCGAATGCCCAGGGGGATCGACACCAGGTAAGTGATCAGGGTTGCCCAGAGCCCAAGAGAAATGGTCACGGGCATTTTTTCCAGGATCAGGTCGATCACGGTTTTGCCACGGAAGAAGCTGTTACCGAAGTCCAGCTGGGCATAGCTTTTGAGCATCAGCCACAACCGCTCCGGCGCGGGCCTATCGAAGCCGTATTGCTTTTCGATGTCCTTGATCAGCTTCGGGTCCAGACCGCGACTGGCGCGGGAGCCGCTGCCCATGCCTTCGGCGGACGAGCCGCCGACGCCACCGCCGCCAATTCCTTGCAGATGGGCGATGGCTTGTTCGACCGGGCCGCCGGGGGCGGCCTGCACAATCACGAAATTCACCAGCAGGATGATCACCAGGGTGGGGATGATCAGCAGCAGGCGCCGCACGATATAGGCAAACATCAGCGGGCCTCCCCGCGTTTTTCCAGTTCGGCTTTCATTTGTTCATTCGTCAGCGGTGTGGGGCTGATTTCCCACCAGGTTTCCAGGGCCTCGTCGTTCTTGGCCTCGATAGCGGGGCGGCCAAAACGGTTCCACCACGCCGCCGACGTACCCGGCGGGTAATAATTGGGGATCCACAGGTAGTTCCATTGCAGCACCCGGTCCAGGGCATGGGCGTAGGTCAGCATCTCGGCCTGGGTGTTGGCCTTGACCAGGCCCTTGATCAGGCTGTCCACGGCCGGGTCCTTGAGCACCATGTAGTTGTTGGCGCCCGGATCGAACGCGGCGGCGGAACCGAAGTAGTTGTACAGCTCCATCCCCGGCGAAGTGGTGACCGGGAACCCGGTGACGATCATGTCGTAATCCCGGCTCATCAGGCGGTTTACATATTGGGAGGAATCGATGCGGCGGATATTGAGGGTGATGCCGATCTGCGCCAGGTTGCGTTTGTAGGGCAGCAGCAGGCGTTCCAGACCGGCCTGGGCGTTAAGAAAGGTAAACTCCAGCGGCTCGCCCTGGGCGTTCACCAGTTTGTCGCCGTCGGGTTTCCAGCCGGCTTGCTCAAGCAGGGCCAGGGCCTGCAATTGTTTGTCGCGGATCATGCCGCTGCCATCGGTGACTGGCGCCTTGAACACTTGGGTGAATACCTCAGCGGGTATTTGCCCGCGCAGCGGTTCCAGAATGGCCAGCTCTTCCTGACTTGGCAGTTGGGTGGCGGCCAGCGGGCTGTTAGAGAAAAAGCTCTGCTGGCGGATGTACATGTTGCGCATCATCTGCCGGTTGGCCCACTCGAAGTCCCACAGCATCGCCAGGGCCTGGCGCACGCGGCGATCCTGAAACATCGGCTTTTGCACATTGAACACATAGCCTTGCGCCGGTTGCGGCATTTCCTTGGCCAAATGCGCGCGTTGCAGGCGGCCATCGTCGAGGGCAGGGCCGTTGTAGCCGATGGAATAGCCGGTGGCGGAAAACTCGCGGTTGAAGTCATAGGCCCCGCCGCGCAATACCTGGCGCGCCACTTCGGTGTCGCCGAAGTATTCCAGGCTCAGGTGATCGAAGTTGTAGAGGCCACGGCTGACGGGCAGGTCCTTGCCCCACCAGTCGGGGTCGCGGGTAAAGGTGATGGTGCTGCCCGAGTCGATCTTGCTGACTTTGTACGGGCCGCTGCCCAGTGGCGCCTCGTAGCCGCCGCCGTTGGCAAAGTCGCGGGTCTTCCACCAGTGCTCCGGAAATACCGGCAGGGTGGCGATATCCAGGGGCAGGGTACGGTTCTCATTGCTGGAGAAGTCAAAGCGTACCTGGCGTTCGCCTTCCACTTCGACGTGCTTGACGTCGGCGAACAGCGTACGAAAGCGCAGGCTGCCTTGGGTCATCAACAGATCGAAACTGTAGCGTACGTCTTCGGCGGTGATCGGTTTACCGTCGGCGAAGCGGGCTTTGGGGTTCAGGTAAAAGCGCAGCGACAGGCCATCCTCGGCGCGCTCCATCTTCTCGGCTACCAGCCCGTACACCGTGTAGGGTTCGTCCAGTGAGCGTTGGGCCAGCGGCGCGTAGAGCCAGCCGTCGACCTGGGACACGCCAATGCCTTTATCGATATACGGCAACACATGATCGAAGCGCCCGATCTCAATGGCCGAACGCCGCAGGCTGCCGCCCTTGGGGGCTTTGGGGTTGGCATAGTCGAAATGGGTGAAACCGGCCGGGTACTTGGCAGGTTCGCCGTACACCGTGAGGTACGTTTGTGGCGCCGCGATCACGGCGGTACTCGCCAGTACAAAGGCCAGGGCAGTACTGATAAGAGGTGTGAAAAAAGCCAATCGCATTGTCAGCCTTGAACGCCGGATAAAAAGAATAGGGATTTGTACGCTAACGGCGGCAGCGTCGCCAGTGATCAGATGCACAACGGCCCACCGAATGGCGGGCCGTTGTTTCACGCATCAGCGCAGGACAAATCAGTCCTGACGGCTGGTAACTTCCAGCAGGTGGTAGCCGAACTGAGTCTTGACCGGGCCTTGCACGGTGTTGACTGGAGCGCTGAACACCACGGTGTCGAATTCTTTAACCATCTGGCCTGGACCGAACGAACCCAGGTTGCCGCCATCGCGGCTGGAAGGGCAGCTGGAGTTGGCTTTGGCGATTTCTGCGAAGTCAGCGCCGCCTTCGATTTGGGCCTTGAGTTCGTTGCACTTGTCTTCGGTGGACACGAGGATGTGGCGGGCGGTGGCTTTGGCCATGAGAGTAACTCCTTGAATGAAAAGGGTGAGCGTACCGGATTCAGGCGGTTATTTCCCGGCAAAGTTCCCAGGGATTGCCTGAGCGGTACGGCGGCGGGCCATGCCTTTCGCAGGCAGGCTGATGTTTCACTATAGAACGATGTAATCGTTGCGCTTGACGATCGGAAGGTGCTCACCCTGGACCAGATGCACGTAGCGGCCATCCACCAGGTCGATGGGCAGGCAGTCATCTACGTCCAGCACAGCGTCGGTATGCGCCTGGGACCAGTGCCGGCGCATCTGTTGCTTGCCTTGGCTTTTAGCTTCCTGTTTGTTGCGGGCAACGACCAGCAGATAATGGTGGGCCTCGCCGAAACTCTCGGCTTCGTAACCGCCGAGGTTGATGAAAAACAGGCGATGGGCGTCAGCGTGGGGGGCCAGGTGGCTGAGTTCGACTTTCCAACCGTCGACGCCATCGACCGCCATCCACGAATCGATATGCACGCCCTTGGCGCTGCCGAACCACGCCTCGCGCAGTTGCGGGTAAGTGCCTTGCAGCGTATCGGCCGCGGCGAATACCACATCATGAACTTCGATCCTGGCGCGTGGGTGTTTGCCCCCGAGCATCACGACAAACAGCATTGCAGATCCTTCCTGGCGATTGGGCAGGGCCCAACCATACTTCGATTGAACCCTTTTGTCCGGTCAATGCCACACGGTTAACCCAAGAACTCATCAGGAGGTTGTCATGCGCAGTATCGATCTGGCGGGCGTTCCCGTTCCCGTCATCGGCCAGGGCACCTGGCGCATGGGCGAAGACCCGAACCATCGCCGCGCTGAAATCGCGGCATTGCAATTGGGGATCGACGAGGGCATGACCCTGATCGATACCGCCGAAATGTATGGTGAGGGCGGCGCCGAAACGGTGGTCGGCGAGGCCATTCGCGGCCGGCGCGATCAAGTGTTTCTGGTGAGCAAGGTCTATCCGCATAATGCCAGCCAAAAGGGCATGCCCCGTGCCTGTGAAGCCAGTCTCCAACGGTTGGGCACTGACTATATCGATCTGTATTTGTTGCACTGGCGTGGCCAGCACCCCCTTGAAGAAACCGTAGAAGCCTTCGAACGCCTGCGCGAGGCCGGCAAGATTGGCCGCTGGGGTGTGTCCAACTTCGATGTGGCGGACCTGCAGGAACTGGCAGCCCCGGCGTGTGCCACGAATCAGGTGCTCTATAACATCGAGGAACGGGGCATCGAATTCGATTTGCTGCCTTGGTGGCAACAACATCATCTGCCGCTCATGGCCTACTGCCCCATCGCCCAGGGCGGAGCACTGCTGTCGAGTCCGACGCTCAAGCAGATCGCCCTGCGTCACGAGGTAGCTCCCGCCCAGGTTGCATTGGCCTGGGTATTGCGCCAGGACGGCGTGATCGCCATTCCCAAGGCGGTGACGCCCGAGCATGTGCGGCTCAATGCCGCTGCTGCCGCGCTGGTGCTCGATGAGCACGACCTCGATGCCATCGACCGTGTATTCGGCGCGCCCAAACGCAAGCATCCCTTGGCGATGGTCTAGCTGACGACAGAAACGGCGCCGTCCATGGCCGCCGTTTCTGCGGTTCGGTTTAACCCGCTACCGGGCTGCGCCAGTCATCCGACCCCGACGTGCCGGACACCTCATGGGTCCACACGATCTTGCGATAGGTGAAATACACGTCTTCCAGATGGGTGAAATGCGCATTGTCCGGGTCCTGGCAGTTGGGCATGCGTGATTGGATATCCACCAGGGTCGCGCCCTCCAGTTCAATGGTGAAGTAGTGTTCTTGGGTACCAGCCGAAGAGGTACGGAACCATTCCAGTCGACACTTGACCTCTTCGCCGCTGGTCAACGCGCTGAACAGCAGCGGCGATGATTTATCGAAGACCTTGCTGATCATCAGCGGTTTATGCACCCGCTGACCGGTCGGTTGGCCGGATTGCGGGTCCCTGGGAATGATGACCTGATGGGAGAAGGCTTGTACCAGGATCTGGTCTTCGTGGCCTTCCTGATAAATATTGCCTACCGAGTCCTGAGTGAACGTGCCTGCCGTAATCAAACCTTGTTTGACACCGGTGATTGAAAGATACGCGGGTGTTGGCATGACGGGTTTCCTTGCCTGGTTATTGAGGTAGTTCCAACCCGCAATGCTGCCGGTTGGTCAAATGCCTATAACAAAAAACGTGCCGAAAACTGTGATGACCAATAGGGCCGCGCTCTGCGCCGAATCTTCGTCTGTGTTTATCTAAAAAACCGCCTTGAAATGCAGATAAGTTGGAGAATATGTGCGCATAAGTGCGCATTTAATTGCTCGCTATTATCTTCCTTTAATTATCTAGGTTTCCACGGCCTGGCTGTACAGGGTGTGAGTGTTCAACTGCGCAAAAAGCTGCGCAGGCCCCTCATTCAGAGGCTTGTAGGAAATGACTTAAGTATTGGGTGGCTGCTTGCTCAATGGTCTTGGCATGACTAAGGTTTGCGAACTTCGTGGAAGTTAAGGCGAAGCCAGGATGGCAAGTTGATAGGTTGGTCTAGTTGTTATTGTCTTGTCTTGAATCTAATGCTTAGTTGCGTATGGTCCTAAATGGTCTATTCAGGAAAGTTTTGTACTTATTATTTGGAGCTTGCGCAAACTCCCTGCTCGCAGTCGAATTTTGCGGGCGGCGATGTGCGGTTTTCAACTGAGTATGAAACCCTCGAATTCGAGCTGGGCAAGGCCCAATCCATACATGGTGCGTGCCAGCCGGACTGGCAGAAAGTCGTGGCAACCGCCGAGGTTCTGCTAAGGGAACAATCCAAGGATCTTCGCGTGGCTGTCTGGTTGGCCTGGGCGCTGCATCAGCGTGAGTCCTTTCCTGGCCTGCTGGCCGGATTGAAATTATTGCGTCTTCTCTGTGAGAGCCATTGGTCGGAGGTGTATCCCCGAAAAACGCGCACCCGTGCCGCTGCGTTTCAGTGGTTGGTATTGCGCCTGGAGGCATTGCTCGCGCGCCACTTGGCCCTCCAGGACCAACAGCCGCTTTTTCGTGCGGTCGTTGAGGAGCTGGAGGGCCTGGATGAGCTGTTGAGCCGTCATCTGAAAGAGGACGCGCCTTTGCTATTGCCGATTTGCAGGCAATTGACCCAGCAGTTGGAGCGCGCCGCGCAGAGCCAACCGCCGGCCACAGGATTGACCGGCGTGATGGCCCAGGTGAAGCAGGCCACGACACAACTGATCAAGCCTGAGCCGGTGCTGGAGAGTGAGAAGGATGCGCACAAATGGCTGCGAGCATTGCAGGAGCAGGCCCGTCCGCTCTGCGCCTGGTGGTTGCGCCAGAACGCTACCGACCTGCGTGCCTTGCGCCTTAATCGCACGCTGATGTGGCTCTCCCTGCTCAGCTATCCGGACGCGGACAGCGAGCGTATCACCGCGCTGCGCGGCCCAGCACCGGACAAGCTCAAACGCCATCACGAACGCTTTGCCCAAAGCCACTACGCCGATCTGCTGCTGGAACTTGAGGCCAGTCTGGCCGGCGCGATGTTCTGGTTCGACGGCTTACACATGGTCTGGCAATGCCTGGAAGCCCTGCAGGCCGAGCTGGCCATGACTGAACTGGAAGTGAATTTTGCCCTGCTGCTGCAGCGCCTGCCGAACCTGCCTGAGTTTCGCTTCCACGACGGTAGTCCATTTGCCGATGCGGGCACACGGGACTGGATCGCCACGCAGGTTTTACGTCACCTGCGGCCGCCCGAGGCGCCGTGCGAGGCCGTCGAGGAGGCGCCTTGGGAAGTCGCCTTGCAGGCCCTGCAGCCCAGGCTGCGCAAAGACGGGCTCAAGGCCGTCGTGCATGAACTCAAGCGGGGGTTGCATGGGGCTCGCAGCGACCGCGAGCGCTTTCATTGGCGCCTGGCACAGGCCCGGCTGTGCGTGCAGGCGGGCAAACATGAGTTGGCGAAGATCCAGCTCGACCATCTGGACCTCGAGTTACAACGAACGGGGCTGGAGCGCTGGGAGCCGGAACTCGCTGTCCATGTCACGCAGCTGTTGCACCGCTGCTGTGACCTGTTGCCACAGAGCCATGCCGTACGCGAGCGCAAGGAAGACACCCACCGCAGGCTGTGCCTCTTCGATCTCGAAGCGGTACTTGAATAGGCTTTCGAGCCACTCGAAAAAAGGAGAAACACCATGGCCAAAGAAGGTTCGGTTGCACCCAAGGAACGCATCAACATCACCTTCAAACCTGCCATCGGCGCTGCCCAGGAAGAAGTCGAACTGCCGTTGAAACTGCTGGTGCTGGGAGATTTCACCCAGCGCGAAGACGCGCGCAAGCTCGAAGATCGCAAGCCTATCGCGATCGACAAAAACAGCCTTGACGAAGTCTTGGCCAACCAGGCGCTGAGCCTGGTGCTGAACGTCCCTAATCGTCTTCAGGACGACGCCGATGTCGAGGAGCTGGGGATTCAGGTGCGCATCCATTCGATGAAGGATTTCAACCCCGCCCATCTGGTGGAGCAGATTCCAGAGTTGCAGAAGCTCATGGCTCTACGTGAGGCATTGGTGGCGCTCAAGGGGCCCCTGGGCAACACGCCGAGCTTTCGTAAAGCCATCGAACAGGCGCTGGCCGATGACGAGTCCCGCGCACGGGTATTGGCGGAACTGGGCTTGAGCAGCCAACCCGCCTGACATTTTTCAGTAAAAGGACACTGACGCCATGAACAGCCAACCGATACAGACCTCGGTCAACGCCACCGAAGAACACAGCATCCTCGACAACATTATTGCCCAAACATTACTCAGCGCCGACGACGAAGCCTATGCCATCGCCAAGCGCGGGGTATCGGCCTTCATCGAAGAACTGATCAAGCCTCAGAACAGCGCAGAACCGGTCAAGAAGCGCTTGGTCGATCGAATGATTGCCGAGATCGACACAAAGCTCAGCCTGCAAATGGACGAGATTCTGCACCATCCGCAATTCCAGGCACTGGAATCCGCGTGGAGGGGCTTGCAACTGTTGGTCGACCGCACCAATTTCCGCGAAAACATCAAAATCGAACTGTTGAACGTTTCGCGCCAGGACCTGCTCGACGACTTCGAAGATTCGCCTGAGGTGACGCAATCGGGGCTCTACAAGCATATCTACAGCGCTGAATACGGTCAGTTTGGTGGCCAGCCGGTGGGCGCGATAATCGCCAATTACTTCCTGGCGCCCAGCGCTCCCGATGTGAAACTGATGCAATACGCGTCCAGTGTGGCCTGCATGGCCCATGCGCCGTTTATCGCCGCGGCCGGGCCGGGGTTCTTCGGCCTTGAGAGCTTCACCGGCCTGCCTGACCTGAAGGATCTCAAGGATCATTTCGAAGGCCCGCAGTTCGCCAAATGGCAGAGCTTTCGCGAGAGCGAGGATTCCCGTTATATCGGGCTCACCGTCCCGCGTTTCTTGCTGCGTACGCCTTACGATCCCCTCGAATGCCCGGTCAAGACCTTTGCTTATCGGGAAAACGTGGTGAACAGCCACGAGCACTACCTGTGGGGCAATACCGCCTATGCGTTTGCCACGCGCCTGACCGACAGCTTTGCGCGGTTCCGCTGGTGCCCCAATATCATTGGCCCACAAAGCGGCGGCGCGGTGGAGGATCTGCCGTTGCATCACTTCCACAGCATGGGCGAAATCGAGACCAAGATCCCCACCGAAGTATTGGTGTCCGACCGTCGAGAATATGAGCTGGCGCAAGAGGGCTTCATTGCTCTGACGATGCGCAAGGGCAGCGACAACGCCGCGTTCTTTTCCGCCAGTTCCGTGCAGAAGCCCAAGCACTTCGGCATCAGTGCCGAGGGCAAGCAAGCCGAGCTGAATTACCGTCTTGGCACTCAGTTGCCCTACATGATGGTGGTCAACCGCCTGGCTCATTACTTGAAGGTCCTGCAACGCGAGCAGTTGGGCTCGTGGAAGGAGCGCACTGACCTGGAGCTGGAGCTCAACAAGTGGATTCGCCAGTACGTCGCAGACCAGGAAAACCCTAGTGCCGAAGTGCGTGGCCGGCGGCCGTTGCGCGCGGCCCGTATCGTTGTCAGTGACGTTGAAGGCGAGCCCGGCTGGTATCGGGTCAATCTAAGCGTGCGACCGCACTTCAAATACATGGGCGCGGACTTCACCTTATCCCTGGTCGGCAAGCTCGACAAAGAATGAATCGGGGGCCAGGGATGATGCGCAACCAACGCCTTTTCGAGCGTCTTGATCGCTCCGCACCTCACTCAAAATGCTGTGCGAGTTCTGTCGCGGCCCATCTGGGCAAGATGCTCAGCATCCGCGCCGGCAGCGTCCAAACGCTGCCGGATTACGGCTTGCCTGACCTCAACGATATGAACCAGAGCCTGCACGAAACCCTGAGCCGGTCGCGACTACTGATCGAGCGCTTTATCCGGACCTACGAGCCGCGCTTGCAGAATGTCCTGGTGCGCGTCTTGCCCCGTGATCAGGAACCATTGGCCCTGGCATTTTCCATTGAAGCCACGCTGAGTGTTGACGGTGTCACGAAGCCCGTCACCTTCACTGCGCGGCTTGGCGACGCCGGTCGTAGCGAGGTCCATGCCGATGTCCGCTAACCGCTATTACCAGAGCGAACTCAGCGCGCTACGTCAGTTAGGCCGGCGTTTTTCCGAGCGCAACCCGGCGCTTGCGCCATTTCTGGGAGAGACCGGCAAGGACCCGGACGTGGAGCGTTTGCTGGAGGGTTTTGCTTTTCTCACCGGTCGCCTGCGCCAGAAGTTGGATGACGAGTTACCCGAGCTGACGCATTCGCTGATGCACTTGCTGTGGCCCAACTATATGCGACCGCTGCCGGCGTTCAGCATCCTCCAATTCGACCCGCTGCGACATGCAGGCCCCGGCGTGACCGTTGCGCGGGATACACCTGTGGAGAGCGAACCGGTCGACGGTGAGCGCTGCCGTTTCCGAACTTGTTACGCCACTCAGGTTCTGCCGTTTCAACTGAGCGCCCTGGAGTACAACCTTCAGGGCGAGCGGGCGGTGTTGAGCTTGCGCTTGGACATGAGCGCCGAGGGGAATTTCAGCGCGTGCGTATTTGACCGACTGCGCCTGCATCTGGCCGGGGACCGGTATATCAGTCAAGGCCTGTATTTGGGGTTGCTGCGTCATTTGGACGGCATTGAGTTACGGCCGTTCGGTCGCGACGGCGTTGGAATCGATGTCGGCAATGGCCAGGACCTGTCGCTGCGAATTAGCACGCAAAGCGTACAACCCGTAGGGTTCGCTGAAGAGCATGCACTGATCCCTTATCCGCCCAATACCTTTCGCGGATACCGTCACCTGCAGGAATATTTTGCCTTTCCCGACAAGTATCTGTTTGTCGATTTGGTTGGGCTGGATGTACTGCAGACGTTGCCGACCGCAGCCCTCCAGCAAGCGTGCGGTGTGACGCTGCGTTTTGAGCTGAGCGGTCGTTGCCCGCAACTCCAGCAACCTACGCTGGATAACGTGAAGCTGTACTGCACGCCCATCGTCAACCTGTTTGAACATGACGCCGTTCCGATCCGCCTGGATGGCAAACAGGATGAATACTTGCTGATCCCTGGAGAATACAAGCGGGGCAATGCCGACGTGTTTTCCGTTGACCGGGTGACCGGGTGGCGCCCCGGAGGGTTGGGGTATCAGGCATACGTGCCGTTTGAATCCTTCGAGCACGACGCCAACGAGGGCTCACCCTGCTACAGCATTCGCCAACGCGCATCCGCACATCACGGCGGTCTCGATACCTGGCTGGGGTTTGGCAATGGCGTGGGGCAAAGCCAGGAAACCCTCTCGGTCGAGCTGACGTGCACCAATCACAACGTGCCTCGGTCGCTCAAGGCGGGGGCAATCAACCAGCCCTGCGAACAAACTCCCGAAGGCCTGTCGTTTCGCAATATCTGCGCGCCGACCGAGAGTTTTGCGCCGCCGCTGGATCAGGACTTTCTTTGGCGGTTGATCAGCAACATGTCGCTCAACTACCTGTCGTTGAGCGACATCAGTGCGCTGAAGGTCGTCCTGCAAACCTACGACCTGCCGCGTTACCACGATCGGCAGGCGCAAAAAATCAGTCAGAGAAAGCTGGACGCATTGCGCTCCATCCAGCACACGGGGGGCGACCGATTGCATCGCGGCATGCCGTTTCGCGGCGTGCGAATCGACTTGACCGTCGACGCCCAGGGCTTTTTGGGGCCCGGCGAGATTTTTATGTTCGCGTCGGTACTCAATGAGTTCTTCACGCTGTACGCCAGCCTCAATGCTTACCACGAACTACGAGTCATCAGCACACAAGGAGACGTGTACCAATGGCCAATCCGGATGGGCCAACAGCCCCTGCTTTAAAGCAACTGAGCCGAGTCATCCGTGAGTACTCGCTGTTCCAGGCGATCGCTCGGGTGATCGAGCAGTTGCGCGATGTGCACCCGCTGCTGGATGACGACGCGTTGTATGAGCGCTTGGAGTTTCAGGCCAATCCAGGGTTGGGGTTTCCCGCTCACGATATTGATCGCTTGGAGTTTTTTGTTGAGCAGGGTCAATTGCGCGCCCGTCTTCGCCTCAACGTCATGGGCCTATGTGGCGCGGGATCGCCGTTGCCTGCGTTTTACGCGGAACAGGCATGCGCCGAAGGCGCTGATGCAACCCGCGATTTTCTGGATCTGTTTCACCATCGATTGCAGCGACTGATGCTGGGGATCTGGCGTAAATATCGTTACCGCACCTGTTTCGAGACAGGGGCACGGGACGCCTTTTCCGAGCAGATGTTTGCGTTGATCGGTTTGAGGGGCCAGCCGATTCGCGCTGCCGCCCAACTGGACTGCAAGCGGCTGTTGCCCTACCTGGGACTGCTTGGCTTGCGAGCCCATTCGGCGGCCTTGATCGAAACGGTGCTGCGTTACTACTTCAAGCACAGCCGCTTGTGGATCGAGCAATGGGTTGAGCGCTCGGTGGCGATCGCTCAATGCCAGACAAACCAGCTAGGCGTCGCCAACAGTGTGCTGGGCCAGGACAACGTGCTGGGCAGTCGTGTCGCCGACCGTGGCGGCAAATTCAGGGTGCATGTGCACGATCTGGGCTGGCAGCGCTTTCACGGTTTTTTACCCACTGGCGCGGACTATCCGCAGCTGTGCTCGTTGATACGGCTGACTGTGCGCGATCCGCTGGAATACGACTTGCGCCTGGTGCTTGCGAAAGAAGAGATCAGGCCGCTGCACATCGGCGAACACAACGTCTGCCGGCTGGGATGGACCAGCTGGCTCGCGCACGACTGTGCTGACGGTGTGCTCATCGTGGCCAGCGACGCACATTAGGGGATCAGCAAAGATGATAAATGTAGACCTGCAACAACTTATCCGCACATTGACCCCACAGGCACGGCGAGATCTGGAGCGGTCCGCCGAGCGATGTGTCACACGGGGTGGCCATGAGGTCTTGGTAGAGGACTACCTATTGGCCTGGTTGGAGCACAGCGATTGCCTTCTGGCACGGGCATTGGCCGACGCTGGTGTCGAGGTCGGCGAGCTGCACGCCATCTTGCAACCAAAAGCGCAGGCCAACGCGTCACGTAATCCGGTATTCGCCCAGGCGCTGGTGCATTGGTTGCAGCAGGCATTGCTCGTTGCCCACCTGCAATTGCATCAAACCGAGGTGGATCACGCCGCGCTGCTATTGGCGCTGCTGCAGCATCCGCAGCAGCATGCCGGCTGTGCTTACCAAAAGCTGTTGAGCCGTGTGGATACGCAGCGTGTGCTTGAGTTTGTGTCGAGTCGCGCCGTTGAAACCCCGCCTGCATTGGCTGACGAGTCCTGCCTGGCACGGTTTACCCACGATCTGACACACCAGGCGCAATCCGGGCGCATCGACCCGGTGCTGTGTCGGGATGATGAGCTTCGCCGGTTGATCGACATCCTTGTGCGCCGACGTAAGAACAATCCGCTATTGGTCGGCGAAGCCGGAGTGGGCAAGACCGCAATTGTCGAAGGACTAGCCCTGCGCGTTGTCGGCGGCCAAGTGCCGGAACTGTTGAAGGATGTGCGCGTGCTGACCCTGGACATGGGCATGCTGCAAGCCGGGGCCAGCATCAAAGGTGAATTCGAGCGGCGCCTCAAGGGGGTGATCGACGAGGTCAATGCATCCCCACGCCCGATTATTCTGTTTATCGATGAAGCCCATACCCTGGTGGGAGCGGGAGGCCCAGCAGGTGGGGCTGATGCCGCCAACCTGCTCAAGCCGGCGCTGGCGCGCGGTGAGCTACGCACCATTGCCGCGACCACCTGGTCCGAATACAAGCGTCACTTCGAGAAAGACCCGGCCCTGGCGCGGCGCTTCCAGCCTGTCCATGTCGGTGAGCCCAGCGTCGAACAGGCGGTTTCGATCCTGCGTGGGCTAGTGCCGGTGCACGAAACCAGCCATGGGGTCTACGTGCGTGACGACGCCGTCGTGGCGGCGGCACACTTGAGTGCCCGTTATCTGGCGGGTCGACAGCTACCCGATAAAGCGGTGGATGTACTGGATACCGCTTGCGCGCGTGCGCGGATCAGCCGGGTTTGCGCGCCTGAGGCGTTGCAGCGTCTGGAGGCGGATCTGGCCGAAGGCGCCCGACAACGCCTGGCATGGATTCGCGACAGGGATGCCGGGGTGCCGGTGGATACGCAGGCTTTGCACGCGCTGGATCTTCGCTTGGCGGCAGTAGAGAGCGAGCGGCACTCATTGGAGCAGCGTTGGCTCGAACAGCGCGCGTGCGCGGAACAGGCACTGACTCTGCGCCGGCACCTGGAGGACGCTCGCCGTGTAGGGCAGGGCGTCGACGCCTTGGAACAGGCACTTGGCGAACAGAGACGCGCATTGTCTGCACTGCAAGGCCCGCAGCCATTGGTTCATCTTGAGGTTTGCCCACGCCTGGTGGCCGAAGTGATCAGCGCGTGGACCGGGATTCCGGTCGAACGCCTGGCGTTTGAGCACAGTGATGCGGTCACTGGGTTTGCCCAGGCACTGCGTGCACGCATCCTCGGTCAGGAGCCTGCCGTGCAGGCACTGGATCGTAATCTAAGAGCGGTCGCCGCTGGCCTCAATAAGCCCGACGCGCCGGTCGGTGTGTTTCTGCTGGTGGGACCCAGCGGCGTAGGCAAGACAGAGACGGCCCTGGCCCTGGGCGACTTGCTCTACGGCGGTGAGCGCTTTGTCACGACCTTGAACATGTCCGAGTACCAGGAGAAACATGCGCTATCTCGGTTGATTGGGGCGCCGCCCGGTTATGTCGGATACGGCGAGGGCGGCGTGCTGACGGAGGCGGTGCGTCAACGACCGTACTCGGTCGTCCTGCTGGATGAAGTGGAAAAGGCCGACCCGGAGGTGCTGAACCTGTTTTATCAGATCTTCGACAAGGGCCTGGCCAACGATGGCGAAGGTCGGGAAATCGACTTTCGCAATACGCTGATCCTGATGACGTCCAACCTGGGCAGCGATTGCATTACCGATCTGTGTTCCGGCGCCCAGCGGCCGGATGCGCAGGCGCTGCACGCGGCGATCTATCCGCTGTTGCGTGACTATTTCAAACCGGCGCTGTTGGCGCGCATGCGCGTATTGCCCTATTACCCGATCGCGGGCGATGTGCTGCAGCAGTTGGCCAGGGCCAAGCTGGAGTGCCTCGGGCGGCGGTTGGAAGGACGCCGGCTGGCGTTCAGCTATACAGCGGAACTGGTCGCGCATATGGCTGACCGTTGCAGCCATAGCGACAGTGGCGCGCGCTATATCGACCAATGGATCGAGACCCATCTGATGCCACAGATGGTCGACCGTCTGCTGGAGGCGATGGCCGTCGGTGAATCGCTGTCGCGCGCCCACGCCGATCTTGACCACCGTGGACAACCGATCTGCGAGTTCAGCCAATGACGGACAATCTCTTTAGCCAACTGCCCCATCCCCTGGCTTATGCCGAAGCATTGTTGGGCTGGTTCACGCGCCTGGGCACCGACAGTGACGAGGCGAGCTTGCCCGAGCTGTGTGCCGCGGCGACGGCGCAGCTTAGCGAGTGCGAACTGAGCCAGTTGTATAAGTACGACGAGACGACGGGTCGGCTTGAGCTGATTGCCCAGCACCTAGCGGGTACCTTGCCGCCAGGCGGACGGCTATGCGGCGACGACGTTCAGCATCAGCCGCTGTTGCAGTATGTCCTCAAGCAAGCCAGCCCTCTGAACCTGGATGACCTGAGTGGTAGCGTTTACGAGAGCGGCTTCTTACCGGCGATGGCGACGCCGTGGCAGTCGTTGTCATGTATACCGCTGTTCGGTCAGCGTGAATGCCTCGAAGGCTTGCTGTTGTGCGCCAGCCTGCGCCCCAGACCCTTGCAGGACTATGCCCGGTCATTGGGGCAATTGGGCAGCTTTGCGTTGACGCAATTGGGTTTACTGCGCCGCGTGCGTCCTGCCCACAGCCGCGCGACGAACCAGGTCAGCGCGCGAGCCCCTCAAAGCACTCACGGCCTGATCGGCACCAGCAAAGCGATGGCCGATACCTGTCGTTTGATCGACAAGGTTTTGCAGGCTCCCTACACCGTGCTGCTAAGCGGCGAGACCGGCACCGGCAAAGAAGTGGTGGCGCGCGCCATCCATAGCGCCGGCCCGCGCAACGGCAAGGCGTTCGTGGTGCAGAACTGTGCCGCCTTCCCCGAAGGCTTGCTGGAAAGTGAGCTGTTCGGCTACCGCAAAGGCGCCTTCACCGGCGCCGAGCGCAACCACATCGGTTTGTTCGATACCGCCGATGGCGGCACCTTGCTTTTGGATGAAATAGGCGACATGCCGTTGTCGCTGCAGGCCAAGCTATTACGGGTGCTGCAGGAAGGTGAAATCCGTCCGCTGGGCGCCAGCGCGGCCCATCGGGTGGATGTGCGCATCATTGCCGCGACCCACCGCGACCTGACGGCCATGGTGGCCGAGGGGACATTTCGCGAGGATCTTTATTACCGTTTGGCGCAATTCCCCATCGAGCTGCCGCCTTTGCGCGAGCGAGATGGCGATGTACTGCTGTTGGCGCGGCATTTCGCCGAAAAGGCCTGTGTCGCATTGGGTCGGTCAACGGTGCAATGGTCGAGTGCGGCGCTCGATCAACTGTCCGGTCATCCGTTCCCCGGCAATGTTCGCGAACTCAAATGCCGAGTCGAACGCGCGGTATTGCTGTGTGACGAAAACCTGATCCTGCCGGCGCACTTGTGCCTGGAGCCGAAGCCGGTAGTGCCCTGTGTCGATGCGACGTTACGCCAGCGCCTGGAGCGGGTTGAGCGGGTATTTCTGCTCGATTGCCTGCACAAGAACCGTGGTAACCGGACCCGTACCGCCCGGGAGCTGGGCGTGGCACGTCGCACGCTGCTGTATCGACTTGCGCGTCTGAACATTCCCTGTGGCGATGTGGCGGGGAGTGCTGAATGAGCCGATCAAGAATGTGTTGTCCGACCGCGTACCTGAATTTTCCGGGAGAAACCTGATGCTTCTACGTCCGTGGCAAGCCTGGGGGCTTGTGCTGTGTCTACTGAGCGGCTGTAACGCCAACTACGTTTTTGATGATGCCGATTACCGTCCGCTGGGCGACCCCCAAACGACGCGTCGTGGTCAGTGAGCAAGGAGTGCCGAGCGATGCAATTAGTGTTCGAGGTATGTGACACCGCCAGCGGTGAGGCGCCGCTGCGCAAGGTGTTTGACCGCGTCGGGGGTGTTATCGGTCGTGGCGCAGGATGCGACTGGGTAATTCCGGATGCGACGCGGTTGCTCTCCAGCCACCATGCGTTGATCGGCTACCGAGATGGGCAGTACTTTCTGACGGATGTCAGCAGTAATGGCATTGGCGTGGCAGGCGGCATGGAGCGTTTGAGGAAGGGGCAGGCGCGGCTGATCGCCGACGGCGAGGTCTATCAGCTGGGCGCCTTGGACATTCGGGCGCACTTGCGACCGCGCTGGATGACGCAGGACGACCGGCAGGCGCTGGCCTGCGCCGACACCATTCCAGATGACGCATTTCTTGGACTGGACCCGATGCACGCCTTGGCGCATGAGCAACGGCGCGATGAGTCTTGCGAGGAGCTGGATGCGCTGGCGCACAGTGTAGAAACGCCCACCTGTTCGTTTGCCCATAGCGCCGTGGAGCGCGATCACCTGACGCTGCCGAGATGGGCGCAACCTTCCAAGCGCATGCCGCCCCCTCCACCTGACCGAAGCGTGCCCGAGCTGCCGGCAGCCTTCTGGGCGCAGTTTGGCGACGCCCTGGGCCTGCGGATGGATGGGCTCGATAGCGTGGCCTGCGAAGCGCTGGCGATCAAAGTGGCGGGCCTGTTCAGACAAACCGTCGAGGGAATGCAGCAATGCCTGCGCACTCGAGATGAGCTGAACAATGAATTGAACCTGGGCGCAGCCATGCCTGGCTTCAAAAGCCATAACCCGCTGAAAGACTGCCTCGATACCCAGGCGACCTTAACGGCATTGCTGGGCGCGGGCGAGCTGGGTCAATTGTCCGCCGAGTTGGCGCTGGCTCAAGCCTGTCGGGAGATACAAGTCCATCAGTTGGCGTTGGTGGTGGCTTGTCGAGCGGCGGTGCGCGGCGCGCTCGCGGCGTTCGCGCCGAGCCATTTGATGCTGTGCTTCGAGCGAGAAGGTAAACCGGCCAGGTTCACCACCGACGGCGCGTGCTGGCGCGCCTATCAGCGTCACTACCGACATCTGGTCGATGGGCTCCCCCTGGATGAACAGCTGTTGAACAGCGATTTTTCCAAGGCCTACGAGGAGCAGGTGCGCTTGGTTTCCACGTTGCATGCGGCGTACCCAGGATGAGATTTATGTATCGAACCTTTATTGCATTGATGCTGTTGGCGCTGAGCCTGTCGAGCGGTTGCAGTCATGTAGGACCGTTTTCAACCCTGACCAAATTGGACCTGACATTGACGGCCGGCGAAGCGCTGAACCCGGACTTGCACGGTCGGCCTTCCCCCGTGGTGGTGCACCTGCTGGAGCTGCGCCATCCGGTCGCGTTCGAAAATGCCGATTTCTTCAGCCTGTATGCCCGAGCTGAACAAGCATTGCCTAAGGACTGGGTGAACTCCGAGGAGCTGGAACTACGCCCCGGTGAACAGGTGGCGCTCAAACTCAGCATCGAGCCACAGAGCCGTTATGTCGGCGTGCTGGCCGCTTATCGGGATTTGCCCCATGTGCAATGGCGGCTGGCGTTGCCCGTGGCCCCGCAACAGCGCACGCGTGTCGAAGTGACGTTGGACGAATCGGGTATTCGTCTTGTGGATCCGTTCGCCAGCCGGTCGGGGAACTCAAATGCAGGCCTATAAAGTCATCTGGCAGGAAGGCATGCTGCTGCGTCCTCAGCACTTGCAGCACAACGACCGTTATTACCAGCAGCAACTCAATCAGACACGCCTGTTGGGCAGTGACGGTTGGGGATTCCTGACGCTGCACGTCGATACCCAGCACCTCAACCTGGGCAAGGTGGTGCTTACCCAGGCCAGCGGGATGTTTCCCGACGGCAGTCTGTTTGCATTGGACAGTGCCGACGAACCGCTGGTATTGCAGGTTCCCGTCGGTGCCGGCGGTCAGGCCGTGTACCTGGCGTTACCGCTGGCGATCGGCAATCAGGTCGAAGCGCGGCTCCCGGAGCAGGGCGACGTGCTTGCGCGGTATGTCAGCTGTGAACTTCAAGTCGGCGACTCCAACGCGGGTGCCGATTCGCGCTGCCAGATTCATTGCGCGCGCCCGGACCTGCGATTGGTGTTGGGAGAGCAACGCGATGATCCGCTGCTGGTGAAACTCCAGGTGGCCCAGGTTGTGGAATCGACGCGGGAAGGGGGCGTGACGCTGGATGCGGATTTCGTACCGACCTTCCTCTATCTGCAGCGTTCTGGCTACGTGGCGTCGTGCGTCAAGGAGGTGATCAGCCTACTCGCTACCCGGGGCGATGCGATTGCCACGCGCGTCCAGGGTAATGGCGGATCGGCGGGCGCTCAGTTAGGTGACTTCCTCATGCTGCAATTGATCAACCGTACGGAACTGCTCTTGCATCACTACTTGAGCCAGCCCCAGGTCCGTCCAGAAGCGGTGTATCGCCAGTTGCTGTCGTTGCTCGGCGAGCTATCGACATACGGCACCGATAACAAGCGCGCGCAGTCGCAGGGGCGGTACCGACATGACGATCAGGGTGAGAGCTTCCGAAGCTTGATGGACGGCATTCGAACGGCGCTGTCGCGGGTGTTGGAGCAGCATGCGACGCAGCTCACGCTGCAACCGCGTCAATACGGCGTGCTGGTTTGCCCGGTCAGCGATCTCAAACTGCTGGGTTGCGCCACCTTCATTCTAGCGGCCGAGGCCCAGTGCGATTCGGAAGAACTGCGCCACCGTCTGCCGGCGCACCTCAAGATCGGCCCTGTGGAGCGCATCCGTGAGTTGGTCAACCTGCACCTGGCGGGTATCAAGCTCAAGCCGCTGCCGGTGGCGCCGCGGCAGATCCCGTTCCATGCCGGCAAAACCTATTTCATGCTCGATCTCAGTGCCCGCGACATCACACAGCTGGAGCAGTCGGGTGGCTTCGCCTTCCACGCCAGCGGCGAGTTCGCAGGACTGGAACTCAACTTTTGGGCCATCAGGAACTGAACATCATGACTATGGACAGTGAATACCCGCAGGACGAAAAAACCGTCCTGCTAGACCGCGAGGGCAACCAACCGGCACAGGGGGCGCTGACGGACTTCCCGACGCCCCCACGCTTCGAACAGCTGGAAGACCGCATGATCTACTCGGCCGCCCTGCAGGGCGTGCAGAGCTTCGATATAGGGCCCAACACTTTGGTAACGGCGGCCTGGGATCTGCTGTCCCAGGTGGTGCAGCTCAAGGCCAGTTCCGGCCGGGAGAGCTTGCAGAGCCTCAACGATCGATTATCGGCGGGGGTCTCGGCATTTGAAATGCGGGCCTCCCATGAGGGGGCGGAAAAGAGTCAGGTCATGTCTGCCCGCTATGTGCTGTGCAGTGTGATTGACGAGGCGGTGGTGACGACGGCGTGGGGTGCCCGCAGTGACTGGTCGACCATGAGCCTGCTGAGCCGTTTTCATCAGGAAACCTTCGGCGGCGAGAAATTTTTCCAGTTGCTGGAGCGTTTGTCCCGCGACCCGATCAAGCACCTGGCCATGCTTGAACTGATGTACCTGTGCTTATCGATAGGGTTCGAAGGCCAGTATCGCGTCATGGAGCGTGGAGCGGCGCAACTGGAAGCGGTACGCGATGGTTTATATCGACAGATCCGGCACGTGCGCGGTGAACGCCTGCCGTCGGCGGCGTCGGTTGAGCCTGGGCGAGCAGGCGACACACGGTTGCGGATGATCTCGGCGACCTGGGTTGTTGTCCTGACCGTCGCCTGCTTGCTGGTGGTGTACTCCGGGTTTGCCTGGGTCTTGCGCAACGAGCGCATGACCGTCCTGCAACCCTTTCAATCCGTGGCGCCGGATCAGACGCGGACGCCGATGTAACGCTGGGAGCAATCAATGAACGCATTCTTCACGGGCGTGGGCAGAGTGCTGCGCAAGAGTTGGGTCTGGAGCCTGCTGCTGGTGTTATGCCTGGCGGCGCTGGTGTGGTGTTTCGGGCCGTTGTTGGCGGTGGACGATTATCGATTCTGGCAAGGGGCCACGGCACGTCTGCTGAGCATCAGCGTGCTGTTTCTGCTGTGGGGCCTGGCGATGGTGGTAGTGGGAGGGCGGCGCGCGGCATGGCTCGACAGGCCGGACCACCAGGCGCGACATCAACGTCAGGTGTTGATCGACCAAGAGCGGCGGCAGGTGCGCGGGCGTTTCAAGGAGGCGTTGCAAACCCTGAAAACCTCACGCTGTTATGGGGAGCATGGCGAACGTTGGCGCAATGACTTGCCCTGGTACCTTCTGATCGGCGAACAGGGCAGTGGCAAAAGCCAGTTGTTGGCCGCCGGCGGCGTGCGGTTTCCGCTCGACCGCAGCGACACACCCTCAGGCACGACCGCCTACTTTGATTGGTTCCTGGCTGATGAGGCCGTGATCGTCGAAAGCGCCGGGCGCTATCTGACGCAGCCCGATGGTGAAGTGGACGAAGCAGGCTGGGCGACGTTGCTGGGCTTGCTCAAATCGCGGCGCCGGGCACGTCCGCTCAATGGCGTGGTGGTGACGCTGGCGGTGGACACCTTGCTCGGCGGCAACGAACACGACTTGGATCTGCATGCCCGTCATGTGCACGCGCGCTTGCAGGACATCCACCAGACGCTGCATATGGATGTGCCGATTTATCTGGTGTTGACCCAGGCTGACCGCTTGCCGGGGTTTGCCGAATTCTTCGATACGCCTCAGGGGGACAGCGCCCAAGCGGTATTGGGAGAGCGTTTGCCCGCCAGTAAAACCGGTACCGAGATGGCCCAGGTACGCGATGCCTTTGAAGCCTTGCTCAAGCGTCTGGGCACGGAGCTGATTCCGCGATTGCACCAGGAGCGCAGTGCCGAGCGGCGCGGCGTCATGCTTGATTTTCCTCGGCAGGCCGCGCGAATCGCCGAGCGGTTGTGCCTGTTCGTGGAGTCCGGGTTCTCGGCTCATCGCTTCCAACGTATCTTTGGACTGCGCGGGTTCTATCTGACGAGTACGGAAACCGCTGACAGGCGCGGCCATTTTGTCCAAGGTTTGTTCAAACAGGTGATTTTTGCCGAGGCCGGCCTTGCGGGGTTGCAGACCTCGGAGCGACGTCGCCTCCATCTTCGTCAGGGCTTGCTGATATTGGCGGCATCAGGGGTTGTGGTCGGCAGTGGGGCATTGTGGACGCACAGTTATTCGGCCAATCATCAGCGCCTGATGCAACTGGCGCAGCTGATCGCGCCTCAACCCCCGGCGACACCAGGTTCGGACGCCACTCTGGCGTTGCTGCCACTGCTGGACAGCCGGCTGGCTGCCACCCAGGTGTTTCCCGCGGTGACGGATGCACGCCGGATCGAACGGGCTGGGCTGTATCAGGGCGAGAGCAGTCGCCCGGTGTTGGTGACGGCTTATGAGGACGCGCTACGCCAACAATTATTGCCCGAGGTCGCGGCGTTGCTTGAAGCGCAGGTGCAGGCCACGCTGAACGACCGCGAAAAGTTGATGGACAGCCTGCGGGCCTACCTGATGCTCAATTTGCCCGAGCGTCGGGACGCGACCTGGCTGGCCGAGCGCGTGGCGGCTCAGTGGGCCGCGCTATATGGCGGGGATAGCTCGGCGCAGAACAGGCTGAACGCGCATTTCTCATATTTGCTTAGGCTATCTTTTGAATCGCCGTTGAATGCCGAACGGGTGGCAGCGGCTCGCCAGGCCCTGCGCGGAGAGTCGCTGGCGGGTGTGATCTATCGGGTATTGCGTGATCAGGCCCGCAATCTGGAACCCTATCGCTTGGCGGAGGGGGCAGGGGTGACGGTGGGCGAGGCCCTCATTCCGGGGTTCTTTACCCAACAGTACGTGCAGCACTTTGAAAAGCAGGGCCTGCGTCTGGTCAATGGGATTGTCCAGGACAACTGGGTACTCGGTGAAGGCGGCGATCTTAGTCCGATGGATATGCGGCAGTTGATGCAGGAGCTGGAACAACGCTATTTCAGCGAGTACGCCGATACTTGGAGCCGTGCCTTGAGCCGCGTCCGTCTGGAACCGAGCGAAACCCTCCGAGAGCATGTCGATACACTCGCGGGCCTCTCCTCGATGCAATCACCGCTGGTGCGTTTGTTGCAGCAGGTGCATGAGCACACGCGTTTTCCGACGGCTCATGAGCGCCTTGGTGGCGTACAGAAGGCCATCGAGCGCGGTACCTCGACTCAGAGCGAGGCGGCCGCAGGGTTGCTTAGCGGCCTCCAGGCGCAGGCGGTGCCGAACTCCGCTCGCCGTGCGTTGCTGCGTCGCTTCGAGCCCTTGCACCAGTTGCTGGATGCCGAGCGCAACCCCGACGGCGAATGGTTGCAGGCCTTGCGGCTGCTCCACGAGTGGCACTTGCAATTGGTCGCCCTGAACCGCGAAGGGGCGACGGAGCAGGCGGCGTTCAAGTTGGTCAAGCAGCGCATGGAGGGACAGCAGCCGCTGTTAGGCCAACTGCGCGACAGAGCGGCGCGCCTGCCGCTGCCCCTCAAAGGCTGGCTCGAAGCTATCGCTGACGACAGTTGGCGATTGCTGCTCGATGATGCGTATGTGCACGTCAATCAGCGCTATCAGAGTGAGGTCTATGGCTTCTACGCCAAGGCTATCCAGCGTCGATACCCCTTCAATGCGCAAGCCGCGGGCGAGGTCGCGCTGGGGGATTTTCAGGAGTTCTTCAAGCCAAGGGGCGCCATGGCGCGTTTTTACGAGAGCTACCTGAAGCCTTTTGTAAGCACCGAAGGCAGCCGCTTCCGGCTGCGCGGCTTGGATGGCCGCAGCCTGCCGATGTCGCGCTCGTCCCTGGAGCAACTGGCCAAAGCTCAACTGATTCGCCTGGGTTTTTTCAGTGAGGAGCAGGGCGAATGGGCCGTTCGTTTCACACTGGCACCCTACAGCCTGGACCCGACGGTTAGTCGCGCGGTCCTGCGTATCGGCGATAAGCAACTGGAGTACCGCCACGGTCCGATCGTGCCGACGACGTTCCATTGGCCTGAAGAGGCAGACAACGGCCGCAGCAGTCTGGTGCTGGAGCGTGGCGCCCAGCGGCCATTCGGTATCGAGAAAAACAGCGGGCCCTGGTCGTTCTTCCGCTTCTTGGATCTGATGCAAAGCGAGCCCGCCAATGGTCGCAATGCCCAGGTACTCAAGGCCGATCTTGCGGGGCTGCGCGCCAACTTCCTGCTCAGCAGCGCACGCCACCCGGGCCCGTTCCAGATGGCGGCATGGCGAACTTTCCGTCTGCCGGAGCAGCTGTGAGCCAACTGCGCGACCCGTGCCGCAGCGCCGGGCGCACCGAACGAGGCAGGACCCGCGCGCGCAATGAGGATGCATTTCTCGATTGCCCGCAACACGGTTGCTGGGCCGTGGCCGATGGGATGGGCGGGCATCGCGCCGGTGATGTGGCCAGCCAGTGGGTGATCAGCAGCCTTGCCGCGCTGCCGCGCCAGAGCAATTTCGACCAGCGGCTCAAGGCCGTGCGGCATTGTCTGCGGGTACTGGACAGCCGGCTGGGCCGAGCGTTGCCCCTCAATGCAAGCGCGCCGTACGCAATCATGGGCAGCACGGTTGTGGCGTTGTTGCTGGAGGGCAATCGGGCGGCCTGCATCTGGGCAGGGGACAGCCGTTGCTACCTGTGGCGCGGGCAGCGCTTGTATCAGCTATCGCGAGACCATTCCTTGCAGCAGCAACTGATGGATACGCAACGCTTGACCCGGCAACAGGCGCAGTCCCACCCGGCAGCGAGGTCTCTGACCCGTGCGCTGGGCGGGCGGCAACCGCTGATGTTGGAGGTGTTGGAGCTGTGTACTCGTCCTGGCGATGTGTTTTTGCTTTGCAGCGATGGTTTGTATCAGGGCCTCGGCCTTGACGCCTTGGGACGCGCGCTGAGTAGGGGCGCACCCGGTCAGGTGGTGGATCGGCTGTTCACCGAGGTGCTGCGTGGGCCGGCAGCGGATGACTTGACGGCCGTGGTGGTTCAGCCATGACCGCCGGGGTGGGGCCGACTGATGTGCTGGCAGGGCGTTATCAGCTTGAGCGCGTACTGGGTTCCGGCGGCATGGGCGTAGTCTATCGGGCTCGCGACCTGCTGCATGAGGCGTTCGGCGACGCCAACGCCTGGGTCGCCCTGAAACTGCTGGGCGAGCCATTGGCCCAGTCCCCGGATGGTCATGTGTTGCTGTACAGCGAATTCGCCCTGACCCGCAGCCTGCGACATGAGCATGTCGTGCGGATGTTCGCCTTCGACGTCGACACCGTCCGTGAAGTGGCGTTCTTCACCATGGAGCTGTTGCAGGGAGTGACCCTCGATCGCCTGCTGTTGGAGTGTCCGGAGGGTTTGCCGTGGAGCGAACTGCAGCCTCTGGCGCTGCAGTTGTTAGATGCCTTGAGCTACGCCCACCGGCAGGGCGTTCTGCATGGCGATGTAAAACCGGCGAATATCCTGTTGAGCGACGAGGGGTTGCGCCTGTTCGATTTCGGCCTGGGCCACGGCAAGGCACAGGAAGCGGCGGGGTTGCCTGGTTTGAGCCGTAGCCGTCTGAATGCCTGGACGCCTGCGTACGCGGCACCGGAACTGATGGCGGGTGGGGAACTGTCGGCCTTGGCTGACCTGTACGGCGCGGCGTGTGTCGTCTATGAACTCGCCCAGGGCCGCCGCTCGGCGCCACGTCAGCCCGACCAGCCGCTGCCCCGACCACGCGGCTTACCCAGGCGGTGTTGGCCGGCGTTGCGCTCGGCCTTGCATTGGACGCCGGAGCAGCGAAAGGTCACGGTGGCACAGCTGCGCGAGGCCATGGCCGGCGTCAGACGGTGCTGGTTCGTGTAGCGGCGGCTTTAACCGGGCAGGTCGTGCAAATGGCAGTAATCGGCCCAACTCATGCCCGCCATCTGCGCCACTTCCTTGTGCACCTCCAGGCGCCGGGCTTCGAACGCTTCAGGAGAGTCACTGGTGAGCTTGAGTGTCAGCTCCCAGGCAAACAGGCCCAGGCGCTCGGCTTCGGCTTCGAAAGCCTCGTGCAAACGTTCGGCGCGGTATTCGGCCAGGGTTTCGCCTCTGGCCTGGGCGGCCAGAGGATTCAACCCGTCCAGCTCGGCGACCAACGTCGGGTGCGCTGCCTGAAAGCGTTCGAGGGCTAATCGATGATTGTCGCCGGGGCCGGATTCAAGCACGGGAGCCCGTCTCCAGATGCGCCTTTCTGCGCCGGGCACGTTTGCGCAAGTGTCGGTTCACCCGGGATTGCAGTGGATCGAGAATAAAGAACAGCAAGTAAGCTGTCAGTACCAGCGTCAGGTCAATCCAGGTTCCGCCAATGGGGCCCGAAACCTCTTCGATGACATCTTTGATCAAAAACAGCAGCGCTACACCGCTTAACCACAACGCTGCGTTAAGCAGCAGTGGGCGCATCGCATTCGACAACTTATGTTGCATTTCGAGCTTACCTCCTTGGTACCTGATACCACTCAGGCGCTGTTCCCTGAACGGGCACCTCAGCCTGAGACCTCACCGGGCTGCCCATAACGCCTCAAAAGCCGGCAATAGTACCCGTTCAAGAAAGATTAGGAATTTTGCCTGTCCGAAAGTTCAATAAATCGTCAGCGAAAACTTACCGATGCTGCGACAGCCAGCCAATAAAATTGCAGGCCCAGCCTTCAAATCTCTTTCGCTCCCGATGCCAGGACGTGTAGCGTTAGCCCGTGTTTCCGGGGCCCTGCCTTAAAGGGCGTATGCGATGGGCAGAGGGATGGGTCATGGTGCAAACGCTCTCCAAACTTTTCTTCACCCAGCGCCTGGCCGCATTGGCCAGCACTGAGTCATTACGGGCGATCCGCGAAGGGTTGTTGTGGATTCTGCCCTGCCTGCTGGTGTCGGCCGGTTTCTTGATTCTGTCCGAGTTGGCACGGGTACTGGGGTTTGAGCCCTCGGTGGTGGCGTTCCTCGCTGGGCTGCATAACCAGATCAGCTCGGTCATCCCGTTGCTGGTGGCGGCGTCCATTGGCTACATGTTGGCGATCCAGCATCGCCTACCGCAGTTGCCGGTTGCCTTTCTGTGCCTGGCCCATGTGGTGGTGGCGACATTCATCCTGCGTGACTTCCCCCGAGCCTCGGCGACCTTTGTGTTGTTTATCGCCATCGCCTCGCCGCTATTGAACGTGCCGGCAGTGGCCTGGCTGCACCGTTATCGTTGGACCCGTCTGGTCAATGAGGACCTGGTAGGGCATAACCTGCGCGGCACCATCAATATGGTGGTGCCCGGCGCCATCACCGCCCTGGTTCTGGTGATAGTGCTGTCTCTGCTGCTACAGGTGCCTTATGTGGCGCAGTTGCAGGGGCCGCAGGTGCTGGATGCGCTGCAGTCGCCTTACGGCAGCGGCTTGTTTGTGACGTTGATGAACTCGCTGCTGTGGTTCTTCGGGATTCACGGCGTGTACGCCATGCAGCCGCTGTTCGATGTGCTGGATCAGGCCGTGGTGCTCAACGGCACGGCACTGGCGGCCGGCGAGCCGATCAAGTACCTGTTGAACAGCGGTCTGCTCGGCAGTTTTGCCTTTATCGGTGGCTCTGGCAGTGCGTTGTGCCTATTGCTGGCGATTCTGCTGTTTTCCAAGAGTCAGTCCATGCGCCTGGTGGCGGTGGCGAGTTTGCCGTTGTCGCTGTTCAACGTCAGCGAGGTACTGTTGTTCGGCTTGCCGATCATCCTCAACCCGCGGCTGTTCATCCCCTTTCTGTTAGTACCTGCCTCGAACGCGATGCTGGCTCTGGGGGTGGTGCATATGGGCTGGGTGTCACCGGCGGTGGCCAGCGTGCCGTTCACCTCGCCGGTGCTGCTCAATGCTTATCTGAGCACCCATGGCGACCTGGCGGCGGTCGGGTTGCAGGTGGCGTTGCTGGGCCTGGGCACGCTGGTTTATGCGCCGTATGTGCGGGCCATGTATCGCCAAGCCAGTGAAGGCGGCACGGTGTACCTCAAGTCGCTGGACATGACCTTCCGTGGCCTGGAAGAAAAAGGCCGGCTGCGTGAGCTCGACCCGGTGCTGGCCTCCCACAAGACCCTGGCACGCCAGGCCAATGAGCTGAGTCGCATCCAGCAGATCAGCGACTATGATTTTTATCTGGAATTCCAACCCCAAGTCTCGACCCGCACCGGCCTGTGCACCGGTTGCGAAGCCTTGATGCGTGCCCGCGATGGCCAGGGTAGGGTGCATTCGCCCTGGGAATTTCTGCAGTGGCTGGCTCAGGCGCAGTTGATGCCGGACGTGGATATGTGGGTAGCGTCCCAAGCCGTGCGCCAATACCAGCAGTGGCAAAAGCTCGGATTCACGCTGCCCATGACTATCAATATCTCCAGTGCGACCTTGACCGATGCCGCCTACGGCGAACGCCTGGTCGGCATTCTGGCCCAGGCTCACGGGTTGGTTTCCGTGGAAATCACCGAAGACGCCCTGGTCAGCGATATCCAGGCCACCCGCCAGACCATTCAGAAACTCCAGGCGATTGGCGCCAAGGTGTATATCGATGATTTTGGCACCGGGTTTTCGGCCCTCAGTTATCTGCACCAGTTTCCAGTGGACTTCATCAAGATCGACCGCAGTTTCGTAGTCGCCCAGCACGACCCCAAGGGCGCCCAGGTCCTGACGGGCATGCTGCGGTTCTGTGAAGCGCTGAACCTGGGCGTGGTGGTCGAAGGCGTCGAGACCGCCGAGCAACTGGCCTTCCTGAACACCGGCAGCGAGCTGTTTATCCAGGGCTGGTATTTCAGCAAGGCGCTGCCGGGCGATCAATTGCAGGGCTTTGTGCGCGAGCGTGCGGCGCTGGCGCAGACCTAGGCGGATTCGTAGCGGCGTCGGGTCTGTTCGATATCCTCGACCAACGCGTCGATACCGGCCAGATGCGCGCGGTTGTCGTGATCCCATGGGTGAAAGCCCGGTTTGAAGTAATGCAGCCACGGCACCAGCATGCGCGGGAATACGCCTTTGGGGCCGTACAGAAACTTGAGCATGCGCCAGAAACCTTTGAAAAAGCCTCCTGCCTTGCGGTCGGCCACCAGTAAGCGCACATGAAAATCCAGCACCACCAGCCAGAACAACAGCGTGGTGGTCAACATGGTCCCGGTGCGCAGCAGGTAGCGCGCGGGCCCAGGCTTGATCACCGTATTCCACACGTCAAACGCCACCGCTTTGTGCTCGGTTTCTTCCAGGGCGTGCCAGTACCACATTTGTTGGTAGCCCTTAAGTGAGGGGCCGAAGCGCGACGGGTCGCTGAGCAGGATCTCGGCCAGCATGGCGGTGTAGTGCTCCAGGGCGATGGTCACGGCCAGGTTGAAGGCCGGCGGCAGGTGTTTTTTCTGCCAGTCGAGGATGAATTTCAAGCGCCGGTCGAGGGTGTGCGCCGGCAGGCCCGCCGCTTGCAGCAGATCGTTATAGGCCACATGTTCGCGGCTGTGCATGGCTTCCTGGCCGATAAAGCCCTGGATTTCCTTTTTCAGCAGCGGGTCGTCGATGCGCTGACGGTAGTGGCGCACGCTGTCCATAAAAAACAGCTCACCCTGGGGAAACAGCAGCGACAGGGCGTTGAAGAAGTGCGTAACGAACGGGCCTTGCGCGTGCCAGTCCTTGATGCGCTCGGCGGGTAGGGCAAAACGGACATCGCGACGGATGGGTAGCATGGGCTGTGCTCCTGTTCAGAGACGGGACTCGTCATTGGTTTCGAAAACCGGCGTGCGCGGCTTGGGGGCCATGCGCTTGCTGGCGAACACCACCAGCGCCTGATAGGCCGCCGGCAGGCAGCGGGCGAGCAGGTCGAGGGCGTAGGCGTCGCGGCCGATCAACACGCGACGCTTGTTTTTGCGCACGCCGTGCAGGATCACTTTGGCGGCCTGGTCGGCATCAGTGATAAACAGTTTTTCGAAGTCGGCGCGGGCCTGTTGCTCGCTGTGGATCAGAAAGCCGGTCATATTTGCGTCGATGCGGCTGCTGCGACAGATATCGGTGCGGATGCCGCCGGGGTGGACACAGGTGGCCGACACGCCGCAGCGTTGCAGATCGAGTTCCTGGCGCAGCGCCTCGGTAAAACCGCGCACGGCGAACTTGGTGGCGTTGTAGCCACTCATGCCGGGTTGGGCAAACAGCCCGAACACGCTGGAGGTGTTGATCACATGCCCCTCGCCGCTGGCCTTGAGGTGCGGCAGGAACGCCTTGGTGCCGTGGACCACGCCCCAGAAATTGATGCCGACGATCCACTCCAGGTCCGCGTAATCCACGCCTTCCACGGTGCTCGACAGCGCCACGCCGGCATTGTTGAACACCAGGTTGACCTGGCCATGTTCGTCCACGCAGCGCGCGGCCCAGTCCTCCACGGCCTGGCGGTCGGCCACATCGAGCACCTGGGTGGTAACCCGCACTGGCGACAGGGTGGAGGTCTTGATCAATTCCTGGGTGTGCTCCAAGCCTTGAGCGTTTTTATCCGCCAGCGCCAGGTGGCAACCTTCGCGAGCCAAGGCCAGGGCCAAGGCGCGCCCCATGCCGGAAGCGGCGCCGGTAATGGCCGCCACGCGACCGTTGAATGACTTCATGACAGGCTCCCTTCGATATTGGCGTGGGCCACCGCGACTGCGCGCGGCGTAGCGTTGGCCGTCGCCACGCCCGCGACATAGTCCTTGAGCGCGAACTGGCGGGTGACCTGCTTGAAGCGCCAGGTCGAGCCAGGCCACAGCGTGGTGTTCTTGCCGGTGCGCGGGTCCAGGTACCAGCTCTGACAACCGCCGGTGTTCCAGATGGTGCGCTTGAGTTTGTCTTGCAGGTGGGCGTTATAGGCTTGCTCCACCGACGGTTTGACCTCCACCGTAGCAATGCGCTGGCGTTGCATCTGCTTGAGCGCGTCGAGGATGTAGGCCACTTGGGCCTCGATCATCAGGATCATCGAGTTGTGCCCCAACCCGGTGTTGGGCCCGATGATCAGGAACAGATTCGGGTAGCCCGGCACCGTGGTGCCTTTATAGGCATGGGCGCCGTCGCGCCAGGTGTCCATCAGGTCCACGCCGTCGCGGCCAATGATGCAGCCACGGGGCAGGGGGTCGCTGGCTTGGAAACCGGTGCCGAAGATCAAGCAATCGGCCGGGTGCTTGATGCCGTCGGCGGTGATCACCCCGTCCGGCTCGATGCGCTGCACGGCCTCGGTCACCACCTCCACATTGCTGCGCGACAACGCCGGGTAATAGTCGTTGGAGATCAGCACGCGCTTGCAGCCGATGGTGTAGTTCGGGGTGAGGGTTTTGCGCAGGGAAGGGCGCACTACTTGTTTATGCAGATGGCGCAGGGCGATGCGTTGCACCGTCTTCATCAGCCGCGGGTGCAGCGCAAAGCCCACCACGCGACCTTCCAACGCCCAGTAAAACGCGCCGCGCACCAGGCGCTGGGTGAAGGGCAGGTGCTTGAACAACCAGCGTTCGAACGGCGAGATCGCGCGGTCGGGCTTGGGCATGATCCACGGTGGGGTGCGTTGGAACAGGTCGAGGTGGGCCACCTGCGCAGCGATCTGCGGCACGAATTGAATCGCACTGGCGCCAGTGCCGATCACGGCCACGCGCTTGCCTTTCAACGCGTATTCATGGTCCCACTGCTGGGAGTGGAAGCGCTTGCCCTTGAAGCTGTCCAGGCCCGGAATATCCGGCAGCGCCGGACGCGACAGGCCGCCCATCCCGGATACCAACACCCGTGCGCTCACCTGGCGACCATTGCTGAAACTCAATTGCCAGCGTTGCTGTGCTTCGTCGAATACCGCACGGGTCAGCCCCATGCCGAAGCGCAGGTAAGGCGCCAGCTCGAAACGGGCGGCGCACTGCTCCAGATAAGCGCGGATTTCCGCCTGCGGCGCGAACTGCCGCGTCCAGTTCGGGTTGGGCGCAAACGAAAACGAATAAACATGGGACTGCACATCGCAGGCACAACCGGGGTAGTGGTTGTCGCGCCAGGTGCCGCCGAGGCTGTCGGCCTGTTCGGCGACGAAGAAGTCGCGAACCCCGGCTTCCTTGAGTTTGATGGCCATGCACAGGCCGGCAAAGCCTGAGCCGATGATGGCGATGTCGATCGAGTCACTGTGGGCATTCATAGGCTGTCCTTGGTGGGCATCGCAGGTGCTCCTGTTTTTGTTTTGTCGTGTGGAGAGAACGCCATTGCAAAGGAAAATTTAATTAATTATTTTAAAAAAGATTTTAAATAATCTACCTGAAAATATCGCCTACGCTAGGTCCTTGTCTCAAATGTGCGATTTGTCCGACGGACGCGCACGCTGTGCATGAGGTTCGGGTCCAGGGTGTGGACGGTGGCCGAAGCCCGACCAATTCCGGTGGGGTGCGCGGCGGCAGGGAATGCAGAGGACCGAGCGCATGACGATGGAATGGGTGGTGGCTGCGGGTGTGGGGGCGTGTGTGCTGGCCTGGGGCTTTAGCGCCTGGATGACGCGGCGCATTGAAGCGGCGGTGCCGCGCGACGGGTGTGTTGTCGAGGTCGACGGCGAACGCTTCCACTATAGGGACGAGGGCAAAGGCCCGCCGCTGGTGATGATTCACGGGCTGATGGGCAGCAGTCGCAACCTGACCTACGCCTTGTCCGCGCAGTTGCGCGAGCACTTTCGGGTGATCACCCTTGATCGTCCGGGCTCGGGTTATTCCACGCGCCAGGCAGGCACCGCAGCCGACTTGCCGGGGCAGGCGCGGCAGATTGCCAGGTTTATACAGACGCTGGGCTTGGACAAACCCCTGGTGTTGGGGCACTCACTGGGCGGTGCGATTTCGCTGGCGCTGGCCCTGGATCATCCTGAGACGGTAGCGGGCTTGGTGCTGGTGGCGCCGCTGACTCATCCCCAACCGACTTTGCCGCTGGTGTTCTGGTCGCTGGCGGTACGTCCCGGTTGGCTGCGCCGCTGGGTCGCCCACACGCTGACAGTGCCCATTGGCCTGTTGACCCGCCGCACGGTGGTCAAGGGCGTCTTCGCGCCGGACGCCGCCCCAGACGATTTCGCCACCCGCGGCGGGGGTTTGCTAGGCATGCGCCCGAACAACTTCTATGCCGCCTCCAGTGAAATTGCCCTGGTCAACGATGACCTGCCACAGATGGTCAAGCGCTACCCGCGCCTGACCTTGCCCATTGGCCTGATCTACGGCGCCCAGGACCGCGTGCTGGACTTTCGCAAGCACGGTCAGGCCCTCGCCGACGCGGTGCCGGGCCTGAAACTGCAACTGGTGGAGGGGCGCGGCCACATGCTGCCGATTACCGCCACGGCGCGGGTGGTGGAGCTGGTGCAGCAGGTGGCCAAGCGTGTGCGGCCGCTGCAAAACGTCGCGCATCTACCCCCGCCCGTTGCGCTGACGAATAAATAATCGTGAGGTGGGTCGTGGGCGAGGGCGAGGCAAAAGGTTGTTTTAGAGACCTGACTGCGGAGCAGAAAAACAGACTGCGCAGTCACGTCAAAAAGCCCTCGACAAAGTAGTTGACGACCTAACGATTCCGCGCTATCTATTTAAAAAAATATTTCAATATTTATTTTGAAATGAATTTTTTGAAGTGCCTAAGAGCGAATAACAATGAAAAAAACGCCTTTTGACGCCCGTTTATGTTCCCGCAGCCTTTTGCGCTCCCTGCACCTGGTGTGTGCCCCTCTGTCGGCGCGTGTCGCCCGGAGGCTGCCATGAACCAGACCCTTACAGCACCGACCGTATGGGCCGACGGTAAACGCCACCTGTGGTGGCTGGGCATCATGCCCCTGGCCACACCGCTGTTGTCCGGGGCATTGGCGATCAGCACCGGCATCCAGCAACTGTGGTGGGTCGGGGTGCTGGTGATCTTCGGCCTGATCCCGCTGATCGACGGCCTGCTCGGCGAAGACGTCAGCAACCCGCCGGAATCCGCCGTCGGCCACCTCGAATCCCAACGCTATTACCGCTGGATCGTCTACACCGGCGTGCTGTTCGTCATCGCCTCGGTGGTGATCACCGGCTGGCTCGCTGCGGGCGGTATCGCCTGGATCATCGACGGCGGGCTGATTCGGGCCACAGCCCATCTCGACCCGGCTAACTGGATGTCCCAACTGGCCACCTACGTCACCGCCCGCACGCAATTGCATGGCGAACCGAGCTGGTTCACCTACCTGGGCATGGCCATGTCGACCGGCGCCGCCACCGGCATCGCGATCAACACCGCCCATGAGCTGGGGCACAAACCCAAACCCCTGGAAGTGTTCCTGGCCAAGGTCACCCTGGCGCCGACCTTTTACGGGCACTTCTACACCGAACACAACCGTGGCCATCACGTCCGCGTGGCCACCCCGGAAGACCCGGCCAGCTCGCGTCTGGGCGAGAGTTTCTGGGCCTTCCTGCCGCGCTCGGTGTGGTTCAGCGCACGCTCGGCGTGGAACCTGGAGCGTGAACGCCTGCGCAAACTGGGCCTGCCGGCCTGGCACTGGAAAAACGGCGTGCTCAGTGCCTGGATGTACAGCGTGGTGCTGTGGGGCGCGATGATCGCCTGGCTGGGTGCCGCGGTGATTCCATTCCTGATTATCCAGGGCATCTACGGATTCTCGCTGTTGGAAGTGGTGAACTACGTCGAACACTACGGCCTTAAACGTCAGAAGTTGCCCAACGGTCGTTATGAGCGCTGCTCGCCACGGCACTCCTGGAACAGCAATCGGATTGTCACCAATATCTTTCTGTTCCAGTTGCAGCGACATTCCGATCACCATGCCAACCCCACGCGCAGTTACCAGTCGCTGCGTCATTTCGATGAGTCGCCGCAACTTCCCTACGGTTATGCGAGCATGATTGTCTGGGCTTATGTGCCGTACTTGTGGCGCCGACGCATGGACCATCGGGTACTCAAGCATTATGCCGGGGATATCACCCTGACCAATTTGCAGCCGTCACAGCGTTTGAAGTACCTGGAAAAATACGGGAATAACGCGACCCCGTTCTAATGTAATTAAAGCGAGCGTTAACGGCGCCAGATATATCCAGCGTGGGGTTTTTGTCGCCCTCGATTTACCGCTCAAGTTGTCAGCAAGTTGTGTTTGACCCGAACAAAAACAATTAAAGGGAAGGACGTCCATCATGCAAGCACATACCAAATTCACTGCCCATGTCGTACTGGCCGCGTTGGGCCTGATCGCCTACCACCAGGCCCAGGCTGCCCGTATCGAGCCGGCCGGTAGCGCCTTTACGGCTCAGGGGCCGATCAGCTTCTCCAAGGGCGCGCTGATCAGCGCCGATTGCACCATCAAAGTGGCGGGGAAAGTGGCGGCCGATGGTTCATCGGTCAATGTCGACAAAGTCGAATTCGACGGCGGCCTCAAGTGCAGCCGGGTCGAAGCGATTAACTTGCCGTGGGTATTGGTGGCTAAAGACAGCCGCAGTGGGTCTATGTCGAAAATCAGTGTCGACGTACATGCTTTCGGCCTGGGCGGTAAGTGCGGCCCTTCTACCGCCGACGGCACCTGGGATAACGCCACCGGCAAGTTGGAAGCGGCCAATGTGCCGATTGGCGAAGACTGCAAGATTAAAACGGTGTCGATCAAGATGCCGCCTAACTTCAAAGTCGTTGAATAGCAACACACGTTGATAGCGGTAATTACATTGAGATTTGGCTGGAAAGGGAAGTTCTGCAGTTTCACCGTGACCTCTCGTTCATGGCCATTACCCCCTGGCGAAATGAATCGCCATAACATGTGAGGAAAAACAATGAAAAGCTTGAAAACCCTCGTATCGTTGTCTGCTTTGGCTGTCTGCATGGGTGCTGCGTCGATGGCGAACGCCTATAGCATCGCTCCGGTCAATACCAGCTTCACCGCGCCAGGCACGATTTCGGTGAAATCACCTTCTTCGTTCCAGGCCACCGTTAACTGCGGTGCCACTTTCACCGGTAATGTCGACGCCACTGGCGTTGCCAAAATCACCGGCGTAGCGGTCACCGGTGGCGGGCTCTGCGCCTTGCCGAAAATCACCGGGCTGCCTTGGACCCTGACTGCCACCGGCCCGTCGGCGGGTTCCGTGACCAACGTCGGCTACACCATCGCTGCCTCGGTTCTGTACCCGGCTTCCAATTGCGGCCCGTCCACCATCGCCGTGGGTTACAGCGGTGGGGTGCTGACGGCGGCCAACCAGACCCTGAGCGGCAGCTGCACCGTCGTCAGTCTGAGCGTCACCCCAAGCCCAGCGCTGACCATCGTGCCTTGATGGTCGGCTGAGAACGAAGGGCTGATCACCCGTAAAAAAACCGGCGCCCTGACCGGGCGCCGGTTCAAGCAGGGCCAGGCAGCAAGACGAACCGGCAGCGCCGGCTCAGAGCGATAATAATAAGGAGTGCCGCATGAATAATAAGAAACAACAGATGCAGGTTTTGCTGGGGCTGGCATTGATAGGCGGCGTGGTGATGACCGCACCTGTTCAGGCCGGCGGTTTTTCAACACCCACCTATGGCGCACCAGGCTGGGGCCGGGCCTTTGCCGGCGGTTCGCTGTTTAAAAACGATCCCAGCTCGGCGTATAACAACCCGGCCGCCATGGCCTTCGTCGACCGCAATGTGGCGCAACTCACCGTCGACTACGCGCGCATCAAGATCAAGTACAAGGGTGATGCCTTCGACTACGCCGGCAACCCGATTTCCAGCACACCGTTGGACGCCAACGGTTTCCCTGACGTGGCTGCGACCACCCAGAATAACAACGACGGCGGCGAGGGTGGTTTTACCGCCTGGTTACCCACCGGCTTTATGGTTATGCCCCTTGGGGACCGGTTCGCGTTTGGCTTGAGCCAGGTCGTCCCACAAGGCATGCGTTCCACCTGGGATGAAAACTCCAAACTGCGCGATTTTGCCGTGGACACCAAAATCGAAACGGTGGGGCTCACAGGCTCCTTGTCCTTCAAGGTCAACGATCAGTTCTCCCTTGGCGGCGGGTTGATCGTGCAGCACAGCAAGGGCTTCGTCAGTCAGAACGTCGACCTGCTGTCCGCCGCCGCCGTGTCCGATTCGGTGCTGGGCGGCATCAACTTCCCGTCGGATGTGGGCACCGCCCTGATGCGGGTGAAGGTCGACAATATTTCGACCGGCTGGTTTACCGGTATCGTGTGGAAACCCACCGACCGCGACACGCTGGGCCTGAACTACCACGCCAAGATCAAGAACAAGATGACCGGCAAGTACACTGTCCGTGCCGATCAGTTCTCCAACAACCTGATGACCCAGCCGAGCCCGTTTGGCGGCACCGGTACGTTGGTCAACACCGCCTATCCAGGGCTAGAGTTGTACCCGAACGGTGCCCATGCCAGCGTGCAATTGGACATTCCCGCCACAGCGGGCCTGGACTGGGTGCATCAGTTCAGTGACCGCTTCACTATGGGCGCAAGCGTCACCTGGACCGAGTGGTCATCGTTCAAGGACCTGACCCTCGAATCCGCAGGCACCACGGTTGTCTCCATTCCCTACAACTACAAGAACACGTGGATGTATTCCTTGGGCGGCGACTATCGGTTGACCGATGAATTGACCCTGCGCGCCGGGGTGGCCCTTGACCAGACACCCACCCGCAACTCGACGCGCGACCCGCGGATCCCCGACGGCGACCGTACGTTCCTGTCCTTGGGCGCCGGTTACGACGTCAAAGCCGTCAAAGGCTTGAGCCTGGACTTGGCGTATTCCCACCAGTTCGTTCAGGAGGTCAAGCTCAAGACTCAAAACGTTGATCGCCTGGGCGGCGCGCGTCTGGACGGTAAAGCCGAGTCGTCGGGTGATGTAGTGAGTGTGTCGGCCACGTACGCGTTCTGATTCGAAGCTGATCGGTCAGGGCAGTCAGCGCATCTGGCTGCCTCGTTCGACCCTTTTTCCGACAATCCGGCTGAGCCCGCTCAGCCGCTATTTTTTTGGCTCGAGCATTAAATAAAAATTTCAAAACAAAATTTGAATTTGTGTTTCCCAGTTTGTAGTGTGGCGTTACGCCGCTGTCGCGTTTGAGCGAGCTGCGTAGGTGCCGTGCCCTGAATCGAGTAGAGGTATCCCATGGTTATCTGGTTATTGGCGGGTTTCGTAGCGGCGCTTGCCCTGGCGTATCGACAAGCGGCGGCGGCCCAGTGGTTGGGGGTCAGCCTGGTGTGGCTGGCATTCGGTTACCTGTTTTCCGTGGTCGCCGGCGTTGGCGTCACGGTCGCGGCGCTGCTGGTGGTGGCGCCCGCGCTGCTGATGACGATCAAGCCCCTGCGCCGCGCGTTGTTGACCAGCAAAGCCCTCGGCCTGTTTCGTACGATCATGCCGGCCATGTCTGATACCGAGCGCGCAGCCATCGAGTCCGGCACGGTGTGGTGGGACGCTGAACTATTCAGCGGAAAGCCCAACTGGCAGCGTCTGTTACAGGCCGCTCCGGCCAGCCTGAGTGCCGAGGAACAGGCGTTTCTCGATAACGAAGTGGAAACCCTGTGCGACATCGCCAACGATTGGGAAACCACCCAGGTCTGGCAGGACATGTCGCCCGAAGGCTGGCAGTACACCAAGAGCGCCGGGTTTCTCGGCATGATCATTCCCAAGCAATACGGCGGCAAAGGCTTCTCCCATTACGCCCATTCCCAAGTGGTGATGAAGTTGTCCACCCGTTGCTCGGCGGCGGCGATTTCGGTGATGGTGCCCAACTCCCTGGGCCCGGCCGAACTGCTGCTGCATTACGGCACCGAGGCGCAGCGCAATTACTACCTGCCGCGCCTGGCCCGTGGCGAAGACATCCCGTGCTTCGCCCTGACCAGCCCCTATGCCGGCTCCGATGCCGGGGCGATTCCCGATGTCGGCATCGTCTGCAAAGGCGTGCATGAAGGGCAGGAGGTGTTGGGCTTTCGCGTGACCTGGGACAAGCGCTACATCACCCTCGGCCCGATCGCCACGGTGCTGGGCCTGGCATTCCGCGCCGAAGACCCGGACGGCCTGCTCGGCGCGGCCGGCTCCCTGGGCATCACCTGTGCGTTGATTCCCACCTCCCACCCCGGCGTCAACAGCGGCCGGCGGCACTGGCCGCTTAACGCGGTGTTCCAGAACGGCCCGACCACCGGCAAAGACGTATTTATCCCACTGGATTGGGTGATCGGCGGCCGCGAGCAGGTCGGCAATGGCTGGCGCATGTTGATGGAATGCCTGGCCGCCGGCCGCGCGATTTCCCTGCCGTCGGCCAACGTCGGCCTGGGCAAGGTGGCGGTACGGGGCACGACGGCCTACGCCGCCATGCGTAAACAGTTCGGCCTGCCCATCGGCAAGTTCGAAGGGGTGCAGGCGCCGGTGGCGCGCATGGCCGGGCATTTGTATGCCTGCGACGCGGTGCGCAAAGTCTCGGTGGCGTCCCTGGATGCTGGTGAGAAACCCTCGGTGATCTCGGCCATCGCCAAGTACCACGTTACCGAGCGGGCGCGGATGATCGTCAACGACGGCATGGACATCGTCGCCGGCAAGGGCATCTGCATGGGCCCCAATAACTTCCTGGCCCGCGCCTATCAGCAAAGCCCCATCGCCATTACCGTGGAAGGCGCGAACATCATGACGCGCTGCCTGATCATCTTTGGCCAGGGCCTGATCCGTTGCCATCCCTATGTGTTCCGCGAGATGGAAGCGGCGCGCAACCCGGACCGGCGTCAGGCCCTGGAGGCCTTCGACAGCGCCATGTTCGGCCACGTGAGTTTTGTGCTGGCCAATACCGTACGCGCGGCGGTGCATGCACTGACCGGTGGCAAGCTGATTGCCGCACCGGCCAAGACCGAACCGGCGCTGGCGTCCTACTACCGCCAGGCCAACCGGCTGTCGGTGGTGTTGGCGTTGATCTCGGATATCTCCATGGGCGTGCTGGGCGGTGCGCTCAAACGCAAGGAAAGCCTCACCGGGCGCCTGGGGGATGTGCTGTCGCAGTTGTACATCTTGTCCTGCGTGCTTAAACGCTTTGAGGACGATGGCCGGCCCCAGGCGGACCTGCCGCTGGTGCATTGGTCGGCCCAGGACGCGTTGCTGCGCGCCCATGAAGCCCTGGCCGAAGTGCTCGACAATTACCCCTCCAAAACCGCCGCGCGTGTGGTGCGGGCCTTGAGTTTTCCGTTCGGTCTGCCCTTGCGCAAACCGTCGGACCGCCTGTTGGCCGACGTCGCCGATGCGGTGCAGACCCCCGGCGCCACCCGCGACCGCTTGCTGGCCGATTCCTACATTCCGCGTCCGGAAATCGACAAGCTGGCCTACGGCGAACTGGGTTTCCGTTTGCTGCCCCAGGTCGAGCTGATCGAAGCGCGCCTCAAGCCGGCGATCAAGCAGGGCCTGCTCGAACCGCTGCCGGTGTCGACCACTGCGTTTACCGCCTGGCGCGTCAAGGCCCGGGCCCTGGACTTGATCAGCGACGACGAAGACACCTTGCTCGCCCGCTACGTGGAATACGCCGATCACGGCATCCAGGTGGATGACTTCCCTCAGGACTTCGGATTGTTGGAGGCGTTGCAGCAACGCAAGCAGGCGCTGGAACCGGTCGCCAAGCGTCGTACGACCCAGGGCGAAAACGCCTCGGTCAACTAAGAAAACCCCGGTCAGTGTAGGAGGGGGCTCGCCCCCGATAGCGGTGGTTCAGCCAATGAGCCGGTGACGGCTAGATCGCTATCGGGAGCAAGCCCTTCCCGCATTGGATCGGGTTTACACGGTCAGAATGTGTTGAGAGTGATTGCTGATATGAGTGACAGCTACCTAACCTTCGTCAATTCCCCCTGGGGCCGTCGCCTGGCCCAGGCGGTGGGCTTGCCCCAGCCATTGCCGCTGCAGCGCCATCGCAGTGGCCAGCAGGGCCTGGTCAATCCGGTGATCGTCGCCGGGGCAGGGCGCCTGACGGCCCAGGTGCAACGGATCTTCAGCGCCACCGACACGGTGGCCGCCACTGCAGCGACGCTCAAGGCGCCCTCCACGGTCAAGGTGCAGGGCGCGGTGTTCGATGCCAGCGGCGTGGCCAATCTGGAACAACTCGACGAGCTGTACGCGTTCTTCCACTGCAACGTCAAACGCCTCGGCCAGCACGCGCGGGTGGTGGTGCTCGGCACGGCGCCGGAGCACTGCGCGGACCTGCCCCAAGCCGTCGCCCAGCGCGCCCTCGAAGGTTTGGTACGGTCCCTGGCCAAGGAACTGCGCCGGGCCATCACCGTGCAGTTGCTGTACGTAGCGCCGGGGGCTGAAGACGCGCTGGACAGCAGCCTGCGGTTTTTCCTGTCACGCCGTTCGGCCTATGTGTCGGGGCAGGTGGTGCGCGTGGAAGCCCCGGTGGATGGTCACGTCACGGTCAATTGGGACAAACCCTTCGCTGGCCGCCGTGCGTTGGTCACCGGCGCGTCCCGTGGCATCGGCCTGGCGATCGCTCAAGTACTGGCTCGCGACGGCGCGCACGTGGTGTGCGTGGACGTGCCCCAGGCCCAGGCTGCGTTGCAACAGGCCGCCGACTCAGTGAACGGTTCGGCATTGCCGCTGGATATCACCGCGCCCGACGCCGCCTCATCGTTGCAGGCCCATGTCAGCCAGTACGGTGCCTTCGATGTGGTGGTGCATAACGCCGGGATCACCCGCGATAAAACCATCGCCAAGATGAGCGAAGCGGCGTGGCACAGCGTGCTGGCGGTCAACCTGCAAGCGCCGCTGTGCCTGAGCAATGCGTTGCTGGACGGCCAGGGCCTGAATCCCGGCGGGCGCATTGTGTGCGTGTCGTCGATTTCCGGCATCGCCGGCAACCTCGGGCAAAGTAACTACGCCACTTCCAAGGCCGGGGTGATCGGCCTGGTGCAAGGGCTGGCACCACGGGCGGCGACCCAGCAGGTTACGGTCAATGCCGTGGCGCCGGGCTTTATCGAGACGCAGATGACTGCCCGCATCCCGTTGATGATCCGCGAAGCGGGGCGGCGCATGAATTCGCTGTCCCAGGGCGGGCAGCCGATCGACGTGGCCGAAACCATTGCCTGGCTGGCCCATCCGGCGTCGGGCGGGGTTAACGGCCAAGTGGTGCGCGTGTGCGGCCAAAGCCTGTTGGGAGCCTGATGCCATGGACGACCTGACGCAGATCATCGACCCCCCGCCGTCACGCACGCGACTGCTGCTGGATGGTGTGCGCGCACTGCGCAAACCCAAGCTCGACGGCGCGACGCTGCTGCCCAAGGCGCGCCTGGTGCGCCCGGCGGTGGAGCTGTCGGCTGAGGGTATCGCCGCGTATGGCCGCGCCTGCGGCTTTCGCCGTGAGCAGGGCGTGCCGTTGACCTATCCCCATGTGCTGGCCTTTCCTTTGCACTTGATGCTGTTGACCCGCCCCAGTTTTCCGTACCCGGCCAGTGGCATGGTGCACTTGGCCAACCGTATCCGGCAGCATCAGCGCTTGCAGGAAGGCCAGGCGTTGCGGCTGGAAGTGTATGCCGAACGCTGGGTCGCGCACCCCAAGGGCCAGGCGCTGAGCATCGCCACCCGTGCCTATAGCGCTGGCGCACTGGTGTGGGAGGGCGACAGTCTGTATCTGCGCCGGGGCGTGGCCGATCCGGTCGGCGCGCCTTGGGACGAAGCGCTGGCGCTGCCTTCAGACAGTTTGGTACGCACTCAGAAGTGGCTGTTGCCGGCCGACCTGGGGCGACGGTTTGCCAAAGTCTCCGGGGACTTCAACCCGATCCACACCTCGGTGATCGGCGCCAGACTGTTCGGTTTTCGCCGCGCCATCGCCCACGGCATGTGGACCTTGGGCCGCGCGCTCGCCGCCCAGCAACCGCCGGGTGGCCTGGAGCGCGCCGAGGTGCAGTGCGAATTCAAGTTGCCGATCCTGTTGCCCGGCCAGGTTGCGCTGTGGAACTTACCCGTCAGCGGCCCGCGTCGCGCCTTCGAAGTGCGCAACGGTGCGGGCGACAAGCCCCATCTGCGCGGTCTGCTGTCCATCAATGAGAACCTTCAATGAGTCACTACAGCTTTAACCCGGCACCGACCCGTCGCGTGGCGATCATCGGCGGCAATCGTATTCCGTTCGCCCGTTCCAACACCGTGTACGCCCACGACAGCAACCAGGATTTGCTGGTGGCGGCGCTGCAGGGCCTGGTAGACCGCTACAACCTGCACGGCCAGCGCCTGGGCGAGTTCGCCGCCGGTGCGGTGATCAAGCATTCACGGGATTTCAACCTGGCGCGCGAGTCGTTGCTGTCTACCACGTTGTCGCCCGAAACCCCGGCCTACGACGTGCAGCAAGCCTGCGGCACGGGGCTGGAAGCGGCGTTGCTGGTGGCCAATAAAATCGCCCTTGGCCAGATCGAAGTGGGTGTCGCGGGGGGCGCCGACACCACCTCCGACGCACCCATCGGCATCAACGAGTCCCTGCGTCACACCTTGCTGGCGGCCAACCGCGCCAAGGGCTTGGGCGACAAGTTCAAGACGCTGCTCAAGGTGCGCCCATCGATGTTCTTCAAGCCGCTGCTGCCGCGCAACGGTGAGCCGCGCACCGGCCTGTCCATGGGCGAGCACTGCGAAGAAATGGCCAAGCGCTGGCAGATCAAACGCCTGGCCCAGGACGAACTGACCCTTACCAGTCACCAGCGCCTGGCAGCGGCGTACCAGCGCGGTTTCTTCGACGACCTGATCAGCCCCCATCGTGGTCTGGCCCGGGATAACAACCTGCGTGCCGACGCCAGCCTGGAAAAACTCGCCGGCTTGTCCCCCGCCTATGACCGCCAGAACGGCACGCTTACCGCCGGCAATTCCACGCCGCTCACCGATGGGGCCTCGGTGGTGCTGCTGGCCAGCGAAGCCTGGGCGGCCGAGCACGGTTGGCCGGTGCTGGCCTACCTGCGCACCGGCGAGACGGCGGCGGTGAATTTTGTCGACGGCAGCGAAGGCTTGCTGATGGCGCCGGCCTACGCGGTGCCGCGCATGTTGCAACGTGAAGGCTTGAGTTTTGCCGACTTCGATTTCTTCGAGATCCATGAGGCGTTTGCCGCTCAGGTGCTGTGTACGCTCAAAGCCTGGGAAGACTCCGACTACTGCCGCGAGCGGCTAGGCTTGGCGGCACCGCTGGGAGCAATCGAGCGGGCCAAGATGAATGTCAACGGCGGCTCCCTCGGCTGCGGTCACCCGTTCGCCGCTACCGGCGGCCGGCAGTTGGCGGCGCTGGCCAAGGCGATCCATGAACGCGGCGGCGGTCGTGGCCTGATTTCAATCTGCGCCGCCGGCGGGCTGGGCATTACCGCCATCGTCGAAAAATAGCGCTGTCAAAAACAACAACAAGGAGACTGCCATGAACGCTATCAGCCTGGAACAACGCGAACGCATCTGGTTGGACGCTTATCTGCCCGGCGTTCCGGCGGATATCGACGCCGGCATCGAGGACTACCCGTCGCTGCGTGAGGTGTTCCTGGAACACCTGGAAAAATTCCGTGAGCGTGTCGCCTACGTCAGCATCGGCACCGAAATGACCTACGCCGACTGGCAGGTACAAGGCTTTGCGTTCGCTGCCTGGCTGCAGGAACAGGGCGTGCAGCGCGGCGACCGCGTGGCGCTGATGATGCCCAATTGCTTGCAGTACCCGATCTGTTTGCTCGGCACGATCCTGGCGGGGGCGGTGGTGGTCAACGTCAACCCGTTGTACACCGCCCATGAGCTCAAACATTTGCTCAAGGACAGCGGCGCCGAAACTGTGGTGATCTTCGAAAACTTCGCCCACACCCTGGAAAAAGTCATCGAAGGCAGCAGCGTCAAACGCGTGGTAATCGCCGCCATCGGCGACCTGCTCGGCACCTTCAAGGGCGCGGCGATGAACTTCATCCTGCGCTTCGTGCAAAAGCAGGTTCCGGCCTTCAACCTGCGCGGCTCGGTGCGCTTCAATCAAGTGTTGAAACAGGGCCGGGCGCTTTACCCGCAGCCGGTGGTCATGCAACTGGATGATCTGGCGTTTCTGCAATACACCGGCGGCACCACGGGGGATGCCAAGGGCGTAATGCTCAGCCATCGCAACATCATCGCCAACCTGTTGCAGGCCAAGGCGTGGGTCGGGGACCAGTTGGATCAGGACAAGCAGGAAACCAACGTGACCTTGCTGCCGCTGTACCACATCTTTTCCCTGACGGTGAACTGCCTGATGTTTATGTGCCTGGGCGGGCGCAATATCCTGATCGCCAACCCACGGGACGTGAAGCGAGTGCAGATGATCCTGCGCAAGGAGCGCTTCAACGGGATTGCCGGGGTCAACACGCTGTTCAACGGGTTGCTGGAGAACCCGGAATTCTGCGCGCGGGACTTCTCCGATCTGCGCATGGTCATCGCCGGCGGCATGGCCACGCACACCGCAGTCGCCAAGCGCTGGAAGGAAGTCACCGGGCTGCCGATCATCGAAGGCTACGGCCTGACCGAGTGTTCGCCGGTAGTGAGCATCAGCCCCATCGATATTTCGCGCATGCGCGAGATGGAATTCACTGGCTGCATCGGCGTGCCATTGCCTTCCACCTGGGTGCGTTTTATGCGCGAGGACGGCGAACTGGCCGACATCGGCGAGCAGGGTGAGCTGCAAGTACGCGGCCCACAGGTGATGCAGGGCTACTGGAAGCGCCCCAAGGAAACCGCCGAAGTGCTGGACGCCGAGGGCTGGCTGGCCACCGGCGACATCGGCGTGATGGACGAGCGCGGCTATATCCGCCTGGTGGATCGTAAAAAAGACATGATCCTGGTCTCGGGCTTCAACGTGTACCCCAACGAAATCGAAGACGTGGTGGCCCTGCACCCCGGCGTGGCCGAAGTGGCGGCGATTGGCGTGGAAGACGGCGTGACCGGAGAGAAGGTCAAGATTGTCGTGGTGCGCAAGGATCCGAGCCTGACCCAGGAGCAAATCCTTGCCCACTGCCGGGAATACCTGACCGGCTACAAAGTGCCGCGTTACGTGGAATTCCGCACCACCGAACTGCCCAAGACCACCGTGGGCAAGGTCCTGCGCCGCGCCTTGCGCTGATGTAAATGTAAGCAACTGATCTAAAGGTGGGAGGGGGCAAGCCCCCGATGGCGGAGTGTCAGCCTGTGTATTTTTTAGCTGATGCACCGCTATCGGGGGCAAGCCCCCTCGCACCTTTGATAGCCATTCCAGGCGATGTGGTTTCAGCTGACACGCCGAGGTGCCTGGGTGTGGGGCCGCTTCGCAGCCCAGCGCAGGGCAAGCCTGCTCGCTGATGTCAATGTATGCAGCTGATCTAAAGGTGGGAGGGGGTCTGCCCCCGATGGCGGAGTGTCAGCCTGTTGTTTTTTTTGCTGATGCACTGCTATCGGGGGCAAACCCCCTCGCACCTTTGATAGCCATTCCAGGCGATGTGGTTTCAGCTGATACGCCGAGGTGCCTGGGTGTGGGGCCGCTTCGCAACCCAGCGCAGGGCAAGCCTGCTCGCTGATGTAAATGTATGCAGCTGATCTATAGGTGGGAGGGGGCTTGCCCCCGATGGCGGAGTGTCAGCCTGTTGCTTTTTTTGCTGATGCACCGCTATCGGGGGCAAGCCCCCTCGCACCTTTGATAGCCATTCCAGGCGATGTGGTTTCAGCTGACACGCCGAGGTGCCTGGGTGTGGGGCCGCTTCGCAACCCAGCGCAGGGCAAGCCTGCTCGCTGATGTCAATGTATGCAGTTGATCTAAAGGTGGGAGGGGGCTTGCCCCCGATGGTGGAGTGTCAGCCTGTGGTTTTTTAGCTGATGCACCGCTATCGGGGGCAAGCCCCCTCGCACCTTTGATAGCCATTCCAGGCGATGTGGTTTCAGCTGACACGCCGAGGTGCCTGGGTGTGGTGCCGGTTCGCGGCCCAGCGCAGGGCAAGCCTGCTCGCTGATGTCAATGTATGCAGCTGATCTAAAGGTGGGAGGGGGCTTGCCCCCGATGGCGGAGTGTCAGCCTGTTGTTTATTTAGCTGATGCACCGCTATCGGGGGCAAACCCCCTCGCACCTTTGATAGCCATTCCAGGCGATGTGGTTTCAGCTGACACGCCGAGGTGCCTGGGTGTGGGGCCGCTTCGCAGCCCAGCGCAGGGCAAGCCTGCTCGCTGATGTCAATGTATGCAGCTGATCTAAAGGTGGGAGGGGGCTTGCCCCCGATGGCGGAGTGTCAGCCTGTGTATTTTTTAGCTGATGCACCGCTATCGGGGGCAAGCCCCCTCCCATCTTTGATAGCCATTCCAGGCGATGTGGTTTCAGCTGACTCTCCGAGGTGCCTGGGTGTGGGGCCGCTTCGCAACCCAGCGCAGGGCAAGCCTGCTCGCTGATGTCAATGTATGCAGCTGATCTATAGGTGGGAGGGGGCTTGCCCCCGATGGCGGAGTGTCAGCCTGTGTATTTTTTAGCTGATGCACCGCTATCGGGGGCAAGCCCCCTCCCATCTTTGATAGCCATTCCAGGCGATGTGGTTTCAGCTGACACGCCGAGGTGCCTGGATGTGGGGCCGGTTCGCGGACCAGCGCAGGGCAAGCCGGCTCACCACAGAATTATTTGTCAGCCTTTAGGATTTGCGTGGAGTGTCAGACCGCGCTCACGTTGACCCAGCGTTCCTCGCGGGCCGCCAGGCGAATCGCTGTCGCCAGCCGCTCCACGGCCCACGCCGCTTCAAAGTCAGTGCCGTCCGCGCCCTGGCCGGCCACCGCCATGATCAGTTCCTGCACTTCCAGGGTTTTCAATTCGTTGTAGCCCAGTTGATGTCCTGCCGCCGGGCTGAAGGCCGCGTAACCGGGCAGGGCGGGGCCGGCCAGCAGGCGCTGGAAACCGTCCTGGCCGACGCGGTACAGGCGCAGTTCATTCAAACGTTCCTGATCGAACGCCAATGTGCCCTGTGTGCCGCTGATCTCAAAACTCAGGTGGTTCTTATAACCGTGTTTGAGCCAACTGCTGCTCACTGTGCCGCGCGCGCCATTGGCGAAGCGCAACAGGGCATGCACCTGATCGTCCACCGCGATGGCCTTGCGTTCGGCGCTGCCGCTGACCGCAGGGCGTTGGCTGTGGACGGTCTGGGTGTCGGCGCACACGCTGACGACGTCGCCCACCAGATATCGCGCCATCGACAACAAGTGGCTGCCCAGGTCCGCCAGGGCGCCGCCGGCATGTTCGACTTCGCAGCGCCATGACCACGGCGACTGCGGGTCGGCCATAAAGTCTTCGCTGAATTCACCCTGGAAACTGATGATCTCGCCCAGCTCGCCGTTGGCAATCATCTGCCGCGCCAAGCCGATCATGGGGTTGTGCTGATAGTTGTAACCGACCCGCGTCACCACCCCGGCAGTGCTCGCCGCCCGGCGCATGGCGTCGGCCTGTTCAAGGCTGACAGCCAGGGGTTTTTCGCAGTACACCGCCTTACCGGCGGCAATCGCTGCCATAGCCATGGGGTAATGCAGGTGGTTGGGGGTGGTGATGGCCACCACGTCGACGGCGGGATCGTCGATCAGCGCCTGCCAATCGCCGTGGGCCTGGGCAAAACCCCAGGCGCGCGCGCAGCGCTGGGCGCGTTCGGTGTCGGCATCGGCCAGGGCGGCGAGCTTGAGGTGCACCGGCAATTCGAATACCGCCCGGGTGTTATTGAACGCCAGGGCGTGGGCACGGCCCATAAAGCCTGTGCCGATCAGGCCGATTCCGAGTTCGCGCATAGCCTTTGTTCCTTTGGATTCTTGTTGTGAGGAAGACTATTAATGGAATAAAAATTCCCATAATTCAATAGATAGAATAAAAATTCAGCATGCCCGCCATAATCAGCCTGACGAATGCGGCTATATTCACCGCATGGCCAAACGCCGCCAGTTAACAAAACATAACGTAGCACCGATTGTCAGACGATTCGAAAGCCCGATAGGATGGCGCCAGCTTCCTCCAGGCGCTCTAGATTGCAGGTTTCAGAGCCCGGGATGGCAAGACCTAACAATAATAAATGGGAGAAAGGTCTATGAGTGAGCCTGTCATGGGTTGGGTTGTCTGCCGCCCACGCGCCGCACGCAGAGTTGCGTTGCTGGCCACAGCGCTCTCGCTGTTTGGCGCCGTTGCATGGCCGACTGCGGTCCAGGCCGCCAGCGATACCCCCGCCGCCGCGGTGTTTGCGATTGAATCCCCCAAGGCCGCCAAAGGCCTGATGATCGACGTGGTCCACGCCGGCAAACGCCTGGTGGCGGTCGGTGATCGCGGGCATATCCTCTATTCCGATGACCAGGGCGCCACCTGGACCCAGGCCAAAGTCCCCACCCGGCAATTGCTCACCGCCGTGTTTTTCGTCGATGACAAACACGGCTGGGCCGTCGGCCACGATGCGCAGATCCTCGCCAGCAGCGACGGCGGCGCCACTTGGACCCAGCAGTATCAAGACCTCAAGCGCGAAGCGCCGTTACTCGACGTGTGGTTCAAGGACGCCAGCCACGGCTTGGCCGTCGGTGCCTACGGTGCGTTGCTGGAAACCAACGACGGCGGCAACACCTGGGAAGATGTCAGCGACCGCCTCGACAACGAAGACCAGTTTCACCTCAACGCCATTGCCGCCATCAAGGACGCCGGGCTGTTTATCGTCGGCGAGCAGGGCAGCATGTTCCGTTCCAGCGACGACGGCCAGACCTGGGAAAAACTCGAAGGCCCCTACGAGGGTTCGCTATTTGGTGTGATCGGCACCGCCCAGCCACAAACGCTGCTGGCCTATGGCTTGCGCGGCAATCTTTACCGCTCCACGGATTTCGGCAGCACCTGGGAACAGGTCGAACTCAAGGCCGCGCGCGGTGCTCTGGAGTTCGGTTTATCGGGCGCCACTTTGCTCGAAGATGGCTCGTTGGTGGTGGTGGGCAACGGTGGCAGCGTGGTGGTCAGCCACGACGACGGTCAGACCTTCAGCGTTTTCAACCGTCCGGACCGCATTTCCCTCTCGGCGGTGACCGCGGCCGGCAATGGCAACCTGATTCTGGCCGGGCAGGGCGGTGTGCGCGTCGCCCAGCCAACCGGCGCTGAACTCGAAAAACAATAAGAAGGCAGAGAAAGCATGAGCAGTCATCACAACGATAAAGCGACCTTTCTTGAGCGCCTGATTTTTAACAATCGCCCGGCGGTGATCGTGATCTGCCTGTTGGTGAGTGCGTTTCTGTTCTGGCAAGCGACGTTGATTCGCCCGTCCACCAGCTTCGAAAAAATGATCCCCCTCAAGCACCCCTTCATCGAAAAGATGATGGAGCACCGCAACGACCTGGCCAACCTGGGCAACACGGTGCGTATCTCGGTGGAAGCCAAGGACGGTGACATTTTCACTAAGGAGTACATGGAGACTCTGCGGCAGATCAACGACGAGGTGTTCTATATCTCCGGCGTCGACCGCTCGGGTCTCAAGTCGCTGTGGAGCCCCAGCGTACGCTGGACCGAAGTGACCGAAGAAGGCTTCGCCGGTGGTGAGGTGATCCCGCAGAGCTACAACGGCTCGCCGCAAAGCCTCGACCAACTGCGCAACAACGTGCTCAAGTCCGGACAAGTCGGGCGTCTGGTGTCCAACGATTTCAAATCGAGCATCGTCGATATCCCGTTGTTGGAGTCGTACCCGGACCCGCAGGACCAGGGCAAATTGCTCGCCCTGGACTACCGCAAGTTCTCCCACGAACTCGAAGACAAGATCCGCGACAAGTTCGAAGCGCAGAACCCTAACGTCAAGATCCATATCGTCGGCTTTGCCAAGAAGGTCGGCGACCTGATCGACGGCCTGGTGATGGTGGTGATGTTCTTCGGCGTCGCGTTCGTCATCACCCTGGTGCTATTGCTGTGGTTCACCAATTGCCTGCGCAGCACCATCGCGGTGTTGAGCACCACCCTGGTGGCGGTGATCTGGCAACTGGGGCTGATGCACTTTTTCGGCTTCGGGTTGGACCCGTATTCGATGCTGGTGCCGTTCCTGATCTTCGCTATCGGTATTTCCCACGGCGTGCAGAAGATCAACGGTATCGCCCTGCAATCCAGCGAGGCCGATAACGCGCTGACCGCGGCGCGCCGCACGTTCCGGCAGTTGTTCCTGCCGGGCATGATCGCGATCCTCGCCGACGCAGTGGGCTTCATCACCCTGCTGATCATCGACATCGGTGTGATCCGCGAACTGGCCATCGGCGCGTCCATCGGCGTGGCGGTGATCGTGTTCACCAACCTGATCCTGCTGCCGGTGGCGATCTCCTATGTCGGCATCAGCCGGCGCGCCATTGCCAAGAGCAAGAAAGACGCAAACCGCGAACATCCGTTCTGGCGCCTGCTGTCGAACTTTGCCAGCCCGAAAGTTGCACCGATCTCCATCGCCCTGGCGTTGGTCGCCTTCGGCGGCGGCCTCTGGTATAGCCAGAACCTCAAGATCGGCGACCTGGATCAAGGCGCGCCGGAGCTGCGCCCGGATTCGCGCTACAACAAAGACAACAACTTCATCATCAGCAACTACTCCACCAGCTCCGACGTGCTGGTGGTGATGGTCAAGACCAAGGCCGAAGGCTGTTCGCGTTATGAAGCCATGGCGCCTATCGACCAGTTGATGTGGAAGATGCAGAACACCGAGGGCGTGCAGTCGGCGATCTCGCTGGTGACG
>Ga0302347_1000586_pt1 | contig 55059 bp, 61 predicted proteins | sample PhyWR1_FD_202178 | JGI IMG/M metagenome (GOLD analysis project Ga0302347, IMG submission 202178) | Leaf surface microbial communities from wheat plants in UC Gill Tract Community Farm, Albany, California, United States - DLSL W.R1 (v2)... | ecosystem: Host-associated > Plants > Phyllosphere >... | reverse complement strand
AGGACTGCATCACCAGATCAGCGGAGAAGCCCAGGCACGCCAGGTCTTTCAGTTCGTCACGGGTCATTGGACCGGTGGTGTCCTGAGAACCTACGGTGGTCATCTTCGGTTCGCAGTAAGTGCCCGGGCGAACGCCGGTCACGCCGCACGCCTTGCCGACCATTTTCTGCGCCAGGGTGAAACCCTTGGTGCTTTCAATCGGAGCTTCAGGCTTTTTGAACAGGTCGGATGGGCCCAGGCCCAGTTCGGCGCGAGCCTTTTCAGTCAGGCCGCGGCCGATGATCAACGGAATACGGCCGCCAGCACGCACTTCGTCCAGCAGAACCGGAGTCTTCATTTCGAAGGTGGTCAGGACTTCGTCGCTGTTGTGCTTGGTGACTTTACCGGCATGAGGGTACAGGTCGATCACGTCGCCCATGTTCATGTTGGTAACGTCGAACTCGATGGGCAGTGCGCCCGCATCTTCCATGGTGTTGTAGAAGATTGGAGCGATTTTGCTACCGAAGCAGAAACCACCGGCGCGCTTGTTCGGCACATAAGGAACGTCGTCGCCGAAGAACCACAGTACGGAGTTGGTGGCCGATTTACGCGACGAACCGGTACCGACTACGTCGCCGACGTAGGCGATAGGGAAGCCCTGACCGCGCATTTCTTCGATTTGCTTCATCGGGCCGATGGAGCCTTGTACGTCCGGCACGATACCGTCGCGGGCCATTTTCAGCATGGCCAGGGCGTGCAGCGGGATGTCAGGGCGCGACCAGGCGTCTGGAGCCGGCGACAGGTCGTCGGTGTTGGTTTCGCCGGTGACCTTGAACACGCGCAGGCTGATCTTGTCGGCCAGGGTAGGGCGGTTCTTGAACCACTCGCCGTCAGCCCAGGACTGAATCACGGCTTTGGCGTGTTCATTGCCGTTCTTGGCTTTTTCAGCGACGTCGTGGAATGCGTCAAACATCAGCAGGGTGTGCTTGAGTTGCGCAGCGGCAACCGGTGCCAGCTCTGCGTCGTCCAGCATCTCGACCAAGGTCACGATGTTGTAGCCGCCTTGCATGGTGCCCAGCAGTTCTACAGCGCGTTTTTTGTCGATCAGCGGGGAAGTGACTTCGCCTTTGGCGATGGCGGACAGGAAGCCGGCCTTCACGTAGGCTGCTTCGTCAACACCAGGCGGAACGCGGTTGGTGATCAGGTCAACGAGGAATGCTTCTTCGCCAGCAGGCGGGTTTTTCAGCAGTTCAACCAGGCCAGCGGTTTGTTCGGCGTTAAGCGGCTGGGGAACGATACCCAGGGCTGCGCGCTCTTCGATATGTTTGCGGTAGGCTTCAAGCACAGTTATTACCCTCATCATTGGTCCCAAATGGGTGTCCGGGACGCTCATCCAGAAATGCCGGGCACTCATGCGCTTCAGGGCTTTTTGGGCCGTTTAGCCAGAGTTGCAAGGATTTCCAACAGAAGCTGTTTTCAAAGTTTTACGCCTTCCGAACGGGGAGGGTGATGCAGGTTGATGCGGGATTTGCTATGCAAACCCCCCGCACCAACACCGTTCTTCGGGATCAACTGTGCTCGTGACGCTTTGAAAACAGCTTCCAACGGACATTGGCGCCTTAAAAGGCAGGCTGATTCTACGGTAAAAACTTGTTAAAGGTAAGTTAGGCCCTGAAGGTTGAGGGGTGATCTGCGTTAGACAAAGGGCTAACATGGGCGCTTGTTTTGCTTTGCAGTGCTCTATTTCGCCATGTCCAACCATACCATCAAGACCCCCTGCATCGGCCTGTGCTCAACGGTTTACGGCGACCTCGTGTGCCGTGGCTGCAAGCGTTTTCATCATGAGGTGATCAACTGGAATGGCTACAACGATGAGCAAAAGCGCGCCGTATGGCTGCGGCTTGAGCAGTTGTTGGTGCAGGTCATGGCGGGCAAGGTCGAGGTGTTTGACCCGGCGGCGCTGCGAAGCCAGTTGCTGACCCGCAAGATCCGCTTTGTGCCGAATCAGTCTGAGTATTGCTGGGCGTACCAGTTGATTGCCCGGGGGGCGCGGGTGATTAACCAGTTGGACCTGTACGGCATGGTGTTGTTGCCGGAATTTCGCGATTGGAACCTGCCTGAATTACGCGATGCCATTGATCGGGAATTTTTCCTGCTGTCGGAAGCTCACTACGAGCGGTATATCGCGCCCCGATTCCTTCAGGACGCGTTTGGCCGCTCATAGTGCCCGCCGATGGGCCGTTACGCCGGGTGCGCTAGCTGGTTTTCCAGGTGTTCGTACCTGTCGGCAGGTTTGAGCACCAAAATGTCGGATTCCAGTTCGTCCAGTACGATTTCGGCCGTATTGCCAATCAAGGCCCCGGTGATGCCGGTTCTGGCCACCGTGCCCATCACGGTAACCACCGCATCCAGTTCGCGGGCGACGCGGGTAATGATCACGTCGGCCGGGCCTTCCTCAATGTGCAGGTGACTGTCTTCAATATCGAACTGCTTTTGGAAGTCTGCGCACAGTTTGCGGTAGTCAGTGTCGACATCGGTGTTGAGCACATAGACCGCTTCAGAGGCGGCGAGCATGGGCGGTGGGTGAGCGCTGACCACGTGCAGGCTGGCCTTGGCCAGGCTGGCAATGCGAAAGCCCAGGTCGATGATGCTTTCATGCAGGACCCGGTGTTCGGGGTCTCTGTTGTCCACGTCCACGGCGGCAAGCACCACGCCGTCTGCCCAGGGCTTGGTGGTTTTGGCCACGAGCACCGGGCAAGGGCAATACCGCAACAGTTTCCAGTCTTCGGGTGTTAGCAGGGCTTTTTTTAGCGGGTTGTCCGGGAAGTGTTGCTTGATAACCAGCCCGCAGTCATGCGCCTGCTGCACGCCAATGATGGTCTGGTGCTCACTGTCATGCCAGGCTTGCTCGCTGCTGACGGTAAACGCTTCGCCCTTGAGGCTCAGTTCCAGGAGGCTCAGCAGTGCGCTGTGGTCATTTTTCTTGTCGCAGACCAGCAGGTGCAAGTGCGCCTTGGTCACGCTGGCGATCTGTTTGGCGCGTTTAAGGGCAAGGCTTTCATTGTGCTTGGGGTCGATGACTACCAGCAGGCAGCGGATGTCTTGCATGACCGAATACTCCATAGAAAGAGAGGGCTTGCGGTCACTATAGTGCTTCGCGGGTTGAGTGCGCGTTGATGCATATCAAACCGTAAGGCTGGCGCTGTTGCGTGCGGCCCGTATAATTGACCGCTTTTGCCACGTCTCTATTGCGCCTGTGAGCCTCATGTCCGCGACTCTGCCATGCCCCGTCGATCCATTGCGCCGCCTCCACTGTGTGGGAGTGCACCCATGATGCTTCCTGAAATTCATGAGTTTCTGGGGTGTCGCACCCCGGACGGCTGGATCGCCGCCGCGCTGGCCGATCAGGAAACGCTACTGATCGATCACAAGAACTGCGAATTCAAGGCCGCCAGCACGGCGTTAAGCCTGATTGCGAAGTACCACGGTCATGTTGACCTGATCAACATGATGTCGCGCCTGGCGCGTGAAGAACTGGTGCATCACGAGCAGGTCATGCGCCTGATGAAGCGCCGCAAAGTTGAGCTGCGCCAGCTGTCTGCGGGGCGCTATGCCTCCGGGCTGCGCAAGGTAGTGCGCAATCACGAGCCGGTCAAGCTGGTGGACACGCTGGTGGTGGGTGCCTTTATTGAGGCGCGCAGTTGCGAGCGTTTCGAAGCACTGGTACCCCATTTGGACGAAGAACTCGGCAAGTTTTACTTTGGCCTGTTGAAAAGTGAGGCGCGTCATTTTCAGGGGTATCTGAAATTGGCCTACCAATACGGCGACGCCAAAGACATTGCTCAAGTGATCGAGCGCGTCAGGGCGGCCGAGCAAGACCTGATCGAGTCCCCGGATATTGAATTCCGCTTTCACAGTGGCGTGCCCGCCGCCGCCTGAGTTCGCTGCACCTTCTCGCCTGTCGCTGTCGAGACGCGCCCACGTGCCGTCTTGGCCGTGCTCGCAAAGCCAGATAGATAGCTTACTAATGTTCGCCTTGACATTAACTGCCTAAGCAGTAATATCTTGAAACATTACTGTTTCGACAGCTTTCTGGTGGCACGATGAAGCACTTCCATCCCGATACCTTTCAAAATTGCACGCTGGGATTACTGATAGGGCGTACCGCCCTGCTCAAAGATCGCATCATTGACCGGCATCTGGAGCCTTACGGCATCACGGCTGCGCAGTTCAAAGTGCTGATCATCATGGCCCAGTTTGGCGTCGATACACCCGCAGAGCTCTGTCGCCACCTGTCTTTGGACAGCGGTTCAATGACCCGCATGCTCGATCGGCTGGAGCAGAAAAACCTGTTGATCCGCCAGCGCTCAGAAGCCGACCGGCGCCAAGTGCGCCTGGTGTTGACCGATGACGGGCTGGCGCTGGTCGATCAGTTGCCGACGGTGGGGGCTGCGGCCATGAATGAGCTGGCCGCGGCGATTTCCCCGCAGGAGTTGCACAGCCTGGAACAGATCCTGAAAAAAATACTGCTCGCGGCCGGTGACCCCATCACCCTCATGCGCTTGGGTGAAAAATGAGCAATAGCACGCGACGTACAGGTTTGAGCCTGGTGTTTGTGTCCCTGGGATTGGCAGGTTGTGCCAGCTATCACGGGTTACATACGGAGGGCACGCGCCTTGAAGCGAAAAACCTCAAGGCTGCTCAGGTGCTCAACGGTATTGAGGTGACATCGGCGGCGTGGCCCGAAAAAAACTGGTGGACGCGCTTGGGGGATACCCAGCTCGACGGCCTGATTCGGGAAGCCTTGCGCGACAGCCCGGACATGCAAATCGCTGAAGCTCGGGCGCACCAGGCCGCGGCTGCGGCCGGCGCGGCCGATGCGGCGCGCCTGCCAACGCTGGATGCCCAGGCTGATGTCACGCGCTCGCGTTTGTCTCGCGCCCAGGACCCGACGGGAGCGGGCGGGCGTTACAGCACTGAGCGTAATGCCAACCTGACGTTCGGTTACACCTTTGACCTGTGGGGCGGCCAGCGTGACGCCTGGGAAGCCGCCTTGGGCGAGGCGCGTGCGGCAGAAGTCGACAGTCAGGCCGCGCGTTTGACCCTGGCCGCCGATGTGGCGCGGGCTTACAGCAACTTGGGCCACGCCTACCGTATTCGCGACCTGGCCAATGACGACTTGCAGCGCACCCGCACCCTGCTGGCGCTGGGCAAGCGCCGCCTGCAAGCCGGTATCGACAGTCGTTATCAATATCAGCAAACCGAAAGCCTTGAGGCCGGTTCGCAGGAACAGTTGATGGAGGCCGACAAACAACTGCAAAGCGCGCGCATCGCGTTGGCCGTGTTGTTGGGCAAAGGGCCGGACCGAGGGGCTGATATCGCCCGGCCCCACGTCCTGCTACCGAGTGCGGTGGCGTTACCGAGCATATTGCCGGCGCAACTGTTGGGGCGTCGCCCGGACCTGGTGGCGGCACGCTGGCGTGTTGAGGCGGCGAGCAAGCATATTGCAGCAGCCAAGACGCGCTTTTACCCCAACCTGAACCTGACGGCTGCGGCCGGTACGCAGTCATTGCTGGGGGATGCGCTGCTGGGGTCGGCCAGTCGCTTCTTTAATATCGCACCGGCCGTTTCGTTGCCGATTTTCGATGGTGGACGTTTGCGCGCCGGGCTCGATGCTGAGGATGCCAACTATGACCTGGCTGTCGCGCAGTACAACAAAACCCTGGTGGCAGCTTTGGGGGATGTCAGCGATACCTTGGGGCAATTGAGTGCGCTGGGCCGGCAAGTGGTTGCGCAGCAACGGGCCGCCGATATTGCCCAAGCGTCTTATAACAGCGGGTTGCAGCGTTACCAGTCGGGTATCGGCAACTACCTGGATGTACTCAGCATTGAGCAGCAACTGCTTCAGGCCCAGCGTCAATTGGCCGACCTGAATGCCCGGCAGATCGATCTTTCCATTCAACTGATGCAAGCCCTGGGCGGAGGTTTTGAGCCCGCCTCAGTGGTTGCGGCCGCTTCCTCCCCAGCCTTGCAGGCAGAATAATTCAGGTACTCGTCATGGCGACTGAACAAACACCGAATCACGTGCAACAAGGCCAGGACACTGGTAATCAGCGTAAGCGCAAGCTCTGGCTGGGCGGTCTGGCGCTGCTGGTCATTCTCGTCGGGCTGGGTGTCTGGGGCTGGCACGAGCTGTACGGGCGCTGGAGTGAAAGCACCGACGATGCGTATGTCAATGGCAATGTGGTGGCAATCACCCCGCTGGTGACCGGGACCGTGGTGAGTATCGGTGCCGATGATGGTGATTTGGTACACGAAGGCCAGGTATTGCTCAATTTTGATCCGAGTGACTCGCGGGTGGGCTTGCAAAGTGCCGAGGCCAATCTGGCGCGCACGGTGCGCCAGGTACGCGGCCTGTTCAGCAATGTGAGTGGCACTCAGGCCCAAGTGGCTGCGCAAAAAATCGAGGTGCAAAAGGCTCAGGATAACTACAACCGTCGGAAAAACCTGGCGGCGGACGGGGCGATTTCCCAAGAGGAGCTGTCTCACGCGCGGGATGATTTGGCGGCCGCACAAAGTGCTTTACGCAACAACGAGCAGCAGTTGGACATCACTCGCGCGCTGGTGGATAACACCGCAGTGGCCAGCCACCCAGAGGTAATGGCCGCCGCCGCGCAACTGCGCCAGGCCTATCTGGAGCATGCGCGTACCACTTTGATCGCCCCTGTGACGGGCTATGTTGCCAAGCGTACCGTTCAATTGGGGCAGCGCGTTCAGCCGGGCACGCCCCTGATGGCGGTCATTCCCCTGGACCAGTTGTGGATCGACGCCAACTTCAAAGAAACCCAGTTGCACAACATGCGCATCGGCCAGCCGGTGGACATTGAGTCCGACATTTATGGCAGCAGCGTGAAGTACAGCGGCACGGTCGACAGCATCGGGGCGGGCACGGGCAGCGCTTTTGCCCTGTTACCCGCGCAAAACGCGACCGGTAACTGGATCAAGATCGTTCAGCGTGTGCCGGTGCGTATTCATATCAATGCTGATCAGTTGGCCGAGTACCCGCTGCGGGTGGGCTTGTCGACCACCGTTGACGTCAACCTGGGCGACCAAAGTGGCCCGGTGCTGGCGCAGCAGCCACCGCAAAAGGCCATGTTCACCACCAAGGTGTACGAGCAGCAATTGGCTGAGGCCGAAGCGCTGATTACACGCTTGATTGACAGCAACAGCGCCGTCACCGCTCAGCGTTGATTCGCCAATCCATGAACCCTGCGCTATTGGCAGGGTTTTACACCGGGTTTTACAGGATTTGCGATGAGTACAAACGCGTCTTTTACCCCGCCCAGCCTGGTGCTTGCCACCCTTGGTCTGTCGCTGGCGACTTTTATGCAGGTGCTCGATACCACCATCGCCAACGTGGCGTTGCCCACTATTTCGGGCAACCTGGGGGTGAGTTCAGAGCAGGGCACGTGGGTTATTACTTCTTTTGCGGTGAGTAATGCGATCGCCTTACCACTGACGGGCTGGTTGAGCCGGCGCTTTGGCGAGGTGAAGCTGTTTCTCTGGGCCACGATACTGTTCGTGCTGGCTTCATTCTTGTGCGGCATCTCCACGTCCATGCCAGAGCTGGTGGGCTTTCGGGTGGTGCAGGGGTTGGTCGCCGGCCCGTTGTATCCCATGACCCAAACCCTGTTGATTGCGGTGTACCCGCCGGCTAAACGGGGGATGGCATTGGCATTGCTGGCGATGGTCACGGTGGTGGCACCGATTGCCGGGCCGATTCTGGGTGGTTGGATCACGGACAGTTACAGTTGGCCGTGGATCTTCTTTATTAACATCCCGATTGGCATTTTTGCGGTGATGGTGGTTCGCCAGCAACTGAAAGCGCGCCCAGTGGTGATCAGCCGCCAACCCATGGATTATGTCGGGCTGATTACGCTGATTATCGGGGTGGGCGCACTGCAGATTGTGCTCGACAAGGGCAATGACCTGGACTGGTTTGAATCCAGCTTTATTCTGCTGGGCACGGCGTTGTCAGTGGTGGCGCTGGCGGCCTTTGTCATTTGGGAAATGACGGACAAGCACCCGATTGTCAATTTGCGCCTGTTTGCCTATCGCAATTTCCGCATCGGCACCATCGTGCTGGTGCTGGGGTATGCCGGGTTCTTCGGCATCAATTTGATCCTGCCGCAGTGGTTGCAAACCCAGATGGGTTATACCGCAAGCTGGGCTGGGTTGGCGGTGGCACCGATTGGCATTCTGCCGGTGGTCATGTCGCCCTTTGTGGGCAAGTACGCGCATAAATTCGATCTGCGCCTGTTGGCCGGCCTGGCGTTTTTGGCCATTGGCCTGAGCTGCTTTATGCGGGCCGACTTCACCAATCAGGTGGACTTCCAGCACGTTGCGTTGGTGCAGCTGTTTATGGGGATTGGCGTGGCGCTGTTTTTTATGCCAACGCTGAGCATTTTGATGTCGGATTTGCCTCCCCACCAGATTGCCGATGGCGCGGGGCTTGCGACATTTCTTCGGACGCTGGGAGGGAGCTTTGCCGCATCCCTGACCACTTGGATCTGGATTCGCCGTGCAGACCAGCACCATGCCTACATGAGTGAAAGTATCAGCACATACGACCCGGTGACGCGCCATGCGCTGGAGAATCTGGGCGGTGCAAGCACTCAGTCCTACGCGCAACTGGACCAAGTGTTGACCAGCCAGGCCTATATGCTCTCGACCGTGGACTACTTCACGTTGATGGGCTGGATGTTCGTCGGCTTGATTCTGCTGGTATGGCTGGCCAAACCGCCGTTTGCAGCCAAGGCGGGGCCGGCGACCAGCGGGCATTAATAAAAAACGGGCATAGGCGGGAGGTTAAAGGGGGGCGTGTTGTGCTGTGGCGAAGTCAAACGGTGCCAGATGCATGCCTTGTTCGTCCACTTGCAAGGCCCAGCCCTGTTTGTCCCAGTCACCGAGTACGATGCGCTGGGCTGCGTGATCGCCAATGCGCAGTGTGTGAGTGGCCGGGCGGTGGGTGTGGCCGTGAATCAGGGTGCGCACACCAAAGTGCGCCATGACTCGGGGGATTTCCTCGGGGGTCACGTCAACAATATCGTTGGCTTTCATGCGGGTTTGAGCGCGGCTTTCACTGCGTAATTTGCGTGCCAGCTTATGGCGTGTACGCAAGGGCAGGTGTCGCAACACCCACAATGTCACAGGGTTGCGCAGGATGCGGCGCAAGCGCATGTAGGCTTCGTCGCGGGTGCACAAGCTGTCGCCGTGCATCAGCAGCACGGGCTCGCCATAAAAATCAACAACGCTTGGGTCTTTGAGCAGGGTGCAGCCGGCCGCCTTGCAAAAGGCCTGGCCCAGCAAAAAATCACGGTTACCGTGCATCAGGAACACCTGGGTGCCGGTTTCGCTCAATGCGCGCAGCGCTTGGCAAATCGAGCGCTGGTAGGGGGTCATTGCATCATCGCCAATCCAGGCTTCAAAAAAGTCCCCCAGAATGTAAAGCGCCTGAGCTGACCGTGCGCGGCCGCTCAGAAAATCCAGAAACGCCCGGGTAATGTCCGGGCGCTCCTCTTCCAGATGCAAATCTGAAATCAGCAGTATCACTCAATGATCTCGGCTTTCTCGATGATCACATCTTCTGCGGGTACGTCCTGGTGACCGGCTTTGGAAGTGGTCGGTACGCCTTTGATCTTGTCGACAACGTCGGTGCCTTCGGTCACTTTGCCGAATACAGCGTAGCCCCAGCCCTGCACGTTTTTGCCGCTGTGGTTCAGGAAGCTGTTGTCAGCCACGTTGATAAAGAACTGTGCAGAAGCCGAATGCGGCTCCATGGTGCGAGCCATGGCAACGGTGTACTTGTCGTTCGACAGGCCGTTGTCAGCCTCGTTCTGGATGCTAGGGCGCTTGTCTTTCTTTTCTTTCATGCCAGGCTCAAAACCACCGCCCTGGACCATGAAGTTACCGATTACGCGGTGGAACACAGTGTTTTCGTAGTGGCCGGCTTTTACGTATTCGATGAAGTTGGCCACGGTGATCGGCGCTTTTTCAGCGTTGAGTTCGATCACGATATCGCCGTGGTTAGTGCTCAATTTGACTTTGGACATGGTTGCTATCGCTCTATCAGATGAATTCGTCGGGCTTTTGGGCTCGGCCAGCAGGCTTGAGGTCAAAAGCTGGCTTTGTACAAAACAGCCGCGCGGCGCAGTTTAGCGTGCCTGCACGGCATTTCGATGGTGTTTTTGCGATATGGGCATTAAAAGCGGGCATTTCAAGCGCTTTGATTGAGCGCCTGCTCTGTCAGGGACTTGACAGCATCGGCTATGATAGGCGCTTTGATTGAGTCGGCCGCCTCAGGCCGCGTCCCTGTTACGTCCAAGGATCCTATGAGCAAGCCCACTGTCGACACCACTCTGAATCCAAAAGCTGGCCCTGCTGTCCCGGCTAACTTCCTGCGTCCCATCGTTCAGGCGGACCTGGACTCGGGTAAGTGCAAGCAGATCGTGACCCGTTTCCCGCCGGAGCCCAACGGCTACCTGCATATCGGTCACGCCAAATCCATTTGCGTGAACTTTGGGCTGGCTCAGGAGTTTGGCGGCGTAACGCACTTGCGTTTCGATGACACCAACCCGGCCAAAGAAGACCAGGAATACATCGACGCCATCGAAAGCGACGTTAAATGGTTGGGCTTCGAGTGGGCGGGCGAAGTGCGTTATGCCTCGCAATATTTCGACCAGTTGCACGCGTGGGCGATTGACCTGATCAAAGCAGGCAAGGCTTATGTCTGTGACCTGACGCCCGAGCAAGCCAAGGAATACCGTGGCAGCCTGACCGAGCCTGGCCAGAACAGCCCTTTTCGCGAGCGCTCGGTAGAAGAAAACCTGGACTGGTTTGCCCGCATGCGTGCCGGTGAGTTCCCGGACGGGGCCCGCGTACTGCGTGCCAAAATTGATATGTCGTCGCCGAACATGAACCTGCGCGACCCGATCATGTACCGCATTCGCCATGCCCATCACCACCAGACCGGCGACAAATGGTGCATCTACCCGAACTATGACTTCACTCATGGTCAGTCGGATGCGATTGAAGGCATCACGCATTCGGTGTGCACGCTGGAATTCGAAAGCCATCGCCCTCTGTATGAATGGTTCCTCGACAACCTGGCAGTGCCAGCGCGTCCGCGTCAGTACGAGTTCAGCCGCCTGAACCTGAACTACACCATCACCAGCAAGCGCAAGCTCAAGCAGTTGGTCGATGAAAAGCACGTGAACGGCTGGGATGACCCGCGCATGTCCACGTTGTCGGGTTTCCGTCGCCGTGGCTACACGCCGAAATCGATCCGTAACTTCTGCGACATGGTCGGCACTAACCGTTCTGACGGCGTGGTGGACTTCGGCATGCTGGAATTCAGCATCCGCGACGACCTGGATCACAGCGCACCACGCGCCATGTGTGTGCTGCGTCCGTTGAAAGTTGTGATTACCAACTACCCAGAAGGCAAAGTCGAGAACCTTGAGCTGCCTTGCCACCCGAAAGAAGACATGGGTGTGCGCGTGCTGCCGTTTGCGCGTGAGATCTACATCGACCGTGACGATTTCATGGAAGAGCCGCCAAAAGGCTACAAGCGCCTTGAGCCGGCGGGCGAAGTGCGTTTGCGTGGCAGCTATGTGATCCGGGCCGATGAAGCCATCAAAGATGCCGATGGCAACATCATCGAGCTGCGTTGCTCCTACGATCCTGAAACCTTGGGTAAAAACCCGGAAGGTCGCAAGGTCAAAGGCGTGGTGCATTGGGTGCCGGCTGCGGCCAGCGTCGAGTGCGAAGTGCGTTTGTATGACCGTCTGTTCCGCTCGCCAAACCCTGAAAAGGCCGAAGACGGTGCCGGCTTCCTGGAAAACATTAACCCGGACTCACTGCAGGTGTTGACCGGTTGTCGTGCTGAACCCTCGCTGGGCAATGCACAGCCGGAAGACCGTTTCCAGTTCGAGCGCGAAGGTTACTTCTGCGCCGATATCAAAGACTCGAAACCTGGCCAGCCGGTATTCAACCGTACTGTGACCCTGCGAGATTCCTGGGGTCAGTGATCAAGTTCTGAAGGAAGCCGTTGTGCTAACGATCTACAACACGCTCACCAAGAGCAAAGAAGTTTTCAAGCCGCTGGATGGCAACAACGTGCGCATGTACGTGTGCGGCATGACCGTGTATGACTATTGCCACCTGGGCCACGGCCGCAGCATGGTTGCTTTTGATCTGGTCACCCGCTGGTTGCGTTTTAGCGGGTATGACTTGACCTATGTGCGCAACATTACGGACATTGACGACAAGATCATCAACCGGGCCAACGAGAACGGCGAATCGTTCGAAGCGTTGACCGAGCGCATGATTGCCGCGATGCACGAAGATGAAGCCCGGTTGAACATCAAAAAACCGGATATGGAGCCGCGTGCTACGGACCACATTCCTGGCATGCACGCCATGATCCAGACCTTGATCGACAAAGGCTACGCTTACGCCCCTGGAAATGGCGACGTGTATTACCGCGTGGCCAAGTTCATGGGTTACGGCAAATTGTCACGCAAGAAAATCGAAGACTTGCGCATCGGTGCGCGTATTGAAGTTGACGAAGCCAAGGATGATCCACTGGACTTCGTGCTATGGAAGGGCGTCAAGCCGGGTGAGCCTAGCTGGTCATCGCCGTGGGGCGACGGCCGCCCGGGTTGGCACATTGAGTGCTCGGTGATGTCGACCTGCTGCTTGGGGGAGACGTTCGACATTCATGGGGGCGGCAGCGACCTTGAATTCCCGCACCATGAAAACGAAATCGCCCAAAGCGAGGCGGCAACAGGTAAAACCTACGCCAATGCCTGGATGCACTGCGGGATGATTCGCATCAATGGCGAGAAGATGTCCAAGTCCTTGAACAACTTCTTCACCATTCGCGATGTTCTGGAGAAATATCACCCGGAAGTGGTGCGCTACCTGTTGGTGTCTAGCCACTACCGGAGCGCGATCAACTACTCCGAAGACAACCTCAAGGATGCCAAAGCAGCGCTTGAGCGGTTCTATCACGCACTCAAGGGTCTGCCAAAAGTAGCTCCTGCCGGTGGTGAGGCGTTTGTTGAGCGCTTTACGCAGGTGATGAACGATGACTTCGGTACGCCGGAGGCCTGTGCCGTCCTGTTTGAGATGGTGCGTGAAATCAACCGTCTGCGTGATACCGATCTGCAAGCGGCGGCCGGTTTGGCGGCGCGCTTGAAAGAGCTGGCCGATGTGCTCGGGGTTTTGCAGCTTGAGTCGGATGACTTCCTGCAAGCGGGTGCTGAAGGCAAAGTCGATGCTGCTCAGGTTGAAGCGTTGATTGCAGCCCGTCTGGCGGCCCGTGCGGGCAAAGACTGGGCTGAGTCGGACCGGATTCGCGACCAGATCACGGCGATGGGTGTTGTGCTCGAAGACGGTAAAGGTGGAACAACCTGGCGCCTTGCTGACTAACTCGGGTAGCGAAACTCCCTACAGGAGCGAGCTTGCTCGCGATCGTTGATCGTTGATCGCATGCAGAGAAAATGGGCAATAAAAAACGGCACCCTCGGGTGCCGTTTTTTATTGCGAGACACTAAGACTCAGTCGTGCAGTGTCTCGGCAGCGTACAGCGTATTCTCCAGCAGGCAGGCGCGTGTCATCGGGCCGACGCCACCGGGTACCGGGGTGATCCAGCCGGCGCGGGGCAGGGCGGTCTCATAAACTACATCGCCGACCAGTTTGCCGTCATCCTGACGGTTGATGCCGACGTCTATGACGATGGCCCCCTCTTTGATCCATTCGCCTTTGACCAGGCCCGGCTTGCCCGCTGCGACCACCACCAGGTCGGCGCGGCCAACGTGCCCTGCCAAATCCTTGGTGAAGCGGTGGGTCACGGTCACGGTGCAGCCCGCGAGCAGCAGCTCCATGGCCATGGGGCGGCCCACGATATTCGAGGCTCCTACAATGACGGCGTCCATACCGTACAGATCCTGGCCTGTGCTTTCGAGCAAGGTCATGATGCCTTTAGGGGTGCAGGGGCGTAACAGCGGGATACGCTGAGCCAGTCGGCCAACGTTATAGGGGTGGAAACCGTCGACATCTTTATCCGGGCGAATGCGTTCCAGAAGTTTGGAGGCGTCCAGGTGTTCAGGTAATGGCAGTTGCAGCAGAATACCGTCGATGTTCGCGTCTTCGTTCAGACGATCGATCAGGTCGGTCAGTGCTTGCTGGCTAGTGTCTGAAGGCAGGTCGTAGGCTTGTGACAGAAAGCCGACCTCTTCGCAGTCTTTACGCTTGTGCGAAACATAAACCTGGGAGGCAGGGTCGCTGCCAACCAGGATCACTGCCAGGCCTGGCGTGCGCAGACCTTGCTCGCGACGCTCGGCAACACGTTTGGCAATCTGCTGGCGCAGGCTGGCGGCGATCGCTTTGCCGTCGATTAGTTGTGCAGTCATTACGCGTGGTTAACCATCGAAAAGGGTGGAAATAGGACGTGCATTCTCGCATGCCGTGGCTTGAGGGCAAAGGCGCTTGGTCTGCTTATTGCCCTAACCCCTTTATATTTCTAAACTTTTTTAAAAAAAGTGTTGACGACTTTGCGACTCACCTATAACATTCGTCGCACTTGTCGGGCACAGCCTAGCACTGGTGAAGAAGGTGGAGCGAAGTTGAGGTCTGGCTTGGTGATACTGAAAACAGTTAGTTTGTAATCTTAACGGAATGCAGATTAATAAGGCGCCCGTAGCTCAGCTGGATAGAGCATCCGCCTTCTAAGCGGATGGTCGCAGGTTCGAGTCCTGCCGGGTGCGCCATTAGGCAACTTTGGCACAAGTGAAGCGGTACAGGCAATATGGTGGGCGTAGCTCAGTTGGTAGAGCACGGGATTGTGACTCCCGTTGTCGAGGGTTCGATCCCCTTCGTCCACCCCATATTTAGAAAGACGCCAGATTAATAGTCTGGCGTCTTTGCTTAAAAAGTTTGAAATGCGGATGTGGTGGAATTGGTAGACACACTGGATTTAGGTTCCAGCGCCGAAAGGTGTGAGAGTTCGAGTCTCTCCGTCCGCACCAAATAAGGTTTCGCACTGCCCCGCTGGCTTTCGCGAAACCCTCGAATTAACCCGCCTAGAGCGGGTTTTTTCTTTTGTGGCGTTTCGCTTTCTTTCGCACTCTCCCGCACTTATTTAGTACATTAGCCAGTCCATCGGTAATTCGAGCGCTACGGTGATGTACTAATGCCCCTTACTGACACCGCTGTCAGGCAAGCCAAACCCCGTGACAAAGACTTTACGCTGAGCGATATCGACGGCCTTTCGCTGTTCGTGGCTTCCAACGGCAAGAAGTCCTGGCACTTTCGCTTTAGCTGGCACGGCAAGCAGCCGCGCATCTCCCTCGGAACCTACCCTGAAACAACCCTGCGTGAAGCCCGCGAGCTGCGCGACCAGGCACGTGCGCTTGTGGCGAAGGGCGTCGACCCGCGTCTAGAGCGCAAGCAATCCCGGCAAGCAGCCAGCGCCGAAGTGGAAAACACTTTCGAGGTGGTGGCCAACAAATGGTACGACTTCAAGTCGCCACGGCTCGTAGCCGCAGTCAAAGGCGGGGCGGCTCAGTCACGCCGGTACCTGGACAAGGACCTGATCCCGGTGCTGGGCAAAACGCCCATCAGCCAAATCAGGCGCGCCGATGTACTAGCGGCAGTACATCGTGTTGAAAAGCGTGGTGCTTTGAACGTGGCCGAGAAGTGCCGCACCTGGCTGAACCAGATTTTCCGGTACGCCATCGCGCAAGGGATCATCGAGACGAACCCTGCGGCAGATATCGATATCGTTGCCGCCGTGCAGCCGCCCACAAAGAACAACCCATTCCTGAAACAAAGCGAGCTGAAGCCGTTCCTGCTGGACCTGCGAGCCTTCAAGGGCTCGGTATTCACTCTGCACGCGATTCGCTTGCTGCTGCTGACAGGCGTTCGCACGGGTGAGCTAAGGGCCGCAACGCCGGATCAGTTCGATCTGGACGCCGCGTTGTGGACGATACCGGCTGACAACGTAAAACAGTTGCGCAGCCGGGTTAGAACAGAGGGGGATGTGATACCGCCGTATCTGGTGCCACTGTCGCGGCAGGCGGTAGAGGTGGTGCGTGCATTGAAAGGCATGACCGGCGATCACTGCAGGCTGTTACTGCCAGGGCGAAACCACCCCAACACGCCAATGAGCGAGAACACGGTAAACAGCGCAATCAAAAAGATGGGGTATGAAGGCCGGCTAACCGGGCACGGAATTCGCGCCACGCTTTCGACGGCCTTAAATGAGATGGGATACAAAGAGGATTGGATCGAAGCGCAGCTGTCCCACGCAGGGGAGAACAAGGTACGTAAGACGTACAACCATGCGGAGTACGTGGAACAGCGGCGGGGGATGATGCAGGAGTGGGCGGACTATCTCGACAGGATCGAGACTGCTGATTAGGCGCGCTGCTCACGTGCGGCCATCTGTTCGTTGGCCCACTGCAACACCTCGGCTTTTACCCAGCGAACCGAGCGGCTGCCGAGGCGGACCTTTTTTGGAAACGCGCCCTTGTTCACCATGTCGTAAATCTTGGTTGTCTTGAAGCCGGTGATCTTCATCACCTCGGGAAGCGCGATCAGCTCAGTTGGTTGCGCTGCGGTGTTAGGGGTGTTGTGCATTGGGGTTTGCATAGGGATACCTCGCTATTCAGCTCTTGCGGAAGCAGCTTTGATTGATGATTTTTCCATCGAAATATCGTTATGATTAATGAAATATTTGGAGTGATATTCATGCCTTACATTAGTAATGAAAGTTTGAATCCCGATACGAAAGTATTTCGGTATATGGATTTGGCGAAGTTTTTATCACTAATACATCAAAAGTCGATTTTTTTCGCACGGGCAAGCAGTTATGAGGATAGCCTTGAGGGTATGCCTACCGACTTAGATGAATTTCTGGGGAGTGATATGGCCGAGCTTTTAGATGTCGCACTCAATTCTTCATGGCCGAGCATGTCGCCCGATACTAGTGAGGAGGGTATTAGGAAGAAAAAAGAATTGGCTGAAAAGGCGAAATTAAATTATGAGAATAGAACGATAAAGACAATCTTCGGCCTCCAGAAAGCATCCGAATTTACCGATTATTCATCCGTGCAAAAAGCTGTGTCGAATTGGGTTGATGTCAGCTGCTGGCACACTGATGCTAGCGATGTGGAAAGCATGGCGATGTGGAAAATTTATGGGGGAGGGTCAGCCTCCGTTTGCGTTGAATCTACTGTCGGTGAAGTGATTCGCTCCATGGATATCGCTCCTGAGTTTAATATTTATGCAGGTGTTGTGTCATATATAGATTATAAAAATGACCATGTAGGGGTGGACGATCCTTTAAAGTTTTTTTTCAATAAAAGCCAGTACTATGCTTTTGAGAAAGAGTTGAGGTTTGTATTGCATTCGACATTAACTAAGGATTTGAATGCGACTCGGGATGAACTCGGAACTTCAGTTGGTGTTGATCCGAGAGTTTTAATTAAAGGGGTGATGGTATCCCCGGCAGCAAGCAAGTGGTTTTTTGATTTGATAGAGCTTGTAATGAAAGATTCGGGGTATTCCGTTCCTGTTTCTAGATCAAAAATCCCATTACGAAAGCAGTAAATATCATTTAGGACTCACCCGCTTGAACTCAACGACCCAGATCCACGGATTGGCGTCGAAGCTACTGTGGCCGTTCACCTTGTCCCAGTACGCTTTGAATCCGTACATTTCCGGGAGCATGCGCAGTGGTGCGCCAGCCGATTGCAGGTGCTCAATGCGCGAGAACTCTTTCCCGGCCACGCTATCGCAGTCATCCAGCATGTCACCCAGTTCGTCCAGCAGAGCCAAGTCTGTGGAATCACGCAGGCGCTCAACCCGAACGCCCGTGATTTCCAGCAGGATGCGGCTGGCCCAGCGGGGCATGTGGATGTTCGGCTTCCAGATCGGCTGATCTTGCTCGTAAGGCTCCAAACCATCGGCGGCATAGACCAGGGTACCGTCTTCGCGAGCCTCGTTCACGTCCAAGTCGTTCGGCTTTAGGTAGGGGCCGCGTATGAGTTCAAAGTGATCGCAGTACCAAGTCTCGCGCACCCACAGCCGGTCACCGGGCTGACCATAAGGGCAGGTGTGCATCTGGCTGCCCATTGATGCGCCCTGAATGTAGAGTGGGTTTGCCCAGAAACTGGCACCGCCATTCTCAACAAGCTTTGGTGGGCGGCATGGCTGATTCTTCATTACTCGCCGCGTGACTGTCTTCTGACCTGACAGAACTCCGCGAACCATCGGACCATTGAGTAGAATCGGACGCTCTTTCATGATCTGCCCACCCGTGCGAGTTCGAATTGCTCCAGGGTTAGCGCGACAGCGTTATCGGGCATGCCCGGCAGATAGTTAGCAGGGACTTCACCGGCAAAGAAAAGGTTGTTGGTTGTCCAGAGCTTGCCAGTGGTGACCTGGTACAGATACCAGCGCGATCCACCGAAGCCCAACCAACTGCTATTGGCGTTAGGGCTGTCGCCACTATCGCCATACACGCAACCTTTCATGACGAGCATGCGACCGGCTCGGTTTTGAGCGTTGTATGCCGTTCGTTTTTCATGCCAGAAGTCGCACCCGTGGCAGAGGCCGTTAGCCTTCAATCGGGATGCTACGGGCTCCTGATAATGGGCGCGCTCCGGTTTGCCGCAGGCCGCGCAGAAATGGATATGCGCTCCCTGGCTCACCTCGCGAAGCATAATGTGCAGGTTGGACAGGTAGTTGTTCATGCCCTGAAAGGCTTTCAGCCGTTCGCTGCGATCATCAATGCAGACAATCTTGGCTAATGTCTCTTCGCCCCAGCTTGTCACGGCGTAGCAGTTGGTGCTCGTGCGCACCTGCTCGTTGTACTCAGGGCTTCTGTAGATTGGTTTTGTCATGGCGTCACCTTCAACACATCAATAACTTGCTTGATCCCGCTGGCGTAGCTGGATGGCTGGTCTACAGCGGTCAGCGTCAGATTGCGGATGGCATTAACAACCACCAGCGGGTTGCGGATCGATGAACCGAGAGACCTGACTACATCCAAGGCGTAACGCTTGCCTTCCAGTTCCATGACGCGGTTGATGGGGCCGGTGATAACCAGCGCAGGCAGCGGCGGTGCGGCCTGAATTGGGACGATGGGAGTGGGTGCAACTGATTCGCGGGCACGATCAAGTGCCCGCTGTGCGATTGGGTTCATTGTGAATTCTCGTCAGTACTGGCTTAATTAGTTGTTATAGGGTATCTGTGCATGGAAAAGGCTTAATCTAGAATGAGGCAATGTGATGAAAGAAAAAAAATTTAATTTGCCGCCTCTGTTGGATCGTTTTGAAGAAGGTCGGGCGCAATGGAAGAGGTTTGACAATATTGATTTTGAAGTCGTTGGGTTGTTTTTAAGTTGTCATCTTGTAATTGAACATTATTTGGATGAGTTTCTGGTTGCGTACTCACCTGCTCCGTTTAATTGGGAGTCTGCCGGGCTTTCATTTGGGCAAAAAGTCTCTCTTATTTCAGATCTAAAGCAATTTCCTGAGCCGTACACTATTCCGTCTGTGCTGAAGCACTTTAACTCGCTGAGAAATAAACTTAGCCATAATGTCGGGTTTGTTTTGTCGGTTGGTACTCTTTTGCCTGAAGTTCAGTTTTTAGAGAAAGCAAGCAAGAGATATGAGTTGCCAGCTTTAGATAGCGTTAGGGGTATTTTAGATGAATTTACGACAATAATTTGTGTCTACTTCGCTGCGGCCATCACTCATTGTGCTGAGCAAAAGCATAAAGGTCTGAATGGGGCTTGGAAGTTGTAGTTGCATTTAATGAGTTGCTCGGGAAAAGTGTATGAATTATAAGCTCTCAAGGCTGAATCTTCGCTCAGGGCATTTAAAGTATTCACAGATGGGGCTGCCAATGACTGTGTGTGGTCCGGTTGGGGAGGTCTGAAATATAAGGTCACGACTAAGCCTAAACAATCGGATTCATTGCGAAGTAAACGCGTGCGCATGCCTCTGTATCAGGCCGCGCACGGTGGCCACCGACCAACTCTTCGCCGGTGAAGTGCAACAGCGCCTCGGCGACGGTTGGTTGCTTGAACTGTCGACCGAAGCCCGCAGCGATCATCTTGGCGGTGGGGGGGCACTTAACCAGGTTCTTGCTGCTCTGGCAGGTGCAGTAACCGGGCGTAGCCTTGAAAGCATCAGCCGCTTCCTTGCCCCGGTACCGCGCCAGGGCAATGCGCATGATGCGGTCGTCAAAGTTGATGTTGTGCGCCACCCGCAGGCCTGCGCGCTCATGAATGGCCATGAAGCCGTCCAGCGCCTCCGACTCAGAAATGCCCAAATCCATCGCCATTTCATTGGTGATGCCGTGGATCGCGGTCACATCGGCGGGGATCACCCAGCCATCCGGACGGACCATTGCTTCGAAGGAATCAACCAGTTGGCCGTCGGCGCTGTAGGCCAGAATGCAGATGTCCACCAGGTGTGGCTGGCGCGGATCGTCGCTTGGGTCGCGGAACAGTGGCAGGCCGGTGGTTTCAGTGTCGTAAGGGGTGATCAGATTCATGGGGCGTTTCCTTTGGGCAAAAAGAAGGCACCGTATTGGTGCCTTTGGAATGGGTGTTGTGGGGTTAGCCAGCCTTCTGCAGCTCAACGCCACCACCCGCAACGCCGCCCTCGATCCAGACAGCACTGATCTCAGCAGGCAGCCGGGTGGGCTTTTCTTTGAGTGAGCCACAGACAATGGCGGTTTCGATTTCGCCGGACTTGGCCAAGCGGATCAGAGAGCCCAGCAGTTGAGCGCGAACCGCTGGCAGCAGCACGTCGAAACGATCCAGCACGATCAGCCGCAGCCCCGATGCAATGGCAATGGCCAGCCCGATCAGCGCGTCACAACGCCAGCGTTCCGACTCTGACAGCAAGGCATAGAGGCGACCTGCCGCAGTGATGGCCATGTCAGCGCCGATTGAAACGGCAGGCCAGCCCGCAATGGTGGACAGCTTGGCCAGGCTGCTGTTGATCGGCTCCAGAGCGCCGGCCAAGATTTCGCCCGGGATGCCATCAGGTGCCAAGGCAGCGGCAATCAAGGTCCAGGCCTTCACGTCCGCGTGATGCTCGGCCGCTTGCGCTGCCTTCTTCTCGGCGTTGACGATCAGGTCAATGCGTTCGCGCATGGCTTCGACCTTGGCACTGGCAGCGTCGCGCAGGTTGCGCTGCACCTGGATGGCATCGACAACCCGCTGAATCATGGCATCAGTGACCACTTCACCAGCGGCAGCAGCCATTGCATCAAGGTCACGTCCAGCCTGTTCGGATTCGCTCACGGCCTTAATGTCGTTGGTTTGTGTGCGTAGCAGCAGGTTGTACGCCTCGTTGGCTTTCTGCAGCTCCAGTTTTGCCGCAGCCTGCTTGTTGAGGTCGGCGGTTTTGCCTTTGAACAGCTCAACCCCCTTACCGACTACCTTCAGCTTGACGCCGCAGCCAGGGCAATCACACGGCGACTCGCCTGCATTCGCCTCGACCTTCTGCTGAGCGGCGGCAATCTTGGTTTTCCACCCTTCAAGGTCAGCATTGGTGGCGTCCAGTTTGGCTGTGCGGCGATGGAGCTGGAGGAATATTTCCTCTATCTCGGCTTTACGCGCCGCCATGCTGTCACTGGCATCACGCTTGGCGCGTAGCTCGCCAAGATGCTGGTCGCCCTTGCTGATTTGCTTAACGGCCTCCGCATGCTCGCCCTGAGCCTGCGCCAAGTCGTCCTGCGACACTTCGGGCGTGCCTTCATCCAATGCCGGGATGGTGACCATCCAGCCTTCGGCCTTTTCGCTGCCGTAAGCCTCGCCTGTCAGTGCCTTCCACGCTCCCCGGTTTTCGCTGGTGTAGGTTTTGGCCTGATCCATCGCCGCAGCAAAGCCACTCAACAGCAGCGGCTTGATCATTTCGACCTTGGCAGGGTCAGCCCCTCGGGCGGCGAGCTTTTCCACCACCACCGCAGGCTTGCCACTGGATTTGGTCAGCGCAAACAGCAGCGCCCGGCGTGCCTTGTCGTCCAGCTTGGCGAAGGCTTCGGGGTTGAGCACGTAGGGCAAATATTCTTGCCCGGCTACATCGGTGCGGTCTGCCTTGCCGTTGGGCAGGGTAATGCTGCTGGCCACGCCGTCGTGACCGATGATGATCTGGGCCTTCTTCTCGCCCTCGGTGACCAGCTTGCCCCAGTCCTTCTTGAGGGAGATACGCGCCGACTCGCCCAGTGCCAGGCCTACAGCCTCTTTCAAGCTGGACTTACCGGCACCGTTGAGGCCGCACACCATCGTGATGGGTGCGGTCAGCGTCAAGTTGGCATGACGCAGACCCTGGAAGTTTTCAACGTAGATGCTTTCGATACGCATGGCTTACTCCACACTCAGGTTGGGGCCGAGGTCTGCCAGGGAGGCAATGACCTTGTAGGTGTTGTCGATGGTTTGATCCGCTTCGGTTTCGAGCTGGATCACTTCGTTGTCGACAAGGCGCAACAGCAGGGTGCTGGCTTTGTCGCTGTCGATGGCGAGACGGCTTTGCAGCCACGCTGCATCAAACACGGTGGCTTTGAGCACGATCAGTTGGGCCGCGTCGTCGTAGGTGTAGTCGCCGAACTCTTTGCCGTAGGCTTGGTCCGGAACAAACTCAGCATCGACAATGTCGTCGTCCTGATCGTTGTGGGGTGTGGGTAGCAGTACTTCACGTCCGCCATTCGAATCCATCTGCGTGACGATGTCTTGCGCTTCCATCCATTCGATCATGCGTGCAGCGCGGTTGTAGCCGATCTTCAGCTTGCGCTGTACTGCACTGATGCTGGCCCGACGCGTATCGACAACGAACTGAACGGCCTCGGCATAAAGGGGATCTTGATCACCTACAAATTCCGGTTCGTTATCCGGCTCATTTTTGCCGGACTGCCCATTAAACAGGCTGCCGGTCAGCTCGCTGACGTGCAGCGGCAAGTCGGCCTGGTCGCGCTCAACCTTGAGGCTGTCCAATCCTTCGGCGTAGTCATTAGGTGCCAGCACCAGCAAACACAGCTTGCCGGCCACATCGATCAGACCATGGCGGTTTGGGTCTTGAGCATCTATGACCGCAGTTACCGTGATGTTTTTGGGTTTGAATTTGGCATCGGCGACAGTCAGTGGGATGGTGTCGACGCTACGCGAAGAAATGATGCCGACAGCCGTGTAAACCGCGGTAGTGACTTTCTCAGTTACACGGTCGGTGACTTCCTGGCGCTGGCCTTCGTTCAGCTTGCTGAACGGTGCCGCGATGTTCTGCCATTCGAACATTGCAGCTTCAACCAGGTCGCGCACCAGCAGCTCATGAGCCAGCACCGAAGGCATTACGCCGTGCATCTTGGCGCGCTCGATGGCTTCCATGTGTTCAATTTTCATAAGAATCCTCAGTGCTTGGCGATGCGCTCAAGCTTCGATTGTTGAGCGGGGCTCAGATTGGTGTGAGCGCCGTAGCGCTTGAAGTTAGAGCGGATGCTTTCGACAAACTCCAGCTCCCAGTCCCCGCTGGCGTGAAGCTCAGCGGAGACCAAGATGCCGGTGAACTCCTCGACACTGTCGTAGATGTCGAGGATGGACTGGGCAGCCATCGGGGTTACTCGAAGTTGAGGCCGTCGGTGTCGGCGGCTTGGATGGTTTCGGCGGTTTCTGAGGCGCTTTCAGCCTGATCCGTTGCGGATTCAGCCGTTTTTGTCGCGTTTTCTGCCGAATCTGTAACGATTTCCGCCTCTACTGTGTCGCTGTCTGCGTCAGGAACAGGCGGGGCTGACTGGTTCTGCAGGTCATCCAGGTTCACCGCGAAGTTGCCGGAACCGTCCGGTTTGGCGTCGATGAAGTCGTGTACCTCTTCGGATGTTTGCAGCCCCATCAGCAGTTCAGGTGCATAGAGGCGACCGAAGAAGCTGGCGCAGCGATAACGCAGCATCAATTCAGGGATCGTCTGCCACTTGCTGCCTTTCTTGGTCAGCCAACCTTCATCGATGGCCATTTGGATCGACACTTCAGGCGATTCGAGGCGCTCGCCTGTTTCCTTCTCTATTGCCCAGGCAACGCAGGTCTGATGTCTGACTTTGACCGTTTTCGTCACTTCATTTGGACGATTTTTCCCGCCCCCGGCTGGTTTTACCCATTCAGTTGCGGTGTAGGTCACTTCGACGGGCTCGCTCGGCTCACTGAGCACAAAGCGAAGTGACGAATACCGGCCGCAGCTGTTAATGGCGGCAATGATGAAGGCGCTGGACCAGCTCGGACGCCCCTCGATGATGTGCAGGTTCTGCATAATCATTAGCGGGTCAGCACCCATGCGCTGAGCCATGTTGAGTGCCACCGCACAGTTGGCAATGCCCGCAGTGTTCTCTTCGTACCCGGTCACTTCCCCGTATTGCTTGATCTCTTTAAAGCGACGGTACGCCACCGGAACCATCGTTGAACTGCTGAGCATGTTGGATACGCGCAACAGTTGGTCAAAGCCCTCGCCGGTGAGGAAACCCATCGGCACGTTGGATTTAGGCTTGGCAACGGCGCTGGTTTGCATCTGCGCCAAAGTGGTCTGTGTCATGGTTGGTTACTCGTGATAAGGGCAGGTGGACCAGCGCGTGCAGTACTTGGCGCTGCACGTGAAGCTCTGCGGGTTTGGAGGGAAGATGCCGGTGCGGAGCATTTCCGCGCCGATCTGGATCAGGCCGGGGAACTCTTCAGTGCCGACCATCATTTGCTTGGCACCGCGTATCTCGCCGATACCCGATTCGGCCTTGCCTTTGGTTTTCAGGCCGATGATGTGAGCGGGCGCGGTGATGGGCTCGCCAGTGGTGTGCTCGTAAAGGATTTCGTAAGTGCCGATTTGCGGGGCGTGGCCCTTGGTTTTGGCTACACCCTGCGACACCGAAGCGCCGCCGGTCTTTACGTCGGCAATACCAACGCCGGTACCGGTTTTGCAGATGCGTGCCCGGTCGAGCTGCCCGGTCAACCGGATGATCACGCCGCCACCGCAATCAATCTCAAGTGGCTTGGTGGTCAACTCGACAGCCTGGAACTCGTAGCGCGGGCTGATTTCGTTGCAGTACATCGTGTGCAACGTCAGCCCGGTGGCTTCGGCCTGGTTGAGGGTTATGTCTGAGCCGCGCCAATCGACGTCATAGTCGGGGTTGCGTAGCGACTCAATGAACAGCTCAGCGGTTTCGAAAACGCCAAGCCCGCTACCGTTGATCCGAGACGAATCAAACGCCGCGGTGCTGGCGTGAATCGCGGTACCGAGCAAAGAACGTGGGCTGCTGGGCGACTTCATACCCAGCAGATGAACGCCTTCCCACTGATACCCGCAGTTGAACAGCGAACCCCACGACGAAGCGCGAACAGAGATTACGTTGCTCATGATTCACCTCGAGCGGCGATCATGGCGTCGGCTTCGATGTAGCGCATGCGAGCCCGGTATTCAGCCCAGAACGTAGAGTTTCCCAATGGATCAGCTGCAAAGTCGGGCATATCGCGACCAACAATCGCTACGGCGTAACGGACGCCTACTTCGTTGTGATCAATGGCGGCGTGTGCAGCGAAGTAGTCGCGCAGGCTAATGCCGAGAAATGCATCAGGGTTTGAATCTCCGAAACGAGCTTTTGCAGCCTCGGGAGCCGGAAAGGCTGGGCCGCCGTCGTCTTTGGGTTGTTGCGGCGGTACCGGGCTCGCGGTTTCTGCTGGTAGCTCTATGTATTCGTATGCGGGGCCACCATCCGGGATGAAGCTCCACGACCGGTCATTAAGCCCGTCTTCGCCCATATCAATGAACATCCATTCACCGGCGTCAGTTTTTTTGTACCAAGAGCCGCCATCTTCATCTTTACCGGCGTGCGTGGCCCCCTTGGGCCTGTAGGCAAGGTTGATATCCATGGGTGGTTTACCTATTGAGTGATTCGGTCAGCCAGTGCGCTGAGCAGCATCAGGGCGGTGAAGATGGCGAGGGCAGGAAATGAGCCCCGCCACAACAGATAGCGGCGCTGGCGTTGGCGGTTGGTCATTACAACCTCACAATCAACATGCCGCGCCTTACCTCAATGCGGATCGGGCAGGGCAAGTCAGCGACCAAAGAAAAGCCCCGACGGTGCAGGGCTTGGATAAGTGATTTTCGATTGGTGGCAATGATGGTCATGCGCGCATCCCCTCCAGCTGGGCCATAAGATCCTGGTGTTGGCGCTCAAGAATGCGATCCTGCCGGGCCACGTAAGCCCGATGCTCAAGGATGTCGATCGCACCCAGCGCGTGCGCCATTTCAATGGCCATGCCCGTTTCGGCGTGCAGCTGCGCCGACGTATTGCCGGCCAGCAGTTGCTGGAACCGGGAATTGATCATATCGACGGCAATTTCATGACCCCGGCTCATGCTGCCCACCGTTGCCGCTGCGTGCGGCTGTCGATCTGACGCCAGAGCTCGGCCTCGATCTGCTTTTCGTACAGCTGGCCAACCTGGTAGCACTCGTAACCAGGTACATCCATAGGCACGCCGTCGTTGTCATAGGTGATGCCCGAGACAACAACGAACTCAAGTTCGCGGCTTCCTTGAAAATCCCAATCGCTGTTCCAGGTACCGGGGCAGGGCGGGGTGTTCTCGCAGTTCGTTACCTCCACCTCGAGGACGAACCCTTCAACAATCACTTCATAAGTCATGGTCGCCTCCAAGGTGGCGGGTTGATTACATTCGTCTGCCCACTCGGTGGAATGGACAGAGGTGATGCGATCAGATTTCTTGAACTACACCGGAAGCGATGCGGGCAGCACAAAGCGCATCGCCCTGGGCCTGATCCTCATCGTCCCTGCCAAGGAACATGTAGCCTTCTTCCGGCACTTCCTGAAATTGCGCATAGAGCCCCGGACCGCTGTGGGCGCTGTTGCCCTCAACGAGGATCAGCGTCATATCGTCGTAGGCTTCGGGGTCGCCACTGCTTTCGGAGAGTTCCAGCAGCTCTTTAATCTGGCGGTGTGTGATATGGATTCGCATGGTTGATTCCCGTTTGGTTGTTTTCCCAATGCACCCGGGTTACCAGGCGCATCAGTGAAAAATTCCGTGCTGCTGGCCGCTGTTACACGCCACCTGCGGACTGGGCGATTACTTGTTCGGGAGCCCTGGGGGCTCAACAGTCAGCCGCGCTTTTCACCGCTGACACTCATTTGATCTAGGGCCATCTACTGCTGGCCACGGAGCGAGGCAACTCCTGTCCCGTTCTGCCCGAAGGCAAGGCCATGGTTCGCTGCGGCCTTTGTTGCTGTGTTCGTGGGGCCGGTGTCGATCCGGCAATGGGTGGAACTAAAGAACGTTGGCTTTCGCCGGGTTTTGCTGTGCTTCGGGTCATAGTGGGCCCGCAATGGTCGAATAGTACCTATGGGTTACAAATACCGTCAACACCTACAGGTAATAAATTTATTTTGGACGAAAAAAAACCGCTCAAGGCGGCTCGCAGGGAGGGCAGAAACTAAAAGCCCGGCGCTGGGCCGGGCTAAATCAATGAGAGTTGATGCTACTTGGGGATATTGGCCACCAATGGCGCGAGGTACTGCTGAACGATCCACCACCCAGCGCCGAACACGGCCATACCCGCTAGGAGCGAGTAAACAGCGGTCTGCCCTTTTGTGAGCATGGTCTTTTCAATGTTCTCGAGTCGAGTTTCCACCTTGCCCAGAGCGACCTTAATGTCAGTCATATCTCGTTCAAGGTTGATAATCCGCGTTTGCATATCGTCGCCTCCTGGTGGCATACCCCCAGTATGGTCTGAGCGCCTAGTCCTGTCATCAGACCCCAGCCATGTGGCCTGTCGAAGTTGGTGGATGTTATCCATTGGTACCACCCGTCGACCCGAGGACTTGTCTGATTTTGTATGTAGATATCTCAGCGAAATGCCCACAGTTTGGACATGTCATCGCTGCTGTGGTGAGGAAGGTTCCTCTGAGGTTCTGATGAATCATAATCTCAAGCTTAGGATTGGTATCCGTGGAGTTCTCTTCATTCATGGCGATCTCCCACCCACCCTTCCATTCGCAGTGCGGGCAATTTGGGGAGCGGCCTTGCATGGAGAGAAATGCCAAAAGGTCGGCCATCCGTAGATCGGGTAAGCTGCCATCCTCTACAAACAGGAAGTTTTTCCCGAGGCGCTCACCGGTTCCTTGTTCATTCATAGATATCATCTCTCGGGGTTCGGGGCTAGGCCTTTGGGGGAGGGCATGTCAGCCGAAAATTGGCCGGACAATAAGCCAGTAGATAGGCCAAATGGATGCGAGAAGTTCATTGAGAGGGATCGCAACCAACCAGTTCCACCAGTTGTAGTGAAAGCCATTGAAAAAAGTCAGCTTTATGAAGGTCGCTATGTTTCCAATCCAATAAATTATCCATGCGGCCATCTTCATTGGAGGCCCTCCCTTTTTATTGTCAGAGCCCGGTCATCTTCGTGTCTATCACGCGACCAATGAAGTGGCAGTTGTCGCCAATTTCAATGGTTCGATAGTTGGGGTTGAGCGGTCGCAGGTACTTGTGCCCGGCATCTTCAACGTACTGCTTGAAGGTCTGCTCACCACTTTCTAGAACTACCAGGTAGTACTTACCACTGATTAGTTCCGCATTAGGGCGTATCAGGATCTGCGAGCCTTCTGGAAAGTTAGGATTACCACTTGAGGCCATTGAGTCGCCACGTACTGCCATCCAAAAGCCACGACCGCCTGCGTCCTCGGTAGATGCTAAGTGCATTCGTTTATCGTCCGATTTGAAGTAATCGTCCGATTCTGCCCAAGCCTTGGCTTCGTCCCACTTAATCAAAGGGTATTTGACGGGGTCAGCTGATGGTTGCGGGATTTGAGCAACATTGCTCCCCCTGTATTCGCTACTCCCCCATGCGTCAAGCGAGAGCGGATGCATCCTCAGCTTTGCCTCAATGTCACGAGCAAGCTCCTCTCCGATGTTTTTCCTGTGAGTCTCATTCTTTGTCAAACATCTGGATATGTAGCTGTGCGCACGATCCACAGCCTCAGCTAGACCGGTGATTTTCCCGTTGAACCTAGATTTCACAATGGCGCGTAGGTTTTCGCGACGAATTTCATATATGTCCATGTCCGGATGATCCCTAAGCGTTATCTGCGGGTAAATTCCCTCGGGGTGTTGATGTTTTTGTTACCTTGAGGTTATATTTCTTGCGTATTTACGTGAGAGAACCCCCCATGAAGACCAAGCACACCGAGCTATTGGCATGGCTCAAAACCGCCAATGACGAAGAAGTTGCAGAGACGGGCACTACCCGCGCATACCTTCGAATGATTGCGTATGGCTGCAAAACAGCTTCTGCGGAAATGGCGGCCGGCATAGAGCGCGCAACTTCTGGCGCAACCACTAGGCAGGCCTTACGACCCAATGACTGGCGTTTGATCTGGCCAGAACTGGCGGCGGCCTAACCATGACCACACCCACATTAGGCGTCGAAGGCGATGCAACCGCACGGGAGACGGAAACCCTGATCTTGCAGCGGGTTTTGTCTGTCGGTCAGAAGGAGATAGCGCGTGAAACCGGGTTGAGTGAGTCGACCGTTTCACGCTGGAACGATGGCGAGTACGCAAGGTGGGCCCAGGTGCTTTCGTTCCTGGGCCTGCGCGTCGTTCCTCAATCAGCAATCGTCGTGACGCCTGCTTATCTGCACTCACTTGAGACCCTTGCTGAGATTGGGTTGAAGGCAGAGAAGAAGCGTCCCGGACCGCTGGGGTGGGACTGATCATGGAAGCAAGGCCTGAACCACCAATTTCTCCTGATGTTGATCTTCGCGGCATGCCTTTCATGCCCTTGGACGTCAATAGATTGCGTGACAGCGATCTTGCAATCGAGGCGACCGGCGAGGAATTTCGTGCAGCCGTGATGCTTTGGTGTGCGTCTTGGAACCAAGTTCCGGCAGGTTCTCTCCCAAATTCCGACACTGCGCTAGCCGCGTACGCTGGTTTTGGTCGTGATGTTAAGGGATGGAAGAAGGTGAAAGCCGGGGCGCTTCGTGGGTTTATTGAGTGCTCTGATGACCGTCTTTATCACTCTGTCGTGACCGAAAAAGCGATGGATGCATGGGTTGAGCGGGTCGAGTACCGCGAAGTCAAAGAGAACGAAAAAGCCCGTAAACAAAGGGAGAGAGAGGATCGCAAGCGGATGTTCGACGACCTGCGACAGGCTGGAATCATTCTCCCGTGGAACGTCCCAACCTCTGAACTCCGGTCACAGCATCAGGCCATACCGCACGGTGATAAAACCGTGACAAGTCACAAGCCTGTCACGGTGACAGGTCACGCACCTGACACGGCTAAGACAGGGACAGGGACAGGGACAGGGATTAAAGATCAAGAACACACACATACCGCGCACGAAAAATTTTCGCTCCACGACGCTTGGGAGCCCAACCCCGAGACGTTCACTGCCGTCCTGTTTCGCAATGGCATGGCAAACCAAACCTTCCACGCAGACCAGCTTCTCGAATTCCGCTCGTACTGGATCAGCCGCCCTGACGACTTGAAAACCCAGGCCCAGTGGGAGCACGCACTCGCCCAGCAATTGAAACGCCAACACCGAGCCCAGCAAGCCAACGGGGGAACACCCAATGAAACCGGTAGACGAACTGCTCAAAGCCGCACGCGTAACGCTTACGACATCCTCACCGACGACAAGTGGTGAGCCGGCAGCCGAGAACGTCACGCCGCTCGAGCAACAAACCCGACGGGCAGTGCGCCGCGTGTTCGCGACCTTAAAAACCGCGTTTCCGGCCTGGTACGAAAAACACTACGGAGACCAGAGGGCTGAGCAATTGGCTCGTCGCGTGTGGATGACCGTGATCAAGGATTTGGGTGACGAAGCGGTGGACCGCGGACTGCAACGCATGGTGGTCGAGTGCAAGTTTCCGCCGTCGCCCTCGGATTTTCTAGACCTCTGTAAATCAATCAGCGGCTTGCCGTGTGAGGCTCAGGCCTGGGATGAGGCGCTGCGCGGTGTTTACAGTCACAAAGCTGTGCGTATCGCCGCCGAGGCAACCAGCACATTCGACCTCAAGTCGGCCACGCACGATGACAAAGCCCTGCGCCAACGCTTTGAGCGCAACTACGCCATCGTTGTGCGCCGTGCACAGACTGGCCAGCCGCTGGAAGGGCGCATAGCTCACGGCATTGGCCACGACAGCATGCGGCCGCGTGAGCAGGTCCAGCTCGAGTACTCCATGAAAACCGCTGACGAACTGGTCGCAATCCTTGAAATCCCGAAAGACCCCAAGTCCTGCCGCGAAATGCTGCTGGCCAAACTCAATATCCGGAGAGATACCCATGCCTGATCACAAACCCGTTTCATTCGTGGTGCCGGGTGAGCCGCAAGGCAAGGGCAGGGCGCGCATTGGCAAGGTCGGTACTCACGCCCGCATGTTCACGCCTGCCAAGACTCTCGCTTACGAGGGTGTCATTGCTTTTGCAGCTCAGGCGGCAATGGCCGGGCGAGAGCTAATCACCGGGCCGGTTTTGCTGGAAATGAACATGCTTCACCCAATCCGCGACTCTTGGTCGAAGAAGAAAAAGGCCGGAGCCCTAGCGGGTGAGATCGCGCCAACCATCAAATGCGATGCGGACAACTGCCTGAAAGCGGTCTGTGATGCCCTGAATGGGATTGTCTGGAAGGATGACGTTCAGGTCGTGAATGTGTCTTTGAGCAAGCGATTCGCCGAAACACCAGGTGTCCGGGTTCGAATCGTCCCACTCGCAATGTTTCCGGCGTAGGAGTTGATCATGGAAATGAAATTCAGAGGTGTATACGCGCACAAGGATGGCGGGTGGATCGCTGCTATTGGGCACGAAGGCAAAAACAAGTACTTGGGCTGGTTTCGCGAATTCGACGACGCCAAGCAAGCCAGGCTTGCCGCAGAGGTTGAATTGTTTGGGGCTGTGTTTGATCGACGAGAGATTGAGCTACGCGAGGATCATGCCTTGATACCGCTGCATGGCCGCAAGGGGGTGTTTTACGGGTACACCCAAGTCGACCTGCAAGACTTTGACGATGTCCGAGATATTGCGTGGACGCTCGACCCTCGTGGCTACGTAGCTGGCAAGCCGCCAGGTTCAAAGAACTCTGTAACGCTGCATCGTTGGATTATCTATGGCGCAGCGAAGGGTGGCGGGGTGGATCACATCAGCGGCGAGCGCACAGACAACCGCCGTTCAAACCTGCGCATTGCCAGCCAGACCCAGAACGCCAGAAATACGCGGCTAGCGTCGAATAACACCAGCGGGTTCAAGGGTGTTTCCCTGACTGCTGAAGGCCGCTGGCGCGCACGGATTACGGTTGACCGGGTAGAGCTTCGCCTTGGTAATTTCGACACGCGAGAAGAGGCCGCTGCCGCCTACGACGCTGCAGCGGTCAAATATCACGGTGAGTTTGCATCGCCAAACGCCATTGTGCCGCTATGCCAGTGATTTACCAGAACTACGCAGAACTACGCAGCATGGGGGAAGTATGAAACTTATCAGCGCACGGCAGGCTTGGCGGGACGCACTGCACGAAAGCCGCGACTCAGTACTGGCAGCGGCTGCCGAGCGGTCAAAGCTGGGCAAGCGCGGTTACGTGGTGGGCGAGACCATACCCTCGATGCGCGACAGTAACGGGCGGTGTGCACACATGCTGGCGGCTGGGCTGGTGCAGTCCGCTATCGGGTCGCTGCCCAAGCCGTTGCAGCACTTCGGGCACGCGCTGTACTCGCCGGTCGCCACCGGGCAGGACATGAACATTGCGCACGCGCTGGTGTGGCTGACGGTTGACTTGGACGGGCACACAGCCAAACGCCGCGAGGTTGCGTACTGGATGGCCCTTGCCGCGATTCGAAGCCACCTGGCAGTTGTGAGCGGTCGCGAAGGCTGGGGCCCCGGCCGGGTCTGTGAGTTTGTTCACGACTGGTACGGGACGAAGGTCAGTGTCAGCCACTGGGCGCGGGACTGGGCGGACATCTGGGCGGCAATTGCCAGCACCGTAGACCAGTTGGACGCGAAGGCGCTCAAGCCTGTGGCGGCGGTCATCGTGCGTATGGCCGAGCGGCGCGAGCCAGGTGCCTGCCGCTGGGCGCTGTACGACCGCGAACACGCTGCCGATCAGAGGGCCGAGGCGTACGCCGCTCGCCGTGCCGATGCGCAGGATGCGTTGCGCAAGCGCCTTACGGCGATGGGGGTTGCTCAACTGCGCCGCTGGTTCAAGCGCATGAGCGTGTATTCGCAGGCCTATCGCAACGAGTGGGGCGTGGACATGGTTGAAAGTCCGGCCCGCCACCTGGTGTACATAGATCGAATCGCCGAGTACTGGAACCAGCGTCAACGCGTGGGAGATGTCACAAAAAGGGTCGCTTGACCATTTGGCGAGTGTTTTGGTACATTTTTCCCACGTTGCAAAGCTACGTCCGTATCCCAGAAACCCGCCAAGTGCGGGTTTTTTGTTGTCCAAAATTCAATCCCAAGCCTCGCCATCGTGCGGGGCTTTTTCGTTTCTGGAGGCTCACATGAACGCCCCAGCCAGGAGTAAACGCATGTCACACCCAGCTCCAGAGGGAATCGTTGAAGCTGTGGGCGCATCAGTTGCCAGCAAGGGAATGATGGTTGGCGCGGCTACGGGGGTGGTCGGCTGGCTATCCCAAGTCAACTGGATTGGCATATCCGGCGTAATCATCGCCGTCATCGGCCTGATCATCAGCACCTACTTCCAGATTCGCCGGGATCGCCGGGAGCACGCCGAAAGCGCCGAGCGCATCAGGGCTCTGCGGGATCAGTGCAAACCATGAGTACATCAACTCGCCAGCGTCTCGCAGTGAGTGTGTTGACCGTAAGCCTTGCAGGCTTTGGTGCCTGGAAGGTCAACGAAGGTTACACCGACACTGCAATCATCCCGACCAAGGGCGATGTGCCAACCATTGGCCACGGCTCAACCCGTTACGAGGACGGGGCCAAGGTCAAGATCGGCGACACCATCACCCGTCCGCGTGCCGAGCTGCTGGCCCGCAATCTGATGACGCAGGATGAACGGCAGTTCGCAGCCTCGCTGCCCGGCGTTCGCCTGTATCAGGAAGAGTTCGATCTGTACATGGACTTCACCGGCCAGTACGGCATTGGCAACTGGCGGGCGTCCTCGATGCGCCGCGACCTGCTCGCGGGTAATTACCCCCAGGCCTGCAACGACCTTCTCAAGTACCGCTTTGCTGCTGGCTTCGACTGCTCGACGCCGGGAAACAAGCGTTGTGCTGGCGTCTGGTCACGTCAGCTTGAGCGTCATGCCAAGTGCATGGCTGCGCAATGAATCCCCAACCACCAACCCGGAGCATCGGAAATGAACGACCAAGCAATCGAAGAGGAAATCAAGGCCAAGGGTTTGACCGCGCCACGCATCAGTCTTGGAGAGTTGCGCGCCAACATTGCCGCTGAATGGTATTTCACCGCACGTGAAGGCGTTGAGGGGGCGGTTGTTCGTAGCGCGCTTCCTGATGTTGGCGGCGAATCAATGACCTCACCCTATGGTTGGGATCATCTGAATACGCTGACCTTCTGCGTTCTGGTGCTGCGCAACGGCTTCACCGTCACTGGTGAGTCGGCCTGCGCCAGTCCTGAGAACTTCGACGCAGAGATTGGCCGCAAGATCGCGTACCAGAACGCTGAACAGAAGGTATGGTCCTTGATGGGCTACGAGATGAAAGAGCGCATGCATCAGCAGACCTTGCCTGCGCAAGCCCCAACTGCCAGTCATTTGTCGCCCCACCAGCAACGTGTGATCGCCGAGCGTGAGCAACTGGCCGACCGTATCCAGAAGTTGGAAGCGTTCCTGCACACCGATCTGTACGCGGGACTGCCTGAGGACGAGCAGCAACTGCTCAAGATGCAGGCCGATGCGATGGTGCTGTATCTGGGCATCATCAACACCCGAACCTCTAAGTTCGCCTGAGGTAAGCCGCCATGAATCGCTACCTGCTCATTGCGCTGGCCGCTTGTGCGGTGGCGATTGCGCTCGGATGGAGCCACATCAAGGGACAGGCCAAGGATCTGGCCATTGCGACGGATCGCATCAACACGCTCAACGCTGCCGCCGAGTCGCGGCGCAACACTCAGAAGCTGCTGGCGCAGCTCGACACCGAACACACAAAGGCTCTGACAGATGCCCAAGCCCAAAACAAAGCCCTTCTTGCTCGTCTCGGCACTGGCGCTCAGCGGTTGTCAGTCCCAGCCCGCTGTCCAGCTGTGGGAACCGCCAGCGCCGCCACCGGCCTGGATGATGCAGAAACGAGAGCCGAACTTGACCCAGCGGCTGCTCAACGAATTGTCGCCATCCCCAACGATGGAGACGATGCCATCAGGACGCTGACCGCATTGCAGGATTGGGTAGCCACTGCATGCCTGGGCGCAAACAACCGATAAGGGGCAGCGATTTATGGCCCTCACTGCAAAACAGCAACGATTCGTCATCGAGTACCTGGTTGACCTGAACGCTACGCAAGCGGCCATCCGGGCTGGGTACGCAGCGAAGGGGGCCAAGGATCAGGCCTACCAGCTCATGCAGCGGCCCGAGATTGCCGCCGCGATCAAAGAGGCAATGGAAGCCCGCAATCAGCGCACGAAGGTGGATGCGGATTACGTGCTGAGCCGCCTGACGGAGATTGATCAGATGGACCTGCTCGACATTCTGGACGACGACATGTCAATCAAGCCCCTGTCGAAGTGGCCCAAGGTCTGGCGTCAGTCTTTATCCGGTTTCGACATTGCCGAGATGTTCGAGGGCGCAGGTAAAGAGCGCGATCTTGTCGGCCTGATGAAAAAGATCAAATGGCCGGACAAGGTCAAGAACCTCGAGCTGCTCGGTAAGCACGTGGACGTGAACGCCTTCCGCGAGAACGTGAACCACAGCGGAAGCGTCAACCTCACCAACATGACGGATGAAGAACTTGAACGCCAGATCGCCCAGCTATCCGACGGCTAGAGACAACAAGCTCAAGCTGATCGAACTGCTGGAGGAAAAGCGGCGGCGTACCAAGCAGCGCCAGTTCAAGATTCACTTCGAGTCGCTGTACGAGTGGCAGCGCAAGTACGTCAGGGCAACCGCCGAGTTCTCGGCCTGCATGCTGATGGCGGCAAACCGGGTCGGTAAAACCCGTACCGGCTTGATCATTGATGCGGCGCACCTGCTTGGCGATTACCCAGATGATTGGGAGGGTCGCCGGTTTGACTTTGCCCCGCTCTGCTGGTTGCTCGGGTACTCGATGGAGAAAACCCGCGACCTCTTGCAGAAACCTCTGTTCGGCGTTTACGAGGATGGCCAGTGGTCTGGCGGGTTAATCCCGACGGATCGCATTGTTGGTCACCTCTCTGCAGCGGGTACGCCCGGTGCAATGCGTGAGGTGCGCGTCAGGCATGCATCTGGGCGGGTTGCCACCGTGCAATTTTGGTCCTACAGCCAGGGCCAGCACGCAATCATGGGTGACTCCGTTGATTGGTATCACATCGACGAAGAGCCACAGGATAAAGAGATTTACCCGCAGGTCCTGACCCGCACCGCCACCGGCGACAAAGGCCGGGGCGGTGCTGGAATTCTGACCTTTACCCCTGAGAACGGACGTACAGAGCTTGTCGTCAAGTTCATGGATGACCCTGCTGAAGGGCAGTACATGCAGCGTGCCACTTGGGATGACGCGCCGCACCTCAGCGAAAAAGTGCGCCGCGAACTGCTGGCGGCTTATCCACCGTGGCAAAGACCCATGAGGACACAAGGTATGCCGCTGCTCGGTACAGGCCTGATATTCGATTTTGGTGACGACGATATCAAATGCGCGCCCTTTGTCTGTCCTGCTCACTTCATGGTTATCAACGGCATGGACTTTGGGTGGGATCACCCGCAGGCCCATATACAGCTTTGGATCGATGTTGAGTCAGACGTTATCTACGTTGCGCACGCATGGAAGCAATCGAAGGTCACGCCCGTCACTGCCTGGGGTTCAGTCAAGGCCTGGGCCAAGGGTGTGCCTACGGCTTGGCCATCGGACGGCTTGCAGTCTGAGAAGTCTTCGGGCGAGCAGCAGAAAACGGCGTATGTCGATGCAGGCTGGAAAATGCTGGGCACTCACGCCACCTGGCCGTCAGGTGGCGTTGGGGTTGAGGCTGGTCTGGTTGAGCTATACGAGCGCATGACCACCGGCCGGTTCAAGGTGTTTTCGCACCTATCCAACTGGTTCGACGAAAAGATGAGCTATCACCGGGATGAAAAAGGCCGAATCGTGAAACTCAACGATGACCTGCTTTCAGCGACTCGTTACGCCTACATGATGCGGCGCTATGCCCAACCGCGCTGGCAGTTGGTGGAACGCCAGCCTGGTAATTATCAATCTGAATACGACCCTTACGCGGAGTAATGACAATGTGTGGCAAGGCCATCAAGAAAATAGCGAACGTGGCAACCCTGGGCCTTGCTGGCGGTTTGCTGGGCGACGATCAAGCCGCCGCACCCGCAGCCGTTGAGGCACCCGCAGCAGCGGCCCCGAGCACCAGCAGCGATTCGGTGCAGGCCGCTGTTGAGGCTGAACGCAAGCGCCGTCTTGCCGCATCAGGGCAGGGCGGCACTATCTTGACTGGCGCAACTGGCGTGCTGGGCAATGCCAACACCAGCCAGAAAACGCTGTTGGGGGTGTAACGTGGCCGACTCCCTGCGTTCCCAGCTCGACAAGCGGCTGGCGCGGCTCAAGAGCGAGCGTGACAGCAATTGGCTGCCCGAATGGCGCGAATTGAGCGACTTCATCATGCCTCGGGCCGGGCGCTTCAATACCTCGGACGTGAACCAGGGCAAGCGCCGCGACAAGAAGATCATCAACCCGCGAGCCACGTTTGCAGCTCGCACCTTGGCTGCCGGCATGCACAGCGGCATGACCAGCCCGGCGTCGCCGTGGTTCAAGCTGGGCACGCCAGACCCGGGCCTGATGCAGTTCGGCCCGGTCAAGGAATGGCTGTACGCGGTCGAGAAGGCTATGCGCGAAGTCATGGCGCGGTCGAACCTCTACAACGTCTTGCCCACCGTCTACGGCGAGGAAGGGGTTTTTGGTACCGCCGCAATGGCGGCACTGCCGGACGATCACGACACGGTGCGTTTTTACCCGTTCACCGTTGGCAGCTACATGATCGCCAACAGCGACCGGGGGCAGGTCGACACGTTGTATCGCGAATTTCGGATGACGGCCCGGCAGATGGAACAGCAGTTCGGCAGAGCGGCCATGAGCATGACGGCGCAAGGCTTGCTCACTTCCAATTCAGAGGCGTGGATTGATATCTGCCATGCGACGGAGCCCAACGACCAGCGCGAGCAGGGACGCAAAGACAACCAGAACATGGCTTACCGTTCCGTGTATTGGGAGAAGGGCGGCGACAGCGACAAGGTGTTGCGTCAGTCCGGCTTTCAGGAGTTCCCGGTAATGGCTCCACGCTGGGATGTTCTCGGCGAGGACGTTTATGGCACCGGGCCCGGCTCTATGTGCATCGGCTCAACCAAGGCTTTGCAACTGATGGAGCGGCGCAAAGCCGAAATGATAGAGAAGGGCGTGCGCCCACCTATGGGAGCGCCCGCCAGCCTCCAGAATCAGCGAGCATCCATCTTGCCGGGGAGTATCACTTACCTCAACGATGTGCAGCTTGGGGCCAAATTCGCCCCGTTGTACGAAGTGAATCCGGGGTGGATCAACCAAATGCGTGGCGAGATTGCCGCAGAGGAACAGATTACCGACACAGCGTTCTTCGTTGACCTGTTCCTGATGATCAGCCAACTGGATGGCGAGCGCACCGCTTACGAAATCGCCACGCGCAAAGAGGAAAAAATGCTGATGCTCGGCCCCGTGCTCGAGCGCCAGAACGATGACTTGCTTGATCCGTGCGTTGACCAGGTGTTCCACCTGATGGTTGAGCAGTCGTTACCGCGCTGGATGGGGCTGCTGCCGGGCAATCCGCTGTTGCCACCACCGCCCAAGGAGATGGGCGGCCTGGACCTGCGCATTGAGTACACCAGCATTCTGGCTCAGGCCCAGCGGGCGATTGAGGGCTCCAGCATCGAGCGTGCGATTGGCTTCGCGGGCACCGTGGCCAACATCAAGCAAGACCCTTCATCGCTTGACCTGCTCGACACCGACAACGCGTTGCGCGAGTACTTCAAGGCCGTCAGCGTGCCGCCCACGCTGGTGCGCTCTGATGACCAGGTCGCGGCGATTCGTCAGCAGCGCGAGCAGGCACAGCAGCAAGCCCAGATTGAACAGCAACTGGGCAGCGCCATTCAGGGGGCTGAGCTGTTGAGCAAGACCGACACGGGCGGCAACAACGCCCTTACTCAACTCACAGGCTTGATGTGATGGACGACGAACAGCAGAAACCCACAGAACAACAGCTGCAGGACATAGCCGACTTCCGTTGGCTGATGAGCGACAGCCGGGGGCGTCGCTTTATGTGGCGAATGATGGAGCGGTTCAGGATTTTCCAGCCCTCCATCGGGCCCACGGACGCCGTGACCAATTACAACGAAGGCCAGCGCAATGCTGGCCTTTTTCTTTTAAGCCAAATCAACACCCTGTGCCCTGCGTTGTACGCCGTTATGGCGTCCGAAAACGCCCCGCAGCCGCTTGATGAGCAACCTTCGGAGACTGATGAATGAACCGTTTTATGAAGCTGATGGGTTTTGTGCTGATGAATGAGGCGGTCGGCGATGGTGCCGGCGGCCCAGCGGCGGCACCTGCGCCCGCTCCCACGGGCGAAGCCGGTACAGCGCCTGCTGCCGACGCCACTGCAACCACTCTTTTAACCCCGCCCGCTCCTGCGCCTGATCCAGCAGCAGCCGGGACCGAAACCAAAACCCCGGAACAAATCCAGCAGGAGGCGGATGCAGCGGCGGCAGCCAAGAAAGACGACGAGGGCAAGCCAACCGGCGCGCCAGAGGCCTACACCGACTTCACGGTGCCCGAAGGCATTGAGATGGACGGCGACACCCTGGACGCGTTCAAGGGGCTGGCCAAGGAGTTGAACATTCCGCAGGAGGCCGCGCAAAAGCTCGTCGACCTGCAAACCAAACTCGCCGCCAAGCAGGTTGAGGATCTGCAATCCGCCGTAGTCGCCCAAAGCCAGAAGTGGGCAGCCGAGGTCAAGAACGATCCCGAGTTGGGGGGCGAGAACTACGACAAGAGCGTGGCCAGCGCCATCAAGGTCATTCAGGCCTTTGGCGATCCTGCCCTCACCGAGCTGCTCAACGACTCAGGCCTGGGCAACAACCCGGCGCTGTTCAGATTCTGCCACCGCATCAGCGCGGCGATCTCGGAGGACAAGTTCGTCATGCCGGGCAGCCAAAGCAACGCCCCCAAAGAAATGAGCATTGTTGACGCCTTCCGATAAGGCACTCATAAACCGCAGGAGACACACAGATGGGCATTTTGACCGCAACCATGCCAACGCTGATCGATAAGTTCAGCCGCGAAGACAGCTCTAAAAAGGTCATGAAGATCGTCGAGCTGATGGCAAAACGTAACGACATCCTGATGGATGCCGAGTATCAGGAGTGCAATGACGGCTCCAAGCACAAGACCACCATGCGCTCGGGCATCCCTGAACCCGCTTGGCGGGTGTTCAACCAGGGCATTCAGCCAAGCAAATCAACCACCGTTCCGGTGCTCGACACCACCGGCATGATGGAGGATTACGGCCTGGTCGATAAGGCGCTGGCAGACCTCAGCGGCAACGCCGATGCTTTCCGCACCTCTGAAAACATGGCCAAGCTTCAGGGTTTCAACAACAAAGCCTCCCGCTACATGATCTATGGCAACACCCAGTCAGAACCGCAGGCATTCCTCGGGCTTGCGCCGCGCTACAACGACAAGTCGGCCGAGTCGGGCGCGAACATCGTCGACGCTGGCGGTACCGGATCGACCAACACGTCAATCTGGTTTGTAACCTGGGGCGAGATGACCACCCATCTGCTGTATCCGAAGGGCTCTGTTGCGGGCTTCCAGCACAAGTTCCTCGGCCAGCAAACCGCCCGTGCTGAAAACGGAGGTGACTTCGAAGCCTATCGCGACCACTTCAAGTGGGATATCGGCATGTCGGTACGTGACTGGCGCGCCAACGCCCGTATCGCGAACATTGATGTGACGGCACTCACCCGTGACGGCGCGACCGGCGCGAACATCATCGACCTGATGATTGATGCGATGTACCGCATCGACAACCCGGAGCAGGGCGAAGGTCGAACCGTGATCTATGCCAACCGGACCATTCAAGCCTGGCTGCACAAGCAGGCGATGAACTCCAAAAACGTCAACCTCACCATCGGTGAGTACGGCGGCAAGAAGATCCCGGAGTTCCTGGGCATCCCTATCAAGCGTATTGACGCCATCCTCAACACCGAAGCCCGCGTAGTCTAACGACTGCGTGGTTTTCCCCTCTTTTGGAGAGACCACCATGCTTTTCGACGCAAAGCTGCTCATGTCGAACGCCCAGGCTGTGACTGCCTCGGCGGCATCGACCGATATCATTGACCGTGGCGACTCCAAGGACGTTGGTCGCGGCGGTGATATCCCACTGGTTATTCAGGTTGTTGAATCGTTCAACACCCTGACCAGCCTCACCATCGATCTGCAAACCGATGACAGCCCAGGCTTCGGCTCGGCTCGCTCGCTGTTTCAGATCGTTGTGCCGCTGGCCGATTTGAAGCTCGGCTACCAAACCGCTGTTATCACCTTGCCGCAGAAAACCAAGCGTTATCTGCGCGTCAACTACACCGTGACTGGCACCGCCCCTACTACGGGCAAGATCACTGCTGGCGTGGTTGCTGGAGTGCAAACCAATGCCTAAGCCTTATGAAGTGCTGGAGCGCTCATTTATCAATGGTCGCCTCTACGAGCCAGGCGAGCGCGTCACGCTTGAAATTGACAGTCCAGGCGGCAACCTCAAGTTGCTTGAGGCGGCAAAGGGCACGGTGCACGCCAGCACCGACCCGCAGGGCGCTGGTAAGGCGGCGTTCAGCGCCAAGCATAACGGTGGTGGTCGCTACATCATCATCGATGCAGGCGGCGGCAAGGTGGGTGACTTCACCGGCAACAAGGAAGAGGCGGAAGCGGAGGCCGCTCGCCTGGTTGCTGGTGGTCAGATCGCGCCATCTACCGACCCGCAGGGCGCTGGTGATGGTACCGGCGAAGGCGGCGCAGGCAACACGGGCGGCGACGGCGGCACAGGCGGCAACGGACTGCCAGACGCCTGACCCACAGCAACAACCCCATCAGGGCCCTTCGGGGCCCTTTCTCATTTCTGAGGTTCCCGAATGTCCAGCGACGTCGAAATATGCAACATCGCCTTGTCGCGGGTTGCTCACACCCAGCCGATTGTTTCACTGACCGAGCGAAGCAAGGCGGCGGAACTGTGCCGCGTGTTCTATTCGTCGCTGCGTGAACAGGTGTTGCAGGCGTTCCCTTGGCCGTTCGCGGAATCGCTTGTCGCACTGGCGGACATTGGTAGCCCGGCACCTGGCTGGGCTTTCCGGTACCGCTATCCGGCTGACTGCCTGAAGGTCCGCAACATCGTTCAGCCTGGCTGGCGGCGTGCGCTGACCAGCGATCAACAGATCCCCTACAAAATTGGCTATGACGCCGGTGGCCGGGTGATCCACACCGACCAGCCCGAAGCCGCATGCCGTTTCACCTACAGCGTGGATGACTCCACGTTCTTTGATCCGCAGTTCGCTGATGCGCTGTCTTGGCGGTTGGCGATGGAGCTGGCCTTGCCGTTGAGCGCGAAGTCTGACCTACAGGCCTTTGCGGGTCAGCAATACCGATTGGCCCTGACCCTCGCTGAAGGGGCGGCTTTCCAAGAATCTCAGGACGATCCCGAGCCTGAATCAGAATTTATAACGGTGCGCTCATGAGTAGCCTTCTTCAGCCCACGTTTGCAGCCGGTGAGCTGTCGCCCTCTGCCAGTGCCCGCACCGACATTGCCCGCTATTACACGGGCCTCAAGCTGTGCCGCAACTTTATGGTCATGCCATACGGTGGCGTGCGTAATCGCCCGGGCACGGAGTTTGTGTGTGAGGTCAAGGATTCGACCAAGCGTTGCCGCCTGATCCCGTTCCAGTTCAACGACGAGCAGACTTACATCCTGGCGTTTGGCGACTTGACCATGCGGGTCATCAAGGACGGTGGCCAGGTGCTTTACGGTGCTGGCGACAATGCCGGGCAACCCTTTGAGCTGGCGCTGCCGTACACCCAAGACGATCAGCCGCGGCTCAACTACACCCAGTCCGCCGACGTAATGACCTTTGCGCATCCCGGCTACAAGCCTCGCGAGTTGAGCCGCCTTGCCCATGACAGCTGGATCACGGCTGAAATCAACCTGGCACCGCGCATTGCCGCGCCGGCAACGGCAACAGCGGTCACCGGCGGCGGTGCCGGCATTCAGCAGACGTGGCGCTACCAGGTGACGGCCGTGCTGGATGACAACAGCACCATTGACGAGTCGCTGCCGGTCACGACCAACGCCGTCAACGTCTTCAATGACACGCTGGCTGCGACAATCACCTGGGCCGCTGTTACCAACGCCACGTATTACATCGTCTATAAGGACAACGCCGGGGCCGGGATCTACGGCTTTATTGGTCGGGCCACGGGCACCACCTTCACGGACAAAAACATCACCGCCACCAAAACGGACACCCCGCCAACGGGCAACGACCCGTTTGTGGGCGTCGGCAACTATCCGGGGGCGGTGGGCTATTACCAGCAACGCCTTGTGTTCGCGGGCAGCGATCTGAGCCCCCAAACCGTCTGGATGAGCAAAACAGGCCTGTTCAAGAACTTCGGTTACTCGACGCCCAACAAGGACGACGACGCCATTACCTTCACCATCGCCAGCACCGAAGTGAACCGCATGCGCCACCTGCTGGGCTTGCGCAAGTTACTGGGCCTGACTTCTGGCGGGGAGTGGACGTTTAACGGCTCTGACACGGGGCTGACCTCAAAGACCATTCAGGCCAGCCAGGAAGGCTACGACGGTTCGGCGCTGGTACCGCCCGTGGTGGTGGGTACCAGTGCGGTCTACGTCCAGGCGCGAGGCAACCGCGTGTCGTCGTTTGGCTATTCCCTTGAGGCTGACGGCTTTGCCGCCGATGACCTGACCATTTTCAGCGCGCACCTTTTCCGTGGGCGTGAACTGACAGCCGTTGCCTACCAGAAAATCCCTGACTCGATTGTCTGGTACGTCCGGGATGATGGCGTGCTGCTGGGCCTGACCTACAACCCCAAGCAGCAGCTTATTGGCTGGCACTGGCATGACACGGACGGCTTTGTTGAGTCCATCGCCTGCATCCCCGAGGGGCAGCAGGACGCGCTTTACATGGTGGTGCGCCGCACAATCAACGGCGAGCAAAAGCGCTATATCGAGCGCATGGCCAGCCGTCAGATTGAGTCGATTGAAGATGCGTTCTTTGTCGATTCGGGCCTGACCTACGACGGTCGCAACACGGACCGAACCAAGACCATGACGCTGACAGGGGGCGCAGCGTGGCTGTTCCCGGAAGAGCTCACCCTGAAGGCGGTGGGGCATGAACCGTTTACGGCTGACAGCGTGGGCGCTGAATACGCACTCAACACAGCCGCGACCGACGAGCGCGGAGACCCCAGCACGGACATTGTTCGCGTGGAGGTGGTTGGGTTTACCGATGCCAGCACTGTCAGCGTCAGGCTGCTGATCATCTGCCCCGAATCGCTGCGTGACACGCCGGTTTCAACCTGGGCCCGGCAAGTGAAAACCCTCAGAGGTCTGGGCCACCTGGAAGGCAAAACGGTGTCCATCCTGGCTGATGGCAGCGTTCACCCCCAGCGCGAGGTGGTGAATGGGGAAATCGTGCTGCAGGAGCCTGCCGGGATCGTTCACGCCGGGTTGCCGTACTTCTCGGACATGGAAACCCTCGACATTGAGCTGAAGAACGCCAACGAAACCGTGCTCGACAAGAAAATCGCCGTTACATCGGTGACGGTTTTGGTTGAGGACTCGCGGGGCATTCTTGCCGGTACCAACAAAAACCATTTGTACGAGAACAAGCCCGAGCGCGACACCTACGAGCAGCCTATCGACCTGCTGACCGGGCGCGCCGAGATTCACATCACCAACACATGGGAAGGCAACGGCCGGATCTTTATCCGTCAGGCCGACCCGCTGCCACTGTCGGTGCTGGGTGTTATTCCGGAGGTGACCATTGGCGGGCGCTGAAGTGTTGCCGGTCACGGTTGAGGATATTGCGCTCATCCTGCCGGACGTCCGCCAGGCGGACATTGATGAAATCAGGGATTCGCTGGGCGTATCCATTGGGTGCGCGCTGTACGACGGGATCACCAGCAGCCTCAACGCAAAAAAGATCGTCATCGATGACCAGGTGGTGGCGGTGTTTGGTGATGCCGTTTACAGCCTGCTGGGTTCGGTGGGCGTGCCTTGGCTTATCAGCACCGTGCACGTTGAGCGGCATGCCCGCGCATTCCTCAAGGTCTGCAAACCCGAAGTGCAGGCCATGCTGACCCGCCATCAGCACCTGATGAATTACGTCGACACCCGCAACACGGCCGCCATTCGCTGGCTCAAGTGGCTGGGCTTCAACTTCGAACCTGCTGCCCCTTATGGCGTGCGCCGGGTTCTTTCGCATCGTTTCACTTTGAACAAGGGGCATTGATATGTGCGGAGCTTTTGCGCTACCGGCTGCCGCTGGCTTGTCGCTGGCCAGCGGGTTGATGGGGGCGTCCAACTCAATCAAGCAGGGCAACTATCAATCCAGCTTGCTGCGCCAAAACGCCATCCTCAAAAACCAGGCTGCCGATGAAACGGTCATCGCCGCAAACACCAGCGCCGACTGGCAGCGCGTAAAGGCTGGCCAAGCGATCGGCACACAGCGCAGTGCCCAGGCTGCCAACGGCATCGACGTGAACAGCGGCAGTTCGGCCCAGCTTCAGGATGACACCGCCCTGCTGGGCGAACTGGACGCCCTGACCATCCAGAACAATGCCGCCCGCGAGGCTTACGGGCTTCGGGTGCAGGCCAATCAAGACGTGGCCAACGCCAAGCAGGTCAAGAAGAACGCCGGTAGCAGCGCAATGGGTTCGATTTTGGGCGGTGCCGGCAGCGCATTCGGCTTCTATGCGGGGAGTAAATAATGGCACGCGTACCCACATACGACAGCCCGCAGGTCCAGCAGCAGCCGGGGCGTCCAATCCAGATCAGCGGTGTGGCACCGGACAGTTCGCCAATCGCTGACGGGGTAAAGAGCTTTGAGCGTGGCGCTCAGATTTTGGCGGACAAGCAGCGGGAGGAAACCAACGCCGCCGTTCTCCAAGGGGCTGCGACTGCGTTAGGCGAGTATCAGAACAACGACCTGTTCAACCCGGAAAACGGTGTGTACGCCACCAAGGGTGGGGCAGCCATCGGAATCAGCCAGACGCGGCTGGAGGCTTTCGACAAGCACGCCGTTGATATTCGCAACGGCTTGAACTCGGACGAGCAGCGTAACAAGTGGGATGCGTATTACAGCGGTCAACGTCGAAGCTACTCGGGCGATCTGCAGAAATATGAATTCAAGGAAATTGACCAGTTCAAGTCGGACCAGGCTAAAGGCTTTCTCACGACAGCCAGCCAGTCAGCGGTACTCAATTACCAAAATCCCGAGCAGATTAACCGCTCACTGGCTCAGATCGACGCCGTTTTATCCTCGGAAGGCATGCGCAACGGGATTGCCCCCGAACTCTTGGAGGCGCAAAAGCTCAAGGTCAAAAGCTCCATCTATGCCGACGTGCTCCAGCGCCAGGCAACGGATGACCCCTTTGTCGCTCAAAAGCGCCTGAAGGAATACCAGGGCTCAATGAGCGCCGATGACCTGGTGCGTGTTGGCGGGATGATCGAAAACAAGGTGGACCGTCTTCAACAGAAAGCCGAAATGGCGCAACTTCGGGCCGAGGCCAAAGCCGAACGGACGCTGGGCAAGATCGATGCCCAGATATCCAGCGGCATCCCGGCCACCCCTGAAATGTGGAAGGCCTGGGGGAACAGCGTTCGCGGCACCCCGGCACAGGACGAGTTCAATCAGCGCGTCAACCAGGAGGTGGAAACGCAAAAAGTCTTGCGCCTGCCCATCGATCAGCAGGTTTCGTTTGTTAATGAGAAAACCGCTGAGCTGCAACAGAAAGGCGGCACGGTGGCGGACGCTGCCAACCTGAACCGGCTGGCGCGTGCAGTGGATGCGTCCGCCAAGATGATGAATACCGCACCGCTCGATTACTTCCAGCAGCGATTGGGCGGTGATGTGCCGCCGCTTGATCTGGGCTCAGAGGATGCCCCGGCGGTTCTTGCTGACCGCCTGGCAGCCATTCAAGGGATGCAGCATAAGTTCGGGCCGACCGTGACCATGAAGCCATTGTTGCCACAAGAGGCCAGGCAGATCAGTGCACAGCTCGAGTCAATGTCTCCAGACGATCAAAGCAAGTTGTTTGCGCAGCTACACAGTGCGATGGGCGACGACAAAGCTTATGCGGGAGCCATGCAACAGATCGCCCCGGACTCGCCAATACGTGCGCTGACAGGCCTGATCGCGGGCAAGCAGCGCAGCATGACACTACAGAGCAAGTGGTTTTCACCGGACGTTGAGGCGACTTCTGGCGACGTGGCCAAGACCATGATGATGGGCGAAAGCATCCTGAATCAGTCCAAAAATCAGAAGGCTGAGAATGGATCGTCGCGAGGCTTTCCATTGCCCAAACAGACCGAATTTCAGACCGCTTTCAGCAGCGCGATGGGTGATGTGTTTGCTGGGCAGCCGCAGGCTTATGACTTGGCCATGCAAGCTACGAGGGCCTACTACACCGGAGCAGCTGCGCAACGCGGTGACATATCCGGCGAAGTAAATAACCGTCAGATGAAGCATGCAATCAAGGCGTCGGTAGGTGAGGTGGTCGACTTTAACGGCTCCAGCACCCTTGCTCCGTGGGGCATGGCTGCTGACACCTTTCATGACGTTGCCGAAAAGAAACTGAGCCAAGTCCTGTCAAAGCCGTACTTCGGCAAGCAGGCCCAAGGCATGGTTGCCCAAGGGAATATCGATCTGAACGCACGCCCTCGAGTCAAGAATGCAGACGGTTCAATAAGCACTGTGCGCTCTATGTCTGCGAACTTTGACGGGCAAGAAGTGCTTATCCCAACGGTTAGCGACGATGGAAAGATCCTCAGTGATGAGGCTGCGATTGATACCTATCTGCGCACCGGCAAGCACCTGGGCAAGTTCGACACCCCCGACAGCGCGACTGCTTATGCCGAGGCCCTTCATGATGATCAGGCGAACCGGTACGTGGGCGACAACAAGGCGTCAACTGCTGGCTTGAGCCTGCGCCAGTACAAGGACGGCGTGTACTACGTGATGCAGGGCCAGCAATTCAAATACGGGGCCGACGGTAAACCCCTAATGATCAACGTGAATGAGGCAAACCAATGAGCTTTGTCAGTGATTTGGCATTCAACGATCAGCGAGCCCTTGAGCAGGAGGCGGCGGAGAACCCGGCCACTGCCGAACCAGACCCCGGCTTTTGGGATGGTGGCTTTGATGCGATTGGTACCGGCCTTGCCCGCGGCTCTTTCGAGGCGGCAACAACGGTGCAGGCCGGGTTCAATAATCTTTGGATATCCGGCCTCGATGCCGCCGCCAGTGTTCTGTTGCCCGAACCACGCGGCGGCGGGACACCGAGCGTTACAGAAGCAGAGCGCACCTTTCGCGAAGACCAGTCAGCAGCCAACGCTGAAATGATCACCAGTCTGCGGCCATCAGCAGAAACCTCGGGGCTGGCCGCGCAGATCATCAGTGAGGTTTCAGCCGTCATTCCCCGCACCGTCGGGGGCTTTGTGGTGGCGGGACCGGTGGGCGGAGCGGTTGCGGCTGGCGCGCCAGCGGGGTACAGCGGCGAAATTGTCGCGGAGTCAGAAGGGATCGACCCGGGAACCGCCAGAATCAAGGGCGTGATTGATGCCGCAACTTACGGCGTGGGCGCTGTGCTGCCGGCCGCAAGGATTCTTAAATCAGTCATACCTGATCTGGCCGTCACCACCGCTGCCAACGTCGGGCTGGGCATTGCTTCCCGTGGCGGCACCGCCGCACTGCTCGAGGCGAACGGGTACAGCCAACAGGCCCAACAATACAAAGCGCTCGACAGCACAGGCTTGATGGTTGATGCGGTGCTGGGTACAGCGTTCTGGGGTGTTGGTCGCGGATTTCGCCCGAAGACCAGCGATGTTGATGCTGGCCTTGCCGCAAACAACGGCTTGCACCACCAGAACGGCACCGCACCAGGTACGCCCATTGATCCACGCTCAAGCGTTGCGCATCAGAATGCACTGGACCAAGCCATTTCCCAGCTTAGCCGTGGCGAGCCCGTCAACGTGGGGCCGTTGGTGGAGGGAGCCACCTTTATACGCGGGGAGCGGATCGGCCCGGAAAAGCAATTTCTGCGTCAACAGGCTGAACAGGAAGTGCTTTCCAGCGCTAGGGCGGAGCTGGAGCCCATCGCAGCCAGCGGCCTGCCGAACGTGAAGGACCTGCGTACCGAACTGCAAGGGCTGAAACGCACCCTTGACGGCCTGGATGCGACGTATCGGGATACGGCCAAAAGCTTTCAGCGTCAGGGCATGAGTCGCAAGCAAGCCGAGCGCGCAACGCGTGACATCATCGCGGAACAACGGCAGGCCGCTCAGGCCCGGTCGGGCGAAATTGAACAGTCCCTGGAGGGGAACCGTGCCGCTGAGCGTGCCGGTGCCGAACTTGCCCGGATCAATCGCGGCGAAGTACCGGCCCGGCTGGAGCAGCAAATTCAGCAGCGGGCTGACGAAATGGGCAATGGCTTTCAGCGCAGCGCTCTTGCCCGTAGCGTCTCCCCGGATCATGGGGCGGCGCTCATGAAGTTGGCGGGCAAGGAGTTGGAGACCTTGTTGCGCCAGGGCGGGCACAAAGTCGATGAGCCTGTTGTGCGACCTGATGCCGATGAAGCACCCGCAACGGCCCCAGCCAAAGCACCCGAGGTGTTGCCGATCGCTGATGGTGCCCCGGCAGTCCGGCCAGACGCAGCACCACGCGTAGAGCAGGCAGAGCCTGCGCCATTGCCTGCCGATCGCGCAGACGCGCCAGAAGCCCTTGCCGACCCGCTGGCCAACATCGATCAGGCTTTGCCTGACCTGGTGAATTCGATCATGTCGGGCGAGCGCGACGTGCAAGTACCCACTGGCCTTTTAAATGAAGACGGGACCGCTGCAACCGTGTCCGCACGCGAACTGCTGGGCCAGGCTGACGCCGACATTGCTCGGGCCAAAAACGATTCTAAAGGCTTTCTTGCTGCCGCCCTGTGCGCGCTGAGGTTTGGGAACTGATGAAAAAGGAATGCATAACCGCCGTCCAGACCGCCATCGGGCGCAGCCTGACGCAACCTGAAATCAAAGACATTGAGTCGCGCATTGCCCGCAACATGCGCCAAGGGGCTCAGGCTGACCCTGCCGCATGGCAGACGCTGACGGCAGCAGATCGTCTTACACAGGCCGCGCAAAGTGCCGCCCGCGAACTGCAAGCCGAGGCCGCAAAAAACAAGCAGCGCGTAGCCTTGACCATTCTGGCCCATGACCGCGTAGCCAACCTGATGAAGCAATACCCAGACGATCCGCTGAAAGCTCTGGATCGCATGTTGGCGTTTGCATCTGACGGCCCTGGCATTTTCTCCATTGAATCGGCTGCCAGCGGGATTCGGTCTGAGGCCATGTCTAGCATGCTGGAAGCCATTGACCTGACACGTGGCCGCTTTCTCGGGCTGATGGCCAACCGCGAAGGCACGACCGCAATGGTGCGCGAACTCCACGGGGAGAACAGCGGCGTGCCAGAAGCTAAGGTCGCGGCCAAGCAGTTCCATGAAGTGTCAGAGCGCCTGCGTGAACGCTTCAACCGTGCCGGTGGCGATATCGGCCGTCTCGATGACTGGTCGATCCCGCGCAGCCACTCACAGGTGAAGGTGGCGAAGAGCAAAGACGCCTGGATTGCCGACCACGTCCAGTGGGCCAATCGGTCGAAGTACTTCAAAGAGGACGGTGCTCGCATGTCCGATGCGGAGTTGCACGACTTCTTTGAGCATGCATGGCAGACCGTGGCCACAGGTGGCGTGAACAAGGTTGAACCAGGGATCGTCACGGGCGGCGGCATGCGTGCGAACCGTGGCAGCGAATCACGCCAGATCCACTACAAAGACGCGGACGCCTACCTCGCAGCCCAAGAAAAGTACGGCGACCGCAACCTGATGGATTTGATGTTTGGCCACATCGACCGTGCGGCGCGGGACATTGCACTGGTGGAAACCCTGGGCCCAAACCCGAACAACGCCATGAAGTACTTTATGGAAACCGGCCTCAAGGACGCAGTGACCACCAACCCTGGGCGTAAGAGCAAGCTGGATCGCCAGGCGCGCCGGCTACAAAACCTTTACACCGAAGTGGCCGGCACCCGCGAACCGCCTGCATCAGCCGCGCTTGCGAACTGGTTTGATACCTACCGAAGTTCCAATGTGTTCGGCAAGCTCTTGTCGGCAGTGATTACTGGAATAAGTGATCAGGGGACTATTGGCATAACCGCCAAAATGAACGGCATGCCTGTAATGAAAGTGTTTGCCAATGAGGCGCGAATGCTCAATCCGGTAGACGCTACTCATAGGCGCATAGCTATGCGCGGAGGCCTAGGTATTGACCAACTGATTGGCAGCTTGGGCCGCTGGGGTACGGATGGTCTCGGGGCTGATGCCGAAGTAGCTGGGCGCGCGTCAAAGTGGTCGCAAGCCACAGCCACTAAGATGTTACAAATTTCTGGAATGAATGCACTGGACGGCGGCAACCGGCGGGCGTTTGGTGCTGTGATGATGGACAGCATTGGGTATCTGACCCGCAATTCTGATTCGCTGGCCAAGCTTGAGGCTGGTGACCGTGCACGCCTGGAGCGCGCCGGGATCACCGAACAGGATTGGGCTGTATGGCGCGCCGCACAGCCAGAGGATTGGCGTGGTGCAGGCGATACCGTCCTGACGCCTGGCAGCATTTACCGGCTTACGGATGCTGAGCTGGTTGGCGCATCAACTCAGTTCGGGGTTTCACCCCAGCGTCTGCGCGACCAAGCTGCAACGCGCTTGCTCGGCACCGTGCTGGATGAAACGGCAATGGCCATCCCTGCACCTGGTGCGCGTGAACGTGCCTTCATGCATGGCAACAACAAGCGGGGCGAGTGGGGCGGCGAGATAATGCGCAGCTTCTGGCAGTTTAAATCCTTCTCCATTTCGATGATCTCCAAGCACTTCAGGCGCGCACTGGCCCAGCAAACTGGCTGGGGCAAGGCGGGCTACATGGCATCGTTGTTCGCCACCACGACCGTGCTGGGGGGCATCGCACTGCAGCTCAACGAAATAGCTAGCGGGCGCGATCCCAAAAACATGCTCGATGACGGCCTTGGTGGCGTGCCTGGTCTGCGCTTTGGCATGGCCGCAATGCTCAAGGGCGGCGCATTGTCACTGTACGGAGACTTCCTGTTCTCCAACACCACCCAAGGCGGCACGTCTGCACTGGCTGCGTTTGGCGGGCCACTGGCGGGCGACGTGGAAGCGGTGTTCAACCTGCGAGGGCAGACAGCCAATGCTGTTGAGAAAGAAGACGGCTCGGCAGTCGGGGCCAGCCTGGTTCGGCTGGTCAAGGGGCATATTCCTGGTGCCAACCTCTGGTACACCAAGGCTGCAACGGATCACCTGATATTCCACCAGATGCAAGAGTACTTTTCGCCGGGCTACCTCAGCCGCATGCAACGCCGCGCCCAGCGTGAGTTCGGGCAAAGCTACTGGTGGGAGCCGGGCGAACTGACGCCGGATCGGGCACCTGATCTTGGTGCAGCCTTCGACAACTAACCACCAGCCTTACCACCCAAGCCCGCCCCGTGCGGGCTTTTTTACGGCCATAGAAAAGGAGTCACGCCCGTGACTGTTAGCACGATTAACAGCGTTGCCGAGTTTGTGACCAACGGGGCAACCAAGGCCTTCCCGTTTTACTTCAAATTCCTGGAAAACAAAGACCTGGTTGTTACCTATATCAACCCGGATGGTGTCAGCACGGTTTTGGCTTTGGGCACCCAGTACACCGTCAGCGGTGCTGGTAATGACAAAGGTGGCAGCATTACCACCACGGCCGCCCTAGCTGGCCCAGGCCAACTGATCGTGTCGCGGGACATGGAGGCGTATCAGAAAACCTCGTTGCGCAACCAAGGCCGGTTCCTGGCTGAAACCCACGAAGACGTGTTCGACAAGCTGACCATGCTGTCCCAGCAAGGGTTCGCGGGACTGGAGCGCGCACTGGTTCGACCGCTCGGGCGGGAGTACTTCAATGCAGACGAGAACAGAATCTCGGACCTTGCCGACCCGGAGAGCCCTAAAGATGCCGTGACAAAGGATTATGCGGACGAAGCTGTAGCCGGGGCAGTCAGCCACGCCGAAGTCGGATTACTCCGCACCGTGCGCTCAGTTGATGGGGAGACCCTTTCTCAGCTTCCGGCAGCATCATCAAGGGCCAACAAAGTCATGGGCTTTGATGCCAATGGCCAGCCGATTGGCGTACTGCCAGCGAGCGGATCGGGGACTGAACTGGCTATTGATTTGGCCAACCCTATAGATCCGGCTAAGGGTGGGGCGGCTCTTGGTCGCGGGGTCGTTGCTGTCGAAAGCATCGCGGCGTTACTGACCCAACCTCGCCGGGTGGACTTACTGTTCAGCGTGGAGAGTTACTACGCAGGTGACAACCTCGGGGGCGGGCAGTGGAAGTGGAAACCATCCTCCAACGCGGCCCCTAACTACGGAACAGTGCTTGCTGTGCCGGGCGTGCCGAACGGGCGCTTTGTTCGAGTGCATGCCGGGAACACTTTCTCCGCTGATATGTTTGGGGTTCGGGGGAGTAACAGCGGTACTGAAAACAGACTCCGCTTGAGCGCTCTGTTTAGGGCTTGCTTTCGACTGGCAGCCACCGTGCACCTTCCAGACTACGACTACAAATTAGACTGGTCGCAACCCGTCATTGCTCCTGCTGACACCACCATCCGGGGGGGGCGCGGTTGGGCCGAGCTGGTGAATGAGGCACCACTACCGCCCGTAAGCGCTGCAAACAACCCTGACGGTTCTAGAAAGTGTGCTGGCGGTGTATTCGTTACAGGCGACCCTATCACCGGGCTACGGTACATGGGGAGGCATAACAACATCTACATGGGCAAGGTTGTATGGATTGGCGTTAAAATTCGCAACCCAAACAAGCTTTCTACTGCTGCTGATCAATCCTTGCACGGTATCTTCGCTAACGGCGGTGTGAACATCTACATCGACTGCGAAATTAACGACATGCCAAATAATGGTTATGCCAATACCGCGGCGCGGGAAGTTCACTACTTGAGAAGTAAGGGGCGTCGTAACGGGTTGCTCGCGGCACCTGGTGCGAGCGGTGGGGCGAAGAACGGGATATCAAATACATCTACGTACACCGTGACTGATTTTGAGTATCCTCTGGAAGATAGATCGCGAATGTTGACGGTCGTAAGTTGTGAATTTACGCACAACAAAGACGAGGGCGTACAATACAGCAGTTTTCCTTTTGTCTTGCTTCAGGGTAACGATCTTAAGTTTAACGGTGATCGTGCGATCGAGGGTGATAACGCCTACTCGCAAACCTCGAAGACCCGCGAGAACGACAAGATTCATGTGTATAACAATGATTGTCGCGGAACACCCGGTGTAACTAAGCACTCCATGTCCTTTAACGATGGTTTCAATAAGGACGTGTACCTCGCTGGTAACATTATGGGCGGTTGTACTGGTGTAGTGCTGAGTGCAAGCTGCAGCAGCTTTGGGTCGTTCA
>Ga0302347_1000581_pt1 | contig 55561 bp, 50 predicted proteins | sample PhyWR1_FD_202178 | JGI IMG/M metagenome (GOLD analysis project Ga0302347, IMG submission 202178) | Leaf surface microbial communities from wheat plants in UC Gill Tract Community Farm, Albany, California, United States - DLSL W.R1 (v2)... | ecosystem: Host-associated > Plants > Phyllosphere >... | reverse complement strand
ATGAATTATTGCCTGTTTAAGCCGATAAATATTCCGCAGCTCGCCTTACTGCTTTCCGACATAAAGCCACAAGTTAATCCTTTATTTGATATGAAGCGGCTCACCGTATTAGCACAAGGGAACAGGTTATTGATGTTAACTGCCTTAAAAGATGCGCAACAAGAGAACTATAACGATCTTTCCAAGGCACATATGGCTCTAGCGTGCTCTGACTACCAGGCGATGAAGTATCATATCCACCGTATTAGAGGCACTGCAGTTTTATTGGGTTCCAAGGCTCTGGCAGACCAGACAGGATTACTGGAAGATAAGTTACAGGTATCTGATTCTGATGATGGTTTGGCCGCGATGCTAGAGCATATTCTAACATTACTGATCGAGCTAGATAGCGCGGTACAAAATTTCAAACCTTAAGCTATGTAAGTATCCCTGCAAACAGAGCCATTCACTTTTAGAGATCTTCCGACATACTGAATATGTTCCCAGAGGAGATCTCCATGCGTAAGATCCGATTCCCTGAACACCAAATCATTGCTGTTTTAAAATCTATTTAAGCCGGAAGAACAGTGAAAAATGTTTGTCGCGAGACGACTGAACGCTATCCGCGATACGGTTTTAAGAAACTTTTTCAGGTCATTCGCAGGTTGCGATAATATCTGGATATCATAATCGAGTTCATCGTATTTACTGCCTGCTAAAACTGAATTTTCTTCGTAAAGGGAAGCAACACGTTTGCCGGTACGTAATCCAGCACCGCTGTGGCTATACCGGAGGCGCTTCACCAAAGCTGGTCTATCGATTTTATGCACGATGCGTTGTTGTACGGCCGACATTTTCGGACTTTCAATGCGGTGGATGACATTAATCGTGGCTATCCATTAAAACGGCGCATGAATAATGGACCAGAATTTATCTCCCTGACGCTGGCTGAATGAATATAATGGCGAGCGACCTCATCAATCCCTGAATAACCTGACTCCGGAAGAATACTGGTTGATGGCTAAAAAACCTGAAACCTCAAAAATGTCTGGAACTAAAACGGGTCTACTTAAAGCCACACCCTCTACTTAAGCCCCTTTACTGAAGTAAATTATCTTCTAACATGACGCTTAACCAAATGAATGAGTTAATACTAGTTTTTAATATTTTTCAGGTCCACACTGGGATTTACAATATCACAAAATAAATTATAAAAAATAACAGCAGATAATTGATCAGGATCAATGTTTAAATATTTAATATGTTTAAATAAAACCACCCAACATCACCATCAAAACTAACCAACTGAAAAATATATAATTTAAACCTAAAAAAAATAGCCATTAAGAACATACCTACAAGTGTAGGAATTAACTTACAGTAATATAAGGTTTCGCTGATATTATTCTTAGCCCGTCATAAATATAATGTGCTCATACCTTAACAAGGTAGATTACAGACACAGAGACATGAGTCTTATATATCATGAGTAAATGATATCAATGACTCACCTTGGAGTGATTTTTATCGGATTTTTTATCGATTAAAATCACTAAAGGTCTAAGAAGGGTATTTAGTATAGATATTACTGTTCATAGAGTTGATTGAATTGTACTACTTTTATTTTATTATTTCCGTACAAGAGCATTTTTTCTATTTGAATATTTTTAATGAGTATTAAATTAGAGAAAATTGATAGTTAAAAAATTTAACACCACCTCGATCACGTAATTTTTTATATTTTACGTAGTAACAGGTATAACGCCAAAAATCTAATCAGGATGATTAAGAAATGAAAAAGAATATTATCGCAATCGCATTAGTTACTGTTTTTTCCGGTATGGGCATTGCTCAAGCAGCGGACATAAACGCACAGGCCGTAGCAACTTGGGCTGCAACTGCGAAAAAAGATACCACCAGTAAACTGGTCGTAACACCATTGGGTAGCCTGTCATTCCAGTATGCTGAAGGTATTCAAGGATTTAACTCAGCCAGAGGTCTGTTTGACGTTACTGTTGAAGGTGATACATCTGCAACTGACTTTAAACTGACTTCACGTCTGCTGACCAATACCCTGACTCAACTTGATCAGTCTGGTTCAACCCTGAATGTCGGTGTTGACTATAATGGCGAAGCTGTAACAGCAGCAAGTCCAATGGTGATGATTGATACTACTAGCAACATTTTAGGTGGAAACTTAAGCCCATTAAGCAACGCTTATAATGAAGCAGGCCGTACTTCTGCTCAAGATGGATTCACCTTCAAAATCATCAGCGCCACAACTGATGGCACAGCAGAAGCTCCTGACTTCAGCGCTCTGCCAGAAGGTATCTGGACTGGTGATGTTAGTGTTCAGTTTGATGCGACCTGGACTAGCTAATCATTATTTGAATAAGCAGGGGAATATTCCCCTGCTTATATCAGGAATTTATCATAATGAAAAAAAACATTCTGGCTATCAGCCTGTTAGTGAGTGCTATTTTTCCGGCATATGCTTTAGATGTTGGAGATATATCCTCATTTCTAAATAGCAATAGCAATGTACTCAATAAAGAGATTAAAAACCCAACCGATACTGGGCGTCTAGTTAATATTAAAGTCGAACGTATATCCTCTCCTTTAGAAGATGGCAAGGTTATTTCGATGGAAAAACCTGGTGAAATATTAATGACACCGGCAAGTTTACTTCTTCCTGCAAAAGCCAATGAAAACATCCGTTTTTTTTATAAAGGTTCGGAAGATGATAAAGAACGTTATTATCGGATTGTCTGGTTTGATCAGGCATTGAGCGATGTGCAACAAGGTAATACTACTAGAAGTGCCGTGGCAACAGCCTCCGCAAGAATAGGAACAATATTAGTCGTTGCGCCACGTAAAGTTAAATACAACCATGTTTATGATAACGGGAAAATAACCAATACTGGCAATGCAACATTAAGGGTTCTTGCCTATGGCCCTTGCCTGGAATCGGTTAAGGATAAAGAGTGTAAAGAGAATTATTTTCTCATGCCTGGCCGTGATCGTAAGTTTTCTCGTGTAGATATTAACAATAAAAATAGTCGTGTTGCACTCTGGCAGGGAGAGCACTTTGTTTCTGTGAAATAGCATATTAATATTAATGGATGATAATAATGCCTTCGAATAAATCCTTAGTTTTTTACAAAACGCTGATTGCTATATCCATAGCCTGTTCTGGATCTGTGCCTGTTGTTTTTGCCGGCTCTGAAAGTATTCAACAAATCGATGGTGTTATCATCCCTCAAACATTTAGCAAAGTTTTGCAAGATGGTATGAGCATTCCATTATTCATTCATCTCAAAGAAAATACAGGTACGGAAAGCGATCAACGAATCGGCAATGCTCAAATATTTCTAGATAAGGGTAAGATTCGCATTCAAAAAATAGAACTAGAAGATAATAGTGATAATGCGACAGTAAATGAACAAACCCGCCAGAAATTAAACAACATTTCGGATGAAGCATTTAATCAACAACTGACTATTGATGTCACTCAACAAGCCCAGCTATCCCTGAGCTTAAAACAATTGTTACTACAACTAGTGGTAGACCAGCAGGCTCTGGGGACGATTCTACGTTCTCGCAGCGAGGATATCGGTGAGTCTAGCGTTAATGCCATAAGTAGCACAATGGACTATAACCTCGGTGTTTATAACAACCAGATGCGTAGCGGGGGTAGTAACACTTCCAGCTATTTATCACTCAACAGTGTGACTGCATTGCGTGAACACCATGTTGCTCTCGACGGCTCGTTGTATGGTATCGGTAGCAGTAACCGTGACTTCCAGTTGTATAAAGCGATGTATGAACGTGATTTTGCCGGCAAAAGATTTGCCGCAGGCATGTTGGATACCTGGAACTTACAATCCTTAGGTCCGATGAATGCCATATCAGCCGGAAAGATCTATGGAATGTCGTGGGGAAACGAGTCTAATTCAACGGTTTTCGATAATACTCAATCCATTACACCAATTGTTGCTTTCCTGCCTGCAGCTGGTGAGGTTCATGTACTCCGTGATGGTCGCTTGATGAGCGTACAGAACTTCAATATGGGTAACCATGAAGTTGATACTCGCCGATTGCCTTTCGGTATTTATGATGTCGAGGTTGAGGTTATTGTTAATGGTTCCGTTGTCAGTAAGCGCATGCAACGCGTGAATAAAATTTATAATGGCTCACGAGGTTCGGGTACACCTCTGAGATGGCAAGTATGGGGCGGAAACTTCCATATGGAGAGCTGGTCAGAGGAAAATAAAACACTACCAGCAAAAGATAGCATGCTCGCTGGCGTATCAGCAGCAGGCTCATTAAAAAGCCTCAGCTGGGCGGCTAGTGGTTATGGATATGATACTCTAGGTGTTGCTGAAACCCGCATATCCCTGCCCATTCTTAATGCGCTCCAAGTCAGTATTCAGAACATGCTCGCAAGTGACAGCTCCTCGAGCATAATCAGTAGCGTTACTGCAACGTTACCGGGCGGGTTCAGTTCTATCTGGGTCAATCAGGAAAAAACAAAAATTGGTGATAGATTACGTCGCAGTACAGCCAATAACCAGGCCATTGGGGGAACCTTAAACCTCAATGCATTAACGAATAAATTAGGAATTCTGACGGTGAGTTATAATGATGACCATCGTTATAAATCACGTTATTACACCGCAGATTATTCTCAGAATATTTATTCTGGTACTTATGGTTCTGTTGGTGTGCGTGCTGGTGTACAACGTTATAATAATATCGGCAGCAGCTCTTCTAATTTAGATAAATATATTGCTTTAGATTTCTCATTACCATTAGGTAATTGGTTTAGTACCGGCATGACACACCAAAATGGTTATACTATGGCAAATATTGCGGCGCGTAAGAATTTTGAAGAAGATAGTACTATCAGATCAGTGGGTGCCAATATTTCCCGAGCTATTTCAGGTGATACAAATGGTGATAAGACATTAAGTGGTGGCGCATATGCTCAATTTGACACTCGATATTCCTCAGGAACACTGAACGTTAATAGTAGTACTGATGGTTACGTGAATACTAACTTAACGGCAAATGGTGCTGTTGGCTGGCAGGGGCGACATATCGCAGCCAGTGGGCGCAATGAGGGGAATGCAGGAATTATTGTTAACACCGGACTGGATAATGACACATTGATCAGTGCTAAAGTAAATGGTCGCTCTTATCCAATAAAAGGGAAATACACCTATTTGCCACTCTCTCCTTATAGTCGTAATGAAGTTGAAATTCAGAATAATAAAAACTCACGTGACAGCTATGATATTGTCAGCGGCCGTAAAACTAATCTGACCCTTTATCCGGGTAACGTTGCAGTCATTGAACCAGGAATTAAACAGATGGTAACCGTTTCTGGAAGGATCCATGCAGAAAATGGTGCCGTACTATCTAATGCCAAAATTAATAATCATATCGGCCGTACCCAGACGGATAATAATGGTGAGTTTGTTATGGATATCGATAAAAAACATCCAACTATTGACTTCAACTACGGAGCAAATAAAAGCTGTGAAGTTGAGTTAGAACTCAGTAAAGCGCATGGAGCTGTCTGGGTCGGTGATGTGGTATGTACTGGCTTAAAAACTTATGCCAGCAATGAGATACAAGGAACAAGAAATGAAAGCTAATCTTGTAAGTGCTGCCAGCTGCCTGGTTCTTTTATTATGGCAACACTCTGGCTGGGCTGTAGTGAATAAAGTACAACGTTCTGATGCCCCTTCCAGAGAATTTGTTTTTATCGAAAACAACTCTGACGATAACTATTTTGTTACCCCGGGTGGTTTGCGGGAGCCACGTATAACCGGTTCAAATAGATGGACCGGCCTGCAATATAATGGTTCTGGTACCATTTATCAGCAAAGTTTAGGTTATATTGATGATGGTTTTAATACCGGGGCGCCTGCCGGCAGAAGGCTAGATATGTGGTTAGAAAATAGCAGTATCCCTAATCCACTTACCGGCTTAAGATGTATCAACTGGTATACTGGTTGTAATATGGCAACGAGCCTCATTCTTCCGCAAAAAACTGATGCCAAGGGTTTCTATGGGGTAACTGTCACGCCCGGTGGTCTTAAGTGGCTCCATGGTATGATGTCAGATATGTTCTATCAGCATCTGCAGCAAATGCCTGTCGGCTCCAGTTTGAATTTTGAACTCAACAGCTGCTATACCACTGTACAGTATGATGCGACCAGGGGTGGACGTTGCGTGGATCAAGCCACAGGGAATTGGTATGCCCGTAATATGACACATGTTAAAGCAGCTCATTTACGTCTGATTAATACCAATGCTTTAACCGAAGTATTTATTAATACCGATGGTATACCAACCCTGGGTGAAGGTAATAGCGATTGTCGAATGCAAACCATAGGAAACCGTAATGGTATCAGTTGTAAAATGGTTAGTTACACTCTACAAAACAATGGGTTATCAAATACATCAATTCGGATTTTCCCTACTATTACTAACAACACTTTAGCCTCATCAATTAATAATCAAGACATGCAATTTAGTCTTGATGGCAGGAACTGGCAACGAGTAAGTGGAACGACCAATTATTACACTTTCAACCAAATGAAAAACTCCAATTCTATTTATATTTTCTTCTCGAGCAATTTATTCAGACAAATGGTTGCACAGGGGATTAGTGATATAAATACGCGAGATCTTTTTAATTTCAGATTCAGAAATACCACATCCCCAGAGTCTGGCTGGTATGAGTTCTCAACGTCAAACTCCTTGATGATCAAACCTCGTGATTTTGGTATAAGTATTATTTCTGATGAATTCACAACTAAACCAACCCGGACAGGCGATGTCGGGCAAAATGAACCCTCTCTGGATTTTGGCTATATCGTGACCACTAGCGGTAAAACAGCCGCTGATGAAGTTCTGGTTAAAGTGAAAGGCCCCTCTAAGGTTATTAATGGGCAAAGTTACTGTATTTTTAGCTCATCGAATAATGTAACTCAAGTTCCATTTCCAGCAAGGCTCACCTTTGCCACACGCAATAGCTCTAAACAAACTTATGATGCTAGCTGTGATGATCAATGGCATGATATGACCCAGGCTCTCTGGAGTAGTACGCCATGGAATGATATTTCAGGTGATATAGGAATGATGGAAAAAACCAACTTAGTGTTCTCGATTTTAATGAATAATGAACGCTCATTACGTACAGTTAACAATAATGACTGGTATGGTGAAGTGAGTGCATCAGGTGAAATTCATGTAAAGGCGACATGGCGTAATGTTAACTAAACTATTCACTGGCAGTCTGTGTCTGATAGCGCTTTTCTTACCAGTCACTGTTAAAGCTATTTATCTTGGTGATCTCACTTTCTCACTGGCATCAGACCAGGAGTTTGTGTCCAAGCGCATCGTTAACAATAATAAGTCGGCACGTCTCTATCAGGTATCAATTATCGGTATTGATAGCCCGAGTCAGCAAGAGGTCAGTACCAGACCCACTGATGGCGAGTTACTTTTTGCACCTCGCCAATTGGTTTTACAGGCAGGGCAAAGTGAATATTATAAATTTTATTACCACGGCCCTAAAGATAATAGAGAACGTTACTATCGAGTATCATTTCGTGAAATTCCTGCTCAGCATGGGCAGATAACGAATAAGGTTGGGAAAATCAGCCTTGAGCCTATAGTGACCATAGATACGATTATGGTTGTTCGCCCGCGGGAGGTGAACTTCAAGTGGCACTATGATGCTGTCAATGGAACGGTAACTAATACCGGAAATACATGGTTTAAACTGCTGACTAAGCCTGGTTGTCAGGCGGTTGAAGAAGACGGTGATGCCTATTACGTTAAACCAGGGAAAACGGTACGAGCCTCAGAGCTACGCAAGAAAGGTAATCACTTTATTGTTTATAATGGTAAGTTTATAAAAATTTCTGATTCCTGTCCGGTCACTCAGGAGAAAAGTAACGAGGAATAATAAACAGATTTCATTATTATTAAATATGCTACTTACTGTCGTTATTTTAAGATCATAAAGTAACTTACTCTACTATGGCATTAAAAAGGCCGTTCTGTTTAAGATTGATTGATTTTTAAATAATGCAATAAAAAGAATATTTTTCACTTATTGGATCTGATTATGCGATTTTTTATAACACTCCCATAACCTATTAATACAAAAGTAATTAATATCTTCTTCGTTAGCTGCCTTCCTTGCCGAGTCCCGACGCTGTAGTGCCCTATCTGCGGATAGCGGGAATAGAGAAAGGCAGCAACCACCTGCTCCGCCATGCCATGACTACCCAAATGCTGTACCCAGTGCAGACCTGCAGTGGATACCAGTACGCATCCGCCGGAATGTAAAGCTAGCAGCTACCGTAAAGATAAGTATGATTAAATCCTGCCCAGATAGAAGAGCGGGTATCAAGTGAGGAGTATGCCTCAGGAAGCGAAGTTATCCCTGAAGGGTTACGCGCACTGGCGGCGCGTGAGCAGGCTGCAGAGAAGTGGCTGCACTGAGTATCTGGCATAGCGGCCAGCAGTATGAAACTGTGTTCTCTCTCGAATAACGTGCAGCCAGGGTACCTACATTTCAAGATATAAGGGTATAAATCTCATTTCCTGGGGATCCCGCAGAGGTCAGCCCCAATATAATGCTTCAATACGCTTCGTGTTGATCAGTACAACCACGTAACCTGTTTTATATTTCTCCCCCTACTCTCCCCGGTATATCACTACCAAGATCCAGCACCCGCGTGAGTCCGATCCCGTTACTCCATCCACAATGTAAAATGATGAATCACACAAAATCGCTATTTAATTCAAAAACAAACAGAAGTTTGCCTGACTCGAACCACACTCCTATCCAAATGTTTTATAAGTCTTTTTACCAGCATAAAATGCTTAGGCGTATTTAATGGTATTTTTTAGCTCATTACAGGCACAAATAACCAGATTAATAGTTTGAGGTAGTTCACAAAAATAATTAATGAATGCACATTCATACCAACTACGATCGCCTTCCCAATTCCTCCTTAAAGCCTCCTATTCCTCTTTACTGTTTTTCAATAGAAGCTTAAAACAAACGAATGTTTAAAAACAAACAAGTGTCCAATATGACTAGCCGAGAAAAGCAAATATTGCAGCTTCTAAGATGTGACCCTTTGATCCCACAGCAGGAAATAGCCGATGTTTTAGGTATTAGCCGCTCTGGTGTAGCAGGACATATTATGAATTTAATGAATAAAGGATATATAAAAGGCAAAGGATATATTTTGTCTGAACATAGCTATGTGGTGACCGTTGGCTCCACTAACATGGATGTTTGTGGCTACTCTACCTCTAAATTAGTTTACGAGGACTCTAATCCAGGAAAAATAAAATGTACCCCAGGTGGGGTCGGCAGAAATATTGCACAGAATATTGCTTTATTAGGTCAGGAGTGTCATTTAATTTCTGTAGTAGGTAATGATTTTTACGGTGAGACACTTTTAGAACAAGCGAAATTAGCCGGTGTACATATTGATAATTTCCATAAACTGCATGGTGAAAGTACCTCAACCTATGTTTCTTTATTAGATGAAACGGGTGAAATGCTAGTTGCCATTAACGATATGCGAATTCTGGAAAAACTGACCCCAGCATTATTAGCCACTTCAAAAAGTCTTATTCAACATTCTGGCGTATTAATTATTGACTGTAATCTTACCGAAGATGCCCTGGCATGGCTATTCAGCCATGCTGGTAATGTTCCAATATTTGTCGATACGGTATCGGCATTTAAAGCTCCAAAAATAAGAAACTGGCTGTCACATATTCATACGCTGAAACCTAATCGTCTGGAAGCGGAGATCCTCAGCGGTATGACTATTCGCTGTCCAGAAGATGCCCATACTGCGGCTAAATGGTTCCATGAACAGGGAGTTCAGCGTATTGCACTCAGCATGGGATCATCTGGTGTTTATTACAGTGAAATTGACGGGCAAAGCGGCTGGTCTATCCCCCTGTCGGTCAATATCGTAAATGTTACTGGTGCAGGTGATGCCATGATGGCTGGGCTGGCTAGCTGCTGGCTTGAAGATATGACGCTCGCCGAAAGTATTCGTTTTGCCCAAGGATGTTCTGCGCTAACGCTTTCATCAGAATTTACTAATAACCCTAATCTGTCGAATGGCAGTGTTCAAAAACTATTGGAATTACAATCATGAAAAATAACCTTATCACCCATGAGTATCTGGACATTTCACCAGAAGTTGCTGAAGCATTAGCAAATAACCGTCCGATTGTTGCTTTAGAATCGACCATTATTTCTCATGGTATGCCTTACCCGCAAAATGTAGAAACCGCATTAGCCGTAGAGCAGAAAATCCGTGACAATGATGCGGTTCCAGCAACTATTGCGATTATTAACGGCAGAATGAAAGCAGGCTTAACCCGTGAAGAAATAGAATTACTCAGTAAAGAAGGCCATAGCGTGGCGAAAGTCAGTCGTCGTGATCTCCCCTTTATCGTCGCTGCGGGTAAAAATGGTGCGACAACCGTGGCATCGACCATGATTATTGCCGAAATGGCCGGAATTCATGTCTTTGCTACGGGTGGAATTGGCGGTGTTCACCGCGGGGCAGAACAGACCTTTGATATTTCAGCTGACTTGCAAGAACTGGCAAAAACCAATGTCGCAGTCATTTGCGCAGGGGCGAAATCGATTCTGGATTTAGGTTTAACTACCGAATATCTTGAAACCCATGGTGTTCCGTTGATTGGCTATCAGACCCAAGTATTACCGGCGTTTTTCTGCCGTACCAGCCCGTTCTCTGTCAGCATCCAGCTGGATGAACCGGAACAGATTGCCAGAGCGATGAGCACTAAATGGCAGTCAGGCCTGGAAGGTGGAATGGTGATTGCTAACCCGATTCCTGAACAGTTTGCCATGCCTGAGTCTAAAATCAATGCCGCCATTGAACAAGCAGTAATGGAGTCAGTAGAACAAGGTATTCATGGTAAAGACAGTACACCATTCCTGCTGGCAAGAGTCGCGGAGCTCACAGGAGGAGACAGCCTGCACTCCAATATCCAACTCGTATTCAATAATGCAAAACTAGCCGCTCAGATTGCATGTTGTTATCAAAAAATAGCAGCATAAAACAACGTTATTCCTTAAGTTTTATCCTGATATTAATAGCTAAATAAAAATTCCAGCCTGAAAGGTGGAAGGGCCTCTGTTTGCTCTTATCCCCTTTCAGGTATCGGCGTATATATTAAAGGAACAGCTTTATGGATCTGTTACGTAGTTTGTTGGGTATTTTTATACTTCTTCTGATTGCTTTTATTTTTTCCAATAATCGAAAAAAAATAAGTTTACGAACGGTAGGTGCAGCTCTTATTTTGCAAATTGTTCTCGGGGCAATAATGCTTTATATCCCGGCAGGAAAATGGTTAGTTAATGCTATTGCCAGTGGCGTGAACAAAGTTATTTCATATAGTGATGCTGGCAGCTCGTTTATTTTTGGTGGTCTGGTTAGTCCTAAAATGAATGAGCTTTTTGACGGGGCTGGTTTTGTCTTTGCATTTCATGTATTACCAGCGATTATTTTTATCACCTCGCTCATTTCTATCCTTTATTATATTGGCGTAATGGGGTGGCTGATCAATATTCTCGGCTACCTATTCCAAAAAATGATGCGCGTCAGCAAAGTGGAAGCTTTTGCCGCCGTTACGACTATATTCCTTGGACAAAATGAACTCCCGGCAGTACTCAAACCCTTTATTAATAAAATGAACCGCAATGAGCTATTTACGGTTATCTGTAGTGGTATGGCCTCCATCGCGGGTTCGATGTTAGTGGGCTATGCTGGGTTAGGCGTTCCTATTGAGTACTTGCTGGCAGCCTCATTGATGGCGATTCCAGGCGGAATTTTGTTTGCCAGAATGTTGAGTCCTGCCACGGAACCATCGCAAATTGAATTTAACCAGATGTCATTTAGTGATAAGCGGCCAGCCAGTGTCATAGAAGCGGCAGCTACTGGTGCCATGCTGGGACTTAAGATTGCAGTCGGTGTTGCTACCGTGGTGATGGCATTTGTAGCATTAATCGCTTTGATTAACGGCATCATTGGCGGGGTGGGCGGCTTATTCGGCTGGTCAAGTGTCAGCCTTGAAAGCTTGCTGGGTTATATTTTCTCTCCGATGGCATACATCATGGGAGTGAACTGGGATAACGCCGCATTAGCCGGTGGCTTGATTGGACAAAAGCTGGCGATTAATGAGTTTGTGGCCTACGTGAACTTCTCACCTTATCTTAAAGATACCGTGCATATACTGGATCCGAAAACCATTGCCGTTATCTCTTTTGCACTTTGTGGTTTTGCCAACTTTGGTTCTATCGCCGTCGTGGTGGGTGCTTTTAGCGCCGTTGCACCAGAGCGTGCTTCTGATATTGCACGTTTAGGATTACGCGCTTTACTTGCTGCCACACTCTCGAACCTGATGAGTGCAACGATTGCGGGGCTGTTTATCGGGCTTGGGGCATTAGCGATAGTCTCATGATGAAAAGTGAAACCCGGCTTATGTTTTGCCTCGCGTTAAGCACTGGCATTTTTTCCGCCGTCTGGGCATGGCTGGCGGAACAATTACTGCTGATGAGCTGGATTGGCTTTTTAGGCTGCACGACTTACTTTGCCATCCCAATTAAAGGGATGACAGGTTTGTGTCGTGGTATTGCAGCTAACATTAGCGGTGCTAGCTGGGCTGCTCTTGCTCTTGCGCTAACCACCTCAACAGGTCTGAGTTATACCGCGACGATAACCGGAGTCATATCTTTTATCATGTGTGCTCAATCACGATTACGCCCACTCTTTTTTGTTCCGGGAAGTTTTATCGGAGCCTGCGCACTGTTTGGTTCACAGACGCAATGGCTGTCAGTCGTGTTAACACTGACTCTGGGAGGTCTCTTCGGTTTTCTGATGCAGCGTAGTGGAACATGGATAGCAAGCCGCTGGGAGACCATCAGTCACTAGTTAATCTCTATAGGCACGATTAAACCTGCTGTTGGTCAGCAACCGGCAGCAGATATTTTTTGGTGTCTTTGCGCCAGGATAAAGCCAACAGAAAACACTTCATCAAATGATATAATTATCATATCAATCAAAACCCAGTAATATTCAAGTAATTTTATGATAGAAACCCGACTGCTCCATCAATTCATTGCCGTGGCAGAAGAATTACATTTTAACCGCGCGGCACAACGGCTGCATATGGCACAGCCCCCATTGAGTCAGGCTATTCGGCGGCTGGAGCAAGAACTTGACGTGTCATTGTTCGAGCGCACTAATCGCAGCGTATCGCTGACTCCTGCCGGGGCAGCATTTCTGGTATCGGCCAGAAAGATACTGAGCCTGCTGGATGAGAGTATCGAACAGACGCGTCGAGTAGCCCAGGGCATTGAGGGCCATCTCACCCTGACCTTTATTAATATCGCGCCTTATGATGCATTATTGCGAGCACTGCGACGCTTCCGCGCTGCATTTCCTGCCGTTTCCTTCACCATGCAAGAAGCCACAACCCAGGAACAAGTTGAGGCACTGGAACAAGGACGCGCGGATCTCGGTTTTATGAGACCCCCCGGCAGAACCGCACCCGGTCTGCGATTTATCTCTATTCTGCGCGAATCTATCCAGGTCGCCCTTCCTGCTACGCACCGTCTGGCAAAACATAAAATCATTCCACTGACCGCACTCAAGGATGATGCCTTTGTCTCCTCCCCCCGCCATCTGGGCCAGGGTTTTCATGACCAACTGATTCAGCTTTGTGAGGCGGCTGGATTTGTTCCGCGTATTGCTCAGCAGGCAAGACAACTCCAGACTCTGGTCGCCCTGGTCGCCGGTGACTTTGGTATTGCTCTGTTACCAGCTTCACTAGCACCAGAAGGGCACAAAGACGTGGTATTTCGGCCTCTCGAGGTTGATGCCCCGGATGTGCTACGCCATGCTGAGTTGCTGATGGCCTGGAACGAACACCTACCTGATGCACTCAGGGACAGGCTTATCGATGAAATCCAGGAAGCCATGATTGCAGCCAGTAACATTAAGACTTTTTAGATATTAATTTAGTATAAATAAGATATTTTACAGACATCTGACAGCTCTTCATTATCGTGAACATCACGTTTATACAGGGAGCTATAATGAAACTTCAATCCTCTCAAACCGACAACATTTTTACTGGCAAAGTTGCTATTGTCACCGGTGCCGGTCAGGGACTGGGACGCGCCTATGTTCAGGCTTTACTCGACAGAGGAGCCTGTGTTATCGCCAGTGATCTGGGTACCGATCGAACGGGTGCAGGCGCTAATCAGGCACTCATCATCGAGACAGCCCGTACTTTTCGGACTGCTGAGGGACAATTGTTCACTCACCATGGCGAGCTGGATAATGAAGCCGGTTGTCAGCAACTAATACAGCAGGCTATCACGCGGTTTGGTGCACTGGATATCCTCATCCATAACGCAGGCTGGGTTGGCTATCAGCCGATTGAGCAACAAGAAGACGATTTTCTTGAACGATCCCTCGGTATCAATGTCCGCGCCCCAGTCTGGTTAAGCAAATATGCCTGGCCACACCTTAAACGCTCTTCAGCCCCACGCGTGGTGCTAAATACCTCAGACCGGGCCATGTATCAGCAGTATGCTCAACCAGGGCTGACAGCCTATGCTGCGGGAAAAATGGCCCAGTTAGGCATCATGAATGCCCTTAGTATGGAGGGTGCGACGCAGGGTATTCTGGTCAATGCTATTTCCCCGGTTGCCAAAACTCGCATGTGGGGGATAACTCAGCCACCCGAAAACCTCAAGCCAGAATGGGTTACACCAGGGCTACTTTACCTGGCCAGCTCCTTGTGTCAGGACACAGGTATCATTCTGCGAGCCAGCAATGGTCAATTCACCGCGACGCGCTTTTGCGAAAATTCGGGTGTGATTTATCCCACAGACCTCGCACGAGTCAAATGCACCAGCCTCGAAGATGTCGCCCACAACTGGCAATATATTAAGGAGTTCTCCCATGAGTAATCTGGATGGACTACACAAAATAGCTTCTGTTAGCGCCAGTCTGGGTGAAAGTCCTGTCTGGGATGCAAATAAGAACTTGCTGTACTTCGTTGATATCGCTGCCGGCAAAATAAACCGCCTGCTGTCGCAAGGTGTAGTAGAGACGATTTATCAGTCAACTCGCAGTGTCGGAGCTCTGGCACTGACTGATAAAGGCAATTTGATTTTTACGGAAGACGCAAGCGTAGCTCTCTTTAATGTCGAAAGGGGTGAAAAAGACCGAAATACGACACCGGTTTATACCGCTACAGGTTATCGCTTCAATGATGGTGCATGCGATCCACAGGGGCGATTTGTTACCGGTCTGATGGGAGCTGATCCGCAGCTCAACGCGGGTGCATTGTATCGCTACAGCAGTATATTAAAGCCCCAGCTTATCCACCAGAATATGGCGCTGCCCAACGGTCTGGCCTGGTCGGAAGATGACCGGACTTTGTTTTTCGTTGATTCGGCTACCTGTTCTATTTTTCAGGCAAATTATTCACCCGACGGGGAAATGGGCACCGTCACCCTGTTTGCCAGGACACCAGCAGAACTGGGCCGTCCTGATGGTATTGCTCTCGATAAAGCAGGTGGATTGTGGGTCTGCCAGTTCAACGGGGCATGTCTGCTGTACTACAATAGTAACGGACAGTTAAGCGCTAATATTCCTATGCCAGTTCCTCGTCCAACCAGTTGCTGTTTCGGAGGAAAAGGTCTGGAGACCTTATTTATTACCACGGCACGCTTTGCTATGACACCACCAGAACTAGCCCGTTATCCGGATGCTGGGGATCTGTATGCCATTCGCCCGGGGATAGCAGGCATTCCGCGCCATTTATTCAGGGAATGATATCGCTTCACTGACTCAAGAAGTCGTTCGCCTGCCCCATCCCGCTACTTACAGGCGACAAGCGCCTGCAAGTAGGAAATCTGTCCGACAGATAAAGTGAGGATTAATACTTTTTACTCTGGTCGATATACCCCATCTGTCGGGATATCGTAGTACAGATATTCTGAGTATTGGCTATCACCATATCTAACTTGTTTTTCATTCGATAAGTGGGTCCAGCCACACTGACTGCCCCAACGATTTTGCCCGTGTAGTTAAAAAGTGGCCGGGCAACACAGGTCAGTCCCTCTTCATTCTCTTCATTATCAAATGAATAGCCATCAACACGAATTTTCGCCAGCGTGTTATAGAGTTCAATTCTGTCAACAATTGAATTCTCGGTTATCTTTGCCAGTGGCTGACTTAACACCCGATCAATTTCATCGAGCGGCTGATGAGCCAGTAACGCTTTACCAATACCCGTGCAGTAAGCAGGCATACGACTTCCCAGACGCGCATTGGTCTGAATCGACATATTGCCTTCACTTTTATACAAATAAATCACATATCCGTTGTTATATACCCCCAGAAAACAGGTTTCGTTTGTTATCCCTGAGAGATTTTTTAGATAGGGGATAGAGACATCAACAAGGTTAACGTTCAGTAACCCTTTGATACCGAGCTCAAGTGATTTGATGTCCAGCAGATAACGTTCACTCATCTCTTCATAAGCAACGTACTCACGATTTTTCAAAGCTTCAAGAATACGGAAGGTCGTGGTCTTCGGTATTTTTGTCATTTTTGCTAGTTCGGCCAGAGAGATACCTTTTTGCGAATCACTAATAGCTTCAAGGATGGTCAGCGTTTTATCTATATTGGATGAGTTCTCTTTATCTTGCATTTCGCAACACTCTGAAAATGGAATACCGTACCATTATAGTATTTAACATATTAAGTTTGGTAGCTAATTCTTCCCATTTTTTGTATTTAAAAAATTTACACATTATCAGTTTAAAATTTAACTCATTGATAATTAACAATGTTACCGAAAACAATAAAATATAATTTGATTAACATCACAATAACAAATTATGGAACTATGGTTCGTTTTCAAAATCTATATATTGATTATGGAATGTCATTCCGATTTAGCGCATGCATAAAAGATCATTTTTCAGGTTTATGCCCGTCTCTACATGTAAGGAAGTAGTATGTCTATTGTGACCATCGATTCTGGCACCACCAACACCAGAGCCCGTGTATGGCAAAATGATGTGGTTATTGCACAAGCGTCAGAAGCGATTGGTGTGCGAGATACGGCATTGACAGGAAGTACCGATACCTTGATACGCGGTGTTAAAAATGCGCTTAATCAAGCCTTATCTCTCGCAGGTATTGAACTGGATAGCTCCGTTTGTATCATTGCATCCGGAATGATTACCTCTAATTTTGGTTTGTGCGAAATTCCACATTTAGCGACACCGGTTGACTCAGGTGATTTAGCAAAAGGAATGGTACAAAAAATCATTCCTGAAATATGCCCCTTCCCTATCTGGTTTATTCCTGGCGTCAAAAACCACGTTCCACACATTGATATAAGTAATTGCGATGCTATGGATATGATGCGTGGAGAAGAAACTGAAGTTATCGGCGCCATGCATTACTTCAATCTCAAGAAAGAGACCTTGGTTATTCTGCCTGGTACCCACAGTAAATTTATTGCCGTTAATAAACATCAGCAAATAATCGGTTGTGCCAGCACCATGGCTGGCGAATTACTGGCAGTACTGACTAATAACACTATTTTGACACAATCATTAGGCAACCAGTTTGCCCATCAGATTGATGAAGAATATCTACTCCGTGGGGCAGAGTCCTGCAAAAACGTCGGTCTTGCACGCAGCTGTTTTTTAGTGCGTATTCTCTCCATGTTTAGTCAGGCGACAGAGAATCAAGTCGCTAATTACCTGCTTGGCGCCGTACTCTACTCCGATATTTTAACCATTAAAAACAGTCAGGCATTAAATATTCGCCCTGATGTCAATATCGTGGTCTGCGGTAAAAAAATTCTTCGTCAGGCATTAGCTCTGCTGATTCAGAATGATGATTATTTCCATGGACAGCTTATTTCTCCGGATGAAGAAGAGGGGCAGCCTCTTTCTGGTATCGGCGCAATAACCATTGCCCGACAAATGCAGCAATTAAACCACTCAACCCACCGGGAGGTATTTAAATGAGCTGGGAGCAACGTCTGCCATTGATTGCCATTTTACGGGGCATCAAACCAACAGAAATACATCAGCATCTGCCACTGTTAATTAAGGCGGGTTTTGAGGCCATTGAAATTCCTCTGAATTCACCTGACTGGCAAATCAGCATTCGTGACGCTGTGCAGCAATACTCGAGTAAAGCATTGATTGGTGCCGGTACCGTACTGGAAGTCAGTCAAGTCGAAACATTAGCTGAACTCGGTTGCCAGCTTATTGTGACTCCTAATATTAATGCCGAAGTCATCAAACGGGCGGTAAGTTACGGCATGGTGGTTTGCCCTGGATTTGCGACTGCCACTGAGGCGTTTACCGCGATTGCCGCTGGGGCAAAAAGTTTAAAACTGTTCCCCTCTCACTGTTTTGGTCCGGACTACGTTCGAGGGTTAAAAGCCGTTCTTCCTAAAGAAATTCCTGTTTTCGCTGTCGGCGGTATTACACCCGATAACCTGCATCAATATATCGCCGCCGGGTGTATTGGTGCCGGATTAGGTGGAGACCTCTATCGGGCAGGACAGACCCCTGAGAAAACGCAACAACAAGCAGAAGCCTTTATCAAAGCCTATCGAGATACGCAAAAATGAAAATTACTAAGATAACGACTTATCGTTTGCCGCCACGCTGGATGTTTTTAAAAATTGAAACCGATGAGGGTATTGTCGGTTGGGGTGAACCCGTTATTGAAGGCAAAGCCAGAACCGTTGAAACCGCTGTCCATGAATTAAGCCACTATATTATTGGCCAGGATCCCGCGCGAATTAATGATATCTGGCAGACGCTCTATCGCGGAGCTTTTTACCGTGGCGGTCCGATTCTTATGAGTGCTATCTCAGGTATTGATCAGGCTCTATGGGATATTAAAGGCAAAGCATTGGGTGTACCTGTTTATCAGTTACTTGGTGGCTTAGTCCGGGATCGAATTAAAGCTTACAGCTGGGTCGGTGGCGATCGTCCCGCAGACGTTATTAGTAGCATTAATAAACTCCGTGAAATTGGCTTCGATACCTTTAAGTTAAATGGTTGCGAAGAGATGGCGTTGATTGATAGCTCGAAGAAAGTCGATAACGCAGTTGCTGTGGTCGCAGAAATCCGCGAAGCCTTTGGCAGCGATATTGAATTTGGTCTTGATTTCCACGGCCGTGTTTCTGCTCCGATGGCAAAAGTATTGATTAAAGAGCTTGAGCCTTACCGCCCACTTTTTATTGAAGAACCCGTCCTGGCAGAACAAGCAGAATACTATCGTGTACTGGCAGATATGACCCATATTCCGATTGCTGCCGGAGAACGTATGTATTCACGTTTTGAATTTAAACGTGTTTTTGCTGATGGTGGTTTGTCGATTGTACAGCCTGATCTGTCGCATGCAGGCGGTATTACTGAGTGCTATAAAATTGCCACGATGGCTGAAGCTTATGATATCGGTCTCGCCCCACACTGCCCGTTAGGCCCTATCGCTCTCGCATCTTGTCTGCATGTTGATTTTATTTCTCGCAATGCTGTGCTCCAGGAGCAAAGCATGGGTATTCACTACAACAAAGGAGCTGAATTACTGGATTACGTGATTAATAAAGAAGACTTTTCAATGACTGATGGCCACTTCTACCCGAATAACAAACCCGGCTTAGGCGTGGAGATCAATGAAGAGTTAGTGATAGAAAAAAGTAAAAATGCGCCTGACTGGCGTAATCCAGTATGGCGTGGTTCTGATGGTGCCATCGCTGAATGGTAGACGTACAAAAAAACAGAAACATAAAGTAGTTCATTGATTTAATTATTTTTTATCCGATTAAGAGGAATACCCTATGCATTCTAAATTTTTAACAAGCGGTAAAAAACTGATGCTCAGCATGGCGGCCACACTAATATTGAGTACCAGTGCCCTTGCTGCGCCTCTGGTGGGGAAAATTGGTCACTCCATGCCCACTGAGCACCCTCAAACCAAAACGGTGGAAAAATTTGCCAGCCTGGTCAATGAATACACTGATGGCCGTGTAAAAGTCCAGGTCTTCTCAGGTGGTACTCTGGGTGGCGATGAGAAAATGCTGCGGGCAACTCAGGCAGGCACTCAGGAAATGTATTACGGCTCACTGGCCCCTATTTCAGGCCGAGTAAAAGAGCTACAAGCTTTCGATATTCCATTTGTTTTTAATAATATGGAAGAAGTTGATGCCGTTTTCCGCGGACCTATGGGTGAGCGCATCATTAAATTGTTAGAACCTCTGAATCTGGTCGGTTTGGTCTGGGTTGAAACCGGGTTCCGTAATGTATCAAATAATAAACACCCTATTCATTCTGCTGATGATTTTAAAGGCCTGAAACTACGTGTAATGCAAAACCCAATTGCATTAGAAACCTTTAAAAGTATGGGCGCCAATGCCTTACCAATGGACTTCTCTGAAGTATTTACCGCTTTAGAAACCGGTGTTATTGACGGTCAGGAGAACCCATTGATCCATATGTATGCGAATAAAATGCAAGAAGTTCAAAAATATGTCACGGTTACCAACCATGTATTTACACCAAGTATCATCATGGTTTCTAAGCGTTTTATGGACAAAATGACGCCAGAGGATCGCGAAGCCGTCCATAAAGCTGCAAAAGAAGCCCAGCAATTCCACCGTGGCGTAATGACCGAAGCAGACAAAGATGTGGTTCAACACTTAACCGATGCCGGAGTTGTCGTGGAAACCTTACCACCGGCTGAAGTTGACAAATTACGTGCTGCGGTAAAACCTGCGGTTGATAAATACGTTCCGATTATTGGTGAGCAATTTGTTGCTGACTTCTATGGTGAAGTTGAAAAAGCCCGCGCCAACGCAAATCAGAAATCCTGAAACCAGCAATAAGGTGTTATTCAGCTAATACTGCCGTCAGTATCAACTGATGGCAGTATTCTCAAATAACTGACACAATAGTTATATCCAAAATAGTTCGAGTAATTTTTAGATTACTTGAAGTATGGCGGGTATATACACTACAGATATTATGTAGGGAGTATAAGATGCTGCGTTTTCTAAAAATACTCGAACGTTTTTTTTATAAATTGCTGGATAACATTCTCGTTGCCTGTATGTCGATAATGTTTGTTCTGTTATCCGCTAATATTTTATTACGCTTTGTTTTCAATGATTCAATTGATATAGCAGAAGAACTACCGCGCTTCCTATTTGTTTGGATCACATTCATTGGTGCAATTATTGCATTAAAAGAAAACACCCATATTAACGTTAATATTTTAATCACTCGCCTGCCTAAGAACGGTAAGAAAGTATGCTGGTTCTTAAGACAACTGTTAATTTTTGTCTGTGGTGGCTATATTTTTTATGGCACCTATTTACAGCATGAAATTTTATTATATAACTTATCCCCGGTTATGATGATCAGTATGGTACTGGTTTATGGTGTCAGCTACATTTCTGGTTTTATGTTTATGCTGCATTCTCTTATTAATATTATTCGTTTCTGTACCGGAAAAGTTCGCGATGGCGAACTTGAGCAATCGATGCTCGAAAATTTAGAAGAAGATGTCGTTAAAAACGTTTCCCGACAAAATCAATAATTAAGCAAATTAAGAGATTAAGCGTATGACACTATTAATTTTTGTAGGGATCCTTTTAACCTGTATCATGCTCGGTATTCCTATTGCCTTCGCCCTGATGGTAAGCGGTATTTCGTTAATGTTCTGGTTAGGGTTTACCGATCCTGAAATCGTTATTCAAAACATGTGGGATGGCGCAAACAACTTCCCTCTGTTAGCCGTCCCCTTCTTTATGCTCGCCGGTGAACTAATGAATCACGGCGGCATAACACAAAAAATTATTAATATTGCTCAAGTTTGTGTGGGCCATATTAAAGGCGGTTTAGGCTACGTTGTCATTATTACCGGCCTGGTATTGGGTGCCTTATCTGGGTCCGCTGTTGCCGATACCGCTGCCTTAACCGCGATGTTATTACCCCTGATGCGCGAGGCGGGTTATAACCCATACCGCGCGGGTGGATTGATTGGTTCCAGTGGGATTATCGCTACTGTTCTGCCACCTTCTATTCCTATGATTCTGTATGGCGTAAGTGGACAGGTTTCGATTACGAAACTGTTTATGGCGGGTATTGTTCCCGGCATGCTGATGGCATTGTCATTGATTCTCGCGTGGCGATTTTTTGGTGTTAAATCGGAAAATGTTGCCACATCACCACGTGTACCGATGAAAAATCGTTTTAAAATCATTGCTGAAGGCATTTGGGCTCTGATTTTACCGGTTATCATTATTGGTGGTTTAAGGTTTGGTGTGTTCTCACCAACTGAAGCCGCAGTGGTCGCAGCAGTATATTCCCTGCTGGTCGGTATGTTTGTTTATAAAAAGATTAAAGTTAAAGATCTGTTCCAGTTAATGCTTAACTCAGCAAAAACCACCTCTATTGTTATGTTTTTGGTGTGTGCGGCATCATTATCTGCATGGCTGATTACCGCAGCAAATATTCCAAGTCAATTAATTGATATTTTAGAACCAATAATGCATAACAAGACCTTGTTGCTGATAACCTTGATGGTATTAATCATGATTATTAGTACAGCAATGGATCTGACACCTACTGTCCTGGTTCTGACACCGATTCTTATTCCTATCTTAAAGACTGCCGGTATTGATCCCGTTTATTTTGGCGTTCTGTTTATTATGTGTGTCTCTATAGGGCTATTAACACCACCGGTAGGGGCAATATTGAACGTTGTCAGTGGTATCGGAAAAATATCCATCGAAAAGCTGATTGTGGGCGTATTGCCCTTTATTTTGGCGGAAACCATCGTCTTGTTCCTGTTGGTTCTGTTCCCTGACATCGTCATGGTGCCGTTAAATTGGTTTATGTAGCGTATCTATAGTTAAGGCTGCCTGGTCTTGTCCAGGCAGCTCGAATTATTTTGAGATCAGGAAAAATAATGATGCAAGAATATACCGGTAGAGCCTGCTATATCAGTGCCACTCAACAACTCAGTGTAGAACCTCTTACCGTATCTGTGACTGACGATAAGGTCCTGGTAAAAATGACCCGCGGCGGGATTTGTGGGTCTGATATTCACTACTATTATCATGGCGGTGTTGGCGATTTACCGCTGCAACACCCGATGATTCTGGGACATGAGGTCGCGGGGATGGTGCTTAACGCTCCTGTTCATTCAACATTGAGTCCCGGGCAAAAAATTGTTATTAACCCTTCACTACCTTGCGAAAAATGTCGTTATTGCCTTGAAGGGCATGAGAATCATTGTAGCGATATGTTGTTCTGGGGGAGCGCGATGCGTAACCCTCATATTCACGGTGGTTTTTCAGATTATTTATCGGTCGATGTGAAACGTTGTGTCCCCTATAACCCAGAGATTGACGATAAGGTGATGGTATTTGCCGAACCGCTTGCGGTTGCGATTCATAGCGTCAATCTTGCTGGCGGACTTATCGGTAAACATGTCCTCGTCTCTGGAGCGGGTCCGATAGGTTGTTTGATTATTGCCGTAGCGAAAGCCTGTGGTGCCGAGTCCGTCACAGCATTTGATATCAGTGATAAAAGCTGTCAGTTAGCCTTAAGCATGGGAGCAGATATTGCCATTAACTCTTCCAATGCAAGTAATGTTGATCATTTTAAAGCGAATAAAGGGTATTTTGATGTTGCTTTTGACGCTTCAGGCGTACCTGCAGCCATTCAATTAATGATTCAAATTACCCGTCCCACAGGGACATTAATTCAGGTTGGAAATAGCCGTGGTTTCACCGAAATCCCGCTGATGGATATCGTTGCCAAAGAGCTGACACTCAAAGGCTCATTCCGCTTTGGCAAAGAATTCCTCTCAGCAGTCAACTGGCTGGAAAGTGGACGTATTGATCCACTCCCTTTGCTCAGTGCCGAAATCAATATTGATAATGCGGAAGCCGCTATTTTACTGGCGGCAGATAAAACACAGTCAGCTAAAGTACAACTGATATTTGACTGATAAGTAACAGAATAGATAAGCGGCTGATAGCCTGGTCGCTATCAACCGCTTATTTATCATCCCTTTCAATGCCTGCTTTATTTTCCCATCTTCGATAACATTTCCGGGCGCATAAATTTATTAATCACCAGCATAAAGAGTATCGACGGTACCAACAGAATCAGTGCCGTAATTGACGATATCTGGTAGTTACCTGACATGCTGGCGTTATACAGCAGTAACGGTAAGGTCGTTATCTCTGGTGCACCAACAAAAAATGTCCCGGTAAACTCATCCAGTGATTCAAGGAAAACAAAAATACCCGCCGCAATAATACCTGGTGAAGCCTGAGGCAGAATAATATGCCAGAAGGTAAATACTGGACCCGCTCCCAGATTACGTGAGGCCCGTGCCTGGAGTGGATCAACAGAAGAAAACGCCGCCACGCAAATCCAGACTGCATACATCAAGCCATGAACACTATGGACCAATACTACCCCGGCAATGGTCCCGTTTAATCCCCACTGGTAAAAAATACGCGCAATGTTCATGTATACCGTCAAGTTTGGGAAAGCTTGCGGGATAAGAAACAGCAGCATAAAGAAGACTCTTAAGGGCATTCCTCGGCGTGACAGTGCGTAGCCTGCGGGGATGGCAATAAGCAGACAGACCACTACTGAAAGTAGGGCAATAAAAATACTGGTTAATAACGAACTGGAGACATCGCTATAGGGACTGAATACCTGATACCAGTATTTTAGTCCCCATTGATTAGGCAGAGTATGAGGAAAATACCAGCTTTCAGCTACGGTCCAGATAAGCAAGTTGAGTAAGGGACCAAACATCACAAAGGTAATAAAAATAACCAGCAGCGTTTGCGCTAACAGATTGCCAGCGAGTTTTTTACGTCCTGTTATCAGTAATCTTGCTGGCAACGTCATTACGAGTTCTTTCATTATTCCCCCCCCTTCTGGCGCAGACTGTGGCGTAGATAAAACCAGGAAAGCGCCCCACAAATTAGCAGTGAAATCACACCCAAAGCATTAGCCACGGCATAATCACCGTACGAGTTAACACGGAAAGCCATATCGACGGTCAGCATGGTTGGGGATCCAGTCCCTATCATCAAGGGCACTGACAGTACTGACATCATCACCACCGTTGACAGCACCAATGCCACACCAATAGCGGGCATCACCTGCGGTAGAATAATGCCAAATAAAATACGTGGTCGGGAGGCTCCAAGATTTCTCGCTGCAAGAATTTGTGCTTGTTCAAGAGAAGCCATGGCTCCACAAATTAACAATGTGGCGAAGGCCAGTTGCTTCCAGACAAAAGTAATAATAATCCCCTTCCAGCCTAACCAGGAGACAGTATCCATTGGTGTAACCCAGTCCGTTGCCACCAGCATATTATTCATCAGACCATTTTTAGCCAGAAAAGTACGCATCATCTGGGCGGCGACAATAAAAGGAATAAACAGCGGTAAACGGTATAAAAATGCCAGTGCTCGCACTACTGGTTTACAGGGCGACAAGGTAATAACCGCCGAGATCGTAATAGAGATGACGGCCAGCAGAGCAACGGAAATCAACACGATAATCACAGTAAACAGAATATCATTGGAATAAAGCGTAAAAACTTTACTGAAATGTTCCAGCGTGAACTGTTGCGTTTTAGAGGTAAAAGCCGAAATCAGTGAGAAGCCCAGAGGATAGAGGAATAACACCATAATCATCAGAGCGGCAGGACTAATCAGCAACAGATATTTTAGCGATAAGCGCATGACAAACCTTATAACGATAAGGAAAATGCTCAGAGCGAAACCTTATCGCCTCTGAGCATCAGGAAATCATTAGTTACTGACCTGGCTTTCATAGCCTTCTTTGATATCGTCAAAATAAGGCGCTATCGGGAAGCTTTTGCCATATTCAGCCAAGGCTTCAGGCGATATTTCAGCAAACAATTTCTGCCAAGTTTTCTCATCCAGTTTTGATTTCACATTTTCAGCATCAATACCTGGATACCAGTTGAACTGTTTAACAATACCTTCAGCCTGTACTTCCGGGCTGGTAGCCAGTTCAATAAACTCGCGCGCCAGTTGTGGTTGTGCTGCCTTAGCAGGTGTCACGTAATACATAGGTTGTCCTGGCATACCTGGCGCTAATAATGTCAGCTTCAGTGATGGCGGTAGTTTGCCCTGATCTTTCCAGCTATAGAACATATCTACCCATACTGGCCCCATAGTAATCTCACCGCGCGACAGCATATCGAGTGTCCCGGCGTTACCAGGAGTAAAGGTCACGTACTTATTAAAGGCTTTCAGTTTCTCAAACGCTTGTGGCCAGTCTTTTTCCACACTTTTATCGTAAGGTAGTGCAGATAAACGCTTAGCATCTGTGCCATAGGCATAAATCCAGCCCACCACAAAACTCACGCCAGACATACCATTTTTAATACCGTTATAGCCAAAAGACTGTGGGTTCTTTTGTGCCCAAGTTACCAGCTCATCATAAGAGGATGGCGGGGTTTTTATCGCGTCACTATTCCAGGCAATCGCCGTCTGGCTTAAGAACATCGGCATAACATAGCCATCAACGTTCACACCAAGAGCATTTTTAGCATTATCAGCACTCACCATTGAACCGGTTTTAACTTGCTGGCGATATTTTTCTAGCAAACCTTTTTCTACCAGCTCACCACCTGCTTTCTGATGAACCACTGCAACATCAATATCCCAGGTTTTAGCACCACTCTCTTTTTGAGCCGTTAATTTTTCAACCACTTTGTTCGAACCTGCATCACCAGGACCGGTACCTATGACTCTGACTTTGACACCCGGATGGCTCGCTTCAAATTTTGGTCCCAGCCAGGTTTTAACGTAATCCACCATATTTTGATCACCTGCAGTGGCGACATTTAACACAGTTTCCGCTTGCGCAGCACTGCTCAGAAATAATGCAGTAACCAGCGCGAGTTTTGTTTTGGTAAACATAAATTGCCCTCAGAGTAATGGAATAATTTTAATGCGTATGATGTGTGTTAAAAATATGCAGAGCTGATGCTGGGATCTGTAATTTGACTGGGGAATTAACAGGCCAGCATTGTGGTGAGTCGGCAAGAAATAATCGGTCGTGACAACGAATTCCGTGACGGTAATGATGTCCGAGAAAAGCATTCTGTTCGACGATACCCTCAAAAGTTAATCCCTGTGGCGGTTCATCCTGGTTTAGTACTGACAGAGCGACATCGGTACTACGAAAATAGAGCAAGCTTTCCGCTTGATATTCATTCACCAAATTAAGATGATATTTACCGCCCATCGAGGTTGTTATTTCAGCCAATGAAATACGATTATCAGCCCCCATAAAATCAGCCACAAATGGCGTAGCAGGACGTTGATATATATCTTCCGGGGTGCCAATTTGTTCAATATGGCCATTATTCAGCACCACAATACGGTCGGCCATAACTAAAGCTTCCTGCTGATCATGGGTGACAATAACCGAGGTAAAACCGAGCTTTTTTTGCAGTAATTTAATTTCATGACGCACACTCAAACGCACCTTGGCATCAAGGTTAGAGAGCGGTTCGTCAAGCACCAGCACATCCGGCTCGATTGCCAGCGCACGCGCCAGTGCCACTCGCTGACGCTGGCCACCAGAAAGCTCGGTTATTTTTGCATCTGCTAAACCACCCAGGTTGACTATCTGTAGTAATTCATCAACCCGCTGTTTAATCTCATTATTTTTCCACTTTCGTAATTTCAGACCATAACCAATATTACGTGCCACCGATAAATGCGGCCATAAGGCATAGCTTTGAAAAACCATCGTGATATTACGCTGTTCCGGCTCACTCATCGTGATATCCCGACCGGCAACAACGATACTTCCCTGCTGTACGGGAATAAAACCACAGAGCGCATTTAATAATGTGGTTTTTCCGCAGCCAGAGGGGCCAAGCAGAGCAATCATTTCGCCTTTATTGACTGCCAGATTAATATCTTGCAGTACAACTTTGTCGCCATAACTAATTTTCAGTTGGGCAATATCCAGGTAGCTCATCAGGGTGTCCAGACAGTCTGTTTAATTTTTTCGGTGTCGATGAACACGTGTTCATTTATTTGTAAAAAAAATGAAACGTAAATCCGACACTATGTGAGCCTACTCTGGCGTGTCTTTGTGACACTTTAATTAAGCGCGAAAAAAATTTTAGCGAGGAAAAATGAAAATAGACGTTCTCGGCTGTGGTAGCGCATTCTCTCGCTGGCAAAATACTTCGGCGTTAAGAGTGATGGAGGGTAATTACCAATGGCTTATTGATTGCGGTCCGACCATTCCTCGAGCCTTATGGCAACGAGGAGGAGATATTAATGATATTGATGCGATATTTTTTACCCACGTCCATCCGGATCATTGCACAGGGCTGACGGCATTACTTAACTACTGGAAAAGTTTTTCACGCCACAAACCACTGGTCATCTACAGCCAGCCGGAACAACGTTCAGTATTAATGCAACTGGCGGGGCTGGCAAACTGGCCCACGACATCTTTAACCTTTGCTATTGAATGGCGTGACAGTGCGGCTTGCTGGAACTGGCAGCACTGGAAAATCCAGACCGCAGTGACTTTGCATGAAATTACCAATCAGGCGATTCGGATAGATATTGCCCAGTACAGTCTTTTTTACAGTGGCGATGGTCGCCCGACACCAGAATCAATCGCTTTGATGGCGGGTAGTCAGCTCGCCTTTCAGGAGTGCGCGTCGCTGGCATCGCTGGCTCATGATGCTTCCCACGGTGATTTTCCCGGCTGTCTCACCCTGTTTCAGGAATTGGCCTTATCCAGGCTGGGACTCTATCACTGCAATGATGCTATCTTGCCAGCACTGAAACAGGTCTGCCTGCCCTACCCGGGTCTGTTTGTCAGTGAGGATGGTTTACAGTATGACTTCCCTCAACAGCAGTTCTTTCACATGGAATATCCGCTGTGAATTCGCTACCCGGCAGGCAAAATGTGACCGCCCAGGATGTCGCCAGTAAAGCAGGCGTTTCCAGAGCAGTGGTCTCCCGAGCACTGAGTAATAACGGCAGTATTTCCCCAGCAACTCGCGCCCGTGTATTACAAGTCGCGGAAGAGCTGGGTTATCAAGTCAACTTTTTAGCACAAGGGCTTAATCGTCAACGCAGTCACTTAATCGGGGTGATTGTTTCTCATATCAGCGATCCTTTTCGCAGCTCACTGCTGGATGGATTACTCGGTGAGATACAGCGTCATGGTTTTCAAGCTCTGGTCACTGAAATTCATAATGAACAGGAATTGGCGGAAACCTTGCGTAATTTTACCCAATTTCGCGTTTCAGGAGTGATAGTGACTTCTGGTAAACCACCAGAATCACTGGTCAATCAATGCGTGCAACAGCATATCCCGGTAGTCGGTATTAACCGTCAGCCTGATATTCCAGGTGTAGATTATGTTTGTTCTGATAATGTTGCTGGTGCGACTCTGGCGGCTGAGCAGTTAATTCGGGCCGGTTGCCACCGTTTTGGCTGGCTGAATACTCAGAATTCAACCTGGGCGGGTAGAATGCGCGGTGAAGCTTTTACTCAGGTACTACAGCAGTCAGGGGTGGATATCGAGCGAAATTTAGTACCTTTGATTGCCAGTCAAGAAGGATACCACGGAGGTTTCCTGGCAGCGTTACAAGCCGGAGAAGGTCTGGGCGTATTTTGTGCCAACGCCCAATTAGCCTGCGGCTTTCTCGACGGTATGCGAAAGCTAGGCAAAAATGCTCCGGATGATTTTCAGCTTATCGGCTTTGATAATACGCCACAAACCGAGCAATATAGTTACCAGTTAACAACGCTACATCAGGACATTACGGAGCTATCCCAGCAAGCACTTGCTCATCTGCTGGCACGCACCCGCAACCCGACACAACCCTCACAAACCTCCTGGGTTAAGGTGTCATTAATTCATCGGCGCACATCGCCATCTATTTGATAAGAGCGAGAAAATGACGGAACAACAACAGCAAGAATTATGTAATTTAATTCGCCAGGCAGGTACGAGTGCGCAAAAGCTACGTGATGCAGGATTGCAGATTGAAACCAAAGGTCGCCAGGATTTTGTCTCTGAAGCCGATGTATATGTTGAGACCGAATTAAAACAATGGTTAGGTGAGCAATTCCCACAGGATGGTTTTCTTGGGGAGGAAAGTGGTCTGGTTGCTGGGGAGTCTGGAATCTGGGTACTGGATCCGATAGACGGCACCACCAACTTTATCCAAGGTATGGACTACTGGTGTATTTCGCTCGCTTACGTAAAACAAGACATTATCGAATTAGGGATAATCTATGCACCTGATCGTAATGAATTTTTCTTCGCTCGCCGTGGTGCCGGAGCTTTTCTCAATGGTCAACGTTTAACCCTGCATGAGCCAGCCCATGATTCGGTTATAGTGGGTATGGGACGATCCAGCCGTACTACGGTGGCACGCTATACTCAGACACTTGAATCGGTACTCAATGACGGTATCGAATATCGCCGTTTTGGCGCCGGAGCGCTAATGCTGGCACATGTTGCTGCTGGCCTGGTACATGCTTATTACGAAGAATATATTAATAGCTGGGATGTACTGGCCGGATTACTACTGATAACCGAAGCCGGGGGCAGCAGTAATGCGTTTCTGGAAAATGAGGGTTTACTAGAGGGCAATGCTGTATTAGCCGGTTGCCATACAGTTCTGCCGAGACTTTCAGCGCTTTTAACACCACTAAAATAATATTGTTGTTATTCGCTGCTTGTTCAGGCAGCGAATTCTCACAACCAACGCTAAAATCACACCTGTTCTAATCAACCTTCTCCCCAAAACAGACCAGAAAAATATCATCTTTGAATGGATAATTTATGACTCAACGGAAGTGTATCCCCGCGCTCTTCAGCAAGCTTAGTACTCAATTAATTCTGCCAGGACTGGCATTAGTTATCTCCCAGAGTGTACAAGCCACTCAGATAACAGAGGCGGTCAACTTTACCCACAAAGACTGGGATTTGACTTGCGATAACACCCTGACCTGCCGTGCAGCGGGTTATTCATCCGATGATACCGACCCAGCGGCAACAGTATTAATTACCCGTGAAGCAGGTATCGCTACCCCGGTCACTAATGAAGTCATGCTGGCAGACTATGATGGTGAAGCCGCACAGAAAAATCTCGGGACTCCAGTATTACTGATCGATAAAAAATCTCAGGGGTCGTTATTGGCTGTGGGTGAAGATAGCTGGAAAATGAGTGAAGCTCAGTTCAGCGCCTTTAAGCAGGCACTACAGCGCGATACCACCATCAGTTTTAAAGATAACGCCAATGAATACGTGTTCTCTGGGGCCGGTTCAAGTGCTGTATTACTGAGAATGGACGACGTCCAAGGGCGTATCGGTACACCTGATGCATTGATTAAAAAAGGAACAGCTAGCGAAGCGAGTATCAAACCCGCCATTGAGGTGCCGGTGATTGTTAAAGCCCCGGTGACTGATACTCAAAGTCGCGATATGACCGCTCAGGAAACTGCATTAATTAAATCACGAATACTGGAATTAAAGAGTACGGCAACAGATTGTGATGAGGAACTGCTGGCCGAAACCTGGCAGATAGCCAGCCTCAATAGTGAGCAATCCTTAGTCACCGTGCCTTGCTGGAGAGCGGCCTATAATAGCGGTGATATGTATTTCGTTATTCGCAACGATATGAGCGTTCCTCCCGAACTGGTAACCGACAGTGCCACTGACTATCAAGACGGCCTGCTATCATTTTCCATGAAAGGTCGTGGCTTAGGAGACTGCTGGAGCTACCAGCAATGGGTCTGGGATGGTCAACAATTTGTTGTCAGCTCATCAGGTAATACTGGACGCTGTCGTTTGATTCAGGTCGGAGGTTCCTGGGATATACCAGAGAGAGTTTCTCGGATCGTCACTCACTGATATTGCTGTCAGTGTTATTCATATCAGATAAAAAAACCGGAGAACCATTCAAGGCTATCCGGTTTTTTTCACGATACAGAGTATCTCATCAACGTTAGTGACTTTTACGTCATCATAGTCGTTTCAACTCTATTTTTTATCCTGACCGTTGGTTTCGCTATCTTGCTTGGTTGCCGATTTATCATCATGCACCAGGTGCCAGAAAGAACGCGCACGCGGATGAATAAAGAAGTGGTTTGGTGGCGCATTGTGCGTTTTGATATGCACCATGGTGATACCCGTTTCTTTGCCTTTCTTATCGTGGAGCGCATAGACAATAAACGGCACCAGGAAAATCACCACAAAACTAACACCCAGCAACGTTACATAGGTATCTGCACTTCCGCCACCGGGTAAAGAACTTGGTGGGAAGAATGAAACCACAAAGGCCAGAATAGAGATAGTCAGCCCGGCAAAAGCTAAAATTAACTTAACACCTTTACCACCAGGGATATTAAAGGCACGTTTCTTTTCAGGTTGCTTACAGACTAAATGGATATAGCCCAGGAACAACATAAAGTAACTGCACAGATAAATAACCACTGTCAGCGCCAGAGCAATCAGGAATGACATATTGCCGCCGCCACCGGTGTTGGTCAAAACGATGATCGCGACTGTCGTTATCAGTAACTGAGAAATAACCAAGGTTACTGGTACACCGTTTTTATTAACTTTAGAGAATGCTTTTGGCAGTATCCCCTTCTGAGCGGCAACGTACATACCGCGGGAAGGACCGACAATCCATGAAGCGATTTCAGCCAGGACACCTAACAGTAATAAAGCAGCAATAATGCGTACAGCCCATTCAAGACCGGTACCGAAGTGGCTAACCAGGACATTAAAGGTTTGTACCACACCAGAAGACAGGTTTATTTCATTGGCTGGAATAACCGCTGCAACAGATAATCCACCAATTGAACTTAAACAAATGGCCGCTATCATCAGTAACAGCATGGCTGCTGGATAATCTCTACCCGGGTTCTTCATTTCATTAACATGGGTTGCTGAAGCTTCAACGCCCATATAACTTAAAATAAAGGCAACAAATACCACCAGAGTACCGATTTGTGTAAAGTCAGGGAAGAAGGTATCAGCGCTGATTTCAATTGCCAGCGGCGCACCACTGACTAAGTAGCTAATAGCCAGAACAACTAAAATCAGGGCTGGCAGTAAGATACCGGCAAAGAAACCGACTTTAGCAATCGAGGCAGTATATTTTGTACCACCAAACTGAGTAAACGCAAGTCCCCATAAAATCACTAATGCGGCAATGGTTTTAATAATAGGATCAGTGTTCAGTTCTGGCCAGTTCAGAATATATGACAAGGCCCCGAGCACAAAGTAAAGCATCGGAATAAAACCAACGGCGATTTGCAAATAACCAAATGAAATGGCTGCAAACCCCCAGCGCTCACCCAGTGTATTAGACACCCAGGCAAATACCCCTCCCTCTTCCCAGCCTTCTACCGTTGCCATTTCAGCAGCGCAGAGAGCAACAGGGATAAACCACAGAAAACCACCTAATAAGAGGAAAAAAACCAAACTGAAACCGGATGTGGCGAAGGTCGGATATTCATAAACCGCCATCACCATCGATGCTGTAATTGCAAAAAAGCCCAATAACGTTAGCTGTTTTGCTGCTGGAGCTGTCGTTGTTGTCGCCATAGATACTCTCTTGAGACACATTGAGTAAAACAAATCAGTGACTAGCTGATACCTGAAATTCAAAGGGTCAGAGGACCCTTTGAATAATTTTGAATGCAATGATTAGCTATGGTTGAAACTAGTACCGTCTTTGTCAGACAGTGGAACACTCACAGGATGCGCTTCGAAATACTCTAAAGTACGTTTGAAATCTTCAATCAGTAAAGAAGCCAAATCTAAGCTGACACCGTGGCGTACAAGAATACGCTGAATCACCATATCTTCACGGTTTGCCGGCATGGAATAGGCCGGTACTTGCCAGCCACGGCTGCGTAATTTATCGGCAATATCATATAAAGAGTAGCTCACTTTAGCGCCATCTTTAATTTTCCATGCCAGGGCTGGAATACCGCTTTTACTGTCGCCATCAAAAAGCATCTCGAATGGACCCAGTTTTTCAATTTCGCGGGATAAATACTGTGCTGTGGCGTAGCAAGCATTATGAATTTTTGCATAGCCATCACGGCCCAGACGCAGGAAATTGTAATACTGAGCGACAATCTGACCACCAGGGCGAGAGAAGTTCAGAGCGAAGGTTGGCATATTGCCGCCCAGATAGTTCACATTGAAAATCAGCTCTTCAGGCAAGTCTTTCGCTTCACGCCAGACAACCCAGCCAGCACCCAGAGGCGCTAAACCAAATTTATGGCCTGAGGAGTTAACAGACTTAACACGTGGTAAACGGAAATCCCACTCCAACTCTGGTGCACAGAACGGTGCCAGGAAGCCACCACTCGCGCCATCCACATGGATAGGAATATCTAAACCGGTGTCTTGCTGTAATTTATCTAAAGCATCGCTGATTTCTTTAACCGGCTCATACTGGCAGGTAAAGGTCACACCTAAGGTTGGTACTACACCAATGGTATTTTCATCGGCACGCTTCAAGACTTCTTCCGCGTTCAGAATCAGACGATCGCCCTCAAGTGGGACTTCACGTAGTTCAACGTCAAAATAACGGGCAAATTTATGCCAGCAGATCTGTACCGGACCACAAATCAAGTTAGGTTTATCAGTCGCTAAGCCCTGAGCAGCACGTTTTTTACGCCACTGCCATTTTAATGCCAGGCCACCCAGCATCGCTGCTTCTGATGAGCCAATCGTTGAACAACCGAGAGTATTTTCCGGATCAGGTGAATTCCATAAGTCCGCAAGCATGCGCACACAACGATTTTCCAGCTCTGCTGTTTGTGGATATTCATCTTTATCTATCATATTTTTATCGATAGATAAGTCCATCAACTCACGGATTTCGTCATCCACCCATGTTTGACAAAAAGTTGCTAAGTTTTGGCGTGAGTTACCATCAAGCATAAGCTCATCGCGTACAGCACTGAATACGTTACGGGGATCGCGTTCTTCCGTAGGAAATTGACTTTTGGGTAATGACCTGGACAACTCAAGTGATCCATAGACATCATCCAGCTCGCTATAATTTGAAGATCCTGATTTCTTATTCATAAATAATTCCCTCACTTACTAAGTGTTTAATACCCGATGAATATAAGCTCTTATAAAAGATAGGATAAATCTGAACTTTTACAAATCAAATTTTCAAGTAACACATTTATTCCATCGAATAATTTGTCAAAAATGTTCTAATTGTATACACAAAAAACAATAACCAATTGTAAATAAATGGTTTTTTTTAATATAACCATTCATCATGATAGAATTTCATTTTCATCACATCTGACGGGCTTAACAAAATCTGGCTGATTCTCTTTTTCGCCCGAGTTATCTTTTCCTGTGTCTGGTAATCATTTTTGGTGTTATCAAACATAGCTCATACATTTAATGATGCACATCACGTATCTATTACCATTAGATCGAAATCAATTAAATTGCCAAAAAAAACCTTATCATGATTTTTTGACATTTTTTATCAAAAAACATAAGAATTTAAATGATAACAACGGATTATATTTCTTGAGAAGAATAATTGAGTCAAAACCATTCAATAAATAAAGAATCTACTTCAGATAGTATAAAAGAATACTGTGGCATTGATGGTATCAATAATAAATATTATTTGTATTTGTTTTTTATTAATTGACTGATGCTATTTCAGATTAAAAATAGATACCCACTAAGACAGATAATATGGCGGGTCAGGTCATTTAATTAAATATCATGCTAATTATTTAGTGGCAATAATAATAGTGACATATACCTGAATAATTCGAGTTGTTTGGGTATTACGTGCGTGAGACGTGCCGAATCCTATAGTTTATCTATGCTCATCGACGCGTCTCACTTCGTGCCTACAAGCAACGCGAGTTATTTAAGGTACAGATATTCAGTGACTTAAAATTTGTTCCAAAAATTGCTGCGTTCTTGGATGCTCAGGCCGGTTAAAGAATTGTTCTGGCGGAGCCGATTCAATAATAGCACCATCAGCCATCAAAATAACATTGTCTGCCACAGTACGAGCAAATCCCATTTCATGGGTCACCACGATCATTGTCATTCCACCCTCAGCGAGATCTAGCATTACGTCCAGCACTTCTTTGATCATTTCCGGGTCAAGCGCTGACGTCGGCTCATCAAATAGCAGTATTTCTGGCTCCATACAGAGTGCACGAGCGATCGCCACACGTTGCTGCTGCCCACCCGAAAGCTGCAAAGGAAATTTATGTGCCTGATTAGCAATATGCACTTTTTCCAGATAGTGCATAGCCAGCTCTGTCGCCTGTCCTTGGCTCATTTTTCGCACCAAAGTAGGTCCTAACGTCAAGTTATCCAGCACACTGAGATGTGGGAACAAATTAAACTGCTGAAATAACATACTGATACTTTGACGGATGAGATTGATATTACGCACATTGTCGTTCATCTCAATACCATTAACCCAAATCTGCCCTTGCTGATGTTCTTCCAGCCGGTTAATACAACGAATCAGTGTCGACTTCCCTGAGCCTGAAGGGCCACAAATCACGACTCTTTCGCCTTTGGCTACCTGCATTGAGATATTGTTGAGAACTTGAAATTTCCCGAACCACTTACTGACAGCATTAATTTCAATCACTGGACGTTGTAACATCAGGCTATTCCTTGTTCATTGCGGCTGGTATCAATACGTTTTTCTACCCAAATGGCGTAACGAGAAAGCAGAAAACCAAACGCGATATAAATGGCAGAGATAAAGAGATAAGTTTCAATGTAATAACGTCGCCATAACGGATCTTGCATAACCGCACTGGTTGCCGTCAGCACATCAAACAGGCCGATGATAATTACGAATGAGGTGTTCTTCATCGCCGCAATAATATGATTCGTGATGCCTGGCAGGCAGATACGAAGCGCCTGAGGCAGGATAATTTTTGTCGTGGTGTGCCAGTATCCGAGGTTTAATACTGCCGCTGCTTCATATTGCCCGCGAGGAACTGACTGTAGCCCACCCCGGATAACCTCAGCCTGATAACAGGCAAAAAATAATGCTATCGCGACTACAATACGCAGCAGTTTATTGATCTCCATATCAGCCGGTAAAAACAGTGGGAAGATATTCACCGCCACAAACAGTATCGTTATCAATGGAACACCGCGTAACCCTTCGATAAAAATAACCGATAACCCTCGTAAAAAAGGTAACGGTGAACGACGACCCAGGGCCAGAGCAACCGAAACCGGCAGACCAATAATCACCGTACCGGAAAAAAGGAGTAGTGTGAGTGGTAACCCGCCCCAGTCAGCAGAAGGAACCGGAACCAGCCCGAATACGCCGCCACGCATCAAAATAGCCATGAGCAGCAGTGATCCCCCCCATAAAGGCCACAAGTAGCGTGATTTCCAGCACACAGGTGACAATGACACCACCACACTGAGCAGCCAAATCAGCATACAAATCGCAGGCCGCCACTGTTGTTCATAAGGATAGAGACCAAACAGAATAGGACGATGCTTTTCCGTAATGACTGCCCAGCACGCCCCCGTCGCCGCGCGACATTGTTCGGCAGTCCCCGTAAACACTGCATCATAGACGCCCCAGCGTAATAGCTTCGCCCCTACGAGAACAATAACAATGCCCAGCACAAAACTGAGGATCGATTGCGTCAGGCTGCTGAATAAATGACGTCGCAGCCAGTAAATTGCTGAATGTTGCATAGTTAATTCCTCAGCGTTCTTTAATGGCAACGTAACGGTTGAAAATATTCATCAACAATGACGTGCTGGCACTGATAATAAGATAAACCACCATCATAATTGCGATGGCCTCTAATGCCTGTCCGGTCTGATTCATCAGCGTATTGCTGATATTGGCTAACTCTGGATAACCAACGACCACGGCGATAGAACTATTTTTGGTCAGGCTGACATACTGGCTGGCGAGTGGCGGCACCATCACCCGCATAGCCTGAGGAATAACAACATGCCGCGTAATATGCCAGGATGACAGTGACAAGGAACGGGCAGCTTCAAGCTGTCCTTTCGGCACCGACTGAATGCCGGAGCGCACAATTTCAGCGATAAAAGCTGAAGAGTACAATGAGATGCCCAGTAATAACGCGGTAAATTCAGGACTGATAGTGAAGCCACCTTTAAAATTAAAACCTTGTAACTCCGGGCTATCTAACTGTAAAGGTGCACCCGCCAGCCACCAGACCAAAAGTGGCAGACCGATAATGAGTCCAAAACGCAGCCTGATGAAGGAGATAACGCGTCCATGCTGTTCACGTAAACGTCGGGAAACAAGTACCAGTAAACGACTCAGTAGCAGTGCCGCCACCAGAGCCTCAAAAGTCCATAACCATCCCTCATGATGCTGTAAAACGGTGAGAGTAAGTCCTCGGTTGGTCAAAAATCCGAAACTAAAGAGTTCTATTGCTTCACGTGGTGCAGGCAAATTACGGATTAACACAGACCAAAAAACAACCTGCAAAATAACCGGAACATTGCGCAGTAACTCGACATATCCTTCGGCCAGTTTAACTAACAGCCAGTTTTTCGAGACCCGACCAAGGCCGACAATAAAACCCAGTACCGTCGCCAGTACAATGCCGCAGATTGCGACATAGAGCGTATTCAGTAACCCAACCAGTACAGCACGGGCATAATTATCACTTGGCTGGTAATCAATCAGTGTTTCGCCAATCGCAAATTGGGCACTCTGTTCAAGAAAAGCAAAACCAGTGGTAATACGTTGAATACGCATATTGTCCACAGCATTACTGTAGAGCCACCAGGAAAAACCCACACAAAGTGCTGCAACTAAAACCTGATAACACCAGGCGCGAGCCGTCTTGCTACCGGAGAAGGTAAGCAAAGGATGGCGCGAGCTTTCAGCTGGAGAAGTCGTGCTGTTTACGTTGTCGATTGGTTTCATCATTTCAAAGTCAGCTACAGGCATAAAAAAAGAAGGGTCCCTTCTGAGAGGGACACATCAGTTAACGAATCGGCAAGCCATACAGCAGACCACCTTCAGTCCACAGATTGTTCAAATCTCGATCCAGCGGTTCACTCGTTTGTGGGCCAAAATGACGGTTATAAATATCGCCGTAGTTACCCACCTGTTTCACCACGTTATAGGCCCATTTATTAGCCAGTCCCAGTTTCTGACCATAGTCACCGCTGACGCCTAACAGACCTTGCACATCGGGATCAACAGACTTCAGTTGCTCATCAACATTATGCTGGTTAACTTTTAGCTCCTCAGCATTGAAAGTGGCGTAAACCACCCACTTCACAATATCGAACCATTGGTCATCGCCTCGACGTACTGCCATTGCCAGCGGTTCTTTGGAGTAGATACCAGGCAAAATAATATGGTCATCGGCATTTTCGGCATCAAAGTTCTTCACACCAGATAACGCCACTTTATCTCTGGCAATCACATCACAACGTCCCGCAAGATAAGCAGCGACATACTCTTTATTATTTTCAATCACCACGGGTGTGTACTGCATATTGCGCGAAGCAAATATCTGCGCCACATTCTGCTCGGTACTGCTCCCAGGCGTGATACATACTGTCGCACCATTCAGGTCTTCCACTTTTTTTACCCCACTGTTGGCGCGTACCATAAATCCGGTACCGGTATAAAAGTTTGCTGGTGCGAAGTTCAGCCCCAGCGCAACATCCCGGGTTAAAGACGCAGTGATATTGCGCGAAAGCACATCGACCTCACCAGACTGAATCGCCGGGAAACGTTGTGCTGTTGAAAGAGGGGTGAAACGGACTTTACTGGCGTCACCAAACACTGCCGCCGCCAGAGCTCGGCAAAAATCTACGTCCAGCCCTTGCCACTGACTTTTATTATCAATAGAAGCAAAGCCATGACGTGCCGGATGTACGCCACAGACTACTTCACCTCGAGCGAGGATTTTTTTGAGCGTGTCACCACTTGCTACTGGCGTCTCATTCGCTAATGCCTGACTTGTCAGACTCGTCAAGGTCAGCAACAGTGCCGACATCAAGAACGTTGTTTGTTTCAACATGAAAATTCCTTTTGCTGCTCATCATGAATATTTATTAAGTGTTAAATGTGACTGGCACAGATAACGTTATTTTTTTCAAAATTTTTCATCCTGGCAAAGATGAAATTCATCAAAACAAATGCAAAAATTATCTAATAAAATCAGTTACTCAAACCCTGCCATAACAATTGAAAACCTAATGTCAGCATCGTCAGCCTGAAAGCCACGCGGAAAAAACGTTCCGGCAAATTATCCAGTAAGCGGGTACCTAGCCAGGTGCCTAATACACCGCTGACTATCATCGCTGCCAGGACGGGTAACCACGCCGACCAGGCAAAACCCAGCAAACCGAAAGCTAAAATTTTCAACCCATGCTGAAGAACCATGCAGACTGAATGTGTCGCAATAAGCGGTTGTTTTGTCAGCCCCTGAGAACTAATCAACCCAGCAACCATAGGGCCTGTCGCTCCGACTATCATCGAACCGAGACTGCTCAGCCCACCACCGAGAATAAATAGCGGTCGGTTAAGGGGTTTGCTATTACGGCGCGGACGACAAACTGACCACAATACAAATACACCCAATGCTACGTGTGCCACGCTGTCCGGAATCATCGCCACCAGTGGCGTTCCAAGAGCAATACCCACGATGCAACCCAATAAAAACCACAGCACCAGCGGCCAGACGATATACAGTCGCTGAATAACGCTACGACTAAGATTTGAGCCCAGCTGCACAATCCCATGTACTGGCATCAAGCTACTGACCGGCATTCCCAAAGCCATAATGGCTAATAATGCGCTACCTCCTCCCAGCCCTAACGCTGCCGTCAGTGCGGAGGTCAGAAAGCTGCATAACACCATCACACCGGCAAAAACGGGTGAAATTTCAGTCGGGACCCATTGCTGAATCAGTTCGATTCCATTCAACGATAATCATCCTGTAATAACCGCTGATAAAGTGACTGCGCCGCCTCCAGCGATAGCGCACGAGTGGCACAATCGAAGAATTTTCTTGTCAGTAATCCTTCCGGCAGTGGACGTGACGGATGAGATCCCAATGCACCCGCAACAGACTGGTGGAACTGCCGCCTATCGGTGGTGGTTAGCGTGAGATAAGCAGTATGTGTGACAGAGTCCTGATGAGTCGTCAGGGTGACTTTCTTCATTAATGCCTGTGTTTCTGAGTCCGAAAAACGGGCATTATCAACAAAATCATCCAGAGTCAGGGTTCCTGTGACAAACGCCCGCGCCACGCAGTAGTGCAAGCTAAATTTTCCCGCCAGCGGATTTTCAGGTTGTGGAATATTGATATGTGGGAAACGAATCGGATGGACCTGCACCTCAATTTGTGCAATATCGCCAGCCCGAAGTGCCGTCTGTTCACGCAAGGCAAGCACCCCATCCACAGGTGACAAAATGGCATAACAACAAGAGAAGTATTTGAAGTTATTGCTTTTCTCGGTATCAAGGATATGGACTTTCCCTTCCCACGATTCCGTCAGTGGTAACGAATTCGCATTATCACTACCATTAAAGACATTGAAATAACCATGGTGATGTTCAAACGCGGTATTACCCGCCCTGAAATCTGCTTCGGCTAATAAAACAGCCATCACTGCACTGCGTGCAGCCTGCCCAACCACCAGAGCTTTGGTTTCACTACCAAAATTAGACTTAATTCCGCAAGCCAGTGAGGTACAAATTGAGAGTGCCGTCGCCGTCTGCTGTTCACTCAAACCCAGTAATGCTGCCGCTGCTGCAACACCTGCAAAAATACCTACCGTGGTGGTTGGATGCCAGCCATGACGATACTGGAAAGGACTGACCGCTTTCCCCATCCGTACAGCGGTTTCATATCCCGTAAGATAGGCGCGAATAATGGCATCACCGTTAAGTTCGCGATCATCCGCCAGAGCCAGTAGCGCCGGTAGAACGGCCACCGAGATATGTCCGTGTAACCAGGAATTAGAATCATCAAAATCCAGTAAGTGGGCCGCAGTACCATTCAGTAATGCCGCATCCAGAGGATTCAAACGCAAATCAGTACCGAATACCCGACTTTTGCCGTTAGCCGCTGACAGGGTAATCACGCGCCGTAATTTGCAGGCTCCATCCTGAACGGCTCCTGCCAGTGTCACGCCAAGGGTATCAATAATGGCGATACGGGCCTGTTCGCGAGCCTGATAAGAAAAGTGCTGCTGCGAAAAAGAGAGTAAATTTTTCGCAAATTGTTGCGCCACAGTCATGAAAAGATCCTTAAAAATCAGTAGGTGCCAGCCAGTAAGGTGGTTATCGTTGCCAGGGAGCCTCGGCGTTCAAAGTGGGCAGCCGCCTGATAAAGTGCGGCGCTACGCTCAGCACCGAGCACTGGTACAGTCAAGGCGGCAAATTTTTCGTATAGCTCTTCTTCGGTCAATGGATTCTCTGGATGCCCTCGATAAACATCAGTATGAGCATGAATAACATCCCCATCTTTTAGCCAGACGTCGATAAAAGCAGAGCTGGCTGACTGTCCATCGACGGCATCAACTGTCAGTAACGGCAGGAGCTTACGGGCATTAATATCGTTGACAGATTGCTGGGTAAAATCAGCATCGGTCAGGCTATAACCCGTCAAGGCGAGTGCAATGCAGTACGGAATACTGAATTTACTTTCCAGCGGATTTTTGGGATCCATAATTCCGGCATTAACCATTCCCATCGGATGAACCCGGGCGGTAATACGTTCGATTTCACGCCCTTTTAGCTGCGGATAAATTTGCCGGGCGGTTTCAATCGAGGCGTGGGTTCCACGGCAACTGGCGTAAAGTTTGTAGCCATTAGTCAATAACTCCCAGCTGTCACCAAAATCCAACGCGGGAATATCAACCTCACCATGCTGGATAAAATTACGCACCCAGCCATCGGTTTCATAAAAATGATGCGCGCCGACAAAACCTTCACTTGCCAGCTGAGCAGCAAGAATACCGTCCATTGCTGCCTTTCCGGCATGGAAAGGTTTACCGTGCGTCCCGGAGGATTTTTGCAGACCGCCCATCATGGTTGCGGCTCCACCAAGCGCATTCGCTATTTGTTCAGTGTTGAGTCGAAGAAGAGAGGCGGCTACTGCTGTAGCACCGGCCCGGCCCACCACTGAGGTCGGATGAAAACCACGACGTTGTAAATGGCGTCCGACACCAGAAACCCAGCCACCACCGAGTTTGGCCATTACTTCAAATCCAGCAATAAATGCCCGTAATGTCTGATCTTCGCTAGCAGAATGGACTTGTGCCATAGCCAGAGCGGCAGCCCAGCAAGGGCCGCCCGGATGACCCGATCCTGCCGGATGGGTGTCATCAAAATCAGTAGCATGGGCCATAGTGGCGTTTATCAGAGCAGCAAGTGCTGGAGTCGTTGTTGTCCCGAGAAAAATACGCGCATCACCCGTGGCACCCCACGATTTAGCGACCTGACGAACAGCCTGTACCGCCTCATCATTGACGGCACCAATCGCCACACCTAAGTGATCAATGAGTGCCCTTTTCGCCTCAATAAATACCGCTGAGGGAATATTCCATTCATAAGCATGTGCAATAAAATAACTTAGCTGTGAACTACGTGGGTAACCGGTTTGTGATGTCTCTATTGTCATTCTTATTTCCATCTGACGGATAAAAAATATTGCAAAACATACTCATGTGAAAATTGAATTCAATTGTATACAATAAAATACAATGCAAACATAACAGCCAAATCGCGCCAGGCAAAAGATGTAAAATGAATACGCTAAGAACAAAATTAGCGTTAGATTGATACCAAGTATGACAATATAATTGCGTAGATGCTGATGCGTATTTTTATATTCAGACTGTGGTTATTACTCCAAAAACCTGATGGTTAATTAGAAAAACATGAATTTAAAATCCCCTGCCTCTACTGTGGTGCAAACTCCATTTGAAATACTGATTGCTGCTATTGAACGGGGTGAGTTATTGCCTGGAGAACGATTGCAAGAAATCAGACTGGCAGAGAAATTTGGAATTAGCCGCACTCCTATTCGGGAAGCATTGCATCGTCTTGAAACACTAGGACTGGCAGAACCAGGTACCAAACGGGGCTTAATTGTTGCCAGTATCAGTTATGAGAGATTACGTCAGCTTTTTTCAGTACGTGAAGGACTGGAAAAAATGGCTATTCAACTGGCTGTTTCTGCTGCCTCGGATGAAGAAATCGCACTGTTGCAGAGTATGGTAAATAGCGAAAAAATGCTGACAGACAGTAAAGCTTTACATGACCATAACCGTCTATTTCATCGACAGATTTACCGTGCTGCGCACAATCCTTATCTGAACGAAATGCTGGATAATTTACGCATCCATCTGTCACTCCTGCAAGGTACTACTTATGCTCTGCCAGACCGAACAGAAGAAGCAAAACATGAACACCAGATGATGGTTGATGCTCTGGTACGCCGTGACAGCCAGGCTGCCCAGGATGCGGCCTGTGTGCATATCCGTAATGGTTACCGGGCACGACTGGCCATTATCAGCCAGATTGAGAACTGATGTTAACCGTCTGGCAACTGTGGCTAATTTAACGAATTAATATCGAGGTTTCTATGAGCTATATCCTTCAAGTTGATTTTCCTTATTCAGGCCCCTGGGGCGACGAAATGACACAAGTGATGGAAGGTCTGGCAGTGTCGATTACCAGTGAGCCGGGTCTAATCTGGAAGATATGGACAACTAATGAGGCCAGTAATGAAGCGGGGGGTATTTATCTGTTCAGTGACCGTGATGCAGCTCAAGCCTATCTGGAAATGCACAGTGAACGTCTGCAAAGTTTCGGCATTTCACCGGTAAATGGTAAAATATTCGCTATTAATGAAGCCTTGTCGCTGCTCGACAGAGCACCGCTCTAAACGTCGATAATGCGATTGACGTTATAAAAAGCGCTGCCCGAAAAAGTTGATCATTTTCTGTGGGATGAAATGATGATATTTGATCACGCGTCTTACCGTTCAAGGTGAAAGCGTACAGGCCGATACACCTCTGGCAGATTGCCAGAGTTTCCAGTGATCAATTCGTCACTGATCAATCGCCCAAGCGTTGCTGCACAGGTGACAGCCGGATGCATCACTGCAACATAGATACCCCGACTATCATCAATAAAACCAATAACCGGGGAGCCATCCGCAGGTGTTGGGCGTAGTCCTACCGACTGGTCAATCAGCGTGCAATTTTCAGCGCCTTTCAGTCGATTCCTGATGGTTGCTATCGCCGCAATTACTACCGCGTCAACATTGCCATTTTCTGGATAGTCTTCCGCCACCAGTAAGTCGCCATTCTGGGCATGACGGACTTCCATATCATCCCCAGCAATAATCGCGTTAACCACTGGCTGGGCTGTCGAAACTCGCAGTAATATTGCCGGAGAAGCGACAATCGGTATCGATGTCCCGGTGATTTCTGCCAGTTCAGGTATTCCGGTTCCACAGGCGAGGATAATACAGTCTGCATTAAGTCTTCCTGTCGAGGTTTCAATACCGGTGACAGTATCGTGGTCGCGAATAATAGCCTTCCCCGCTGTCTGATAGATTAACCGGGCACCCATTTGTTCAGCCCGGCTCAGCAGAATACGCGTCGCCACGCCGGGAGCGATAATTCCGTCTTTTTCAACATATAGCGCTTGCTCAGGTGGAGAGTTCAGAGCGGGTTCCATCCGGACAATCGTGGCTTGATTAATCTGAATGTTGCCTGTCAGTGCAGGCTGGGAAACGTCGGCATAATTCATTGCCCCTTTCCAGTTTATCCACAATTCGGGTATCTCTGCTGCCAGCCGTTGCCAGTCGCTAACGGCTGCCCTACGCAGAAAAACATCCGGAGAATCATCACTGACAGCACTCGTTATCCAGCCAAAAGCACTGCCGGTAGCACCACTGGCTGGCTGGTGGCTATCCAGCACCGTGACATTCATTCCCCGCTGGGCCAGATAATAGGCTATTGATGCTCCCATAATACCTGCGCCAACGATAACAATCTGTTTTTCCCGACTTAACATCTGCTTCTCTTGTGAAATTGCTAACGATTATCTCACTATCATCGTTCAAAAAAATGTTCGTCACTATTATTTCAGCAGACCCCAGTTCTCCATCAGTCCGGGCAACTGTGACAACAAATAGAGTACCAGACCGATCATCCCCCCAACCAGGGTGCCGTTAATACGAATAAATTGCAGATCTTTGCCAATATTAAATTCAATTTGATCAGCCAGTTCTTTGCTATCCCAGCTATTTACGGTATCGCTAATATGACGAGTGATAAAAGCCGCAAAATCTGGCGTCATACGCCGTACTGCAAGTTCCAGATGCTCATTCAGTGATATTTGGAGTGCCCTGTCACTTAATAGTGTTTCACCAAACCACCGCCCGGCCAGCTCAATACGCCGCTGAACTCGAGAGTCTTCACTGGCACTGTCTGTTTTTAACCAGCTGCGTAAATCCCCCCATAATTCGCCAATATAGCGATTAAAAGCCTCATCATCTTTGAGATAGCGCTTGATGCTATCTGCTTTTGCCATCATCTGTGGGGAGGTCTGTAATTCAGTAATAAATCGCTGTACTGCCCGGTCAAATCCCTGACGGATCTGGTGCTGTTTATCATGGGTAATATCATCGAGTAAGCGGTTAACCGCATCAGAGACCCACTCGGCGCTCTGCTCTCCCAGCCATTCAGTAGGTAATAATTTGGCTTTACGCGGATGTTCAGTATTAAGCCAAATAGTTATCTGACTGGCAATAAACTCCCGGCTGCTCGGTTTTTGCAGTAGCGTCAACAGTTGTTTAATCAGTGTATCCAGCAAAACTTGGTGACGATTATTTTTCGTCATACTCTCTAACAGGATGGCTCCCGAGTGGCTCAGGTCAACATTATCAATGGCCTTATGTACACCTCGCCGAATAAGTTTTTGAATCCGAGTATCATCGGCGAGTTCAAGAAAAGTACCCATAATATTCAGTAAATATTGCCCGAGTCGGCGGGAGTTTTCCGGCCGGTTTAGCCATCTGCCCAACAGTTGTACTGGCTGATGACGGTGGATCAGTGAGATAAGCGACTGAGTATCGAGAAACTTCTCCTGAATAAAATCACCAAGATTAGCGGCTATTTTTTCCTTATTACGGGGAATAATCGCAGTATGTCTGCTGATAAAGGGTATCGGTACTGGTCTGAATAGTGCGTACACAGCAAACCAGTCCGCCAGCGCACCAATCATGGCCGCTTCAGAAATGGCTTTCAGCCCTAGAACCCAAAAATTGGCGGGCAAGAACAGCGTAATGATAAAAGTTGCCGCCGCCAGTACTAGCAGCAACAGCGCCAGGCGTTTGGTTTTTTGTAGCTCGACCTTTTGACGTTCAATTTTGTGTTCCATCATTCCACCCAGGCCCTGACTACGAGAAATCATGAACAACCAGTTTTCGTGTTCATTATTGGATTGTCAACCTGCTGGCCGATGAAATTATCAACATACTCAAAAAGATTAGCGCTTCCAATATATGATGAACAAATCAAAAAACACTCATTTTATTTTTACTACGACTATTATTCTTGATGTTACATCATTATTAATACGATTATATTCTTTATGGATATCGCACATTAAAATAATTTGCTCTATCCATAATTATTCATAGCTCTCACTCAGCACTGCCCTTCTCTGAATTGTTCAGGGTATAAACTAAATCGTATAAAACCACTTTCTATTTCACGATAAAAGAAAAAATTATGAAACGTATTATGATAGTTACAATTATTGCAGGACTTACTGGTTGCCAGGGATCCCCCTCTCTTACTGCTGATGAACTCTGTGAGCTCTCGAATGAGGATTTATGTCGCGCACTTGGTACTTACAACCATAAGGGGGGGTTAGTTTTGAAAATATATAACGAACTGGAAAAGAGGCCTGAAAAAATTGACTCGGAAAGATGTTATGCCTTAGAACATTCTGATAAAAAACAAAAATCATTTCCTTTAAAAGTGGTCTTATCAAATCAACCTGCCCGCATAAAGTATGAAACATTTATGTATAAAGGTCAAAAAATCCGTATCCCGGTATCTGCTTCCTCGCAATTTTATAGAGGTAATTCAACTCATATCCCCGGTCAACATGAAATTGTATTTGAACAGATAAAAAACAAATCAATTATAAAAGAAGAAGAGGACATGAAGAAAACGATGAGGAAGTGTCTAATAAAACACCGATCTCATTTTCATTCTCATATTGATACTGATACTGATGTCAATTCTAATAAATGGTAAAAAGACTCACATGCTCGTTAGGCGGGTATACGCCACTCGTAGAACAGGAGCCTGTACATAAATTTGTGTAATTGCCTGATTTTGATATGTTCAATCAAACATCAAAAACAGGTTAATTTATGGACGAAAAACAGTTACAGACTCTGGCTAACGAACTGGCCAAAAATCTTAAAACCCCTGAGGATCTCAACCAGTTCGATCGCCTGCTGAAAAAATCAGCGTTGAGGCCGCGCTCAATGCCGAAATGTCCCACCATCTGGGCTACGATAAAATCAGCCTAAATCTGGCTCCAATACCCGCAACGGCTATTCGACAAAGACTGTAGCCACTGCTGATGGCCCACTGGAAACAGCGTGATCCGGCATGCCATCAAGAAACGGAAGGTGTTCCCAACGGACGAGTCAGTTAAAAAAGTCGTGTGGCTGGCAATCCAAGCGGCATCACAAAAATGGACGATGCCGCTGAGGGACTGGCGAATGGCAATGAGACGTTTTATTATCGAGTTCGGTGATCGCCTGGACGGTCACTACTGATAAAAGGCATTTACACAGAATGGTGTACAGGCTCCAGAAACGTCGTGTCCACTCCCCATTATCTGAGATACATCTGATTAAAGTTTTCTAACTGTTTCCGATATGTCTCCGGGGGGAGATTAGACAAACCATATCATTCCACTACCTCTTTTTTGATAATTTTGGGGTTCTACGCCGGAACTCCAGATACGGGCTTTCTCCGTTCGCCCGGTACGTTTGTTACGCCGCTCGAGAGGAATTTTCAACGTAGCCACCATCATCTGCAGCTGGCTGACATACAGATGATCGGAGAGGGGAACAAGACGATGTGTCTGAGTGCCAGAAGGAGAGCGGCCTGACGTTCGGGTAGCTTTTGCCTCGCGTTGTTTTAGCGTGGACAACTGAACAAACGGATAGGGTGGTGCCAGGGCAGCCGGATAGTCAATGCTAACCGGTAACTATACAATCGAAAATGTAACCCCCGGGGCATGGAGAGAAGGCGTCATGAGGTGTTTCCTGTGCCGGTTAGAACATCATATTTCATATTATTCTTACTTAAATCTCAGAGCTATCTGCACATAAATCAGACAGCTCATCCTATAAGGGTGAATCATCCTGCTGCTGCGAGACACGAAGATGCATTCGACGATTTCGCTCTTTGCGCCATACCGCCCACAGTACCGGCTGTGCAGAGCATTCTGTTGCATTAAGACGGGTTTCTGGAAAACCGGCCTTCTTACGCAGACGTTTCGCAAGAATAAGGGCTTTTAGCCCGAGACGGGCATACTGGTACTGTCGTGCCTGAAATCCCTCAGTATGAAAAGGAGCCCAGGAGTGTTCAGCCACAGCAGCGATATCTCTCCGGGCTTCATTCTGCAGAATCGGCAGCTCATGAATTCGATACATGACTAGTAGAGGTACTGCTCTCCAGTTACCAGATGCTTCACATCACATATTCATCGATATGTGCTATAAATGAGTATTGCTATCTGACATACATTTATTACCCCCATGCTATCGAAACACATCATCTGCACTTAACGAGTTGCTCATTACTATAACTATCAATACAGAGTATTTAGATTTTATTTAAAAAAACAATATCACCCCCATTGTTAACTTGTTTAATAAAATGCCACTTATAGTACTTTATAAGATGTGTTTATCTAATCGAAAAATAAATGTGCAGGTGGAAAATATAAAATTCAGGTTACTTGCAGGCACTGAATCTATCCGTGTGATGTGTTTAGACAAGTCAACTTGATGCATCACAGATATATAACATATACCTTATCATCGCTTATAATAGTCACGATAAAACAACCTTGCAGCGAGGTTAATTTAAATACTATTTCAGGCGCATAAACATATCATCTTAATTGTAAGGAAAAATCATAAGCGGATTCCATTTAGGAAATGTAAATTATGTTAACCCCTCGTTCATCCATCCTTATAATGGCGAGGAATATATGGTAATTGGTTCATATATAAATTTCTCTTCAGGCCATTTAAATACTTATGGTTTCTTTTTAGTTCCAGTAGATCTCTATGATGGGCGAGCTATTTCTTTCAGTCTGGCTTATATTTTTCGGCCTGAAGAAAACACTTCACCTTCAGTCACCTATCCAAATGTCTTTTATGTTGATGCGGAAAAGGATGAATCATTGACTGGAGATAATAATTATATCGTTTCAAATATCATCTTAACTTCAATGCCATTGAGTATACAATTCCAAAACTAATAAGATTCACAATATCATCATACTTCATTATTTTCAGTCATTTTTAATCCGGACAGAACAACATGTAAGTTATTGTATATAATGAATTTTTATGTACTGACCTTTCATTCACCTTGATGAAGAAAGTCCCCACCGAATAGCATGAAGCAGGTTTGCACAATCCCTGACTTTCCCGGACAATAGGTTTTTCAGTCTCGGGTCAATATCACATGGATAACTCTTATCAGGCGCTGGTGAGTGCGGGCGGTATTTTACTGTTAGCTTTTCTTTCTTGTTTACTGTTACCTGCCCCGGCGTTAACCGTGACGCTGGCTCAACAGCTGGTTGAAACCTTACATCTGCTTGATATGAATCAGCTGTATATCCTTATCTTTTGTATCTGGTTCCTGGTGCTTGGCACTATTGAGTATTTTGTTATTCGCTTTATCTGGCGTCGCTGGTTTTCAATTCAGCGTTTGTAGCAGGTTTGTTACTGATGAATCCCGGGTGAACCCGGGATTATCTTCTCTCCACTTCATGGTCCTACCAATTAGTTTAAAACTGTGTGGCCTGCGCCAGATTACGGAAAAACTCTTCCCACACCCTTGCCATTGATTAACACAACGGTAACCATCAGGTATCTTTTTAGCAACTGACTACTGCGGTCCTACCAATTCCTACTTATTCACGGAAAACCAGCCTGGATTAATTGATGAATAATCGTGAACCCCGTCTGACTGACAAAATATTACAGCTTATAAAAGAGCTGATACAGGAGCAGGGACTGGAAGCAGGTATGCGCTTACCCGCTGAACGCGTGCTCGCCAGTAAGCTGGTTTGTTCGCGATCTATCTTGCGTGAGGCTATTCAAAAACTGGTGGGAGAAGGTGTGCTTGTTAGTCGTCCTGGTGGTGGAACCTATCTCTGCTATGAAAAACAGTCCTGGTCAGAACAGCGTCTGGTGCAACCGCTTAAAACACTGGTAGAAGAAGATCCCAGCTACCGACTGGATATTATTGAAGCTCGCCATACCATCGAAGCCAGTACCGCCTGGTATGCTGCGTTGCGGGCGACTCAGGAGGATAAGGAGAAGCTGACTGCCTGCTTTGATGCCACGCTGAAATTTAAAGAGAGTGATGATCCTTCGCTCGCCGCCCAGGCTGATGTCCGGTTTCATCTGGCCATTGCTGAAGCTTCACATAACCTGGTATTGCTCCAGACTATGCGTGGCTTTTTCGACTTACTGCAATCCTCGGTGCAGCATAGCAGGCAGCATATGTATACCACCCCGGCAATTTTTGCTCAGCTTACCGAGCAACATCACGAGCTACTGCAAGCCATTCTTGCAGCCGATCCTGAGCGTGCCAGACGTGCCGCGCAATTACATTTGGGTTTTGTGCATTCCACAGATAAGACCCAACAAGAAGACAAAGCCCGAAAGGCACGTTTAACTCGCCTGCCGGATGACACACATGCTGCCACAAGGGAAAAGAAGTCATGATTATTTCTGCCGCAACCGACTACCGCGCCGCTGCTCAACGTATTCTGCCCCCCTTTTTATTTCACTATCTTGATGGCGGCGCCTACGCTGAACATACTCTGCGCCGTAATGTTGACGATCTGGCAGAGGTGGCACTCAGACAACGCGTGCTGAAAAACATGTCAGAACTGAGCCTTGAAACCACCTTATTTAATGAAAAACTGGCGATGCCAGTGGCTCTGGCTCCGGTTGGACTCTGTGGCATGTACGCCCGACGCGGTGAAGTTCAGGCCGCCCAGGCGGCGGCTGCAAAAGGTATTCCTTTCACTCTCTCTACTGTATCAGTATGTCCTATCGAGGAAGTCGCCCCGTCAATCAGCAGACCGATGTGGTTCCAGCTTTATGTACTGAAAGATCGGGGCTTTATGCGTAATGCGCTGGAGCGAGCGAAAGCCGCTGGCTGCTCAACGCTGGTTTTTACCGTCGATATGCCAACCCCCGGAGCACGTTATCGGGATGCGCATTCAGGGATGAGTGGCCCTCATGCCGCCCTGCGTCGTTACTGGCAAGCCGTCACCCACCCGCAATGGGCCTGGGATGTCGGGCTACAGGGTCGTCCTCATGATTTAGGCAATATCTCGACTTATCTCGGTAAACCTACCGGTCTGGAAGACTATATTGGCTGGCTGGCGAACAACTTTGATCCCTCGATTTCATGGAGTGATTTAGAGTGGATCCGTGATTTCTGGGATGGACCAATGGTTATCAAAGGCATTCTGGATGCCGATGATGCCCGTGATGCGGTTCGTTTCGGTGCCGATGGCATTGTGGTATCTAACCATGGTGGCCGCCAATTAGACGGTGTACTTTCTTCCGCTCGCGCACTACCCGCTATTGCCGATGCGGTGAAAGGTGATATAGCTATTCTGGCCGATAGCGGCATTCGTAATGGGCTGGATGTAGTAAGAATGATAGCTCTTGGAGCAGATAGCGTATTACTGGGTCGAGCTTTTATCTATGCCTTGGCGACCCACGGTGGAGCAGGAGTCACTCATTTACTGAATCTGATTGAGAAAGAGATGCGTGTTGCCATGACGCTGACTGGAGCGAAGTCAATTGCTGATATCACGGCCGACTTACTGGTACGTGAGGGCATTAACCCTCGTTAGAAATAATGCTTCAAACAGGCGCTTCCCCTGCAATAACGGGGGAAGCACAAAATCAGAAAGGTGACGATTACTGAATCAGCGTATTCAGGCGAGTAAAGATACCCGGATCGCTGGCATGACGAGTCAGTTGAACCACATCCTCAAGTTTCTCTACCTGACTTATCATCTGCTCCAGTCGCTTATCATCCGCAACCTGTAACCAGATTCGACTGTGTAACTCGTCGTTAAGCGGCAGACATAAAATACCCTCGACGTTAAATGCCCGGCGCGCAAACAAACCACAAATATGAGACATCACACCAGGATGGTTACGTACCGTAAGTTCCAGAACAACAGTTGATTGTTGCATCATTACTCTCCAATCATCTCAATATTGGCAGCACCTGGTGGCACCATCGGGTAAACTTTCTCGTTAGTATCAATACGTACATGGATCAAACAAGGACCAGGGCGCGAAATAGCTTCCTGTAATGCAGCAAAGGGATCGGCCGCGGCATTTAAGTCACAGGTTGCCAGACCAAATCCACGGGCGATAGTCAGAAAATCAATGGTGCCTGGATAGGTGGCAGCGAAAACATTTTGCTGATAGAACAGCGTTTGCTGCTGATGAACCAAACCTAATGCCTGGTTATTCATCAGGATAATCTTCACATCAAGCTGGTTTTCTGCTGCTGTCGCCATCTCCTGAATATTCATCATCAGGCTACCGTCGCCAGTAAAACACAACACTTTATGGGTCGGATTTGCCAGTGCAGCCCCTACTGCGGCAGGTAAACCAAAGCCCATCGTGCCCAATCCACCTGAGGTCAACCACTGACGGGGACGATTCAGGGGATAAGCCTGAGCCACCCACATCTGATGTTGTCCAACGTCGGTGGTGATAATCGCCTGGTCATCAACACAAGCGGCTGCCGCACGAATCAGGCCATAAGGCATTAATGGATTATCAACTCCCGGCATCGCAAACGGAAATTCACGCTGTAAATCACTGACTGTCTGACGCCATTCTGTGCGAGGTTGCGCTTCAATATGGGGTGTCAGTTGGCTTAATACTTCGCTGACATCACCCTGGATAGCAATATTAGCCTGTTTGATTTTACCTAATTCAGCACGATCAATATCAACATGGATTATCTTTGCATTCGGGCAAAAGGCTTCCGTTTTACCAATCGCCCTATCGTCAAAGCGCGCACCGAGAACAATCAGTAAGTCGGCTTCGTGAAGAATGAAGTTAGTGCTACGTGCCCCATGCATACCCAACATACCTAGCGACAGTGGATGATTTGCCGGCAGAGTACCGAGCGCCATCAGTGTCATGGTAGTAGGTAAGTTTGCCTGTTCAGCCAGAGCACGAGCTTGCTCTGCCGCCCCGGCACTGATAATTCCGCCCCCCAGATACAATACCGGACGTTTAGCCTGGTTAATTAAGGCTGCGGCAGCAGCAATAGTCTGACTTTCTACTGGCACAGGGGTCAGTATTTCGGCAATAGCGGGTAGCTCACCGATTTCAATTTCAGCCGTTTGAACATCTTTGGGAATATCAATCCACACCGGCCCTGGGCGCCCGGACTGTGCGATACGGAAGGCATCGACAAATACCTGAGGTAGTTCACTGATATCACGAACCAGATAGTTGTGTTTAGTAATAGGAATTGAAATGCCGTAGGTATCCACTTCCTGGAAAGCATCCGTTCCAATCATTGCAGTGGGAACCTGACCGGTAATACAAATCAGGGGAATGGAATCAAGGCGAGCATCGGCGATGGCGGTAACCAGATTAGTTGCTCCAGGTCCGCTACAGGCGATACAAACCGCCGCCTTGCCACTGGTACGCGCCATTCCCTGAGCCATAAAGCCCGCACCTTGTTCATGGCGCGCCAGAATATGACGGATAACACGACTTTGGCTGAGAGCGTTGTAAAGCGGGAGAACAGTACCACCCGGGATGCCGCTGACGGTAGAGATACCATGATGCTCCAGTAATTTTACAATCAGCTGTGCACCAGTTATACGTTGTGTGGGTGTGTCCGAAATTGCCATGCTCCAGTCCTTCTTATTATTCGTCGGCTGACTTACTGGGCAGGCTTAAACAAGAAACCCCGCCCGGTTTGCGCCGG
>Ga0302347_1000580_pt1 | contig 55591 bp, 53 predicted proteins | sample PhyWR1_FD_202178 | JGI IMG/M metagenome (GOLD analysis project Ga0302347, IMG submission 202178) | Leaf surface microbial communities from wheat plants in UC Gill Tract Community Farm, Albany, California, United States - DLSL W.R1 (v2)... | ecosystem: Host-associated > Plants > Phyllosphere >... | reverse complement strand
AAAGAGTAGAGTTATCTTTGTAGGGTACAGAGGTAAGATGTTCTATCTTTCAGACCTTTTACTTCACGTAATCGGATTTGGCTGAATAGTTTAGCCGCCCCAGTCAGAAATGACTGGGGCGTTTTTTTATGTGTAAAATAAAATTTTCACAGCAGACGGGATACGCAGTGTTTTTTTTAATTAAATGAAAACCAATAACTTAATTCTCATTTATCACATTAAAATGGCATGGTCAGGGCATTAACTCAGAGGGATGATTTTTACCCTCATCATTCAGCGTCGTTGTTCTCTTCTTCAACGACTGGCTCAAGATCGTTATACCAGCTATCTAGTTTATGACGTAGCGTATCGACGCCCAGTTTCTTCAGTGAAGAAAATGCCTCAACTTGAATATCACCGTTAAAGGCCACGACTTCTTCGCGTACTTTGTTTAACTGTGCTTTACGTGCACCTGAAGCTAGCTTGTCGGCTTTGGTGAGTAATATCATTACCGAAAGCCCGCTCTGTACTGCCCAGCTTATCATCTGCTGATCGAGATCTTTCAGCGGATGACGAATATCCATCAGTACCACCAGGCCTTGCAGGCACTGACGTTTTTGCAGATATTCACCCAGGGCTCGTTGCCACTTAAGCTTCATCTCTTCTGGTACTTCAGCGTAACCGTAGCCAGGTAGGTCAACCACGCGTTTACCTTCAGCCACTTCAAACAAGTTGATCAGCTGAGTACGGCCTGGTGTTTTACTGGTACGAGCGAGGCTTTTTTGGTTGGTCAGCGTATTGAGCGCGCTCGACTTACCTGCGTTAGAACGGCCCGCGAAAGCCACCTCAATACCGGTATCAGAAGGAAGGTGACGAATATCGGGTGCGCTGAGGACGAATTTCGTTTGTTGATAGTTCCAATTTTTCAAAACGGTTATCTCTGTCAGGATAAGCAATTGTAGTGATTATACCTGAATGAGCGGAAAACACGGCTTTTCTCATCAAGACAATATAACTTCCTAATAACGGATTAATTTTGTGAGACATTTGCCATACCTGATGAGGGATATTGAGGTCGCGTGAGTAACTAAAAGTTAACATTTGTTATTAAATTCAAATCGTTATACATATTTTTAACAATTTGAAGTTTCTGATGCAGATCTTAGGTCGTTGTTTATAAACAAAATAACGATAAAGTATTGCACATCGGCACGGGAGCCAGAAAGGATTATCACTTAGAGCATCGGTTCAGGAGCGTCATGGAGACGGCGAACCTTACAGGCCAGGAGGCATGGCTCTGAGAGTTTGAAATGGAAATGGAAGACAACATTGATGTTGTTAGTAAAGGATTAGACAGGGCTTGTCATAAATAAACACGGATTGTAGGGCCCTTTATGGGTCAAGAGTAAAGAAAAAAGGCGACAGGTTAAACTGTCGCCTTTTTTCTTTGCTTGCTTTCTGCTAGATTCCGCCGCAATTCTATACTGAATAAAACAGCCAAAGAAAACTCACTATGAAGCAACCAAATTCAGCACCACAAGGCAAAAAGCCTACTAAAGTTCGCCGCAAGTCTCGTGAAGAGATAGATAGCGAGGCACGCGATCGTAAACGTCAGAATAAACGCAGTGGTCATGCACCCGGCAGCCGTACCAGCGGTAAGGCACAGTCGCAAGGCTCACAGGGTAACAATACAGATAAAGATCCGCGTATTGGCAGTAAAACACCTATTCAACTCGGCGAAGTCAGTGCACCCGTTGCTCGCGTGAAAGTGAAAGCAGAGAAACCTGCCCCGCTGACCCCAGAAGCAGAACTGATGTTACTGGAGAACGACGAGCGTCTGGATGCGTTGCTGGAGCGTCTGGAAGAGGGTGAAGAGCTGAGTAAGTCTGACCAGGACTGGGTGAATAAGACTCTGGACAGAATCGATGCTCTGATGGAACAACTGGGTATTGCGTACGAAGATGAAGATGAAGAAGAAGAAAAAACCGACGATTTAATGCGTCTGTTGAAAGGTAACTAACGATCACACCCGTCGTATTCGCTGTTCTTATGGTTATCATTCCCTTGCTGTGTTACCTGGCAGGGTTATTTGTGAAACTACGACGGTTGTCGCGCTTGAAATCTTCACTACAGCGCAAGGTTAGGGTGCGAGGAGGAAAGACTCTCCTCCCGCTTCGGCGGAGACACCATCGGAAGGAGTGATTATGTCTGAGCAGTTAATTGACTGGGATTTGGCACTGATCCAAAAATATAATTATTCAGGGCCACGTTATACCTCTTATCCTACAGCACTGGAGTTCTCACCGGACTTCAGTGATGCGGATTTTCTACAGGCGATAGCCCGTTATCCAGAGCGCCCGCTTTCGCTCTACATTCATATCCCGTTTTGTCATAAGCTCTGCTATTTCTGCGGCTGCAATAAAATTGTCACCCGTCAGCAGCATAAAGCCGATCAGTATCTTGACGCCCTGGAACAAGAAATTATCCATCGTGCGCCACTCTTTGCTGGTCGTCATGTCAGCCAGATGCACTGGGGCGGTGGTACGCCGACCTATCTTAGCAAAACGCAAATTACCCGGCTGGTGGGGCTACTTCGGCAGCATTTTCAGTTTAACGACGATGCTGAAATGTCGATAGAAGTCGATCCCCGAGAAATTGAACTGGATGTACTAGATCATCTGCGTCAGGAGGGATTTAACCGTCTGAGCATGGGGGTTCAGGACTTCAACAAAGAAGTACAGCGTCTGGTTAACCGTGAGCAGGATGAAGAGTTTATCTTTGCTCTTATTCAGCGTGCTCGCGAACTCGGTTTTACCTCGACGAATATTGATCTTATCTATGGCTTGCCGAAGCAAACACCGGAAAGTTTTGCCTTTACGCTTAAGCGAGTGATTGAGTTAAATCCTCATCGCCTGAGCGTCTTTAACTATGCGCATTTACCGAGCCTTTTTGCGGCCCAGCGCAAAATTAAAGACGCAGATCTCCCCAGTGCTCAGCAACGACTGGATATTTTGCAGGAAACCATCAGCTCGCTGACGGGGGCAGGTTACCAGTTTATTGGTATGGATCACTTTGCGCGCCCGGACAATGAACTGGCGATTGCTCAGCGTAAAGGTGAGCTTCATCGTAATTTTCAGGGCTACACCACTCAGGGTGATAGCGACTTGTTAGGTATGGGCGTTTCGGCCATCAGTATGATTGGCGACTGTTATGCTCAGAATCAGAAAGAGTTAAAACTCTACTATCAGCAAGTCGATGAACAAGGTCATGCCCTGTGGCGTGGTCTGGCTTTAACGCGTGATGACTGCATCCGTCGGGATGTTATTAAAGCACTTATCTGTAACTTCCAGCTTAATTTTGCTGATATTGAACAGCTGTGGGCTATCAACGCGACAGAGTATTTTGCTGAGGATTTACAACTGCTGGCGCCGCTGGCGAAAGATGGCCTGGTCGCACTGACTGAGCAAGGGATTCAGGTTACTGGCAAAGGACGTTTACTGATCCGGAACATCTGTATGTGTTTTGATGTCTATTTGCGCCAGAAAGCCCGCTTACAGCAGTTTTCACGCGTAATATAGTATTACCCTACCGATAGCAGGCTACGGCCCGCTATCGGTCGTTTACGGGCCAGTAACCGCACTTTACACCAGAGTCTGAAACTCGTTACTCCATTCCCAGCTCTTTCAGTTTCCGGGTCAGGGTATTTCTTCCCCATCCTAGTAAGCGAGCCGCTTCCTGTTTATGCCCTTGGGTATGACGCAATGCGGTAGTCAGCAACACCCTTTCCATTTCTGGCATCGCTTCGGCTAACAGATTTTGATGACCGGAACGCAGTGCTTTATCTGCCCACTGGCTGAGAAGTGTTGCCCAGTTATCCGGATCAATTTGTGCCGTGCCATTTTCCGTTATGGTCGTTTCAAATAATTCACTCGGCAAATCCTGAATCAGGACTTCTTGTCCGGCCGCCATCACCGTCAGCCAGCGGCAGATATTTTCTAGCTGACGCACGTTACCAGGCCATGCCAGACGGGTTAGAGCACTTTCTGTCTCAGGGTGGAGCTGTTTCGCCTCCACACCTAATTCCCGCGCAGCGACCTGCAAGAAGTGCCAGGTCAGACGAGGAATATCTTCACGACGCTCACGCAGAGGGGGAAGATGGATACGAATAACGTTCAGACGATGGAATAAGTCTTCACGAAATTTACCTTCCTGTACCCGTAACTCCAGATTCTGGTGCGTAGCAGCGATAATCCGCACATCCACTTTAACCGGCGCATAGCCTCCGACGCGGTAGAACTGCCCGTCAGCCAGTACACGCAGCAGACGAGTCTGGACATCCAGCGGCATATCACCGATTTCATCAAGAAATAGCGTGCCACCATCAGCCTGCTCAAAACGGCCCTGGCGAATTTGATTCGCACCGGTAAAGGCCCCTTTTTCATGGCCAAATAATTCAGACTCAATCAAATCTTTCGGGATGGCTGCCATATTCAGAGCGATAAAGGGCGATTTTGCTCGTGGGCTATGGCGATGCAGAGCATGAGCAACCAGCTCTTTACCGGTTCCGGACTCACCGTTAATCAGCACACTGATTGACGATCTTGATAAACGGCCAATAATACGAAACACATCCTGCATGGCAGGCGCTTCGCCAATAATATCGGTTGTCGGGCCGTTGACCTGGATATTACGCGGTTGCTGCTGTTCCTGATAATGACTAATCGCTCGCTCGACCAGCGCCACTGCTTCGTCAATATCAAAAGGTTTCGGCAGATAGTCGAACGCACCTTGCTGATAGGCACTCACTGCGGCATCAAGATCTGAGTGTGCCGTCATTATGATGACCGGGAGCATCGGGTGGCGTTGTTTAATTTGTTTTAACAATGCCAGTCCATCGATTCCTGGCATGCGGATATCAGAGATTAAAACGTCAGGGGTTTTTGTCGCTAAGGCGTCCAGGACTTCATTGCCATTTTCAAAGGCAGTACAGATTAATCCGCTACCTGTTAACGCGCGCTCAAGCACCCAGCGAATGGAGCTATCATCGTCAACGACCCACACTATCCCTCGTTGCATATAGACCTCTACTTCCGAATAGGCAGGTAAACCGAAAATTCGGTATGACCGGGCCAACTGTTGAATTCGATTTTCCCTGAATGCTGATCGACAAGATTTCGGGCAATAGACAGGCCAAGCCCGCTGCCACCTTCCCGCCCACTCACCATCGGGTAGAACAGCGTGTCTTGTAGATGAGCCGGGACGCCAGGGCCGTTATCTTCAATATCGATACGCGCTAGCAGACGATAGCGCGAGCCATGAAGCGTTAACTGGAATGCGGTACGGGTACGAATAATAATCTCGCCGCCTTCACTTCCCAGCGCTTGTAAGGCATTTCTGACAATATTCAGTAAGATCTGTTCTATCTGATCGGGGTCGTGAGCAAACTCAGGCAAACTTGGATCATAATCACGTATTAGCTTAACGTTGGCAGGCAGTTCCAGTGAGACCAGTTTCACGACGCGCTCAGCAACTTTGTGAATACTCTCAGTGACATGCATCCCAGGTAATTGCGGCCCTAACAGACGGTCGACCAGATTTCTTAGCCTGTCTGCTTGCTCAATAATCACGTTGGTATATTCATGGAGCGACGGATCTGGCAGCGCTTTGCTCAGTAGCTGGGCTGCTCCCCGTAATCCCCCCAGTGGATTTTTAATTTCATGTGCCAGCCCACGAACTAAATCGCGAGCCGCGAGCTGCTGGGCATGCTGAATCTGTTCCTGGCTTAAACGACGCTGGTTATCCATGGGGGCCATTTCTATCAGAATATAGCCTTCCATCAGCCTTTGGGCGGTTAAGGACAGGATATTCGAGCGACCATCAATCACCAGTGTGACTTCGTTATCGGTAAAGCCCTGGCCATCCAGCAGACTCTCTTTCATGAGATCGATATTCAGTGAAAAATAGCCGATTAAATCCGGTAATGGCGTGCCGTCGTAGAGCTTACGGGCACTTTGCGCCAGCAATTGCTGGGCGGCGGGATTTGCATAATGCACCGCCAGGTCATCGTCAACCAACAGAATACTGTTGATTAAATAATTCAGGATCTGCCCAGCATCGGGCAAGGTGCCAGTTGCCATACAGCAGTCTCCTTACACTGTTTAAGTGCTTAGTGGTGGGATGTTAAAAAAATACCGCTATCGCAAAACAGGGGTGGAGAAAAAAGCCCATCCGGAGATGGGCCAAATATTCCACGGCAAAAAAATAATAATTAAACGCTATAGTAAAGCTCAAACTCTACCGGGTGCGGAGTCATACGCACACGGTCATTTTCTTCGATACGCAATGCGATATAAGCATCGATAGTATCGTCAGTGAATACACCACCCGCAGTCAGGAACTCACGGTCTTCGTTCAGAGCGTTCAGAGCTTCTTCTAAAGAACCCGCAACCTGTGGGATCTCTTTTGCTTCTTCCGGTGGCAAGTCATAGAGGTTTTTATCCATGGCTTCGCCTGGGTGGATCTTGTTCTTAATGCCGTCAAGGCCCGCCATCAGCAGTGCTGCAAAGCACAGGTATGGGTTGGCAGCTGGGTCCGGGAAGCGAACTTCGATACGGCGTGCTCTTGGTGAGCTGACCACTGGGATACGGATAGACGCTGAACGGTTACGGGCAGAGTATGCCAGCATAACTGGAGCTTCATATCCTGGGACCAGACGCTTGTATGAGTTAGTGGTCGGGTTAGTCAGGGCATTCAGCGCTTTAGCGTGTTTGATAACACCACCAATGTAATACAGCGCTTGCTCAGACAGGCCAGCATATTTGTCACCAGCAAACAGGTTAACACCGTCTTTTGCCAGGGACATATGGCAGTGCATACCAGAACCGTTATCACCAAACATTGGTTTTGGCATAAAGGTCGCGGTCTTACCGAAAGCATGTGCAACGTTGTGAACCACATACTTATAAATCTGAATTTCGTCAGCTTTTTTGGTCATGGTGTTAAAACGAGTTGCGATTTCGTTTTGACCCGCGGTAGCAACTTCGTGGTGGTGAGCTTCAACCACCAGGCCCATTTGTTCCATGGTCAGACACATAGCAGAACGGATATCCTGAGATGAATCAACCGGTGGTACTGGGAAGTAACCGCCTTTCACTGCTGGACGATGGCCTTTGTTGCCGCCTTCGTATTTAGTCCCTGTGTTCCATGCACCTTCGATATCATCGATAGCGACGTGGGAGCCAGAGATAGAGCTACCAAAACGAATGTCGTCAAACAGGAAGAATTCTGGTTCTGGTCCAAACAGAACGGTGTCTGCCAGGCCGGTAGCACGCAGATAGTCTTCAGCGCGTTTTGCGATAGAACGTGGGTCACGGTCATAGCCTTGCAGCGTACCTGGCTCCAGAACATCACAACGGATAATCAGCGTACTGTCTTCGAAGAACGGGTCGATCATCGCAGTGGTTGAGTCAGGCATCAGAACCATGTCAGATTCGTCAATACCTTTCCAGCCACCAATCGAGGAGCCGTCAAACATTTTGCCTTCTTCAAAGAAGTCTGCATTTACTTGGTGAGCAGGGATAGTGATGTGCTGCTCTTTACCTTTGGTATCGGTAAAACGCAAATCAACAAATTTCACTTCGTGCTCATCCAGCATTGTCAATACGTGTTCAGCGGACATACTTAAACTCTCCAGGATTGGTTCATTTCGTTGGGTAACGAGGTAATCAAACACTTTTTACATTTGGCTTGTTGCCTGTATTCTTTAAAGCGAAATCTGTGCCAACTTTTAAATTTCCCTAAAAAGGCGCTATTATGGAGGCCAGCGTGCAAAAGGCCGCACCATAACTGATAACTTGCACCAGTATAGTGCTTTATTATGATACACAAGCACCATATTGGTGCAATTTACGTTATGGCTCCTTTGTCAGCTCCGTGAAAACGATCACAAACCCTTACTTCTTATATTGTTTGTAAAGGTTCTTTATGATCCTGTTCTGTACTTCGATTAATACGTGTACAATAACGCGCTATTTCTAATGCCTGAGGCAAATCTGTGATCGAAAATTTGCGTAATATCGCCATCATCGCGCACGTGGACCATGGTAAAACTACCTTGGTTGACAAGCTGTTACAACAATCTGGTACCTTCAGTGACCGTGCTGAAACTACCGAACGTGTGATGGACTCCAATGATTTGGAGAAAGAGCGTGGAATTACCATCCTCGCTAAAAACACCGCTATCAACTGGAATAACTACCGTATCAACATCGTTGATACCCCAGGACACGCCGATTTCGGTGGCGAAGTTGAACGCGTAATGTCAATGGTTGACTCCGTATTGCTGGTTGTTGATGCAATGGACGGACCTATGCCTCAAACGCGTTTTGTAACTAAAAAAGCGTTTGACCATGGCTTAAAACCTATTGTTGTTATCAACAAAGTTGACCGTCCTGGTGCGCGTCCTGACTGGGTTGTTGACCAAGTATTTGATCTGTTCGTTAACCTTGACGCAACTGACGAACAGCTTGATTTCCCAATTATTTATGCATCAGCGCTGATGGGTATTGCCGGTAATGACCACAGCGAAATGGCTGCTGACATGACCCCGCTGTATCAAGCGATTGTTGATCATGTTCCTGCACCAAACGTTGATGTTGACGGTCCATTCCAGATGCAGATCTCTCAGCTGGATTACAACAACTACGTTGGTGTAATCGGCATTGGTCGTATCAAACGCGGTAAGGTCAAACCAAACCAGCAAATCACTATTATCGATACCGAAGGTAAAACTCGTAACGGTAAAGTGGGCAAAGTGCTGGGCCACCTTGGTCTGGAGCGTATTGAGACAACTGAAGCTGAAGCTGGCGATATCATTGCTATCACCGGTCTGGGCGAACTGAATATCTCTGATACTCTGTGTGACACTCAGAATGTTGAAGCTCTGAAACCACTGTCTGTTGATGAACCAACAGTCAGCATGTTCTTCAACGTCAACACCTCTCCGTTCTGTGGTAAAGAGGGTAAATATGTTACCTCTCGTCAGATCCTCGAACGTCTGAACAAAGAGCTGGTGCATAACGTTGCTCTGCGTGTTGAAGAAACCGAAGACGCTGATGCGTTCCGTGTTTCTGGTCGTGGTGAGTTACACCTGTCTGTTCTTATCGAAAACATGCGTCGTGAAGGCTTCGAGCTGGCAGTATCCCGCCCGAAAGTTATCAACCGTATGATCGATGGTCGTATGCAAGAGCCGTTTGAAAACGTCACTCTGGATATCGAAGAGCAGCACCAGGGCTCCATCATGCAAGCCATGGGTGAGCGTAAAGGCGACGTTAAGGACATGATCCCTGACGGTAAAGGTCGTATTCGTCTTGACTACCTGATCCCTGCGCGTGGCCTGATCGGTTTCCGTACTGAGTTCATGACTATGACCTCTGGTACTGGCCTGCTGTACTCTACTTTCAGTCACTATGACGATGTTCGTACTGGTGAAATTGGTCAGCGTCAGAACGGCGTACTGATCTCTAATGGTCAGGGTAAAGCTGTTGCCTTCGCACTGTTCAGCCTGCAGGATCGCGGTAAATTGTTCCTCGGTCACGGTGCAGAAGTTTACGAAGGACAAATTATCGGTATTCACAGCCGCTCTAATGACCTGACTGTAAACTGCCTGACTGGTAAGAAACTGACCAACATGCGTGCATCAGGTACTGATGAAGCGACAACGCTGGTTCCGGCTATCAAAATGTCTCTGGAACAAGCGCTTGAGTTCATCGATGACGACGAACTGGTAGAAGTCACACCAACTTCTATCCGTATTCGTAAACGTCACCTGACTGAAAACGATCGTAAACGCGCTGGTCGCGGTAGCAAAGACGTATAATTCGTCTTGCAGTGAAAAGCCTTGCCGTTACCGGCGAGGCTTTTTTTTGCCTTTTTTTTGTAAAATGCTAGCGTATAAGCTGCTATTTGCGTCATTGTTAACAGCGTTGCGCATTGTTCTACTGAGCCTTGTTACACAGTGATTCACCCTGACGGAAAAGGAGGTGCTCATGCTGTATATCTTTGATTTAGGTAATGTCATCGTTGATATCGATTTTAACCGGGTACTGGGCGTCTGGAGTGATTACAGCCGTGTTCCCTTGGCCAATTTGCAGAGCAAATTCACCATTGGTGAGCCGTTTCACCTGCATGAACGGGGACAAATCAGTGATGAACAATTTGCACAGAGACTGGGTCATGACTTGGGAATGGCCTTGAGCTATGAGCAATTTACTGCGGGATGGCAGGCGATATTCGTTGGTTTGCGCAAAGAGACGATTGCGGTGATGCAAGCCTTGCGAGAGCAAGGGCACAGGGTTGTCGTGTTATCAAATACCAACCAGCTTCACTGTGAGTTCTGGCCAGATGAATATCCGGAAGTGGCACAAGCTGCAGATAAAATATATCTTTCTCAGCAGATGGGGATGAGAAAACCCGATGCTGAAATTTATCTGAAATTACTCGAAGAGGAGGGCTTCAGTGCTGATAATGCCGTCTTTTTCGATGATAATGAAGATAACATCAAAAGTGCCCAGCAACTCGGCATCACCGGAATAATGGTGACCGGGAAACAGACCGTTCCTGACTGGTTTGCAGAAAACAGATGCTGAAGGATGCCGGAAATAAGAAGGAGCGTTATTTCAGGCCTGTAATGACCTGGAGCAAACTGCTTTATCGGCGTATTGACCAGGACAATATGATGACGCTGGCAGGAAACCTTGCCTATGTCTCATTGCTTTCACTGGTGCCGCTGGTGGCGGTCATCTTCGCCCTTTTTGCGGTATTCCCAGTATTTGCCGATATCAGCATCCAGCTGCGTCAGTTTGTTTTTACTAACTTTATGCCAGCAACCGGCGATGTGATTGAACATTATATCGATCAATTTATTGCCAACGCTAACCGGATGACCGCGGTGGGTGCTGCCGGGCTGGTAGTGACTTCGTTGTTACTGATGTATGCCATCGACAGTGCTCTGAATACTATCTGGCGGAGCCAGCGTGCTCGGCCGCCGCTTTACTCATTTGCGTTGTACTGGATGATCCTGACCCTGGGACCGTTACTGGTTGGCACCAGTGTGGTGATCAGCTCCTATTTACTGTCACAGCGCTGGGCATCAGAGATCAACAGCGTCATGGACGATGTGCTACGCATCTTCCCCTTATTACTTTCCTGGTTATCATTCTGGCTGCTGTATAGCCTGGTGCCGACGGTACGGGTACCGGTGAAAGATGCGGTGATCGGCGCCATCATCGCGGCGGCATTATTTGAGTTCGGGAAGAAAATTTTTACGCTTTATATTCAGATGTTCCCTTCTTACCAACTGGTTTACGGCGTTCTGGCCGTGATCCCATTATTGTTTATTTGGGTTTACTGGACCTGGTGTATTGTCTTGCTGGGTGCGGAAATTACCGTCACCTTCAGTGATTATCGTCAATTAAAACAGCCTCCTGAACAGCAAAAATTGGAAGAGTTATGATTGCATTAATTCAGCGTGTAACCCAGGCCAGCGTCAAAGTTGCGGGTGAAGTCACGGGTGAAATCGGTCCCGGATTACTGGTTTTGTTAGGGGTCGAAAAAGAAGATAACCAGCAAAAAGCCGATCGTTTATGCCAGCGAGTATTGGGTTACCGTATTTTTAGCGACGATAACGGCAAGATGAACCTGAGTGTGCAGCAAGCGGGTGGCAGTGTGCTGGTGGTTTCACAGTTTACTCTCGCCGCGAACACACAAAGCGGTATGCGTCCTGGGTTCTCTGATGGTGCCGCTCCGGAGCAGGCAGAAGCGCTGTATGAGTATTTTATTAAGAAATGCCAGGAACAAGGTATAGCAACCCAGACGGGACGCTTTGCTGCTGATATGGAGGTTTCGCTAATCAATGACGGGCCAGTGACCTTCTGGCTCCAGGTGTAGATAGCACAAACCCGCTAACCCACTCAGCGTACTGAAATATCGCTTTCCCTGCGTTGGCGCCAAATAAGAGAAAACATATGTATCATCTTCGTGTACCTGAAACACCGGAAGAACTCGAGCATTACTACCATTTTCGCTGGAAGATGTTGCGTAAACCATTGCATCAGCCTCAAGGCTCCGAACGGGATGCCTGGGATGCTATGGCTCACCACCAAATGGTGGTGGATGAACAGGGCAATATTGTCGCAGTGGGGCGATTATATATTAATGCTGATGATGAAGCGGCTATCCGTTTTATGGCCGTAGACCCTTCTGTGCAGGCGAAAGGCTTAGGTACTTTGATGGCGATGACCCTGGAGTCTGTCGCGCGTCAGGAAGGGGTACAGCGCGTGACCTGTAGTGCTCGTGAAGATGCGGTGGATTTTTTTTCCAAGCTGGGTTTTGTTAACCAGGGCGAAATAACCGCGCCACAAACCACACCGATTCGTCATTTTATGATGATCAAACCCATTGCCTCCCTGGATGATATTTTACATCGTCCGGACTGGTGCGGTCAGTTACAGCAAGCCTGGTATCAGCATATTCCACTCAGTGAAAAAATGGGTGTACGCATTCAGCAATATACCGGTCAGAAATTTATTACCACCATGCCGGAAACCGGGAATCAAAATCTACATCACACTCTGTTTGCTGGAAGTCTGTTTTCCATGGCGACTCTCACCGGGTGGGGACTGATTTGGTTGATGCTACGTGAGCGTCATTTAGGCGGCACTATCATTCTGGTTGATGCACATATTCGTTATAGCAGCCCGATTACCGGTAAACCCTTAGCATCGGCAGACTTAGGCTCGCTGAGTGGTGATTTAGACCGGCTTGCCCGAGGGCGTAAGGCGCGGGTGACTCTGCAAGTGAATCTCTATGGCGATGATATTCCTGGGGCGGTATTTGAAGGCGTCTATATGGTACTGCCTGCGAAACCCTTTGGCCCCCTGGAAGAAGGGGGCAACGAAGAAGAATAAGCCTCAGCAACAGGACTCAGGGAAGGGCGACAATACCCTGTTTCATGGTTTGCTGGATTTGCTGTCCCTGGGAGTCGGTGACTTTCAGGGTGGCATTTACTGTTGGGCGCAACGGTGCATCCGCTGCCAGCTGTCCGCTAGCTGAAAGGCTTAGATCCCCTTCACCATTGAGTGGCAGAGCGGGCCATCCCCAGGTTCTGAGTGTATTCACAGGAACATTCTGACCTTTTAACTCCACCGTCGTTATTCTCTGCGGTGTCTGAGTCATGCTGGCGGTTGCCTCCAGGATCCCTTTCTCTCTGAAACCACTTAGCTCGGAGAAAGTAATTTGCTGTGGGCTGGCGTTCAGAGTGAGTGATGGACGTCGGATATCGACACGATTAAAGGTCGCATTGGCAGCATTTAATGAAACCTTTCCATCCCATAGTCCCCACTGATGGTGACGTGCGATCAGGAGATTAGTGGCTGCGGCATCCAGAGCGGTAAGCTGGAAAGGCCACTGTGGATTAATATCGATGATAAGGCTGCGGTTAGCGGACAATTTTTTTATCGTCACATTAGCCAGCCACTCAGGCAACGGCTGCATCCAGAGCGCTTTCCAGTCCTCGGGAAGGGTATATTCAAGGCCCGTAAAGACCATTTCATTGATAACGGCGCTATTACCGTCACGCAGCCATTGTCCGTTAGCGCGCACCATTCCGCCTTCCCAGCGAGAGCTAAACTGACGTAATAACAGGCCTTGTGGATTTAAATCTGCATTAACGATGGGGTCCTGCAAATGCACTGAATTCCAGATAAATTCGCGCGCATTAGCCGACAGTGTTCCTTCCTCGCTGTTCCAGTCACCTTTAGTCAGGGTTGCTCCTCGCAGGCTAAGATCTAAATCGCTGATGGCCCATGCCGGACCTTCAAGTCGAGCACCAATCACATCCAGGCGTTCAATATTGACTGAAGCCGCCTCACCAAGAGGAGCCAGGAAATCAGCAAGTGACTGGTCGGTTTGCAAGCGGATATCGTTTAAACGCAAATTACTGACTGTCCAGGCTCCGTCGTTACTGCGACGAATATTGCCGGTTAACGAACCTCGCGCAATATCAGCTCCAATAGTCGAGAGAACCAGGCTGCCGTTATCCAGTGAACCCTGCAATAACACATGACTGGCAGCGATACCTTTCACTGTCATGGCGTCGGCACTGACTTCAATATTCGCCTTATTTCCCAGAGGATGATTTGCTTCAGGCTGCCAGGGAACAATACCGCCATTCGCCCGCTTCAGTGTGACAGGCCATAGAGCGTCATTATCCTCAATATCCATATCCTGAAGCCGGAGGCGAGAAGCTTTTAGAGGCAGCAGTGGGGTATCATCCTGAAGCGTCAGTGAACCTTGTTGCAGTAAAATGGAGTCTACATCCATCAGGTTGGTAAATTGCCGGCTACTGAGGCCAATATCGAGTTTTTTAGCGACAATCGACGCTGGCTGACCTGCATTACCCAGCGCGATATCGTTAAATACCACATGGTCTGGCGCTGACCAGCTATGTTCCATTTTACTGAATACTAGCTGATAGCCTGTATTATTACTGACCCACTGACTGAGCTGTCTGGCACCCCATTGGGTTTGTAGCAGGACATAAAAGGCAACCAGCACAAGAACAACGATACCTGACACAATAACTATCAGTCTTCCGAGCAATTTCATTGTTGTACATCCCCGATATTCCAATAAGGAATTTATGCATCATTTAGCGCAATAGCTCAAGGACTGGATGATTAATGATAAAGGCGCATCACGAGTTAAAAACTAGCGATGCGCCAGAACCTTAGGCTTTTTCTGGAGGGAAAACTAAATTCAGGATAATTGCGGTGATACCACCTGCAGCGATACCAGAAGAAAGTAGGGTTTTAATCCACTCAGGCGCGAACTGTAAAATCAGCGGTTGTTGTGACACACCCAGACCGACCGCCAGCGATAAACCGATAATCATAATCGCACGACGATTCAGTGGTTCACGGGAAACAATACGGATACCAGAAGCGGCAATGGTTCCAAACATGACCAGTGTGGCACCGCCCAGTACAGGCTCAGGGATATGCTGTACAAAACCACTGACTGCCGGGAACAAACCTAAGACGATAAGCATCAGTGCGACAACAAAACCGACATAGCGACTGGCCACGCCAGTCAGCTGAATAACGCCGTTATTCTGCCCGAAGCAGGAGTTAGGGAAGGTATTGAACAGCGCAGAAACGAAGGAGTTCAGGCCATTAGCCAGCACGCCGCCTTTCAGGCGTTTCATATACAGTGGTCCGGATACTGGCTGCTCAGAAACATCAGAGGTGGCTGTAATATCACCAATGGTTTCCAGTGACGTCACCATAAATACCAGCATCAATGGGATAAGCAAGCCCCAGTCGATACCTAAACCGTAATGGAGCGGGGTTGGGATAGTGATTAAGTCGGTATTAGTCGATGCGGTGGTTTCTGGCAGCATGTCCAGCGCCCAGGCCAGCAGGTAACCGACAGCCATGGCAATCACTAATGATGCGACACGCAGATAGGGATTGCGCTGACGGTTAAGCAAAATAATGACCACCAGAACTGAGGCGGCGAGCAGTAAATTCTTTGGTGCACCAAAGGTATTATCAGCCAGCGCAGCATAGCCGCCACCTGCTGAGGTCAGCCCGACTTGGATCAGTGACAAGCCAATGATCATCACTACGGTTCCTGAAACCAGCGGGGTGATGATACGACGAGTGAGATGCAGGAAACGAGAGATAATCATTTCAGTACAGCTGGCTAGCATCAGTGTACCGAACAGCGCTGCCATCATACCTTCAATATCTACGCCACCATTTTTTAACGCCATTCCCCCCATAATCAGCGGTGAAACAAAGTTAAAGCTGGTGCCTTGAATCGATAATAAACCTGAACCGACCGGGCCCCAGGCTTTAATTTGAATGATAGAAGCTACACCCGAAGCAAAAAGCGACATACTGATAATATGCTGCGTATCTGCGGCAGGTAATCCCAGAGCCTGACAAATTAATAAAGCCGGCGTGATAACCGCAACGAACATGGCCAGTAAATGCTGACAGGCGGCAAAAAGCGTTTGTGGTAGCGGGGGACGGTCTTCGAGACGGTAGATAAGTTCGTCTGAGTAAGAAGGAGCAATCGGTTGCTTTTTATCTGGCTCTACAGCATTCGCGGACATCGAGGGTCATCTCATTATGGGAAAGGCGCAATTTTAACTGACCCTGGAGTAAAAGCAATCGTTTGCTACGGGTAGTTTCCAGCAGGCAAACAGATAAAAATGACTATTTTAGCCATCGGCCTATTTTTTGTAGTTAAAATACATAGTCACTACTCCATAACTTGGAAGAATACTCTGCCTTTATTGAGTATGGTGCGCGAATAAATCTGAAATACTAAGGAGTAGCACTAACTATGTTTTATCTTGATCCTCTCTCAACGTTAGTCGCGGCCACACTGGTCTTGCTGGTAGGGAGAAAAATGGTTCACATCACTCCTTTTCTGAAAAAATACTCAATTCCAGAACCTGTTGCGGGTGGTTTACTGGCAGCAGTTGCCCTCCTGATACTAAAGAAAAGCATGGGATGGGAAGTCACTTTTGATATGGGCCTGACAGACCAGCTGATGCTGGCTTTTTTTGCCACAATTGGGCTTAACGCTAATGTTATTGGTTTACTCAAAGGCGGAAAAGTACTCGGCATTTTTCTCGTGGCCGTCGTTGGGCTACTGATTATGCAAAACGTCATTGGCATCGGTATCGCTGCATTACTGGGGCTTGACCCTCTGATGGGCTTACTGGCGGGTTCAATTACCTTATCGGGTGGTCATGGTACCGGTGCTGCCTGGGGTAAAGTGTTTGTTGAACAATACGGTTTTCATAATGCCAGGGAAGTGGCAATGGCCTGTGCTACTTTTGGTTTGGTGCTGGGAGGGCTTATCGGGGGACCCGTTGCCCGCTATTTGATTAAGCACTCTTCGACCCCTGATGGTGCACCAGAAGATAATGCGGTGCCGGGAACCTTTGAAAAACCGGAAGCCGGACGCGTAATTACCTCTATGGTCCTGATTGAGACGATTGCACTGATTGCTATCTGCCTCACCGTGGGGCGCGAGGTTGCTCAGGCATTGGAAGGGAGTGCTTTTGAGCTACCCACTTTTGTCTGTGTGCTGTTTGTTGCCGTTGTGCTCAGTAATATCCTGTCATTACTTGGTTTTTATCGGGTGTTTGAACGTGCCGTCTCTGTTCTGGGGAATGTCTGCTTATCGCTGTTCCTGGCAACGGCATTGATGAGTCTCAGGCTATGGGAGATGGCATCGCTAGCCTTACCGATATTCGCTATTCTTGCCGTACAAACGCTGTTTATGGCGTTATACGCTATTTTTGTCACTTGGCGCGTGATGGGTAAAAACTATGATGCTGCGGTGCTGGCGGCGGGACAATGTGGATTTGGTATGGGGGCAACACCTACGGCGATTGCGAATATGCAGGCGATTACTGAGCGGTTTGGCCCGTCTCACTTAGCTTTTCTGATAGTCCCGATGGTAGGCGCGTTCTTTATCGATATTATGAACGTCATCGTGATTAAGCTGTTCTTACTGTTACCGCTTTTTGGTTAATAGTGGCAGGTTAAGCATTGGAGTAGCGTTCTGTTTCTGGCATCCAGCGTTCAATTAATGCCAGAGCCTGTTGCGGATAACGTTCATGGATATGACGCGCTAATCGCTGAACTTCCGGGATCATCGCCTGGTCCCGGAGTAAATCAGCGACTTTAAACTCGGCGGTTCCGGTCTGACGGGTGCCGAGTAACTCACCTGGGCCGCGGATCTCCAAGTCTTGTTGAGCAATGAAAAACCCATCGTTGCTGTCACGCAGAACTTGTAGACGGCGCTGAGCGGTTTTTGACAGCGGTGACTTATAGAGCAGGACGCAGTGAGAGGCAACAGCACCACGACCCACACGTCCACGTAGCTGGTGCAGTTGCGCAAGACCCAGCCGTTCTGGATTTTCGATAATCATCAAACTTGCGTTAGGAACATCGACACCGACCTCAATCACCGTGGTGGCCACCAGAAGCTGCAACTCTCCTTGCTTGAAGGCCATCATCACTGCCTGCTTCTCTTGTGGCTTCATACGGCCATGTACCAGGCCAATATTGAGTTCTGTTAGCTGCGCCTTGAGCTCTTCCCAGGTGACTTCTGCCGCCTGAGCTTCCAGTAAGTCGGACTCTTCAATCAGGGTACAGACCCAATAAGCCTGTCGCCCTTCATCGCGGCAAGCATGGCGTACGCGTTCGATAATTTCCTGACGACGGCTGTCAGCAATGGCAACCGTGGTGACGGGAGTACGTCCTGGCGGAAGTTCATCGATGACGGAAGTATCAAGATCAGCATAAGCTGTCATCGCAAGAGTTCGCGGGATAGGTGTGGCGGTCATAATCAGCTGATGCGGATGGAAGCCCTGAGCCTGCCCTTTTTCCCACAATGCCAGACGCTGATGCACACCAAACCGGTGCTGTTCATCAATAATAACCAGCGCGAGTCTGGCAAACTGCACCTGTTCCTGGAAAATAGCATGTGTCCCCACCACCATGGTGATCTGACCACTGGCAATCGCGTCTTGCTGTGCCAGACGGGCTTTACCCTTCTGTTTACCTGCCAGCCAGCCGACTTCAATACCCAGCGGAGCAAACCACTGGCGGAAGTTACTGGCATGCTGCTCTGCCAGTAACTCTGTAGGTGCCATTAAAGCAACCTGGTTGCCATGAGCGATGGCCCGTAAGGCTGCCAGAGCCGCAACCAAGGTTTTACCTGAGCCGACATCACCTTGCACCAGACGCATCATCGGCACGTCCAGGGCCATATCCTGTTCAATCTCAGCCACTACCCGCTGCTGTGCGGCTGTAGGTTTGAAAGGTAATGCGGCGAGAAAGTTATTTTTTAACTCATCATTTTCGTTGAATGACAACGCGTGGTAACGCTGTGCACCGGCACGCAGTGCCAGCATACTGAGATTATGTGCGAGTAATTCTTCTAAGATAAGACGACGCTGGGCGGGATGTTTACCGGAGTCCAGCTCGCTTAACTGCACGTCCGGCGGTGGACGATGCAGAATATGCAGGGCTTCTGGCAGGCTCATCAAACCCTGACTGAGTTCTGCGGGTAACAACTCGGTAATGGCACAGGTTTGTAAGACTTCAAGCGCCTGGTCTGTGAGTTTGCGAAGCGTGGCCTGGCGAATGCCTTCGGTGGTTGGATAAACGGGGGTTAAGGTTTCCTGAAGTTCCGGAGTGCTTAAATCCCCCTGAATACGATATTCAGGATGGATCATTTCCGCGCCATACTTTCCGCGTTTAGCTTCGCCATAGGCCAGAACACGTTTGCCCGTGGACAGGCTATTTTTCATGGCAGCATTGAAGTTAAAGAAACGCAGAGTCAGGATACCCGTGCCGTCGCTTATCTGACAGGTCATCATGCGGCGACCACCAAAGGTGATATTACAGTTCAGAACCTCGCCTTCTACCGTGGTATGAATACCTGGCAGGAGCTGGTCGATAGTACAAAGTTGAGTGCGGTCTTCATAACGCAGAGGTAAATGTAGCAGCAAATCCTGGAGCGTATAGAGACCGATTTTAGCCAGTTTACTGCTTTGACTGGCACCGACACCGGCAAGCGAACTTAACGGGATGGCATCCAGCAACCGGCCTTTCATCGCTTATCCCGCAGACTGCATGGCAGCCCACCATGCTGGATCGGCATCTATCTCACCCTGCTTGTCCACATGCGGGTAGGGTAAGCCTTTACGACGAGACACATTCGCCAGCACAGGATAACCGCCTTCAAACAGCAATCGTTGCTGTTCAGAATCAGGCAGCATACTGTTTTCACGCTGATACATCCCTGCGTTTTGCCGCTGACGCTGTGCTTCGTAGAGGATCAGGGCTGAAGCAACGGAAACATTCAGGGACTGCACCATTCCGGTCATGGGAATAATGATATCCTGGTCAGCAAGGTTCAGTGCTTCCTGAGTGATGCCGGTTTTTTCCTGCCCCATTAAAATACAGGTTGGGCGGGTATAATCTATTTCACGGAAATCGACGGCTTTTTCTGAAAGATGGGTCGCAAGGACCTGCATACCGCAATCTTTAAGATGGCTGATAGCTTCGCCGATAGTCGGGTGTGTTTTAACTTCAACCCAGGAGTTACTCCCGGCTGCAGAAGAGGCCATGGTCCGCATTCGACTACCCGGCCATACAGCGTGAACTTCATGGACGCCAACGGCATCCGCTGTACGAATGATGGCAGAGACGTTATGGGGCTTATGTACCTGTTCCATACATACGGTCAGGTCGGGCTGACGTCTCGCGAGCATTTCGCAAATACGGGCATAACGTTGCGGATTCATAGCACTAGTTTCGGTTACGGGTCACTTTAATCACATCAGGCATCACACGAATTTTACGCATGATATTAGCCAGATGGACACGATCCCGGGCAGTCAGTCGAATAAATGCGCTATAAACTCTGCCGTCTTTCTCTTCAGTATTCAGACTCTGAATATTTGAAGCCGCTGTGTTTATTGCCGCAGTCAGGTTCGCCAACGCACCTTGATGATTGAACATATCAACCTTGATTTCGGTGATGAACTCTTGCTCTATCTCTTTATCCCATTCCACGGACATAAATTTCTCGAGCTCTTTCTGGTAGCCTCGAATATTACGACAGGATTCATGGTGGATAACCAGCCCTTTCCCCGGACTGATATGAGCAATGATTGGATCCCCAGGAATAGGTCGACAGCATTTTGCAAAGGTAATCAGAACCCCATCAGCCCCTTTAATCGGCAGACGAGTATGTGCATTTTGCGTGGTTAAGGTACCAGGAGCCGCTGCGGTAATTTCACCTTGCAGATGTTTAGCGACCACGACACTCATGGTATTGCCCAACCCGACTTCGGCCAGCAAATCATCAAGTGAGGTTAGCTTCATGCGGTCTAATTCACGCTGGATATTCTCCGGCGGGATCTCTGCAAGCTTGCGACTTCCCCCTAATGCATGATTTAACAGGCGACGACCGAGACTGACAGAGTCATCACGCTTCAGGTTTTTCAGCATCTGGCGAATTTTGGCGCGCGCTTTTGAGCTGACGACAAAATTAAGCCATGCGGCATTAGGGCGAGCACCCGGTGCGGTGATAATTTCAATGGTTTGTCCGCTAGCCAGTGACTGTGACAGCGGATAAGGCTGTCTGTCGACCCGGGCGCCGACACAGGCGTGACCGATATCGGTATGCACTGCATAGGCGAAGTCCACCGGTGTTGAGCCGGCTGGCAGTTCAACGATGCGGCCTTCTGGGGTGAAAACGTAAATCTCATCTGGGAACAGATCGGATTTTACGCTTTCGATAAATTCAAATGAGCTACCTGCACTTTGCTGTAGTTCCAGCAAACTCTGCATCCAGCGCTGAGCGCGGATTTGTGCTGTGGTGCTGCTTTCGCCCTGTTCTTTATAGGTCCAGTGCGCTGCCACCCCCATCTCCGCCATTTGATCCATATCTTCGGTACGGATCTGTACTTCAACAGGCACGCCATGTGGGCCAATCATTGAAGTATGTAACGACTGATAGCCGTTAGCTTTTGGGATAGCAATATAGTCTTTGACCCGACCAGGTCGAGGTTTATACAGGCTGTGCATTTGACCGAGCACGCGATAGCAAGTATCCATATCACGGACGATAACGCGAAAAGCATAGATATCCATTATTGAATGGAAGCGCTGCTCTTTGAGGGTCATTTTGCAGTAAATTGAATAGAGGTGTTTTTCGCGCCCACTCACGCGGCAGGCAATGCCCGCTTCTTGTAGTCGTCCGTCGATTTCCGAAAGGATTTTTTGGATCATTTCCTTACGGTTGCCACGCGCAGCCTTTACCACCTCTTTAATCACACGATAACGATTTGGATACAGGGCTTCAAAACCCAGTTCTTCGAGTTCGGTTTTTAAATGGTGAATACCAAGGCGGTGTGCCAGAGGACTATAGATCTCAAGCGTTTCGCGAGCGATACGGCGACGTTTATCCGGGCGTAAAGAGCCAAGAGTACGCATATTATGTGTGCGGTCAGCGAGTTTTATCAAAACAACCCGAATATCCTGCACCATCGCCATAATCATTTTGCGAAAGTTTTCAGCTTGCGCCTCTTTCTTATCACGGAACTTGAGCTTGTCGAGCTTAGAAACCCCCTCTACCAGTTCAGCAACGCTTTTACCAAAAAGCTGTTCCATATCCTGGTAAGTGGCAGGGGTGTCTTCAATAACATCATGCAGCAATGCCGCCATCAGTGTTTCATGGTCGAGTTTCATCTCGGCCAGAATACAGGCAACGGCGACAGGGTGCGTGATATAGGGTTCACCGCTTGAGCGTGTTTGTCCCTCGTGAGCATCACGTGCGACAAGATATGCCTGCCGGAGCCGTTTTATTTGCTCCTCTGGCAGGTAAGATTGAATCAGCTGATTCAGGCTTTCAAACAGATACAAGGGAGACCCATCACTGGTTTAATTAACGACGACCTTCAGCAATAGCGGTAACAGCCTGTAATTCTGCTGCTTCTTGCTCTTGCTGTTCCTGACGATCGCGAACATCGAGAATTTTGTTGTTGATCAAGCCTTCTTCGATTTCACGCAGTGCAATCACTGTCGTCTTATCGTTTTCTTCTGGTACCAGAGGATCTTTACCGCCAGTTTGCATCTGACGAGCGCGACGCGCGGCGACCAGCACCAGGTCAAAACGGTTACCAATTTTCTCTACAGCGTCCTGAACAGTTACGCGTGCCATAATTACAATGCTCCACAGATGAGGAAATGACTGGGCATGATACTGAAACTGATGTCAGTCTGCCAATAGTTTGCTGATTAAAGCGTCATGTCGCATTTTCTGGCGACTCATACGTAAACGCTCAGCACGGATAATTATCTTGAGATCAGACAGTGCTGAATCAAAATTATCATTCACGATTAAATAATCATATTCTGCGTAATGACTCATTTCTGCTACGGCCTGCGCCATGCGTTTCGAAATGACGTCTTCGCTATCCTGACCCCGGCCTCTGAGCCGACGATCTAATTCTTCCTGCGAAGGTGGCAGAATAAAGATACTGCGGGCATGCGGCATTTTTTGGCGGATTTGTTTCGCGCCTTGCCAGTCGATATCTAAAAAGACATCCACGCCGGTTGCCAGGACTTGTTCTATGGCATGGCGAGAGGTGCCGTAATAATTACCAAACACTTCGGCATGTTCCAGAAATGCCTGGTCAGCAATCATTTGCTCAAACTCGGCCTTCTCGACGAAATAGTAATGCTCGCCGTGACTCTCCCCAGGACGCACACCACGTGTGGTATGAGAAATAGAGACCTGAGTGTCATACAAAGGTTGTGTCTTTAACAAAGCCTGAATAAGGCTGGATTTTCCTGCGCCACTTGGGGCAGAAACGATATAAAGCGTGCCTTGAACCATGAATTTAAACTTAATCGGTATGCGTAAAAGGGAGAACTGCTATTTGCCTAGTATACACGCACCCCGGCAAGGGACGTAGGTTTTGTCATCGATTACGCTATTTTTTGTTGTGCTTTACAGGCTATACCCTGGTTATTTGCCTTATTCACTGCAATAACATCGATTTTCAAGGGAGACTCTCGAACAAACCGGCTTTATGACTCGCTCAGTTAAGACTGTTTGCGTATACCGGGACGTATCACGTTCAAGGAGGAAACATGAAAGAGCACCTTTGGTTCACTATTACCGCAATTTTACTGAGTATCGGGATGGTCCAGACTCCCTGTAACGCCCTGTCGGAAAGCGCAGTGAAAACAAACGCAATACGGCAAGCGATAAGCTATCAAGCACCGCAGCCCGAGAGGCATTTATCCAAAAGATGGCTTCCACAGTGGCGCTATTCTGCTTATCGGGGGATAACCTTAAACAAAGGAAAGTCACCTGCTTTACTGTGGCATCGTTTCTCTTTAACACCACAACCGGCATTTTTTCACTGGCTGATGGCGTCATCACCTGAATACCGACGAATTAGTGCTCAGAATGTTTATAGTAAAAAACAGGTAAGCCAAGGCGTAAACGCAGGGCTAACAGACGAGCGGTAAAACCGAACAGTAAGGTAGCAATAATCACTACATCCTGGTTAGTGACGTAGTGCTGAAGAATGAGGTACAGCACTGCTGCTGCAAAGGCGACACCGGCGTAGAGTTCTTTCTGAAAGACCAGCGGGATCCGTTTGCAGAACATATCCCGCAATACGCCACCGAAGACTCCAGTAATCACGGCGGAGATAATGGCAATGATCGGACCATGCCCCATATCCAGCGCGACTTGAGCACCGATAATAGAAAAAACCACCAGGCCTAAAGCATCCAGTACTAAAAAGAGTTTACGCAGATGGGGCATCACTGGCGCCATCATGGTAGTGAGGATAGCAGCGGCGGCGACGATGATGACATATTCAGGGTGTTTTACCCATGTCAGTGGATAGTGGCCTAATAAAATATCACGTACTGAGCCACCTCCAAGCGCTGTTGCTGTTGCAATAATAATTACGCCAAAGGTATCCATGCGACGTCGACCCGCGGCTAATGCACCCGTCATGGCTTCTGCCGTGATACCGATAATATAAAGAATATGTAGCAACATGAACAACACCTCTTCAGAAGAGCCGTAAGAGTAACGTTTTTTGAACGATGTCACGATTGAGATTTTTTCAACCAAAATGGAATGGATTATTTTTTCTCATGGGAAAAGCAAAACATTCTTATCTCACAGCGAGACTGTGAAAAATCTTATTTTTTATGGATTAAAAAATCTAACCCGAAAGTTGAAAATAAAATTAGGTTTTGTCTTAGTCACTCAGTCACTCAAGAAGTGGGCAGGATGAGGAGCTTCGATACGGATGATTTCACCTCTTGCTCTCATCATTCAACGATCCATGATAATTGTTTTTTTGATGGTTTAAAAAAACAGATCGGGTTAAATTCACAAAGGGAATTAAATAATAACAGGGCAATCTTTTAGCAAAGAATGACGTTATACCACAGGGATGAAAATGAGCTTATCAATTAAGCTGATGCACAGCGCGTGTCTGATTAAATATACTTATGACTAATAGGTATGATGATATTTCATTTAAGTCTATACCCGTCATACTTCAAGTTGCTTAGGTCTGCTGGCGTTCAGGCAGCCGAATCACATAGTTTATCTATGCTCATCGACTGCCTTCTCTTTGCGCCTACAAGCAACTCGAATTATTTTGGGTATATACCCGTCATACTTCTAGTTTCCTGGGTGTTGTCTGCGTTCAGCCTACAGGTAACTCGAATTATTTAGGGTATAAGTGGTAGAAGATATCCATAATCTTATGTGAGATGTCATTTTTATCACAGGCACACCAAAGATCTCATTGAGTACCATGAGTTTATTTTTAAATTTACTAAAGAATTGTCCTAATCCAATGTTTTGTTTGGGGAATTTAATTTAATTCCTGTGGGGTAAGGCGTTTGGTAAATGATGAAAATAATTATACGAATGAATAAAAATAATGCGCTAAATCATCATTTTGCAACTAGAGCTTTGTTATTTTGTTATCTTCCCCAAACTTCACCTGTTTTACCCATCTGATATTTTCAAGAGGATATAAAAATGATAGCAAAGCTAAACGGTGTTTTTACTTCTGTCACTCATCACCCTGATGCAGGACGACTATTATTACGCATTCTGGTTGCTGGTTTAATGATTTTTCACGGCGTCGCGAAAGTGAGCCACGGCGTCGACTGGATAGCGGCAGACTTAGCGGCTAAAGGCGTTCCTTCTTTTGTCGCTTATGGTGTCTATATTGGTGAGATACTGGCTCCTGCGATGGTTATTCTGGGTATTCTGACAGCGCCTGCGGCTTTCGTTATTCTTATTAATATGATTGTTGCCATGTTAATGGTGGGTGCTTTCGGTCATATGACTGAAGTCACTAAAGTCGGTGCCTGGGCACTGGAAACTGACGCATTTTATGTATTAGGCTGTATTGCCATTATGCTACTGGGTACAGGTAAATACTCCGTTGCTCCACCGGCATATCGCTAACCGGACCATTAGAAAAATAGCTTCTATGGTTACACAAGCCCGGCATCACCTCTCTAACTATCAGGTTACAGGGAAGCCGGGCTAGTCTTGCACTGTCCTACCGTTAACACTCTCTTGATACTTCATTGTCTCACTGTCATCGAATGTTTCCACATATCTGCCTGTGAAGGTAGAAAGTTCACCTGTTATTATCGAAAAAATCGGCTATAAATAATAAATCACTTATAAATAGAGAGGATTATATGGAAAATCATTCAGAAGAAAAAAGAAGTGTTAAAGAAGAAGCAAAAGAGATTAAAGATAAAATTGTGAATGACTTAAAAGAAGCAAAAGAAGATTTTAAAGAATCTGAAAAAATATTTGAAAAACATCCGTCAGCGCTAGAGTAATCTCTGTGAGGTTAAACGGGTGGGTTGCCTTGGTACAATACGCCCGTTCTCTCACTGACTCCCATATCTTTCACCTCTACTCCTGGATAACAAGCATACCTCGACAGGTAAACGTCTCTAAGACCTCGCTTAGCACCGATCCTGGTACGACCATTTTGTTGGTCTCAACAAAATGGTATGAAACCTCTTGGTTGCTGACTTCGCAGGCTTGTGAGGGTCGTGGATAGCCCATAAACTCTTCTTATGATCAAATATAAGCCAGATTTGTTTATGGGCATTGAGTCATTCCCTTTACGGTAGGAAATGGTTACTAAATAGTCTTAATAACTTACTCGATATTCTGGATCTGCTCGCGCATTTGCTCGATAAGCACTTTCAACTCAATCGCCGAGTTAGTGATTTCAGCGTTAACAGACTTAGAACCCAGTGTATTCGACTCGCGGTTAAACTCTTGCATCATAAAGTCGAGGCGTCTGCCGACGGCTTCTTTTTTCTTCAGGATGTTATAAGTTTCTTTAATATGGGCTTCGAGGCGATCGAGTTCTTCAGCCACGTCGATACGCTGTGCCATCAGCAACAGTTCTTGTTCCAGACGATTATTTTCCAGCTGGATATCTGCTTCTTCGAGCTTGGTCGTCAGGCGGTCACGCTGCCATTTCAGGACTTCAGGCATATGGGCACGGACTTTAACGATTTCGGCGCTGACGCCTTCCAGGCGTTGTTCGATCAGCGCTTTTAAAGCCTGGCCTTCGGTTTCACGGGCGATGATAAAGTCGTCCAGAGCACCATCCAGCGCCATCACTATCTCGGCAGCAATGGCGTCTAAGTCCTGCTCCTGGGCAGACATTACGCCCGGCCAGCGCAGGATATCGACTGGGTCGATTTCACCTTCATCACTTTGCATTTTGACCCACTGGGCAGCTTCTACCAGCTGTTTTGCCAGTTTTTCATTCAGCAGCAAAGAGGTCTGGGCGCGGGTATCGGGTTCAAAACGCAAGTTACATTCAATTTTACCGCGAGTCAGGCGAGCACGAATACGTTCGCGCGCGACGGGCTCAAGGCTACGAAATTGTTCAGGCATGCGAATATAGGTTTCGAGATAACGCTGGTTTACCGAACGTAGTTCCCAGGAAGCAGAGCCCCACTCACCTTTAACTTCGCGCCGGGCGTAGGCGGTCATACTGCGTATCATAGTCTGTATCCGTTTTAAGCTAATGTATGGACTGATTATAGCTATGCCTGGCCACTCAAGATAGAGATATACCCGTCATACTTCGAGTTGCGCAGGGTTGCCGGCGCTCATGCCGCCGAATCATAGAGTTTATCTATGTTCATCGACGGCCTGAAGCTTTGCGCCGACAAGCAACTCGAATTATTTTGGGAATCAGCGTCTGAAGTCCGTATAATACGCAGCCACATTCGTTTTAGCCGGAGATGTCCCCATGCGTCCATCAGGCCGTCGCGCCGAGCAAGTGCGCCCTGTTACCTTGACTCGCCATTACACTAAACATGCTGAAGGTTCTGTACTGGTTGAGTTTGGTGATACTAAAGTACTTTGCACCGCTACCCTCGAAGAGGGCGTACCCCGGTTTTTGAAAGGCCAGGGAAAAGGGTGGATAACCGCCGAATACGGCATGTTGCCACGTGCCACTCATAGTCGTAATGCACGTGAAGCGGCAAAAGGTAAGCAAGGGGGAAGAACCCTTGAGATCCAGCGCCTTATCGCTCGTTCACTGCGCGCTGCTGTTGATTTAAAAGCGCTGGGTGAGTTTACCATTACCCTGGACTGTGATGTTTTGCAGGCCGATGGTGGAACCCGTACCGCTTCTATCACCGGAGCTTGCGTTGCGCTGGCTGATGCCCTGAATGCTTTAGTTGCCAGCGGCAAAATTAAAAGCAATCCAATGAAAGGCATGGTTGCTGCTGTTTCTGTCGGTATCGTAAAGGGCGAAGCGCTTTGTGATTTAGAGTATGTCGAAGACTCTGCCGCTGAAACTGATATGAATGTCGTGATGATGGAAGATGGCCGGATGATTGAGGTGCAGGGCACCGCTGAAGGTGAACCTTTCTCTCATGAGGAGCTGCTGACACTCTTGTCGCTGGCTCGAGGCGGCATTGACACGATTATCAATACGCAGAAAGCGGCGTTAGAAAATTAATTTTAAAAAGGCGACTGAAGAGTCGCCTTTTTTATATCTGTAAGTCATCTTTTTAAGGAGTCAGTCGATGAAACCGTATCAGCGCCAGTTTATTGAATTTGCACTTGATAAACAGGTACTCAAGTTCGGCGAATTTACGCTGAAATCCGGGCGTACCAGCCCCTATTTCTTCAATGCCGGACTGTTCAATACCGGAAGCTGTCTGGCGCTATTGGGGCGGTTTTATGCTGCTGCGTTGATGGACTCAGAAGTTGAGTTTGATCTGCTGTTTGGCCCTGCTTATAAAGGCATTCCTATTGCGACGACGACCGCTGTAGCTCTGGCAGAACATCATGAGCGGGATGTGCCTTATTGCTTTAACCGCAAAGAAGCGAAAGATCATGGTGAAGGTGGCAGCCTGGTGGGTAGCCCGCTGGCAGGACGCATCATGTTAGTCGATGATGTTATCACCGCAGGAACGGCTATCCGTGAGTCGATGGAAATTATTGCTGCCCACGGCGCAAGCCTTGCTGGAGTGCTGATATCTCTGGACAGGCAGGAACGTGGTCGGGCGGATATCTCTGCTATTCAGGAAGTTGAGCGTGACTACCAGTGTAAAGTCACCTCAATTATTACTTTGCAGGACTTGATTAGCTATCTGGAAGAAAAACCAGAGATGGCCGAAAGCCTGGCAAAAGTGCGTCAGTATCGGGAAGAGTACGGCGTATAGCTTGTAATAACAGGGCCTGACGGCCCTGTTATTAATAGAGTTGTGCAGCGATCAACGGCCAGCGTTTGTCAAAATCATCGGTTGGCAGATAACGAAACTGACTGCGGACAAAGCGAGACAGCATTCCTTCGCAGTACGCCAGTAACTGACTAGCCAGTAACGACTCATCACTGACAAACCCTTCACCTTCACGCATTTTCTTTTCACGCATCACCTGACGCAGCTGAGCTTCAATACGTTCAAACAGCTGGTTAATACGGTCTTGTAACCGGTCCTGTTCAAACATCAACGCATGCCCGGTTAAAATACGCGTCAGTCCTGGATTCTTTTCACCAAAGCCGAGTACTAACAACACAATCAATCTCAGACGTGTCTGAGTGTCTTTTTCGTCTTTAAGTATCAGATTAATACGGGTAATCAGACTGTCTTCGATAAATTCGATCAGGCTATCGAACATTTTCATTTTACTGGGAAAGTGTCGATATAATGCGGCTTCAGAAACACCCACTGATGCTGCAAGCTTTGCAGTGGTAATGCGCTGACTGCCATCACTGGACTCGAGCATTTGCGCCAGAGACTGAAGTATTTCTTCGCGACGATTCCTTCTCGCTGCCTGTTTTTCTGCCATGTTCTAAAATACCCCTGAAAATCACCTTGTCAGGACAGCACACAAGCCAGCGATATCACCGGCCTGTACGGACTGTTTTAACGTTATCTATGCGTTATTGTGGTATGAATCAGTCACATTACTGACGGCCAGAATGCCCAAAACCACCTTCGCCACGAAGGCTGGCATCAAAATCTTCAACCAAATTAAACTCAGCCTGCACTACCGGGACAAAGACCATCTGAGCAATACGCTCACCCGGTTCAATCGTGAAGCTATTGTGGCCACGGTTCCAGACTGAAACCATCAGCTGCCCCTGGTAGTCTGAGTCAATCAGCCCGACCAGATTTCCCAGTACAACCCCATGCTTATGGCCCAAACCTGAACGCGGTAAAATCACCGCAGCAAGAGAAGGGTCAGCAATATGAATTGCCAGGCCGGTGGGTAGCAGAGTTGTCGCGCCGGCAGGCAGTTCTACCGCACTGTCTAAACACGCACGCAGATCCAGCCCCGCAGAACCGGAGGTCGCATAGGTCGGAAGTGGAAATTCGTGGCCCACGCGCGGGTCTAAAATTTTAACGTCGATTTTTTTCATCATAACGGATAACGATCTCGTCCAATAAAAGGTGTCCAAGGCGCACTTTAGGCGCGAAAGGTAAGACTTTGTCGCCTTCCTCCCAGAAAAGGTGCAATGAATTATTGTCGCTATTAAAGCCACTCTCGGTATGAGAGACATCATTGGCACAAATCAGGTCGAGTTTCTTACTCGCCCGTTTTTGTCGGGCGTATTCTTCCACATTATTTGTTTCGGCGGCAAATCCTACGACATAAGGGCGATGTTCTGCCAATGCAGCAACCGCAGCGACAATATCCGGGTTTTTAACCATTTTTATTGTAATTTCATCGCCTTGCTTTTTGATTTTTTCATCAGCAACACTGGCAGCACGATAATCCGCCACAGCGGCACAGCTAATAAATATATGCTGTCCGGCGATTTTTGCCTGAACAGTATCATGCATTTCTTGCGCAGTCGTGACATCCAGCCGTGTTACTCCCGGCGGGGTAGGTAAGGTTACCGGGCCGGAAACCAGCGTGACATTGGCTCCCCGGGCTACTGCTGCCATCGCAATGGCATAGCCCATCTTTCCGGAGCTATCGTTGGTAATATAACGTACCGGATCAAGGCGCTCGCGTGTCGGACCTGCGGTAATCATAATGTTCAGATGTTGCAGGCTGTTGTTGGCCGGTGAAAAATGTTCTACCGCCAAATCCACCAGAGCAAGAGGGTCAGGCATACGACCTGGGCCAATATCGCCACAAGCCTGGCTGCCGCTATCAGGACCCCAGATAAGCACACCACGAGCCGCCAGAGTCACCAGGTTCTGCTGGGTGACTGCGGCACGATACATTTGTTGATTCATCGCCGGGGCAACAGCAATGGGAGCGGGAGTCGCCAGGCAAATGGTACTCAGTAAATCATTCGCCATCCCGGCAGTAACACGCGCGATAAGATCGGCCGTTGCCGGAGCAAGCAGCACTAAATCAGCCCACTTACCTAACTCAATATGGCCCATTGCGGCCTCTGCTGCTGGGTCCAGTAAACTGTCAGAGACCGGATAGCCAGATACCGCTTGTAAGCTTAGCGGAGTCACAAAGGCTTTTGCAGCCTCAGTCACTACCACCCGGACATCCGCCCCTCTGTCACGTAGTCGACGTACTAGTTCAGGCGTTTTATAAGCCGCGATGCCACCACTGACACCGAGCACAATTTTCTTACCGGAAAGACCAGTCATGTTTTTTTCCGTTGAAGAGTGCAGTTGATAGGTCATTTTATCACAATCCTGTTTACGCGCCTTTTTTCCCTTTCCGAGGTACTGCGCAAGATGACGCGCTCGTCGTCGTACAGCGCTAAAGAATGCGTCAGGATAGCGCTAGTTTGCTAAAGGAATAACAAACATGACGCAGGATACCTCGTTATTACCACGTGAAAAGCTGTTACACCATGGTGTTTGTGCTTTGACTGATGCTGAGCTACTGGCGCTCTTTCTCCAGACGGGTTACAAAAATATGCATGTGCTGGAGTTTGCCCAAAGTTTATTGAAGGAGTTTGGTTCGCTGCATAATTTACTCTCGGCTGATTATTCTCATTTCAGCAATGTATATGGAATAGGTAAAGCGAAGTATGCTCAGCTACACGCTATTGCTGAGCTGGCGAGGCGTTACTATCATTCTCGTGGCACTAAACGTTTATCGTTTAACAATCCTGATCAGGTACGTGAATACATTCAGAGCCAGTTAGTGACTGAAGAACGCGAAGTTTTTTTGGTTTTATTTCTTAATAATCAAAATTATATAATCAAATCTGAGCGGCTGTTTAGCGGTACGCTGGGGCATGTGGAAGTACATCCAAGAGAAATTATTCGCGAAGCGATGAAATCTAACGCTGCGGCGGTTATACTAGCGCACAACCACCCGTCTGGTATCGCTGAGCCGAGTAAAGCAGACCGTATGATAACGTCTCATATTGTCAAGGCCTGCCTGATTATGGATATTCGGGTGCTTGATCATCTGGTAATTGGTCAAGGAGAGTACGTTTCTTTCGCCGAAAGAGGGTGGATTTAGAACAATTCACACGATCCGTAAGGATCTTTGTCTGTTCGGGACTTGAGCACGTGCCTTACTCAGCGTATACTACGCCACCTTTGAGAATCTCGGGTTTGGCATTATGCGCCTGGCACTGTGGTTCACATTGAACCGCCAGGGACCAGGCTAGCAGCCTGACGAGGCGCCATAACCCTATACGAAGCTCGAGCTAATTTGATTTTTGGAGAATAGACATGTCCCGAGTCTGCCAAGTTACTGGCAAGCGTCCGGTGACCGGTAATAACCGTTCCCACGCAATGAACGCGACCAAACGCCGTTTCCTGCCTAACCTGCACTCTCACCGTTTTTGGGTTGAGAGCGAGAAGCGTTTTGTCACACTGCGTGTATCTGCTAAAGGTATGCGCGTAATCGATAAAAAAGGCATTGATACAGTTCTTTCTGAACTGCGTGCCCGTGGCGAAAAGTACTAAGTACTTCGAGGAAATAAATCATGGCTAAAGGTATTCGTGAGAAAATCAAGCTGGTTTCTTCTGCTGGTACTGGTCACTTCTATACCACTACGAAGAACAAGCGTACTAAACCGGAAAAACTGGAACTTAAAAAGTTTGATCCAGTAGTACGTCAGCACGTTCTCTACAAAGAAGCAAAAATTAAGTAATTTTTGTTCACTTTGCTTAAAAACCCGGCTTGCCGGGTTTTTTTATGTCCTGAATTTGAGTTCGTCCTGTTTTTCCCTTCAACCATAGCCCGTTCTGATCTATCAGGCTACTATCACAGCACTGACAGAGCCCTGGCTCTGATAGCTTAATCCTTTATACGGGGGAGTTATGCCTGAATTACCCGAGGTAGAAACCAGTCGTCGTGGTATTGAACCGCATCTGGTCGGTGCCAAAATTTTGCATGCCGTGGTTCGTAACGGGCGTTTACGCTGGCCAGTATCCGATGAAATTCATGCACTCAGCGATAAAACCGTACTCAGTGTTCAACGACGAGCAAAATATCTGCTGGTAGAGCTGGCCGATGGCTGGATCATTATTCATCTCGGGATGTCAGGCAGTTTGCGTATCCTGCCTGAAGACAGTCCAGTCCAGAAACATGACCACGTTGACCTGGTGATGGATAACGGCAAAATACTGCGCTACACCGACCCTCGGCGCTTTGGTGCCTGGCTTTGGGCTGCGACCCTGGAAGGGAGCAATGTACTGGCTCATCTCGGCCCAGAGCCGCTGAGCGATGAATTTAATCCTCGTTACCTGCAAGAGAAGTCCGCCAGCAAGAAAACGGCGATTAAACCCTGGCTGATGGATAATAAGCTGGTGGTGGGGGTCGGTAATATCTATGCCAGTGAATCTTTATTTGCTGCCGGTATTCACCCTGACCGTATCGCGCACTCTTTGTCACCTGCTGAATATAAGCGGCTAGTTCTGGCGATTAAAGCGGTTCTGACACGTTCTATTGAGCAAGGGGGGACGACGCTGAAAGACTTTTTACAGTCGGATGGTAAACCAGGATATTTTGCTCAGGAACTGCAAGTGTATGGCCGGGAAGGTGAGCTTTGTCGCCGCTGTGGTACAGCAATCAGTGCCAGTAAGCACGGGCAACGCAGCACTTATTATTGCCGTCGTTGCCAGCGTTGATTATTTCAGGCGTTCAAGCAGCGCCAGGTGAACGTGCTCAGGCAAAAAGTGAGAGACGTCGCCGTGATGGCGGGCGACCTCTTTGACCAGCGTGGAAGAGATAAACGACCACTCTTTTGCTGGCATCAGAAAAACGCTTTCCAGGTCTGACATCAAATGGCGATTCATCGAGGCTAGCTGCATCTCATATTCAAAATCAGCAGCGGTACGTAAACCTCGAATCAGAATATTGGCTTGGGCAGAACGCGCAAAATTGGCCATCAAATCACTAAAACCAACAACCTCAACATTAGGCAGTGTGGCGACAGCTTTTTCGGCAAGTGCGACACGTTCATCGAGGGTGAATAAGGTATTTTTGCTGGGGCTGGCTGCGATAGCGAGTACTACCGTATCAAACATCGCGGCTGCGCGCGTCACAATATCAAGATGGCCGTTGGTAACAGGATCAAAGGTGCCAGGATAAATAGCTCGAGTGCTCATATCTGCTCTTGTTTTGTGTGTTGGTTATTTAATGCCCAAAGCTCAGTATATTTGTTAAAAGTATATTGTGCATTAACAACCGCCAGCAACAGGCCCTGTTTACCGTCAAGAAAGCCTGCTCTGAGTATCAGTGTTTTAAAAAACGCACCTAAAGTATGGCTAAAAATAGCCATAAGAGAGACCTGCTTCCCCTGCTGGTGGCGTTCGTGTGCCCAGGTGGTGGCATAATTAAGCTGTTTACGCTGAAAAGAGGCAAAGTCACGGCAAGTGAGGTGCAGCAAATCGCCCTTTAAGGCTTGGGTTCTGGCTCCGGCGGTATTGAGCGATTCATGAACCTGATTATCATTATACTGATACTGTTCGCGAGCATAAAACCGAATGACTCTGTCTGGATACCAGCCACTATGACGCATAAAGCGACCAAGGAATAAATTCCGTCGCGCAATACTGTAGACGGTATTGGATTGAGGGGCTTTAAGCGTCTCTTTGATTGCGCTGGCAAGCTCCGGGGTGACCCGTTCATCGGTATCTATCATCAAAATATAATCGCCGCTGGCGTAGCGTTGCGCGAGCTGGCGTTGTAAACCATAGCCTTGCCATTCGGTATTAATAAAGGTTTTAGCTCCAGCGGCTTGCGCTATCTCCAGGGTAGCATCATGGCTTCCGGAGTCGAGCAGGATGATTTCATCAGCAAAAGCAACGGATGCCAGACAGTCAGGTAGAAGCTCTGCCGCATCCTTAGCTATCATTACCACAGAAAGGCGATAAGCCACTACTGACTCCGTTGTGGCAGATAGGGTTGCAGGATTTGCAGAAGTCTCTGGAGAGCCCCCTGATTTTGATGAAGAAACTCTGCTGCATGATGTCCTGTATAGAGGCGATAATCTTCATCAGTCAGTAAGGTTGATACCTCTTTAGCGATAGACTCAGCGTCGGTAACCGTAATCAATCCATCGGCTTGCTGTAATTTGGCGCAAATATCCTTAAAGTTGAAGGTATGAGTCCCCATTAATACTGGAATAGCATGTGCGGCTGGCTCTAGCGGATTATGTCCACCACGTTCAACCAGGCTTCCGCCAACAAAAGCGAGATCGGCAATACCATACAGTAGCATCAGTTCGCCCATACTATCGCCGACGACCACCTGAGTACTGGTTGATGGGATCTCATTACTGCTACGTAATATATAGCTAAAGCCGGCTTTTCTTATCAGCATTTGGGCATCAGCAAATCGTTCAGGATGACGCGGGACAAGAATTAACAGCAAATCAGGGAAAGACTCCAGCAACTTACGATGAGCATCAAGAATAATCCGCTCTTCTCCGTCATGTGTACTGGCTGCAATCCACACTTTACGATGTGGAGCCCACTGGCTTCTGAGCGCAATGGCTCTTGCTGCAAGCTCAGGAGTCACAGAAATATCAAACTTAAGGCTTCCGGTAACCGTAAGCTGACTGCGTTTAAGTCCTAAGTCGATAAAGCGCTGTCCATCTTCTTCATTTTGAGCCGCGATAAGCGTTATCCGGCTCATCAAGCGTCGTGCAAAATTACCTAATTTTTTATAACCCTGCGCGGAGCGTTCAGAAAGTCGTGCGTTGGCAATAACGAGAGGAATTTTTCTTTTATGGAGTATCGCTATCATGTTTGGCCAAAGCTCGGTTTCCATAACGATGACCAGTTTTGGGTTAGTCGTATCAAAGAAGCGATTCATGGCACAGGGCAAGTCGTAGGGCAGATAAACATGATGGACATTTTTTCCAAATGCCGACTGCGCGCGCTCTGATCCGGTAGGTGTCATCGTCGTGACTGTAATGGGTAGAGTTGGATAACGATGTCTGAGGGCACGAACTAAAGGTATCGCTGTCAGTGTTTCACCCACAGAGACGGAATGCAGCAGGATACCACCCGGTGCGACCTTACCACGGCAGAAGCCATAGCGCTCTCGCCAGCGTTTGCGGTAGGCAGGTGCTCTACGACTACGCAGCAATAAACGTACCCATACAAAGGGCTGGATAAGATAGAGCAGGGCGGTATACAGTAATTCCAAGCGAGTTATCCGTTCTTTATTATCGGCGCACGAATTCTAAGCATTCGTCCTCTGTAAATCTATTACTTTTGTTGAGGCCAACAAAAACGGGCTACCGCTTTAGAACTTCCCAAAACAATTCTGTCGTTCGTGACTCACTCGTCCACGGCTGCCAGCCTGAGTAAACTCTCCCGTTTGATGGCGTTAGTTCCGTTTTCTGGAGCGAAGATAGATTTATTCCTAAACTGAAATCTAAGGTGGAAGAGACGGTGCGTTATGGTGTGAAAGTCGAACAAGGGTATGCCTGTGATATGGTGCCGGGCTGTAGTTTTGCGTCGACTGGACTCGCCTTGGCGATCCTCGTGCTTGTCACCGATGAAGTTTAGGTTAGGGGAATGAACCGTCACAGGAAGTCGTCACTCTGTTTAGTCATGAGCCTGTACTCTTATCCAGCGACGTGAGAATATCTCCTATCTGGAGCATTGTGGCTCTAACAAAGCGCTCAAATTACTGCGTAAGATGAACAAGCAAAAAACACTGAATAGTACGAGAATGCTGATCAAAGCTGAATAATGCTTACAGCAATTTTGCTGATGATTTCTAGTTCTCTTAGATACATTATATGGGTAATGGGCACTACACCGGCACAGGTTAGAAAGGTTGATGATTGTAATGAGTAAAAACCCCATACTCAGTATTATTGTTACGGCGCATAATTGTGAGGCTTACCTCGAAAAATGTCTGCAAAGTATCATTAAGTTTGCTGGTGAAAAATCTGAGTCATTAGAAATAATACTTATCGATGATTCATCAGTCGATCGGACTAACGAAATATGCCGCGATTTTTCAAACGATCGCGCTAACGTGATGTTTTATCGTGTAGATTTTAAGAATATAGGTAAAGTCCGTAACTTTGCTATGAGCAAATGCAGTGGCCAGTACATCACCATGATAGATGGTGATGACGAGGTTTCAGCGGATGCTTTTTCAGATATCTCTTTGATTCTTACAGAGAGTAAACCCGATATTCTTCTCACCAGGCTTAATGAGATATATATTTCGTCAAAACAGGACAGCAAATGGACTGGCTTGACGGTTTCGTCTATTTCACAACACAAAGCCATCATTAAATTTTTGATTCATCGTGAAGTTCAGGCACATTTTATTGGCCAGTTTTTCCGGCGTGATATTTTGCAAGGAATGCAATTTCCTGAATTACGTTGCTATGAAGACGCCTATCTTTTTCCATCAGTGCTGACTAAAGCCTCATCTATTCTGATTTCGCCAAATAGCCACTATTTTTACTTTAAGCGTACTGGAAGTCTGTCCAGTCATATCGATTATGAAAAAGTGAGCATGCTCATCAAGGCAACGGAGCAAATGACAGTTGCTTTCGGGGACCTCTATGAAAACCTGATTGCCTGCCACTGGATTAATATTCAGCACAAGCACAAAGCGGATATCAGAGATGACAGCGACAAGCGATTGGTTAAAGAATGTCTAAATAACATCTCATTTTTGTCGTTTTTATTTGACCCAAAAGTGAGGATGAGTTTTAAAAAGAAATATTTAAAGTTATATTTTTCAGGTGCTTTCTGAGACCAGTCAGGTATGACGAGTATATAATGGGGCATTCTTGACAGACCAGGGTCACTGTTATTACAGATTTGGCCTGTCAGGATAAATATACACGTCATACTTCAAGTTGCTCAGGTCTGCTGGCGTTCAGGTAGCCGAATCACATAGCCTATCTATGCTCATCGACTGCCTTCTCTTAGCACCTACAAGCAACTCGAATTATTTTGGATGTATATTATAAATATCTCATCCGATAATATTTAATTCGCCAGTAAATGCCGCGGAAGAATTGGTGAGAGCGAAACATGCACTTGTACATTTTTTTAGCTTGATGATGATTAGACGGTAAATCAAAAGGCTGCTCGGCTATAGGGGAGCGGCAATAAATATTGCTATAGTACTGACAGACTTTCTGCTTATTCCACTCCTGCCAGGGTTTGTCCGCGCCGGCATAATGAACGATACAGGTATCCGCGGGAACATCTATATTGTATCCCTGCTCATCATGAGCGAGCATTTCAATATAATTGAAGCGTCTGTCGACATAGCGAACTGACTCTTCCAGGACAATATTGAGTGCATCCTGGTCAGGATACTGAAAGCGACTGCCTGCGGTATTCAGTATATTGAAAACTTGTTCACTGATATGTTCATTATTCCACTGTACGACATCAATCAGCATCATTCCGGAATTAAAATAACACGCATTTTTGAGGCCGATGTTACTGGCAAGTCTCGGCTGCTGGCGATCGCTGTCGCCAACAACCAGCGCAATGACTCCTTCCTCCATAGGGATGGACCAGAGTTCAGCGGGAGATTTGAGGCACACCATATCTGCATCAAGATAAAGCACTCTCCGGGCATCGGGTACCAGCATTGGAGCGAGCAGGCGATAGTATGCCGCTCGAGTGAATAAAGCCGTTGTCGGGAGGGAAGTAAAAAGATTATCGCCGGTATGGTGAAATATTAATCCATGCTGTGTTCCGGCAAGAACTCTTATAAACAGTTCCGCATCAGTCTCATCGAGTTCAGATGAAATAATGTGGAACTGATATATTGACTGTCCAGCATTTTCACTTAATGACATTATAGTTATAAGTGAGTGATAAATATATTTATTATCTACGCCAAAGAATACGTGTTCATTCCCATTAGACGATACTACCTGTGAACTGATTGCATTAATGTTAAAAAGATCCATATCTGCTCACTACTTGAATAATGTAAAAATAGAGTCTGTCATCAGTGATTACTCGCTATACCCAAAATAATTCGAGTTGCTTGTAGGCGCCAAGTTCAGGCCGTCGATGAGCATAGATAAACTATGTGATTCGGCGGGATGAACGCCGGCAACGCCCAAGCGACTTGAAGTATGACGGGTATATACCCGTCATTAAGCAACTCGAATTATTGAGGGTATATACAAATAAAATGCTCATTCAACACAGTCCCGGTATTGCTGACAGATTTTCTTAGTACTGAAACGCTGCAGGGTGCTTGAGTCTATCGGCGGCGGATTATCGTAAATATCTTTCATTGTTCTGGCGAGAGCGAGGCTATCGAGGTCACAGAGTCCACGGGAGAGCTCCCCAACCAGTATCTCAGCAGGTCCGCCGGGGCAGCGAGTACTGACAACCGGTGTATTCAGTATCAATGCTTCAACCAAAACGTTGCCAAAACCTTCACTGTCAGAACTGCAAACCAATAACCTGGCTGATTTTATCCAGGGCAAAGGATTGGGCTGAAAACCTTTAAAAATGACGCGGTCGCTGATACCGAGTTCTCTGGCAAGTGCGGTAATTTTCGCTTTTTGTTCAGTATTACCCTGACCGAGGAGTAACAAAGGCGCCTTGATATCACTTTGGGCATAGGCCTGGAGCAGACGGTCATGACGCTTGGCCTGGTGGAATCGGCCGACATGAATAATGTAGTCCCGCTCTGAGATATCGCAGGGTTGCTCTGCATTCTGTCTGATAGCATCGAGATCAAAAGGATTATAAATAGTACGCAGTTTTGAGGGCGTGACACCGCAGACCTCAATAAGATCTTTGCCAACGGCGGCAGAGACGGTAATCACATTGCGGTTCTGATAAACCTGTTTGATCTTTTGTTTTTTTAGCCAGCGACTAAACCCTGTTCGATGCCCTAAATAGGAGGTTGAAAATACCCCGTGCAGGCAAAACCAGAGCGGTCGTGATTTAAGTCTCTTACTGCGTGCGACAATACGATCTGTTTTATGAAGATTTGACAGTATAAGGTCAAACTTCTCTGTTTTTTCAGCCTGTTCCAGCGCCTTGTCTAATAAATTCGCGCGGCGCGACAGCTCCGTAAGCTTTCGCCATGGTGATTTTTCTGTGTCTTTAATCACCTGGTAATGCAGCCCTTTTGGTATCGGATACTCACAAACATCTCGTAATGAAAACAACGAAACGTTATCGCCTTCCCGAATAAAATTCTCGGCAAGAGTTAATACCACTTTTTCCGCGCCGCCGCCGGGAAGTCCATCGATAATAAATAATATGTTCATACTATACGCTCATTACTTGTTGATATAAATCAACGAGTTGAGATGACAGGCGGCTTGAGGTGCAAGGCATGACTTTTTCTCGGGCGAGCAGTCCTTGAGTGGACCCTAAAGCGTGAGCGGGGAGCGCCATAATCGCCTCTTGCAGTGAAGTGATATCCAGAGCGTCACAAACATAACCATTTTGACCCTGGGTAATGAACTCAGCCCCACCACAGCGAGTCGATGTTATTACGGGTAAACCGCAAGACATGGCTTCAAGAATGACATTAGGGAAAGGGTCATAGAGTGTCGGTAACAGTAAGCCATCAGCCATCTGATAAAAGGGCAGAGTATCATGCTGCATACCAAAGAAATGTATCCGAGCTTCACAGCCCAGAGTCCTGGCAAGATTCTGATAACGGGATGCTTCTTTGTCTTTACCAATAACAATAAGGTGGCGGTCAGTTGGCGCAATGGCTTGAATAGCTTGTGCAAGCCCCTTGCGTTCAAAACCCGATCCGACGAAAACAAAGCAGGTGGCATTCAGCGGGATCTGCCATTGCTCGCGGAGTGCGATGAAATCCTGGTGAGAAGGGGGAGCAAAGCGTTGCTGGTCTACCGCGTTGTAGATAACGGTTATTTTGCTGGCAGGCACGGCGAAGGTATCAATGATTTCCTGTTTCACCATTTCGGCATTACAGATAACTCCCTTCAGAGCCGGTGATGCATACATTTCCCGCTCAGCATTCATCACATAGCGATGGTAACGGCTCTTTAGCAGATGCTTCCCCTGCCATCCGGGTAAAATGCGTTGACGTTGTTCCAGCCAGCACTGGTGAACACCATCCCCCGCACGATAAATATCACATCCGGCAATACGTTCATGGCTCTGAACTAAATCAAACTGCTGCTCTTCCCATAGCGCTCTGGCTGCGTGAGCAAAACCCCGTTCGCGGCTGATCCGGCCCCATTTAAATGGATTACAGATATGAATATGCCATTCGGGTTTGGAAGCGCCTTGCCATTCACGGGTAATAACATTGAGTTCGAGGTCATGTTCACCCAGAGCTTCGAGTGCTCGTGAAACAAAGCGTTCGGCCCCGCCATCAGGACGATATTTTTGTCTGATCAGCGCCAGGCGGTATTTTTTCATGGCAGTAACCTTTTTGCTGCGGCAATTACGTGGTCAACAGGGATCAAGTCTAGATAGCGCTCCTGAGTATGCGTATCGATATCATCAGGATCAGGCAATGGCCCATAATCGCCGGCCCATAAGACTTCCCCTTCTGCCTGCCATGGGCGCCAGAAAACTAATTTTGATGGGCCGAATAAGGCAACTAACGGTGTCTTCAACGCGGCTGCCATATGCATAGGGGCGGAATCGACACCAATAAAGAGCTGGGCATGATCAATCAGAGCTGCGAGTTGGCGAAGCGTCAGTTTTCCAGCCAAAGAGGTTATGTGAGACGAAGTACAGCCCGAAAGAATTTTATCAATCATTTCAATTTCTTTCACATCTGGCCCAGAAGTGAAAATAATATGCTTACCGGCAAGAGACAGTTCATTTGCTACCAGACTCATATTCTCTTCACGCCAGCATTTAAAAAACCAACGAGAGGTTGGCTGAATGACAATATAATTCTGCTGTACCTCTTCGGGAAGCAAGCGCTGGCAAGCTTGCCAGTCCTCTGGAGTATAGCTCATGGTGGTATTGATATTATTTGTGCTGAGACCTAATGGTGCTAGCGCGGAAAGGTTTTTTTCAACAGTATGTTTTTGGCCGTGATCGTCGGTCGAGACCAGGTTGGTGTGACACCATCGCCAGAGTGCATTTTGCCGTTTAGGGAAGTCAAAACCAATACGAACTGAGGCGCCGGTCAGGGCGGTGATGATGGCGCTGCGCCACTGGTCGGCCAGATTAATCACAATGTCATAGTTGCGCTGTCGTAGAGTGCGCAATAATGCGTATTCATAACGCAATTGCTGACGCTTTCCCAGTTTTTTCCAGCGACGATCGATACCATGAATCTGTGCTATTTCAGGATTTGCCAGCAGGATATCTCTGGTTTCCTCATAGAGCAGAACATCAATTTCTGACTGTGGATAGTTTTGTTTCAATACTGAAATCACGGGTGTTATCAGTAATATATCACCATGATGACGCAGTTGAATCACCAGGATACGAGACGGTTTTGCCTGGTTCAAAGTGGATACGGTTGAAGTCATAATCTATTTATCACTGGAGACTCATCCCCTGATTTTAGGTGATGAGATGGATTGAGAGAAGCTTTGTCTTACTCTAAAATGGCACGAGATATAAATATGGGGATAAATTCTAGTGTCGAAGCCTGCATTTTTGATAACGATCGATACCGAAGGTGATAATCTTTGGCAAAAGAACAGCAATCTTACAACGGAAAATGCACGTTATCTTCCCAGGTTTCAGGCGTTATGTGAGAAATATGGTTTTAAACCTGTTTATCTGACTAATTATGAAATGGCAATTGATCCTATTTATATTGAATTCGCCAGGGATGTGATTGCGCGTAATACTGCTGAAATTGGCATGCATTTACATGCATGGAATAGCCCACCGTTGACTGCTCTCACTGATGATGACTGGCGCTATAAGCCCTATCTTATCGAGTATTCTGATGATGTTATGAAACAGAAAATAAGTTTTATGACACAATTATTGGAAGATACGTTTCAGACTAAGATGATTAGCCATCGTGCTGGCCGCTGGGCATTTGATGAACGCTATGCTGCGCTGCTTATTGAACACGGCTATCAGGTCGATTGCTCGGTCACGCCTAAAGTCGACTGGCGTGGAGCGAAAGGAGCACCCGCTGGCAAAGGGGGAACAGACTATCGTGCTTTCCCAACCCATGCCTATTTTATGGATCTACAGAATATCAGCCAGCAGGGGAACTCTTCACTGCTGCAAGTGCCGATGAGTATTCAATATAAGCACTCAGCACTCTTGAATACCCTTAAAACCGGCTACGATAAATTAAGAGGGAAAACGCGCTCCCCTTCAGTGCATTGGTTGCGCCCGATGGGTGGAAATTTAGCAACAATGCAGCAAGTCATTGAAAAAACGCTAGCGGATGGCAGCGATTATGTCGAGTATATGTTGCACTCTTCGGAATATATGCCGGGCGGCAGTCCAACATTTAAAACGGATGAAGACATAGAGCAGCTGTATCAGGATCTCGAAAAGCTATTTATTTGGCTACAACCGAAGGTTACAGGCATGACTTTAGCTGAATATAATCATATAAAAAGAGCTCATATTTAAGTGAAGAAGAATAAAGCAAAATATATCAAATGGTTAATGTCAATTTATCATTTTTTCAAACCCTGTCTGAAGAAAGGCGTGACGCTTAGCCCTGATATGCAATTTCAGCGTATTGCTATTTATTCTACAACCGCGCTAGGCGATTTGATGTTCAACACGCCAGCTATCGCGGCTTTGAGGCAGCGTTATCCGGAAGCGGAATTTATATTAGTATCCAGTAAGAAGAATAGCCAACTGGTTGAAAGTAGTCCTTGGTTTAGTCGGGTTATTTATTGGGACAATAAAATTCGCGATGCTTATCCTGTCATTCGCGAGCTAAAGAAATTTAATCCACAATTAACCGTCATCCTTCATTCATATGCCCCTTATGATATGCTGTGTGCTGTATTATCAGGCACTCAATATATTATAAAAGATAACTATAATATTGATTCAGATGATATGAACAGTTGGCTGAATCATTATCAGAATGAATATAACGGGCATTTAATTCAGCGTAAGCTGGATCTGCTTTCTTCCCTTGGTTGTGACAACCAGATGATTGATATGCAAATCCCAGTCGCCTTTGAGCATGCTGTTAACGATGGTATTTTAAAAATTGGTTTTCAATTAGGGGCTTCGGAAACAAGCCGTTGCTGGCCAGTTGAGCGGTTTGTTGAGCTGGCAGGGCAGTTGGTTAGCTCATATCCGTTATGTCAGATTATTTTAATTGGTGGTGCCAAAGAGCGCTACCTGGAGCAACAGTTTTTAACCCTGTTACCTCAGGATATTAATCAGAATATTGTGTCGACAGTCGGTAAAACGAATCTTTTAGAGTTGCTGACGGTGATTGATGGTCTTAGCGTTTTGGTGACTGGCGATACCGGGCCTCTGCACTTGGCGGTAGCACTCAAAACGCCGACAGTAAGTTTATACTCAGAGGCACAGCCTGAATATACCGGGCCTTATCAGGATAAAGATTTGCACCATATTATAAAGGTAGCGCCTGACGCGATGGCACATCCGCGGCCGTTAAGTTTAATCTCCGCAGAGCAAGTTTTTCAGGCTGTTACGCAGGTCTCAGGGCCTAAATAAAGTCATATACCCGCCATGCTTCAAGTTGCCTTGGCTGCATACCGCTAACCGATAAAGACAAAGAATAATATTTATCGGTTAGCTACGTAGTTAGTTTAAACGGTTATTTATACCCTGGGGTAGAGTGCTATAGATAATGGCAATGGGTAACCAGAACAGTATCCACGAGATGTCAGGGTTGCCGATAACAAACATTCCTTGAGTGGCATAAAACAGCAGAGAAAAAATAAACAGCGAACACTCAAGCGCATAGCCTTTTCTTAAAGCAGAAATGGCCACTTTCAGGCTATAACCGATCATCAATAAGAATGTTATCATACCAACAATTCCGCCCTTTAATAACACGGCGAAATAGAGACTATGAGTAGTCGTAATATGTTGTTTGAGACTATTGATAAAATTCAGATTTTTGTCGAATCCCCATCCGAAGACAGGTTTTTGCAAGAACAGGTCAAAAGCATTTTGCCATATTCCGAAACGAACAAAGCTAGAATGATAACTTTGACCAATCCGTGAAAATAAACTGCTGTTATAATACATGAAAATAACGACTGCGCTGATTGCAACCAGTATTGGAAGTATCACTTTAACATTATAGCGGTTGATTTTTTTAAATGATAATAACAGCGGCAGGCTTACCAGGATAAGTGAGAATAGTGGGTTGCGGCTTTGTGTGAGTAACAATCCAGCGAATAAAACGAGCGCCGGGAAATAAAGCCATTTCTTTCCCGTATCACGAATTATCATCGAGATTAATAGAATGCCGATGGCGAAGTAACCACCAAGATCGATAACATTCGATGGTGCCCAAACGAAGCTTCTATTTAACCGTGATGAGAAAATGCGATTTTTATCAGCAAAGTACAACGTTAATATGCATAACAAAGTGATTGAAACAGCAAGGATACTGTAAATCTGAACGCGACTTAAACGCTCGCTAGCAATTTTAAATATAATAATAAATGCAATGATATACAGACTATGAGAGATTTCGCTCGAAATATTTAACGGTTCTTCGCTCCAAAGCCCGCTCAAGGAGAAGTAGAGCAGGAAAATGGAAATAAAAATCATTCCATTTTTAAATGACTGGTAATCTTTGTTTTTAATTACTTCCTGACAAATACTCTTGCGATAAATGATTGCTGAACCAATCAACAAAACTAAAGATGCATGGAATAAATTATTGACTAGCTTTTGACCGCCAAAAACCGGCAGGCAAAAAAGAAATAATGAAAACATAAAAATCATTAATAACGGCACTGATTTTTTATTAAAGGTCATAAGGGGTCAACTTTTGAAAAATAGATGAGTCTACTGCACTGTTTTTTGATAGATTTATTACGGATACGTTATTTTCTTTAAAGATACTGCTGGCCAGACTAAAGGCAGGGATGATGTATGAATCTAATTTACTTTCAAGGAAAGAAGGGAGTTTATCATTAGAGTCTTCGTAGAACCGGGGTTGATTAAAATTATTCATATCAAGGCCAGCAATAATAACTCGCTGAAAGCCTAAATAGTAAATAATTTGTAACGCCCAGTAAACAACAGTGCCAGAGTCAAATATTCCTGCGCGGATATCTTTGTTAAAAGCAATGCACTCATTGTTTTTATCAAACATAACATTAGATGATTCCTGGAATTGTTCTTTTATTGCATGTTCAGCGACTGAGGGTTGATATATTTTATAGCATGCATCCTCTATCAGGCAGATATTACATTTTATTTTATGATGGCCAAAGGTATTAACGATTTTTAAAACGCCATGAACAGTGGTAAAGAAATAAAGTTCTTCGCGAGAGATAATCTCTTTAATGAGAGAGGGCCGCTGATCGATAAAAGTCATATCGATAACAACATAAAAGTTAAATTTGATACCGGCTTGTAAAGAGATTGCCCCGTTAACCCCCATTGCAGGCGTGGTGGTTAGCGTTGAAAAATCGGTTTCTTTCACTGATGGGCCTGAGGCAAGAAGTAATAAATCCCCCTTGAATTTGCTTTGTAGCGCGCTGATATCTGAGATGGCTACCGGTTTTCTATTGATACTCAGTTCAGAAATATGACCCTGATGGGCTCTCTTTATCTTGATGTAGGGCCATAAATTTTCATTATGTCGGTACGCTCTTGAATGAGTGTACCGATAAATTTGTTTTAATAGACTTTTCATCGGTGAATTTCATCTTTTAATAATTTGAGTACGTCTTCGGGAAAAATCTCTGTCATTTTATTTCCACAGCGTAGAGCAAACTGATTTTTCCCATAACCACCGATTAAACCCGGATCGGTGGGGCCATACAGGGTCACATTTGGACAGTCCAGAGCCGCAGTGAGATGACTTAGCCCGGTATCAACCGATATGACAAACTTGGCGCCGGCCAGAACTCTGGCAACCTCTTCAAGACTCATACGTGGCAAGACCTCAACAAAGTCATAGCCTTCGGCTAGTCTTTTAGCACGAGCTTCTTCATGCGGAGCGCCCCATGGGAGCTTAATCTTTAAACCACTATTTGCCATTAACCCGAGAAGATCTCGCCAGTGTGTTTCTGGCCAGTGTTTATCATCTCTGGTGGTTGCATGTAAGAATACTGCATAGTTCCCGGCATTATCATTCAGAGGAGTCGGAAAATGACGGGCAATGGCATAATCACCCAGCTCCGTGGGTTTGTTGTAGCCGAGACTTTTAGCGAATAATTCACGAATACGTTCTACGGCATGCTGTTGCCATAGAACAGCGTGACGGTGATTGTAAAACAGGCTGGCGATGGGTTCTCTGGCACTGTGCCAGTCGAGCCCATGTTTAGTACCATGGGCTTTACGCGTGACCAGGGCTGCGCTTTTAACCAAGCCTTGTGCATCAATGACACAATCATAATTCTGACGGCCTAGCTCCTGATAAAACCGTTTACGATCAGCACGATTTTCTGCAGAGAACCAACTTTTGCGCCAGCGACGAATGGCAATAGGTATGACCCTGTCTACCGCCGGATGCCAGCTTGGGATTTGTGCGAATCCTTCTTCGACTACCCAGTCAAAGCGAATACCTGGCAAGGCTTGCATCGCATCAGTCAGTGCGGGGAGCGAATGCAGAACGTCACCCATTGATGAGGTTTTAACGATAAGTACCCGCATTAGTTATCCTTACTGGAAGTCAGCAAATCCGTTAACGTAGCCAGTACGCTGTCCGGGGTAATATCAATCAGACTCTGATGGTAGCCTTCTGCCCCGTCACCTTTACGCACTTTATGGTAACCCTCAATTAAACGAATCACTTTAGCTTGATGTGAGAGTGGTGGGGTGAAATCAGGGCTACTTGGACCATAAAGGGCGACTAATGGACGCCCCAAGGCAGCGGCAATATGCATTAAACCCGAGTCATTGGTGACAACACCCTGACAGGCTGAAAGCAGGATAACCGCTTGTTCGAGCTGAGTGTCACCGGCAAGGTTACGACACCAGGCTTGCTGTGAAGGCGTCAGTGTCGCCAGAATATCGTTGCCGGCGTCTTTGTCTTTAGCTGAGCCGAATAGGACAACCTGATACCCGCTATCAATCAGCTTTCCGGCAAGTGTGGCATAGTGATAATGTGGCCAGCGCTTCGCCGGGCCAAATTCTGCGCCTGGACAAAAACCGATAATTGGTCGGGTTCTATCGAGCGAAAATGCGCTACAGAGACGCGCCTGCTCATCTTCAGTGACGCTAAGTTTTGGCCATAATAGCGGTTGCGGCAAGTCTTTGGCTGATGCTATCTGCGACTTATCATAGGCCAGAGCGACATAGCGTTGAACCATTAAGGGGAAGGCGGGTTTATCTAAAACGCGAATGTCATTTAACAGGCCATAGCGCATCTCACCTCGCCAGCCGACGCGCTGGCTAATACCAGCAAAAAAAGGCACCAGCGCTGACTTAAACGAATTAGGTAAGATATAAGCTCTGTCATAGCCTTTGTTTCGCAGGCTGTGACCTAGCCGTCGGCGTTCGCCAAGCTCCAGCGCACCATGACCCAGCGGCATCGCAATCGCTTCATTAACTTCAGGCATCCGTGCTAAAAGAGGACGGCACCATGAAGGTGCCATCACATCAATTATCGCCTGGGGATAACGCGCCTTGAGCGTGCGGTAAAGACTTTGTGACATCATCATGTCACCCACCCATGACGGGCCAATCACCAGAATTTTCATGCGTTAGTTAACCTGCTTATACTCCAGGGTTGAGCCATTTCATATATTCCGCAACACCTTCGGCGACGGTTTTAAATGGCTTATCGTACCCAGCCGCACGCAGATTTGTCAGGTCAGCTTGGGTAAATGCCTGGTAACGTCCTTTTAATTTATCCGGGAAAGGAATGTACTCGATACTGCCTTTTTGATGGAAAGCGAGGGCGGCATCGGCTACGGCCTGGAATGACTCCGCGCGTCCGGTACCGCAGTTATAGATACCGGATACGCCATTTTCCCAGAACCACAGATTGACTGCAGCCACGTCACCCACATAAATGAAGTCGCGCTTGAAGCTATCGCTGCCTTCAAACAGCTTTGGATTTTCGGCGTTATTTAACTGATTGTTCAGATGGAAAGCGACGCTCGCCATACTTCCTTTATGTCCTTCGCGTGGCCCATAAACATTGAAGTAGCGAAAACCGGTAATCTGCGAGTTGGCTTCAGGTAAAATTTGACGAACATATTCGTCGAATAAGAACTTCGAGTAGCCATAAACGTTCAAAGGCTGCTCAAACTGGCGAGACTCGATAAAGTCCTGGTTACGACCACCGTAGGTGGCAGCAGAGGAGGCATACAAAAACGGAATTTCATGATCAAGGCAGTAATGAAGTAACTCTTTGGAGTACTGATAGTTATTATCCATCATGTACTTACCATCCCACTCGGTGGTTGAAGAGCAGGCTCCTTCATGGAATACGGCTTCAACGTCGCCAAACGACTCATCCGCCAGCAACTGGATAAGAAAATCTTCTTTATCCATATAATCTGCAATATCGAGGTCAGCAAGATTAACGAATTTGGTTCCGTCTTTCAGGTTATCAACAACCAGAATGTCTCTGTAACCTTTCTCGTTAAGAGATTTAATAATGTTGCTGCCGATCATGCCAGCGCCGCCAGTCACAATAATCATATGCTTAGCCTTTAAAAGATGAAAGCCGTAAGACCGCATGTCTCAGGCGTTAATTACCCTAATTATAACATTACAATGTCCTCCCGCATAATGACGGGAGTTATTAGGATTGGTTATTCATTTGGAAATATTATGTTTTTAAAAATAAAATACCGTTACTTAGCTATTTTGTGGTATTAAATTTCAATTCGATGAGGCCAGAGAAGCAGGCTGCATTGATATTAGAGAGCTGAGCCTGTCTCTGTGCTATCCACGGCGATGTTCTGGCGCGGGGTCAGGGCTGTTCTGTTGCTTGAGGCCCTGTCGTTGCTGGCCATTGCTGCCATAGATAGCTTATTGCACGATCTTTAACCCCACCGATACTCTCTGTCAGCACATTGAAGTAAGTCGTAACATAGACAGGTTCTATCGGCTGTTTAGGTTTACAAAGCTGTACGCCACGGAAAGGATTACGCGGTGGTGTTTTTGGCGGCTTAGACTGCGGGGTTGCAGGCCGTGCTGGCGTGGAGGTATCGGTATAGGTTTCGTTCAGTAAATGACTCGGGCGGACCAGAGTGATATCTGAGGGTAAATCAGACACCATTTGTTTAAGAACACGAACGGTAGACGGATGAGGATGACCTATAGCAATCGCCGAGCCGGTCTGGCGTGCAACTTGTACTGCTCGATTAAACTGTACTCTGATATCCGCTTCTTTCTGGCTGTCATCAAGAAAGACTTTACGTTTAATCACTTTAACCCGGGTACCGTTAGCGGCACGCATTGCCTGACTGTTACCAATGGTCATGCTATCGAGAAAATAGAGATTATATTGCTCCAGCGACTGCATCACTTTCTGCATACCGAACAGATTTGAGGTCATGGCGCTACCCATATGGTTGTTCAGACCCACAGCATGGGGAACTTTATTGACGGCATCACGAATAATGCGCTCTATCTCACTGCTGCTCATTTCTGGTCGTAGAGTGTCTTTTTCCAGCGGTTGCTTACTTAACGGTGCCATCGGCAGATGAATCAACACCTCGTGACCCTGGTTATGAGCCTTGATTGCCATTTCTCTGGCATGGGGAGCGTTAGGGAGCACGGCAACCGAGATATTAGGGGATAAGGCTAATATCTGATTTTCCTGAGACGGGCGATAGCCAAAGTCGTCAATGACAATCGCCAGTTTGCCGGCCGATGCTGAGCCAGTCAGCATTAGCCCGCAGCTAAAGAGGACACGCAATGTACGAAGCAGTGGCAAAACTTATTTTCCCAACCACGGTTGTGGATTGACGGCCTGGCCCTGGCGACGGATTTCAAAATAAAGCGATGGACGGCCCTGACCACCACTGCTACCCACCAGAGCGATAGGCTGACCGGCACGAACCTGAGTGCCGACTTTGACCAGTGCGCTTTGGTTATAGCCATAGAGACTCATATCACCTTTACCATGTTCCACGACCACAACCAAGCCATAACCTTGTAACCAGTCGGCGAGGATCACGCGTCCGTCAGCAATAGCTTTGACTTCTGAACCTTCTGGCGCGGAGATAACGATACCCTTCCAACGTAGCTCACCTTGCAACCGTTCGCCATAGCGATGCAGTAATGAACCCCGTACAGGCCAGTAAGCATCCCCTCTTGGAGCCCCGAGCCCACCGGTACGCGAAATCAATGAACGTTCATTATCAGTCGGCTTATAGGTGGATCCTTTTTTGGTCGCTTCCTGCTGACGTTCACGGACTTTCTGTGCTTCACGCGCTTCTTGTTCGGCACGTGCTTTGGCAGCCGCTGCTGCACGGGCTATTTGATTTTGCAGGCGCGTCTCGTTTTGACGCATTTCGGTTAATTTCTGCTGACCCTGCTGAAGAGATGATTCCAGGCTGGCGAGAGTTTTTTGCCGCTGATTACGCGCACTTTCCAGCTTAGCTTGCTGAGCCTGCTGCTCGTAAAGCAAGGTCTGCTGTTCGCTCTGCTTCTCTTCCAGTGCCGATTTTTGTATGGCAACTTCTTCTTTGGTCTGTCTCAGGTCGATGATTGTTTGCTGACGAGCGGCATTCAGGTAGCCGAAGTAAGCCTGTAAGCGCTGACCGCGCTGACTCTCTTCGCCGCTGAGAAGAAACTGCATACCGCTGTGTTCTCCCTGGCGAAAAGCAGCATCTAACTGTGCTGCCAGGTTACGCTCCTGAGTGGCCTGCTGCTTTTGCAGCCGGGCCAGAGAAGCATTCATCTCTGTGACCTGACGATTTAAAACAGCGAGCGTATTGCGGGTTTCATGGAGCTTGCTACTGGCGGCAGCAATCTCTTGTTCCTGAGCTTTAAGCTGGTTGAGTAACACCGAGCGCTGTTGCTGTTGCTGGCGAACCTGGCGTTCCTGAGAGGCTATATTTTGCTGAAGAGATTTCAATTCCTCCGCATTATTGGCCTGAGCGGGGAGCGTGCACAACAAAACACCAGCACTGAACAGGCTGGCGCAGATAACGGGTTTTATGGCCCAGGCTTTCAATAAAATTGTTGTGTCCCTCATAGCGTAGGATTATTTCACGATGAACAGTGGCTTACCAGTCATCTCTTAACCCTATCCTTGTCGCGATAGTATACTGAAAGTGTAGGCATCAGTGCTCGTTAATCTATTCCATAGACTTGGTGGTGAGACCGAGTGACAGGGGGATCGTTCCAAAGAGAGGGTGTTTTTATACTCGGCAAGTCATGGTCAGTAATAAAAAATTACGTTATAAAAATAGCTTGAATTATTGCGAGTTTTATTCAGAAACAACATTTTTTTAGTAACAAACCGCAGAATACGCATAACATCACCCCAGACTGGCTGTAATTGACGCAACGCGAATGTATACTCGCTACCTGGTTTTCTTATTAATTTAATACATAGTCGGGAGTGACTACCCCCCATGCAAGAAATTATGCAATTCGTTGGCCGCCATCCTATTCTGAGCCTGGCGTGGATTGGCTTACTGGCAGCCGTACTGTTCACCACCTTTAAAGGATTAGCCTCTAAAGTTAAAGTGATAACTCGTGGCGAAACAACCCGTTTAATTAACCAGGAAGATGCTGTTGTGGTTGATGTCCGTTCCCGTGATGATTTCCGTAAAGGACACATCGCTAACGCCGTCAACGTACCTGCTGGTGATATTAAAAAAGGCGTTTTTGGTGAGCTGGATAAACATAAAGAGAAAGCAGTCGTTGTGGTCTGTAGCAACGGTATGGCTTCTCAGGAGCCTGCAAACTTACTGCATAAGGCCGGCTTCGCGAAAGTCTCTTTGCTGAAAGAAGGTATTTCTGGCTGGTCAGGTGAAAACCTGCCGTTAGTTCGTGGTAAATAATCTGCAAAATAGACAGGTAGATCATGGCGAATATTGAAATCTATACCAAAGCGACATGCCCATTTTGCCACCGTGCAAAAGCGCTCCTGAATACGAAAGGTGTTACTTTTCAGGAATTACCTATTGATGGTGATGCGGCAAAGCGGGAAGAGATGATCAATCGCAGTGGCAGAACGACGGTGCCACAAATTTTTATTGATGCACAGCACATTGGCGGTTGCGATGACTTGTATGCATTAGATGCTCGTGGTGGACTTGATCCCCTGCTCAGCTAAGGCAATATATTTACTATCGTAGAATTATGCACATTTAAAATTAAAGGGCTTTCATAATGTCAGAACAAAACAGTACCGAAATGGCTTTCCAGATCCAGCGTGTTTATACCAAGGACGTTTCTTTTGAAGCCCCAGCAGCACCTCATGTATTCCAGAAAGAATGGCAGCCAGAAGTTAAGCTGGATTTAGACACCGCTTCCAGCCAGCTGGCGGATGATGTGTATGAAGTTGTTTTACGTGTGACTGTGACTGCGACTTTGGGCGAAGAGACCGCGTTCCTGTGTGAAGTACAGCAAGCAGGTATCTTCTCTATCGGTGGTATTGAAGGTAATCAACTGGCGCATTGCCTGGGTGCATACTGCCCGAACATCCTGTTCCCTTATGCACGTGAATGCATCACCAGCCTTGTTTCTCGTGGTACTTTCCCGCAGCTGAACCTTGCTCCAGTAAACTTTGATGCATTGTTCATGAGCTATTTGCAGCAGCAAGCGGGCGAAGGTACTGAAAAACCTCAGGATGCCTGATGGACAGCGTTAACGCTTCAATGACAGTAATCGGTGCCGGTTCTTACGGCACCGCTCTCGCTATTACGCTTGCCAGGAATGGTCACCATGTTGTGTTATGGGGTCATGACCCGAAACATATCGCGACTCTTCAGGCTGACCGTTGCAATGTGGCTTTTCTTCCTGACGTTCCTTTTCCAGAAACACTGCATCTGGAAAGTAACCTGTCTGTTGCACTGAGCGCGAGCCGTAATATTCTGGTTGTCGTACCCAGCCATGTTTTTGGTAACGTACTGCACCAGATTAAGCCGCTGATGCGAGCTGATGCTCGTATTGTCTGGGCGACTAAAGGTCTGGAAGCTGAGACCGGGCGGTTACTGCAAGATGTGGCGCGTGAAGTTCTGGGTGATGATATTCCGTTAGCGGTTATTTCAGGCCCGAGTTTTGCTAAAGAACTGGCAGCGGGTTTACCGACTGCCATTTCACTGGCGGCGACAGATGCCGAGTTTACTGATGACCTGCAACATTTGCTGCATTGCGGTAAAAGTTTCCGTGTTTATAGCAACCCAGATTTTATTGGCGTTCAGCTTGGCGGCGCGGTAAAAAATGTTATCGCTATCGGTGCAGGTATGTCGGATGGGATTGGCTTTGGTGCCAATGCCAGAACCGCACTGATAACCCGTGGTCTTGCGGAAATGAGTCGTTTAGGCAGCGCATTAGGTGCTTCGCCAGAAACCTTTATGGGGATGGCGGGACTGGGTGACTTGGTACTGACTTGTACCGATAACCAGTCGCGTAACCGACGCTTTGGTATGATGCTGGGTCAGGGACTTGACGTTGATGCTGCGCAGCAGCAAATAGGGCAAGTCGTTGAAGGTTACCGCAATACCAAAGAAGTTCGTGAGCTGGCATCGCGCGTTGGGGTTGAGATGCCCATTGCTGAAGAAATTTATCAGGTCTTGTATTGCGGAAAAAACGTGCGCGAGGCAGCATTAACGTTGCTGGGTCGTACACGCAAAGATGAAAGAAGTCGTCAGTAATAGACGATGCCTCGTAATGCTGTAACCAAAGCGCCCTGACACTGGTTGTCGGGCGTTATTTTTTATCTGGAGAGAAGCAATGTCGTCTGAAGAACTGGATAGGGTGTGGAACAATATTAAAGCTGAAGCGCGTGCGCTTGCCGATTGTGAACC